>Ga0209755_10003129_pt1 | contig 21201 bp, 17 predicted proteins | sample TergutCo191P1_FD_187301 | JGI IMG/M metagenome (GOLD analysis project Ga0209755, IMG submission 187301) | Cornitermes sp. P1 segment gut microbial communities from Petit-Saut dam, French Guiana - Co191P1 (SPAdes) (version 2) | ecosystem: Host-associated > Arthropoda: Insects > Digestive system...
CCGATAATATCGATATTGTTTTAACTTCCGATAACGAAGCGTTTAAATTTGTGTTGGATAATTATTTTATACTTTTTCCCAATAAACCGGTGGTTTTCTGCGGAGTTAATAATCTTGATACTTCCACGCTTAACAGTCTTGAAGAGTTTGTTACCGGTATTTCAGGAGGGGTATCCTATGAGGATACAATCAGGGAAATGCTGCGCTTATACCCTAAAACAAAACGGATTTTTATTTTAAATGATTACTCGCTATCCCGAAGTATCAATATGCGTAAAGATATTGAAAAATTTGTAATGAAGAGCGAATTACCTGTTGAATTTATATTTAGTGAAGACAAACCATTTAACGATCTTATGGAAGATATCCGCAATTTTAAAAACGATACTTTGGTTTTAATCGGTAATTATCTTGTTGACAGTAATGGCATTTTATACCCGGAAATTGAGGTGCAAAAGCAAGTTTCAGCCGCGTCAATAAATCCGGTATTCTGCCTGACCGAGTCCTATATGGGACATGGAACATTTGGCGGTCTTGTTTCCATTCCCGAAGTAAAATGCCGCGTAGCTGTTTCCATGGTTATGGATATACTAAACGGAAAGTCAGTTTCTGATATTCCCGTTATTTATAATTCAAAATCATTCAACCGATGGCAGTTTGATTATAAAGTAGCTAAAAAATTTAATATTAATACCAATAACTTGCCTGCGGGACATATCGTTATTAATAGGGTATTACATGTATGGGAATCAAATCCGTTGGAGTTCAACCTGACAATAATTGTGGTAGTGTTAATGCTGCTGAGTATTTGTTCTCTGATAATTTTTCTCAGGATCCTTGCCAGAAAGCAGGCAGAAGCGCAAAGCGCGACTGTCGCGAAGTCGGCATTTTTAGCGAATATGAGTCATGAGATCCGTACGCCAATGAACGCTATCGTCGGCATGGCATCTGTTGGAATAAAGGCAGATGATCTTGAGCGGAAGGATTATTGTTTTAAGCAGATTAACGAAGCCTCGAAACATTTACTTGGCGTTATAAACGACATTCTGGATATGTCAAAAATTGAAGCAAATAAACTAGAATTAACATACTCGGAATTTAATTTTAGAGAAATGATACAGCGGATAATCAATGTTAATAATGTTTGTATTAATGAAAAAAATCAAAATTTATCAGTACATATCGATCCTGCGATTCCTGAATTTATTATCAGTGATGAACAGAGATTGTCGCAGGTTATCACTAACCTTACGGGAAACGCAATAAAGTTTACACCCGAGAAAGGTTCAATCTCGATCCGCATAGAATGTATAAATGAAGAAAATGGAATATGCTCAATTCGGTTTTCCATTACTGATACAGGTATTGGTATCAATCCCGAGAAGCAAAAAAATCTATTTCAACCTTTCAATCAGGCGGAAAGCAGTACGTCAAGAGAATTCGGCGGCACGGGTCTTGGCTTGTCCATATCAAAAAACATCGTTGAATTGATGGGCGGCAAAATATGGGTTGAGTCTGATCTGGGGCAAGGCGCTTCATTCATTTTTATTATAAAAGCGAAACGCGCCGCGGAAACAAAACATGCGGAGTCTATACAGACAAACATGAACACGGCGGTTAAATTCACGGGACAGACCATATTATTGGTGGAAGATATGGAAATTAACCGCGAGATTGTGCAGGCGCTGCTTGAACCGACGCAGCTTATTATTGACTGCGCAGAAAACGGCGAAGAAGCGGTTAAAATGTTCCAGAAAGCGCCTTACAAATACGGAATGATATTTATGGATATACAGATGCCCCTCATGGACGGTTATGAAACCACCCAAAAAATTCGCGCTATAGAAAAAAGTATGGGTGTTGATCAGAACGGTCGTAAACCTGTTCCAATAGTCGCCATGACAGCTAATGTATTTCGTGATGACATTGAAAAATGCATTGAATCCGGCATGAACAGCCATATAGGCAAACCACTCAGTTTTGATGAAGTCATTAACAAACTGCGTACGTATTTAAATTAAAATATTAATAACATTGGAGAAAAATATGTTTATAATCAATGAAAAAGACAAAGAATACCGCTTCGGCGATTCAGGTCCAAAGTATTTATTGCAGGGTCCACGTATGAATTTCGCGCTTGTGCAATTCATGCCGGGGCAGGATTTTCAGGCGCATTATCACGAAGTAATGGAAGAAAACTTTTTTGTGCTTGAAGGAACTGTCACCATTTATGTTGACGGAACGCCTCATGAACTTCATGCGGGACAATTCATTCACATTGAACCGGGAGAAGTTCATTATGTAGCCAACAAATCATCTTCTGTTGTGCGCATGACAGCAGGACTTGCGCCGTTCAAAGACGGTGATAAGGTTGAAGTGGAGAATCCCAAGTAAGGGGGTTTACAGGAGCGTATTCGCTGGGATTACTCATGGAAAATTATTTCCCAACACAAAAATTACTGAACATTTCTTCTAAAATGTCAGCAGTAGAAACCTCTCCTGTAATTTCTCCCAGCGAATTAACAGCATCCCTTAGCAAAGGCGCAATCAAATCAAGCGGTTCTTCATTATCTTCCAGCGCAAAAGCCTCTTCAAGCGCAAAGCAGGCGGCATCAACAAGTTTTTTTTGACGAGCTGTACCAAGTGACACAGATGATATCTCATTGCTAAATTTAGCCGCCTGCTCAAGAATAGCCGATGTAATTGCATCGTAAAGCTCAGTAATGCCTTCACCCGTTCTTGCGCTGACTTTTATTGGGTTTATATTTTTCATTGGAAATGGTATCGGAAGGGGAATAATGTCACATTTATTCCAGATATAAATATACTTGGATAAATATTCATGTTTTATACTGTTGTTTTTATTTACATCTTCGTTAAGCAGATATAAAACAAGATCCGCCTCGTTTAAAAGTTTACGGCTTCTTTCAATACCGATTTTTTCTACAGAGTCTGCATCTTCGCGTAAACCGGCAGTATCAATCAAACGAACAGGTATTCCTTCTATAGAAACAAACGCTTCTATCCAGTCACGGGTTGTACCAGGAATTTCTGTAACAATGGAACGATCTTCTTTTAACAGCGAATTAAATAAACTTGATTTTCCTGCGTTTACAGGACCTGCAATCACAAGAGTTATTCCTTCCTGATAAATTCTTTCCATCTGCCAGGAGTTCGACAGATTTTTAAGACGAAATAAAACATCCTGCGCCATTTGCTTTTTTGGGAGCCTTCCCTCTTTTTCATCTGCATCCGAACTTATTTCATCTTCTGAGTAGTCAAGAAATATTTCCACCGCGGCAAGAACTTGCACAAGCAGGTTTTTTATTTCATTTATCTCTTTTTCTAAAGAACCGCAAAGGCGCGAAACTGCATGACGCCTGCTTTTATCAGTTTTAGCACATACAATTTCCATGACAGATTCGCTTTTTGTAAGATCGATTTTTCCGTTCATAAATGAACGAAATGTAAACTCACCGGGAAGCGCGCCGCGAAAACCGGCTTTTATTAAAGTATCCATTACGGCTTTCCCGGCTGTTCCTCCGCCGTGACAGCAAATATCAAGACTATCTTCGCCTGTATAACTCTTTGGCGCACGAAAAACAGAAACCAAAACTTCATCGATTTTTTCGCCTGCCGATACTATCCATCCGTAAACAATTGTGTTACCTGCGGCTTCTGTAAGCGGCATTGCGCTCTTTGATTTTGCAGATTCAAAAACAGAAGCAGCAAGTTGTATGCTATTTTTTCCGGAACAGCGGATTAAAGTTAACGCGCTCCCTGCGGGAGTTGTCGCAAAAGCTGCAATAGGCGATTCATCGCCGTAATTTGATTTTTTATTTTCGTTATTCATTTTTCTATATTGCTGCCTGTAAGGCGTAATTTAATAAAAATCCATGGAGCAGCAACAGAAACCCAAAGGCTTAAAAGAGTGCAGCACAGGAACAAATAAAGAAAAATATTCTGGTTTTCTGTAACATGCTGTAGAATTATTAATATCCTATATATAATCAGCGCAAGAACCGCTAATCCAATAAAAAAACGAGCAAACAGAATAATGATCTTTTTGTATCCTTTCATTTCCAAATAATCTTTACTTTTAAAACCAATGTATTTTTTATTCAAGCAATAACCAAGACTCATTCCAAGAAGAATTCCACCTGGTATAACAAAATAAAAAATAGGTCTGTATAATATTAATAAAAAGGAGACTATAGCGGCTGTTATCATATATGCGCGAAAACTCCCTTTTTTAAACAACTCTTCTAATTTTTTATGCAAGAATAAAAATGCGGTAAAAATAACCGCAATAATAACCCAGCTTAATCTTAACGAAAGCGGGAAATTATTTTCTGCACTTATCTGCTGATACGCAAGAATAAACCAAATACTCAGTAATGTAATAATACATAATTGTAATCCTGATTTTTCATCGATACACCAGTATATAAAAAAAGAAAATACCAACAGCAAGAACAAAAATGCCAGTTCAAAATTTGAAAAAATAAATTGAATCATTTAAAAACCCTCAAAAAAATTTTGTCGTAAACGATTAATCGAAAAATTCTGCGCAGGCGTTACGCTTACAGCAGAGATTGTTTTCGTCATTATATCCCTTATAATTACCTGCATATATGCTTTATCAATGGTAATTAAAATAAAAAACATGTATTTTTGCACTGTTTCCTCATAATCGTAATTCAAATATCTAAACCAATGGGTATCTATTTTTTCTGCTCCCGGATAAATACTGCTGGAAGCATTTTTTACCATAACTTCAAAAAATGCGCCATATTCATCATCAGGAAAAAAAGAAGCGGAAGATAATATTCTTTTTTCGATTCTATCAGCGGCAAGCATTGGAAAATCAAAAGAAGATGAGAAATTTTCCGCCCATCTTTCCAAGGCTGCCAAGTTAACGCCTTCATTTTCGCCGACAAAAATATATTTATTCCTGTAAGCTTCCAGCCTTTCTACAACAGCATTGCCTCCAATCAAATAAGCGGAAAGCCATAACGGCAAATCATCATTTTCTATAATGCTGTCAAAATCAAAAATTTTATTTTTGTAATATATGCTTAAGTCAACTTCCGGAGTAAATAATCTGTCATTTTGATTAACACACGAGACAGATACAATTACCAGTAAAAAAAAAGCAAGTCTATTCATTTTGTAATTCTTCGTCTTCGATAATAACAGGATTTAAATCAGCGGCTAAAATGTCCATCGGCGGCATGCAATATAAAGCAAATTCATCCCAAATAACAATAAACGAACTTTCCGGCTTTTCTTCGATTAATTCTTCGTCTGATTCATTAGTTAAAACTGTATTAAATGAACCAAGCATTATGTGAAATTCATCTTCAATTACTGTCTTTAAAGTAATTGGGCGTAACGCCATTTCAGCGTCAATAATATTTCCAAAAATATTAATATTTGCAGACAAACTATCCGGTTGAATCGTAAAACTAATGCCTGCTGTAAAAAAAGCGCTTGCTTCAATATCTTCAGTGATCTGCGGAAGATTAAAAATCTGTGATACATTATTCAATGCGGATGTCAATGTTAAATTTAATTTATTCTCGTGAATTGATAATTTCATAATTACATTATCAGAAGAATTAAACTGTATCGAAAAAATATCGCCGTCATTCATTGGTTTTAACCGGAATAAAATCTGCCATGTTTCGGCTACATCGTTATTAACCATAACTTTTGGCAGCCACATCACATTATTAAAACCGGTAGCAAGTCCATAAGTTCCGTCCGCGCCTGCCCACATTGGAGCATTTTCAGAATTTGGAATTATCGAGCTTTCCGGAGTATTATTTAATGTAGGATTTATTAGAGCAGCATTTATCAGCGCAGTATTCATTTTTAAATCGTTTAAATTTCCTTCAAAAGTATACCAATGAACAAGCTGCGAAATATCATGAGAGATTAGGTGAATATCAATATCCATGGAAGAAACAAGAAGCGAAACCCTTTTTTGATACCCTATCAAACCGTCAAAATGCTCTACAGGAAAAATTTCTGCATGCAGGGAAAAAAATCCGCTTTGTTCAGGCGCTTTCCAAAATTGACGCCCCGCGCCTTTGGAAAATCTGCCTTCGCTTATTTTTTTCTTGCCTTCATACCACACAATGTAAGGATCAAGATTATCGTCAAAATCAATATTAGCTTCCAGCATGATTAAAGCGTCTTTAGGAATAAGATGAGGGCTTTCTGAAATACCGGGCAGATAAATATTTATTCCTTCATAAGAAAAATGATTTTTACCAAGATAAAAAAATTCTTTTTCCATTCTTTGCAGAATATTTTTTCCGCCCATAACCTGAGTAACAATTTCGTATCTTGCCACTCGTAAATCGTCAGGCATCGAAAATTCCGGCAGAGTTCCATCCAGACTTTCCACTAAAATAAAATAACAGTCTTCAAGCGCATCTTCTTCTTCCAATCCGTAGACAATCTTTTCGCCGATAATCTCTCCCAACGAATCCCTTATAAATATTATCAAGGAAGAAATATCAGGATCCTCAGAAACCGATTCTTCAAAATAAGGACGTATCATGTCTTTCGATTTTACAAAGGAGCATTCTTCCAGCGATAAATCATTAACCAATATGGTCATTTTATAATTACCCGCTGAGGGGAAAAGCGAGTCCAGAGCGTCGCAGCTGCCAAGAATCACGCCAAAAATTACTAAAAATACGAGAAAAAATATTGTTTTTGCAGCTTTGTGAACAGCCATTTTAACCAATATATCACTAAATAGTCAAATAATCAACTTTCTTAATGTTTGACTATCTGTTATTATGTAGCATGAGAACAAAAGCAATTATCTATATTGACCGATTTCTGGGCAATTTAAGCGCAATTAGGACGAGGGTTGGCAATGAAAGGCTCATTTGCGTTTCTATAAAAGCAAATGCCTACGGTCATGGAGCGCTGGAAATAGCTAAAAAAAGCCTGGAAGCCGGCGCAAATTGCTTTGGCGTTGCGACAGTATCAGAAGGTATAGAAGTACGCAAAGGCGGCATAAAAGCGCCTATCCTCTTGTTATCACAAAGCCATCCTTCAGAAATCCCAGGAATCGCCGAGGCGAATTTAATCCCCTTTGTTTCTGATATCGAATTTGCGTCTGCTTTAAATGAAGAAGCCTCTGCAAGAAAAATAAATCTGCAGGTTCATATAAAGATCGATACCGGCATGGGACGGATCGGCTGTTTAATGGAAGAAGCCGTCTCTCTTGCAAAACACATCTCCATGTGTTCAAACCTAAAATTAACAGGAACGGCAACTCATTTAGCATCTTCAGATTCTGTTGACAGGCAGGATCTTGAATATACAAAATTGCAGCTGACACGATTTAAAAAAGCAGTCACCGCCATTAAAACAGCCGGAATCGATCCCGGAACAATTCACGCAGCCAATTCAGGAGCGATTGTCTTGCACCCCGATTCATGGCTCGACATGGTAAGACCCGGCATTCTTCTTTACGGTTACAAAGCTGTACAGGAATACGAACTGCCAATTGCCCAGATGAAAAAATTATTGAAATGCAAAGCATTAATGGTAGAACCTGTGATGGAATTGGTCAGCACAATAGCATTGATAAAAAAAATAAAGAAAGGCGAATCTGTTTCGTACGGAAGAACATGGACAGCCCCGATGAACACAAATATCGCAATTCTGCCTGTAGGTTATGCCGATGGTCTTCCGCGTCTTGCAAGCAACAGATGGCAAGTTTTAATAAACGGCGATCCCTATCCAATTATCGGACGGATTTGCATGGATCAATGCTGCATCGATATCGGACCTGAACCAAAAGTAAAACGCTGGGACGAAGCAATTATTTTTGGAGCCGATATTATTCCGCAGCAGGAAGACTTGCCGATTATAAACCAAAGCGCGGCGGCTCTTGCAGAATCTGTCAGAACAATTCCCTACGAAATTATCTGCAATGTAAACAGAAGAGTGCCGCGTGTCTATAAATCAGCAGACAAATAAAAAACCGTCCAACTGTAAACAGTCAGACGGTTTTAAAATTACATTGCTATTTATTTAGTCGCCGAATTTACCGGTAGCAATAAGCAATGATCCAAGAACCATCAGATGAACTGCGAGTCTTTGTAATCCTTCCCAGCCAAAACCGCCGCCAAGCCAGTTAATGATGCCAAGAACAACATACACAGCCCAAATAATCGCAATAATTAATATTAATGTGCTCTGAAACGAAAACGCTTCAATTTTGAGCATGTTTAATATAATACCGATACCAGCGATAAAAGCAATAATGCCGGCAATTATGATAAAAATTCCGGCGTTATTTCCAAAAAATTTACCCAAAATAATGGCAAAATCACCTGCAGAGTGTTTTACAATTCCGAAGTAGCCATTTACGATTAAATACAACGCAACAGAAAGTCTCCAAAGAACCTGTCCCATAATAATCTCCTCTCTTCCACTTTTTTCCTCACAGCCCAACGAGCTGTACTATACTACTGCCTAAAAAACAATTAAACAGACAAGCTGTATTATTTTGTTTTTTATTCAGGTTTATAGTCATCCTTTAACTTGCTGTACTCTCCCTCAAAATATTCGTCAAGGTAAGAATGGCCCTGAATGAATTTGTCAGTATCCATTACAGCATAATAGGCCTGGCTTGCCATTTTCTCGTGATCAAAAAGAACATAACTATTCGTCCATCCTGAACGGCATTGACTCCAGATAATCACATGGTCAACATACTTTTTATATTTTTCGAACATTTTAAAAAGTAAAGCATATTGATAACCGATGGCATCGGCTTGTTTTTGATTTAGAACTGCGGGAGCAAGAGCCTCGCCGCCGGGAGCTCCGTCCGGCTGTCTGATATCAACTTCGGAATAACAAATTGAATCCAGTAAGCCGTCATCGATAAGCCGGGCAAACGCTTCAACAGAGCGCTGGTTCTGACTATTGATGGTCGGATTAACAACGCTGTGTCCCTGTATACCCAGACATTCGATTAAATTCCTTCCGTCGTATAACGGATCGCTCTTCCACGCAGTGTTAAGCTCGTTGATCATATTGAAAGCAACATTCATTTTTGACCGGACATTAATTTCGTAATCGTTATAAATAAGAACAGGAGGTTTTTCGCATATATAATCGTCAATACTGCCGTTTGTATCATGGTTATCCAATTTCATGTATTCGGGAACAATTTCCGGATCATTGTAACCGGCTTTATATTTTTCCGCCATTTGCGCGTTCGGCACGGCAATGTGAGCGAACTTGTAAACAAGGTACATGTAGTTTTGTTTAATTTTATCAAAGTCATCATCGGTCATTGCCATAAGCCATGATACGTGCCTTAATGCTGTTTTCCATTCGTTTGGATGATCCCTGGAGATAGTGCTGTGCCTGCTTTCATGTATTTCGACATTTACAACATCAAAAGAGTGGAAAGGTATAATGCCGCGTTCCTTGCTGGAACCGTACCGTTCGCTAGTGCTCATATAATGACGCATCTCATAAAGGATATGATCAAAATAGAGCCTTCTTGCCGTATTTTTATTTACCTTTATATATGGACCAATTGCATTTGTGCCGCCTGTAAAATACAAGCCATTCGGATTCCATTGCATAGATGCGATATTTTCCGGAATTACCTGTCTCATCCACGGAGGAGATTGATTTATCCATGCAAGACAATGACCATGAAGTTTGTATTTACCCGCATCTCTTAGACGTAAAAAATCTTCATCGGGCAATTTCCATTCAGGACCTTCTCCCTCAAATTTAAATTTGAACTTTGGAAATTCTTGCATAAGCCACTTGGGCGGCCTAAGATGAGCTTCGGGTTTAAGCCTGTTTTCATCAACATAGAGTTCATAGTGATATGCCATTATAGATTCAGGATCGAATTTGTTTCTTTCTACAGTGCCGATAGGAAAGAAGCCGCTGCCAGAATTATATTTGTTCCTTAAGGGCTCGACCTCTGTAAAACTTTTTTCGTTAACAACATCGGGAATCGCTGTGCCGCTTTCATCGCCTTTGGTAATTCTGATGTTGCCGATTAAAAGCTGATCGCCGTCCAGTTTGGTACCGGTTTCTGTATGCAGATCGATATTCAAATAATCCCAGGCTCCCGATGACACCGGGGTAACGGCGCAGATCGCCTTTTTATACCATGTTTCTCCGGCGTAAAAACCCAGCCACTCCGGTTTAATCTGACTAAGACTTTCGATATCCGATGTTCTAATATAAATCTGGGTTCTGTTGTTTCCGGGATATCCTGCTTCCCCCTGGAAACCTTCGCCGCCTGAGGAAGTTGACCAGATTTCGAATCTCATATATTTGCCGATTGCGCTTTTTGGATAGTAAAGATCGAACTCTACAAAGGTCTGGTTGCACATTTCCAAAGCGGGTTTAATCGGCGCTCTCATTCCAAAACCACCGAATGCTTTTCCCGCGATTGAAGGATCAAAAAATGATGTCAGTTGGATAAGGCTTCCGGTCTCGAACGGATCGTTTACCTGTTCAAAACCGCTGTTGGCATTTGGAAGTATGCGGCCGTCATTTGTCCGCCATGATTTCCACACCGAAAAGTTGCTGTCTAAATCGAAACTATATACTGGCAGCCGTTGGATACCAGCTCCCGGATCTTCGCGAAAATATGGATCGTTGCCGCCAACGTTCTTTGACACTTTGTTTACCGCGATTATTATACCACAATATTTACAAGTTTGTCAGGTACAATAATTATTTTTTTAACCGTCTGTCCCTCGAGCCATTTTTGAAGACCTGGCAGCGCGAAGGCGGTTTTTTCCAAGTCTTCCTTGGCTGTGCCAGATGCCGCGGTAAATTTATCGCGGACTTTGCCGGACACCTGTACTACGACGGTAACCTCATCAAAACGGGTCAGGGCTTCATCAAAAACCGGCCATGAACATGACGAAACCGAGCTCTTTTTACTGCTGCCGGCTTCAGCCAGTTTTTCCCAGAGTTCTTCGCCAAGGTGCGGTGCATACGCGCTTGCCATTATGACAAGCGGCTCCCATAAGGCACGGGGAATCTCGTTCAATTTTGCAAGTTCATTGGAATATATCATCATGGCGCTGATTGCTGTATTAAAATCGAGGTTTGACGTATCATCCGTCACCTTTTTAATTGTGCGATGCAGCAGCTTTTGCAAGTCTGCGCCGCCTGCTGCTTGCGAACCGGCTGCTGCGTCACAAAGAGGTTTTTCGCCGATTGCATATAACCGTTCCAAAAACCGTGACACGCCGATAATACCCGCAGCGATCCATGGTTTGCTTACCTCGAGCGGGCCAAGAAACATTTCGTAAAGACGCAAAGTATCAGCCCCGTACTCTTTAATTATGTCGTCAGGATTGATAACGTTTCCGCGGCTTTTGCTCATCTTTTGATTGTCTTCGCCAAGGATCATCCCCTGGTTAATCAGCCGCTGAAACGGCTCGACAGTATTTACAAGGCCGCAATCGTAGAGAACCTTGTGCCAGAAACGGCTGTATAATAAATGCAAAACGGCATGTTCCGCGCCGCCGACATAAAGATCGACAGGCAGCCAATAATCAATTTTTTCTTTTGCGGCAAACGCCTTGTCATTTTTTGGGTCTAAGTAGCGGATATAATACCAGCATGAACCAGCCCATTGCGGCATGGTGTTAGTCTCACGTTTTGCTTTTGCGCCGCACTTGGGACAAGTTGTATTGACCCATGCGTCTATTCCTGCAAGCGGCGATTCGCCCGTACCTGTCGGCGCATAGGATTCAACTTCCGGCAACTTGAGAGGCAAATCGTTTTCAGCTAACGGCACAATTCCGCACACATCGCAATGCACAACAGGGATTGGTTCGCCCCAGTAACGCTGACGCGAAAAAATCCAATCGCGCAGTTTATAATTAATAGCTTTTTTACCGATGCCCTTTTCTTCCAGCCATTTTGTTATTTTTGTTTTTGCTTCCGATGTTGCCATACCGGAAAATTGCCCGGAATTAACGGAATAACCATCAGCGGCAGTACATTTTGCAGGCTCGTTTTTAAATTCAGCGCCCGCTTTAAATTCTTTCTCGCTTGCAACGACTTGAATAATCGGCAGATTAAACGCTTTTGCAAAATCCCAGTCCCTTTCGTCATGCGCAGGAACTGCCATGATTGCGCCGGTGCCGTAAGAAATCAAAACATAGTCGGCGATCCATATCGGGATCTTTTGGTCGTTAACAGGGTTAATCGCATAAGCGCCGCAGAAAACGCCTGTTTTATCTTTGGCAAGGTCTGTACGTTCAAGATCGCTCTTTCGTCCTGCCGCTTCGATATAGGCTGTAACCGCCTGCTTTTGTTCCTGTGTTGTTAATTTTTCTACAAGAGGGTGTTCAGGCGACAGTACCATATAGGTTGCGCCAAAAAGCGTATCCGGGCGTGTTGTGTAAATTTCTAAAGAAGCATCGTGACCGTCAATTTTAAAGGTGACGTTTGCGCCTTCGCTCTTGCCGATCCAATTGCGCTGCATAAGTTTTACAGGTTCGGGCCAATCAAGTAAATCGAGGTCTGCAAGCAGGCGCTCGGCATAAGCGGTAATTTTTAAAATCCACTGGCGTATTCGTTTGCGCGTAACTTTTTCGCCGCAGCGTTCGCAAAGACCGTCTTTGACTTCTTCATTGGCAAGTCCTGTCTTGCACGACGGACACCAGTTGATCGGGCTTTCGGCTTCGTATGCCAAACCCTTTTCGTAAAGTTTTAGAAAAATCCACTGAGTCCATCGGTAGTAATCAACAGCCGATGTGTCAACTTCGCGATCCCAGTCGTAGGAAAAACCAAGCGCTTTTAGCTGTACGCGAAATCTTTCTATGTTGGACGCAGTTGTCACAGCGGGATGCGTTCCTGTCTTGATAGCATAATTTTCGGCGGGAAGACCAAAGGCATCAAATCCCATGGGATGAAGCACGTTAAAGCCGTTCATGCGTTTGAAGCGGCTGAAAATATCGGTAGCCGTATAGCCTTCCGGGTGACCAAGATGGATCCCCTGCGAAGACGGGTACGGGAACATATCAAGCGTGTAGCAGCGCTTGTCTTTCGGGAAAGCAGGGTCTTCAACCACCCTGAAAGTTTTATTGTCCGCCCAGTATTTTTGCCATTTGGGCTCGATTGTTTCAAAAGGATATTTTGCCATAATAAGGAAAGTATAAAGAAATTTTAGGCGACTGTCACGATAGCAGCTTAGGCAGTATCTTCCTTACCTGTCCCCTTTGCGTAAAATATGTTATAATAAAATATGGATTTCTTTTTTGTACAAGTAATTAACGAAATATGCGAACATTCTGTAGTGGCAGAAGGGCGTCCTCTGCGATGTATGGTTGTTGTAAATCCGGTCGCAGGCGGGTTTGCCATTCCTTTCAAGTGGGAAGCTCATGTGCGGACACTAACCAAATGCCGGGAAAAAGCCGAGAAGAATCTGCGAAGGCAAATGCACAAAAATACGATTGTTAATATTACCGAGGGGAAAGGCTCCGCATCGGAAATTACCAAAATGTTCATCAACAGAATCGAAAAAGACCCTGTTCCATTCTATTTAATAATTAGCGCAGGCGGAGACGGGACTCACAGCGAAGTCATGGCTGCTGTTTATAATGCGCCTGCCAATGTCCGCACAAATATGGCAGTACTGCGGCTTCCCATGGGAACAGGCAACGACGGCGCAGACAACGTAAATCTTTCTGAAACTCTGGAATTGCTTTTAAATCCTGCTCATGTTGAGTTTGCTCCTGCTGTCAGATTAGTTCCAAACAAAGAAGGACCATCATGCTGGAAAGGTCCGTTTCTTGCTTTTAACATACTTTCTGTTGGACTGGATGCGTTCGTTACTCATCAAACCAATACCATGAAAAGAAAGAAACCCGGCAACTCCTATAAATTATGGCTGGACATAGCCGCATTATTTTACGATAAGAAATTCAAGGTAGATTATTTCGATGTAAAAGCGCTTAATGAAAATAACACAGAAATACAATCGTTCAGGGAAAAATTACTTTTAATTGCGATGGGCGCGTCAGGAAAAAGATCTTACGGCTCGCAGCAATTGATTCTGCCGGACGAGCGCAATGTCTGCTGTATGAAGCAAATGCCCCTCTTAAAAAAACTGGCGATTAAGGGGCAAGTTACCAAAGGCAAACATGTTAAAAACCCCGAGGCAATTCTTTTTAATGCGCACAGTCTGGAATTTATGTATAATCATCCTATCCTGGCTCAGATGGACGGCGAAACAATTCTTTTACAGCCAAGTGATTTTCCCGCAAAAATGGAACTAACTGCGCCTGTCATACCTCTGTTAAAGAAGAATTAATTTTCTATTGACAAAATTGAAATATAGATGATAATATGTTAAACTCGTTTAGTGGTTCACTGTGAAATTTCACCGTGAGATTTGGAGGGGAATGTATGGCTGCGGTAAATAAAAAGAAAAAAAAGCTTCCGCCGATTGATCAGGAATTTCTTGATAAAATGGAAACTGCCCTGACAGCCTTAAAGGCAGAGATTGTTAACAACTTAATTGCAAGCAACGAAGATTTCAAGGAAATCATGGAAGGTGAAGAACCAAAAGACCTTGCTGATATTGCCTCGGACGATATAGATCGCAAAATGCTCGAAGCAATCGGTACTCAGGAACTTAAACGGTTAAAATTAATCGAATCTGCGCTTACACGCATCAAACAGGGAAAATATGGACACTGTATAAAATGCGGCAAACGAATTCCTCAGGATCGGCTTATTGCGATTCCTTACGCTCTTATGTGCATTGAATGTAAATCAGAAGAAGAACGGCGAAACCGCTAAAAATAATACGATCATTATTAAAATATTTCTAAGGAGTAAAAAATGTTAATGCAAAAATTTGTCGGAAAATCATATTCGCTTTTAGTAGAAATTCTGTTATGGATAATTCCAATAATTGGAGCTGTAACAGGATATTTTATATCAAATTCAATATTCAGCGGTCAAACTGTACTTTGGATATTAATCGGAATTATCGGCGGTCTTTTAATTGACATTTTATTCTTTGGACCCATATTGTTAATGTTCGAAATAAAATCATTACTTAAGAAAAACACAAATAAAACCTAAAAAGCAGGCTTAAAGGCTGATATAGAAAGCTTTATTAACATTAAAGTAAAACAGTTTCTGCGATTTTATTTCCGGCGGCTTCATCAAGCAATTTTTTAATAATCGCAATCGACCACTCACCTGCAGTTCCCGCGCCCCTGCTTGTAATCAACTTGCCGTCTATAACCACGCGATCGCTCTTCCATGTGCCTTCGTCTGTTTTTTCTTCCATTCCCGTATAGCAGGTAAAATTTTTACTGGAAATAATTCCAAGCGGAGCCAGAACAATTACAGGAGAGGCGCAAATTGCGGCAATTACCTTTTCGGCATCAGCCATTAATTTTATAAATTCGCCTGCCTCTTTAGAAGCAGCAAGATTTTCTGCGCCTGAAAGCCCGCCGGGAATAATTACGGCGTCAAACATTGCATTTTGTTTTACAATTTCAAGGAGCGAAGTGTCTGCAATCATTTTAATACCCGTCCATCTGCCGGTAACTGTCATATTTCCAGAGACAGACACAGTTGTTACTTCTACGCCTGCGCGCCGCAAATAATCAATAGGAGTAATCGCTTCCACTTCTTCAAATCCGTCCGCGAGCAAAACAATTGCTTTTTTCATAAACTCTCCTTTGGGTGACTGACACAGTGACTGTCACCTTGTCTGTCCCTTTGACAGCATTTTGGCGAACGCCTTTAATTTTCCGCTTTTTATATGTGTTCCCGGCACTTCAAGAATTTCTCTTGCGACTTTATTTCCAAGGGCGGCACATTCAGAAATTGATTTATTGCGTATCCATGCGGAAAGAAACGCGGCGCAGAATGCGTCCCCGGCTCCTACAGTGTTGCGCGGCACGATTGTAAATGTTTCTTCGCGGTAAATGTTTCCGCCTGCCACGACTATTGCTCCTCTGCCGCCAAGCTTGATTATTATAATCGGATAAATTTCGCCGTCTGTTATAAATTTCATCATCGGACAAACATCGCGAAGAATAATCGCCTCTTTTTCCTTTTCTGTTAAAACGGGTTCCTCATCTTTTGTTTTTCTTACAGTGTTGTAAAAAGCCAATGCTTCATCGGCGTTAAAAAAAACAAAGAGAGGAAAGGTGCGGCTGTATGTTAAAATTTCTTCGGCTTTGCTTTTAACCTGCATGATCGAAGCGGCGTCAAGCGCGACGGGTATTCCTTTTTTGCTTGCCCTTAACAAAATATGTTTTACAAGTTCATGGCGATCCAGAATATATCCGTCCACAACGATTACTTCCGCAGAAGCAATCAATTCATCGCTTATGTGTTCAACACACAGCTCAAGCGCCGCGCCAGGGCTTGCGGCAAAACGCATTTCACCGTCGATATTGCATGCAAAGCAAAGACCTGTTTTTCCATTTCCTTTAATTATATGCGTGGTTACGCCGGCGTTTGTAATTTCGCTTTCAAAAATTTCTGCAAGGTCGTCATGCCCCGTACATCCTGAAAACGCGGATCTCAATCCAAGCATGGCGGCAATTTTTGCGACATTCGCCGCTCCGCCGCCGGAACTTTTTACAGCATTTTTAAAATCGATCGAAGGCTCGTTTAGAATTGCCTGCGCCTTATCACGATCTACATGCTGGGTAAAATCCAGAATGCCGTATTTAGCGGAAAGAGAATAATCAATGTTTACAAACACATCGACAATAGGATTGCCGATGCAAAGAATATCAATGTTTTTCAAATTGTTTTCCTAGAAATTCCACAAAACCTACCTTGGTTTTGCAATAATGGATTCCAGCTCGGGATTTTTTACAAGGTCATGAAGAAGCCCTTCTGCGCGTCCCTTATTTACATAATCCTTTTTCTGGAACGAATACGAAAAATGCGTATGTGTGTCATAAGTTCCCTGCATCAATGCAAACGCGTCTTCTGTCATTACAAGTTCTTCATCGGTTGGTATTACAAAAATCGGAATTTTAGATTCCGGTTTGCTTATTAAAGTTTCGCTGTTTCTGGTCATTGAAATTTTATTCTTGTTTGGATCAAAAGTCATTCCGATGCCGTCAAGACCGTCAAGAATTTTTTCCCTCATGAACCATGCAAACTCGCCGACGCCCGCCGTTAAAACGAGAGCGTCTACCCTGCCAAGAATCGCCTGATATGCGCCGATATATTTTTTTACGCGATGCGCTTCGATTTTTTGAGCACGTAACGCTCTTATGCTGCCGCCAACTGCCGCAGCCTGAATGTCGCGTCTGTCTGTCTGCTTGCCGGTAAGCCCCAAAAGCCCCGATTGCTTGTTTAAAGCGGTTTCCATTTCGTTCGCGCTCATTCCTGTTTTGCGCATCATATAGAAAGCAAGCGAAGGATCGATATCGCCCGAGCGTGTTCCCATAACAAGACCTTCAAGCGGCGTCATACCCATCGATGTGTCAAAGGATAAACCGTCTTTAACGGCATTAACAGACGCGCCGTTTCCGATATGGCAGATAATTAAATTTGTTTTAAAAGGATCCTGTCCCAGCAATACGGCGGCGCGTTTTGCAGTGTAAAGAAAACTTGTTCCATGGAAACCGTAACGGCGTACCCTGTATTTTTGGTACCATTCAAGAGGAACCGCGTACAAGAAATTTTTTGGCGGCATGGTCTGATGCCACGCCGTATCCATAGTTGCGCAATGCGGCACATCGGGTAAAACTTTTTTTGCAGCCACAATTCCCATAATGTTGGCGGGATTGTGCAGAGGACTTAAATCCTGCATGTCTTCGAATGCCTTCATGGCGGCGTCATCTACGATAACGGATTTTGTAAATTTGTCACCGCCGTGCACAACGCGGTGTCCAACCGCCTGTATTTCGTTCATTGAGCTGATAACGCCCATTTCCTTGCTTGTGATGGTTTTAATGATGAGGTCGATAGCGTCGGTATGGGTGGGACATTCCTGATTAAAGACAACTTCTTCCTTTCCCTTGGCTTTGTGGGTAATAAAAGAGCCGCCTATCGTTACTTTTTCTACGATACCTACCGCAAGAACATCTCTTGTTTCCCAGCTGTAAACCTGGTATTTTGCAGATGAAGATCCGCAATTTAAAGTTAAAATAATCATATCCTACCGCCTTTAAATAATTACTCAAAAATTGATTATATCATACTATTTAAAAATCTGAAAGTAGTTGATTATTGATTGTCAAATTATTATTTATGGTATATTCTTCTGATACAGAGGTATTCTGATGGAAAGTTCTGATTCTGATAAACGCAGGACATCGATACGTAAAACATTATTAATTTTTTCTGCTGTTTTATTCTCCCTTATATTAATCGGCGGGAGTATTGTTTTCGTTCTTGCAATGCAGCAAACAGTTTATGTCAGCTCGGAAGTTGAGCTTGCAAAATCGCTGGAAATTGAACGTATAAAACTTGAAGCGTCGGTAAACGGCGAAATTGCACTTGCTCTTAAAATGGCTAGATCTCCGCTCATTATACGTCATTTTCTTACCCCGGGGGATACCTCGATAAAAAGAATTGCGTTTGACGAAATTGAAAGTTACAGGCATTCTTTTGCAAGCGGTCTTGTTTTTTGGGCAAGCGATATCGATAAAGAATTCTATTTTGCAGAAGACAACCATTACACGGTTGACGCAGAGCATCCTGACAACTACTGGTATAAGATGACCCTTTATGAAACCGAAGCTTACAATTTTAACATTAACTATAACCCGGAAATAAAAAGTATCATGCTTTGGATCAATGCGACGGTTTTTGATTCATCAAGACGCGTTCATGGACTTGGAATCGGCGAGGGCGTGCCAATCGGACTTGTTGGAACAGGCATCGATTTAACCTCATTTGTTAATTCAATATATCAAAGTTATGATAAGGACGCAGACCTCTATCTTTTTAACGCGGAAGGCGAAATTACAGGAGCGAAAGATTCGTCTCTTATAACAAACAAGGAAAATATAGTTCATCTTCTTGGCGAAGTGGGACAAGAATTAATGGATCTGATTCCTGCCGTTAAAGAAGACGGGTTCCAGTCAATCGGAATACACGGCGGCATTGCTTCGATTGGCGAAGTTCCTGCTCTTGGCTGGTTTATTATGGCAGTTCAGCAAATCGGCATATCGTCAATATTAAATAACTCGATGACATTGCTCTTCCTTGCAATGATTGCCGTAGTCGCGATTATTTTTATTGTTTTCTACCTGTTTGTCGGAACGATAATTCAACCCATGAACTACATGGTCAATACGCTTGATCATATCTCTGTCGACTGGGATCTTACGCAGGAACTTAAATTAAAAAGAAGCGACGAAATAGGAACATTAGGCGAATTCTTTAATACGACATTCGGAAAAATGAGACAATTACTTTTGGGCATTAAAAAACAAACCGCTTCCCTGGAAAGCACCGGTGATGAATTGTCTACATTCATGACCATAACCAAAAAAGATATTGACGGGATCAATGATGAAATTAAAAGCATGAGGGGAGAAGTTTTATCGCAGTCGGACATGGTAAATTCAGCGGTAAACTCGATGGAGAAAATTATTAAAGAGATCGACGACCTTGATAAAAATATTACCGTTCAGGCAAACAGCGTATCTCAGTCTTCTGCGGCAATCGAAGAAATGCTTGCAAACATTGATTCTGTAACAAAAACGCTTGTAAAAAATACCGGGAATATAAATTCGCTTGCGCATTCATCGGAGGCAGGCAGGGAAGATTTACATAAAGTTTCCACGGATATTCAAGAGATAGCGAAGGAATCTGAAAGTTTATTACAGATTAACTCCGTAATGAACAGTATCGCGGCGCAGACAAATCTCCTTTCGATGAATGCCGCAATCGAAGCCGCTCACGCAGGCGAAAAAGGCATGGGCTTTGCTGTTGTCGCCGACGAAATCAGAAAGCTTGCGGAAAATTCAGGCAAACAGTCTAAAACAATCAGTGCAGTGCTTAAAAAAATTAAATCGATGATCGATACAATTACAAAATCTACAAGTGTTGTTCTTGAACGTTTCCAGAATATCGAAGACGAGATTCAAACAGTATCGAATCAAGAAGCCCAGATTAGAAACGCGATGGAAGAACAAGGCAACGGAAGCCGCCAGATATTGGAAGCGATTATGCAGCTGAATACTGTAACAAGTCAGGTGCGAAAATCTTCTTCCGACATGATAACCGAAAGCAAGGAAGTTTTAAATCAAAGCGAATCTTTAAAAAAGGTCACAAACGAAGTTGCGGGAAACATGGACGGCATGACCAAAAACGCGGAAGAAATATCAAGCGCTTTTGCAAGAGTTCAGGGCATAACAACAGAGAACAAGAGCAACATAGACGAGCTTAGTTTTGAAATTTCCAAGTTTAAGGTTGAGTAGGTTTGTTAAAAACTAAGCTTTTGTTAAATTCGGCTTTTTGCCAAGTCCGATAAAATATGTTTCAACCGATTCGCCCCTGCAAGCCTGCGGCTTAAAACTTTTTGCCGTTGTAAAAATTGTCTTCATGCGTTTAAGGATCGCGTCTACGCCCACTCCCTGAAAAACTTTTACCGCCAAATTGCCGCCTGCGGCAAGAGCTTCCAAAGCGCAGTCAATCACAATTTCCGCAAGTTCCAGGGAGCGGGCGGAGTCTATCATATGGTTGCCCGTTGTGTTAGGTGCAACATCGCTTATTATTACGTTATAAGGGCCCTTTGACAAAAGCGTTTCGCGCACATTTTTATCTGTAACGTCTCCCTGAATAAAGAAAAAATTACCGGCGTCAAAGAGACCGCCGTCAAACTCGCGGGAAAGCGCGCCAAGATCAACTGCGGCAAGAAAACCTTTACCTCCGGTGCAAATTTTGCGTAACACAAAAAGACTCCAGCTTCCCGGAGCCGCGCCAACATCCAGTACGCGTAATCCGCCGCGAATCTTAAAAATGGCAAATTTTTCATTGATTTCTTTTAGTTTGTAAACAGAACGCGCAGGGTATCCTTCTTGACGCGCTTTTAACTGCCAGTGATCAGGTTTCTTGTAATCTGTCATAAAATTTATTATATTATACCTTATGAATCATGAGTATACTCAGCAGCTGGTAAAAATTGAAGCGGAACTGAAACGCTGGCTGCCTGAAAACCCG
>Ga0209755_10003130_pt1 | contig 21200 bp, 20 predicted proteins | sample TergutCo191P1_FD_187301 | JGI IMG/M metagenome (GOLD analysis project Ga0209755, IMG submission 187301) | Cornitermes sp. P1 segment gut microbial communities from Petit-Saut dam, French Guiana - Co191P1 (SPAdes) (version 2) | ecosystem: Host-associated > Arthropoda: Insects > Digestive system...
AATGTTGGAGGGCTTGTTGGAAATACTGACGATTCTATAAGCAATAGCTATTCTACCGGAAGGGTGACAGGGAAAATAAATGTTGGTGGGTTAGCTGGGGAGTCCGGTACTTCATCAATAAACAACAGCTATTCTACTGGTGCTGTGACAGGAGAAGTTCGGGTTGGAGGGTTGGTTGGCAATAGCGGTCCCAGTATGTTGAGCAACAATTATTCCATAGGCAAGGTGTCTGGGGAAAAATATGTTGGCGGGCTGGTGGGGTACAAGAGTGGCACGATATGGAGGAAAGGAGATATTGAGTATAACGGCACAATAAGCCAAAGTTATTACAATACGCAAACAAGTGGTCAAGGCAAAAGCGATTTTGGCGAAGGCAAAACAACGGAGCAGATGAAGCAGAAATCAACTTTCAGCGAATGGGATTTTGAGAATGTTTGGGGCATGGATAGCACAATCAACAACGGTTATCCGTATTTGCGTTAGATTTTGCTATATTAACCCTAATGCCAAGCTACATAGCCATTCCGGCTCGGCTATTCAAAAAACCTGAAAGGGGCTTTCTGTGCCTATCAGCCTGTGCATGGCAAGAGCAGAACCCCGTAGTCAAAGCTTGGGAGTGTGTAAAATGGAATCGCACTCCAGATTTGTAAAAAGTGGCTTACACTACTCCACTGCCTTAAAATTGTAAATCTCAGCCCAATGGTCCACCACATCCACCGTATCGCCTATAAATTCCAGCAAATACTCATATTTCTTATAAGCCATAGGAGATTCGTCAAGGGTAGCCGTTTTTATGCAGGAACTCCACACATTGTTTGCGCTCATTCGCTCCTTGTATTCTTCCAGAGTTAGCTCCTTAAAAGCCCGGTTTCGCCCAAACACCCTGCCGGCGCCATGCGGCGCAGAACAATTCCATTCGGGGTTCCCCTTGCCCCTGCAGAGCAAAACCCCATCTGCCATATTTATAGGCACAAGGCAAAGCTCGCCGTTTTGAGCGGAAATAGCCCCCTTTCGTATTATTCGGTTTTCCAAATCGATATAATTATGCACAGATTCTATAAAATTTTCCCTGTCGAACTGCACGTCAAAATAGCGCAACAACTCACACAGCATTTTTATTCTATTGAACTCGGCATATTTCTGCGCAATCTCCATTGCATAAATATAATCGTTGTAAAGCTCGCCCGAAAGGTAACCGCTCTCCCCCACTTTCCTTTGAAAATGCTCTGCGATTTTCAGGCCCAAATTTCTGCTTCCGCTGTGAATTGTTACAAATATTTCTCCGTTTTTATTTTTGTTCAGAGCTACAAAATGGTTTCCGCCTCCAAGCGTTCCTATTGACTGCTCTACATAATATTTTGAGCGAAAATCCAGATTCAGTTTTTTCACCAGCTCTGCTATTTCTTCAATAAAAAGGTGCATTGAATTTTTTGTTATTTTTGCGTAAAAATCCTTGCAGCGGTCTTCATCGAATTTCCTGTGAATATCCCTGCCAGACGGAATGCTTCTGCGAACCTGTTTATCAAAGCTTTTAAAATCAATATCTCCCAAAACTCCAATGGAATGTGAAACAACTCCGCAGCCTATATCAACGCCTATGTAATTGGGCACTGCCCATTCGCTGTTCATTGTGGAGGTGAATCCTATGCAAATATTCATACCATAGTGGCAATCCGGCATAATTCTTATTTTTTCGTTTGCCAAAAAATCCTTATTGCAAATGTCCTTAATTTGCTCATTGCAAGCCTCTTCCACATTGCTTGCGTAAACAACGGCCGTTGCGTGCTCTCCTGTGATTGAATATGACTCTGCCATTTGGGCCTCCTGTTTCTTATGTTATCTGCGCAGAATTTCCTAAAAACGGTTATTGAAATGTTTCAACCTGTTAAAGTCGCTTCATCTATTTTGCAAAAAACATCTGCAATTAAAGGGTCAAAATGCCGGCCGGAACCTTCCTTAATAATTTTGACTGCTTCTTTATGGCTAAAAGATTTTTTATAAGGTCGCTCGGAAACAAGAGCGTCATATACATCAATAACAGCCATTATGCGCCCCTGAAGCGGAATCTCATCCCCTTTCAACCCGTAAGGATAGCCTGTGCCATCCCAGCGTTCATGATGAGAAACTGCAATTACTTTTGCATTGTTCAAAAATTCCGCATCTCCCGTTAGTTGAATGGCTTCATCTATAATGCGCTCTCCAACTAAAGAATGTGTTTTCATTATTTGAAATTCTTCTTCCGTAAGCGGGCCTGGCTTATTCAAAATGGCATCTGGAATAGTAATTTTCCCCAAATCATGCAAACGAGCAGATGAAATAACCGACTCTAAATTCCAACTGAGCATTTCGTCTGCATATACTCCATGCGATGTCATTGCTTCGATTAATATTTTCATATACATTGTTGTGCGCTCTATGTGCCCACCGGTGTTCTTATCGCGGTTTTCCACAAGATTTGCCATGATAAATACAATGCCGTTTTGCAAGCGCACAAGGTGTCCTGTGCGCTCACGAATCAGCTTGTCAATATTCAAGTGATGCTTAATGCGGTTAAGCAACACAGGCTCGGAAAAAGGCTTCTGTATAAAGTCCACTGCACCCAGATCAATGCCGTGTGCTTCACTGGCTGCATCTGTTCGGCTGGTCAAAAATATAACCGGAATGTTAGAGCATGTATCGCAGGATTTCAATTTTTTCATCGCCTCAAATCCGCTCTGATCCGGCATCTCTATGTCCAGCAGAATAATGTCTGGTTTCTTTTTTTCCAAAAGAGCAAACATCTTCTCCGCAGATGGCATGGTCAGTACCCGATATTGCGATTCCAAAGCCTTAGCTGCTAACGCCAGATTAGTATCATTATCGTCCACAACAAAGATTAATTCTTGCATAGCATAGCCACCCTACTAAACTTCTTTCCTTAATTTGAAAAGAGTTTCTTTTGCAGTAATAAAATCAAAATCTTCTATCTGTTGAATCAACTCATTGCTTTCCGGTATTCGGCGAAGCTCAGCGATAAAATTTCTGCATTCAGGGCTGCCCATTTCAAGCAGCGGTGCTAATTTTTCAAGCAACTCTTTCGCAGACGCTGCATCAAAAGGCTCTGCAGAAACCTCATTTTCCGATGACTTGGAAAGCTGCGCAAAAATCGGCTCAAATTCTTTAAGAACAGCATCCAATTCTGCACTAAGTGCCGCCATCTGTTGCGAAGTGACAAGATTTTTTCCGTCTTTAAGGCCGGCTTCAACGCTCTCCGCAGCTTTTTGCAAAAGAGTTTTTCCGAGCTGGCCGGCATTACTTTTTAAAGTGTGTGAGAGTCTGTGTGAGAGCTTCAAATCGTTAGCTTCAATAGCTTTGGAAATTTCGGAAAATTTGTTTTTATTATCTTTTACAAAATTCACTATAAGCTTGTTGCGCAACTCGCTTTCTTCTTGCCCATTTACTATTTCGTCTATGGCATCCATACGTATAGGATCAAGGTATTTCATAAGGCAGCGCCACAATTCTAAACTTGTAAATGGCTTTCCAACGCAGTCCTTCATTCCGTTTGCCCTGTAAAGTTCCCTGTCATTGCCCATGATATTGGCTGTCATTGCCACAATAGGAATTTCAATGCCGAGTTTAATGATTTTTGCGGCAGCTTCCAGTCCATCCATTACCGGCATGTGAATATCCATAAAAATCAAATCGAATTGTTTTTCGCCTTTCTTCGCACGGCTTGCAACCATGTCCACGCCTATCTTGCCGTTTTCAGCCACAACGGATTTTAAACCAACTCTATTTAAATGGTCGCAAATAACCTGCTGATTCATAACATTATCTTCGCATAGCAAAATTTCACCGGAAAAAACCGGCCTTTCAAGTTCGTTCAACATGATTGTAGATTCGTTTTCGCATTCCGATAAGTCTATAGTGTTGAATTTCAGTTCAAAACAGAACTTGCTGCCAACACCCGGCGTGCTTTCCACAAACAGCTTGCCGCCCATAAGCTCCACGATGTTTCTGGTAATGCTAAGACCAAGCCCGGTGCCGCCATATTTGCGTGTTGTGCCGGATTCCGCTTGCATAAACGGATCAAATATTCTCTTGATTTGCTCAGGGGTCATGCCTATGCCGCTATCTTTTATTTCAAAAGACATTGTTACGCTGTTTTCTTCAACTTTTCTTAAAACGGCATTCACTTTAATTATGCCGGAGTTGGTGAACTTTACGGCATTGGAGAGCAGGTTGATAAATACCTGGCGGAGCCTTGTAGGGTCGCCAAGCAGTTTTTTGCCAACAGAAGGTTCCGCATAAAAATACAGAGTCAAATCTTTTTCCGTAGCTTTGGGCAGCATTAGCGTGCGGCAACTTGCGAACAGCTCGCTCATATCAAAAGGTATGCCTTCAAGCTCCAGTTTGCCGGATTCGATTTTTGAAATATCCAGTATGTCGTTGATAATTTGCAAAAGCCACACGGCATTTATTCGTATTTTAGACAGATAATCCTTGCATTTCAGCGGGATTTCTCCGTCGAGCGCTAATTCGGAAAAGCCAATTATGCTGTTCATGGGCGTTCTTATTTCATGGCTCATGCTTGCAAGGAATGTGGATTTAGCTTTGTTGGCGGCATCGGCTTCTTCTTTTAGAACAGCGATTCTTTCAAAAGGCTTTTTAATAAAATCAGATGCTATAATCGCAGCGATAATATTGAGAATAATGCCGACTAAAGCTACGAGCAATAGCCCTCTGTCTATATTTCTAACCGGGTTTTCCGGAAGAGGCGCAACAACGCCAAGGCTCCACCCTTCTTTCGAGCCTGAAACCGGCCTGAAATAACATACTCTGGAAATGTCGTAAACTTTGTAATGCCCCGTTCCGGCTTCTCCCTGCGTCATACGTGTTACTGTTTCGGCAAGGCCGGAAAATATCTTATCTGCTTTAGAATCATGGATATAATTAAAACGATCTCGCATCCATTTGTCACGAGGGTTGGATATTGTGTATCCATCGGCATCGCTCATAAAAATATGCCCCGATTCCCAAATTACAAAAGAGGAAAGGCGTTGCTGAAAATACTTTCCGGGAATAGTAATCACAACAATATTGTCATGAGAAAACGGAATGGGAGCCGCCAAGTAAAAAACAACTCCGGTATCTATCTGGTGTGTTGAAGAAATAGCTCTTTCGCCAAAGCCGCTGTTGAGCAGCGGAAACGCTTTTTTTACATATTTATCGTTCATCACTTCGGTTTTTGCCGGCATTTCACCCGTTTTGGCTATTAAACCTTTTTCAATATTTAAAACCGCCATTCCATTAAATTCCTGGAACAAATCATTTTGCAAAGACAGAACATTCTCCCACTCCGCTTCTTTGGAAGTTCCCAAGGCTTCGGCTACCTTGCTCGCTTTAAATTTCAGTTGCTCAACTTCTCCGCTTAAATAGCTATCGGCTATCTTGGACATTGCCTCAAGGTCTATTTCCAAAGAAATATCAATGTTTTTTTTCACATAATTAATGCCTATAAAAACGCTCAATAACAATATAAACACATTAATGAAAATAATTATGAGCATCGCTCTTATTCGAATATTCATAAGGGTAATATAGTAAACACCGACCTTAAGTCCAAAGGCTTGGCAGTGCCGAAGCCAGTACCGATAGCCGAGGCCACCCGGCATAGCCCCGAAAGCCGTATTCATATTGCATTCAGCTTGGTTCCCGCAATTTTCTAGATTCAAAGTATATGGAAGAAGATTCTCCTAAGTTGCAACGAGTTATATGCGGCGCTCGTGATGTGGAAGAACTGTTGAAAAAAAAGCCGGGTATTGTGCATAGAGTGCTTTTTAAATTAAAAAGCGGAAACATAAAGCTATATGAATTGCAAAAGTTTGCGCAGCAGGTGAATGTGCATGTTCAGCAGGTAGAAGAAAGCCTTTTAAACAAATATGCCAAACGGCACGGCGGAGTGCTTGCGCTTTGCCACGAAAAAGCCGTTATGCCCTGGAACGACACTCGCAAAATTCTATTGGAAGCCAAGCAAAACGACACGCCGTTCAAAGTTGTGCTTGCGGCAAACTTGGAAGACCCTCACAATCTGGGTGCTTGCATACGCTCATCCCTTGCTTTGGGCGCAAAACTTATGCTAATGCCGGCAAAAGGTTCTTGCGGATTAACACCCACTGTAGAAAGAGCTTCGGCAGGAACGCTGGAAAAAATGGATATTTGCCGCCCCGGAAACATTGAGTTTGCGCTCAAAGAACTCAAAGACGCAGGTTACCAAATAGTGGGCTTAGACGGGCACTCTGAAACATCCATAAAAAAATTTTCCTTTTCAAAGCACCTTGTTATGGCAATAGGCGGCGAAGACAAAGGACTTCCACCCTACATAAGAAAATTCTGTGATGCCACGCTCAAAATTCCAATGTCACCCGATGTCCACTCTTTTAATGCAAGCGTTGCTCTTTCGCTTGGGCTTTATGAGACTCTATGATGAATTTCTTTTTGAAAATCTGCGTGAGCGCAACAATTCTTTTATTCGCTGAGTCTCAAGCGCAGGAAGCGAGCATAAGCGATGCTCTGCTCATCAAAAACAATCTCAAGCTTGCGCTCAATGTGCGCGGAGAACGCACAAACTCGCAAGTTAAAGACACTGCTGTTGCCAAAGAAATATGGTTTGTTCCCAATGGCATGTCTATTCAAAACTATATGCTAAAGGCATCGAGGGAAATTGAACGCTGCAAGGGGCGTATTCACTGGATGCGTGAAATAAGGGGCGGCCGAGCCGCACTGCTGAAATACGAAGGCGAACAGGGAATTTATCCATTAACGGAAGTTCGCATAATAGACACGCTTTGGTTGCCGGGTTCATCCAAGCTAGCCGTTATCTTGGCTGTAAGGGAAGGAAACACCCTTTTAAAAAACAATCCGAATCTTTTGGAGACGCTTCCATTCGATTACAATCTTTTAGTGCCATCTTCAAGGCAGGAGCATTTGGAAGCTGCAAAAAAAACCAAGGCAAACATTATTCCCTGGGTACCAATGGAAAGCAAAGAAATGGTATATGCAACGGAGAAAAAGAATAGAATTTCCATTAGTGTCGCAAATGAAAAAGAACTTTCCAAAAGGCTGGACACATTGCTGAAAAAATACGATAACGTAACAGGCTTTGCCGCTTTTTACGGCGAGGATTTTTTGGCGCACCAGGCTTCCATAGAGAAACTTGGCAATGTGTTGCAAGCAAAGAACCTGTGGTTTTTGGATTTGAGCCTAAGAGGAAGCGCAACGCTGTCTCTAAGCGAATGCAAAAGAAAAAACCTGAGGTGCGAAAAAACTTATTTGGATGCGGAATCCGAAGAATCAATAAAAAAAACACTGAGAAAGGCTCGCAAAAACGGCAATGCAATTCTCTTGTTTGAGTTGAACGAAAAAAGTATTGAACTTTTAAAAAAATTGCCGGCCGAGGCTGAAAAACAGGGAACAAAGCTTGTGTTGGCCGGGGAGGTGTTTTAAATGCTAAACAGGCAGCTTTATGGCAGAATATTACAAATACTTCGTATATTCGCATATTTACCGGTTTTTTACTTTTTGTGGGAAGGGCCTTTGCCTGCCTTGCTTTCGGGAGCACACGCAAAACTTGCCGCCATAAACATAAGCCTTATATTGATAATCGCATGGTATTTGAATTTTAAAGTTCGGCACCAAGACATAGAAATGCCGTATTACCAGCTTTGGCTCTCATTTGTTGAAGGTTTTTTTGCATTTGCCGTGATGCTTTGCATTTTTATAAAAGATTCTCTAAGCGAAAACGATCCGGAAAGAATGTTGGCTGTTGGCTGTATTTTGCTTTTGGCAAGAGTTGTTGCCCGAACTATATATTTGCTTTCAATGCTGCGAGAAGGAAAGCCGTTTTTCATAAGCGGGTTTTGGTCCAGAGCTTCTACACTAAGCATAAACGCAACAATGCTCGTTTATGCTTTAAATTTGGAGCATTACCAGCAAATCACAATAGGCGCTGCAATGCTTTTTATGCTTGCATCAACCATATCTTTTTGCTACCGTTACTATCGTGACTCTTCGCACAGAAAACCATTGTCCATTTCAAACCAGTTAACCATGAGCCGCATAGTGTTAACGCCTGTGTTTATATGGGTGTTCTTTTACGACAACAATTTAAGCTATCAAGACAACAGCATGATTTTCAAAATTCTGGCACTTGTTATGATAATCGCATTTATGGTAACGGATTTTCTGGATGGATATTTAGCTCGCAAATGGGGTGAAGTTTCAACGTTAGGCAAATATCTAGACCCGTTTTCCGATAAAATTTCAAACATGACAGTGTTTATATGCTTTTTGGCATCCGGCTATGCATCGGTGTGGATGGTTGCCTTAATTTATTTCAGAGAAGCAAGCGTGGAAACTCTGCGAACTTTGGCAGCAACAGAGAACATATCCATGCCGGCACGCAGAAGCGGCAAATGGAAAACAGCAATTCAGGGAACCGGAATTTTGATAATTCTAATAGGCGCGCTGGACCCTTTTATGGATATAATTCCGTATTGGAAAGAAATCTGGGTTTATTTGCCCGAATCTGTTATGGGAATAATAACATTTGTAACCATTGCAAGCGGAATAGATTATTTCGTAGCAAGCAAGGATGTGCTTAAAAAATACGTTTGAACTTATTACGCCGAAACCGACATTTCACAGACTGCTAAAGAGGGGACTTTTACATTGGAATACGAATTGTTGTATTCCTTGCCAACTCCGGTTATGTTTTTAAGCATGTCAAAAAAATTGGCAGAAATAGTGAAGTTATCAACAGCATGAACCGGAATCCCTTTTTCACACCAAAAACCCTGCGCTCCAATGCTAATTTCACCGCTCACGGAATTGCAACCGGAACTGCCTTCCAAGTGAGTTATCAACAGGCAATTGGGAAATAATGCTAAAAGTTCTTCTCCGGATTTTGTTCCTGTGCGCACAATGGCATTTAAAAAAGAGGTTTTGGCTTTGCTTGCAAAACCTCTAACGCCGTGCCCTGTGCTTGCACGTTTTTCCTTTGAAGCTGCTTCTATGTTGTATAGAAAATTTTTAAAGCAACCCTGTTCAACAACGCATAAATTTGCAGTTGGAATGCCTTCATCGTCTATTAAAGCGCAACCCGGATAAAGTGAGTTAAGAGGCTCGCTAATCAATGAAAATTCGCTGCTGGCTATGTTCTCCCCTATTTTTCCTTTTAACCTCGAAAGACCTTTTTGCGCATTATCTGCAAAAAAAGACGAAAGGTATATGGATAAAATTTTCGAGGAAACTCTTTTTGAAAAAATAACCGGCAATTTTGCGCTTTTTATAGGTTTTGGAGACAAGAGTTCTTTAGCTCTCTTAACAACTTTTTGCGAAAAGCGTTCTACGGAAAAATCCGAGAAATTCTTGCCGCCTTTGACATGCCAGCCCATTTTAAGAATACCGTTTCTCTCGGCGACAGCTCCTGCGTAAATTCCGAAACTGTTTCTGCGATCTTCGAAAAACACCCCTTTGCTATTGGCAAAAATGCTGTTTGAAGAAGCGATTTCAGCACCCAAATCCGGAACGTTTTTTATTTCGCTTTCTGCTAAAACTCTTTTTTCAACATCCAAACAATCAGACAGCAAACGGCTTATTTCAATGCTTTCCAGTTCGGGGTTATAAACATCCAACGGACTTCCGAGAGTAGCAGGGCCAGGCAATTCCGCATTTATAGGCTCTGTGTATTCGCTGTTGGAGAGAGCATCTGCAAGCGTTTGCGAAAGAGATTCTTTTGAGAATTTTTCCGTTGAGGCATAACCTGGCTTGTGATTTTTGAAAATCCTAATGCCAATGCCGCAGGAGCTTGAAATTTCCGTGTTTTGCATAGCACCATTAAAAACAGTAATGCCTCTGGAATTAGAATTTCCGGCTATTATGTCGAATTGTTCTGCGTTGCTTTTTTTTGCTATTTCGCCCAAATAGGCGACTGAATCTTGCATATTCATTTGTTTGCGTTCCTTATGATAATAGAATTTTCCCAATTCACCATAATTGAGACTCTATATTTTGGGTTTAACATATTCCAATAAAATTCAAGGTTTTCCTGTGCGGTGTTTTTTATGGGCATTGTTTTAGGCAAACCTGCAAATGACACAAGCGGATCGCTATCGCCTTCGTAGGTTGTAAGCATTTCGCCAAAGCACGGCACGCCTGCTTCTTTGTCTATAAAAACAGATTCGCGTTTGGGCGTTGCTTTTATTATTGAAAGAGCGTAAGATTTATTCGGGTAAAATATGCCAGATATTCTCGGGGTGTAGTTTGGAGCATCCGGTTCGTAAGTTCTGGTTTTCAGAGCTTCTTCGGCTGTTTTGCCGTTTTTCAAAAATTGCGCAATAGTATCGGTTTGGTCACCATTGCTTATTATGAATGTGTTGTTGCAGTGGATGAACGGCGTGTATATTATTAAGCTTGGGTCGGTGACCTTTGTTTCGTCGAAAGCACGTGTGCTAACGGAGCCATCGCTGTTCTGAACAAAAATTCGATTTTTGCTGTTCTCGCTTCTGCCCATAATCCAGTATATTTGAACCCGTTCCATATTAGGGCCTAAACCTATCACTAACCCTCTTCCCGGATAAACGTTGTTTTTCAACCAGTCAATTGAACTTTGCATAATTTTACCTCATATCAATTTCGTCTGTGCCGGGTGGAGCTTTGAATTTAAAAGTGCTTTCCGGAAAACTGCCTTTGCTCAGGTTATCAACGGAATACCAAGTGTCGTTGCCTATGTTATCCACCGTATGCAGGCGAACGGGAGAGCAATCGCGCGGGGAAAGCCAAACTTCCATAGATTTAAACTGGTCTTTATATTTGCTTGGGTTAAGCGTTATCACGTGAACGTTTTTGCCTTTCCACAGCTCGGTTTTTGTGCGAATAGCAGTGGTTCCCAAATATCTGAAAAGCACTTCGCTTGGGTACAGTTTGTTTTCCAAATCGGATAGAAGTTTCACAAGCACCTGCTTTTGCAAGGGGTTGTATTGCCACAAGTTAACTCCATCGCTGAAAATATGCAAATCCGGCATATTAAGCGCAAAACGGTCTTTACCGCCTGTTATAAGCGTGCCGCTCTTTTGAAATTCCTCGCCTGTGGCAGAAAGCCTGGCTTGCATTTTGAAATCGAACTTGAATTCGTGTTTATCTCCGAAATATTTAGCGGAACATTTAAGCAAAGAATCTGCCGGAGCCGCAACCACAGGCATTATGGCAAAAAACAGCAAAATGAGGATTATTCGCATTTAAGAGGAATGTAGAAAATTTTATGCCAAATCTTACTAAATTTGCATTTACTGCTATGGAAACCATTCAAGTCATAGGTGCGCACGCTCACAACTTAAAAAACATAGATGCGAATTTCCCCATTGGAAGCATCACGGTTGTTTGTGGGCCTTCGGGTTGCGGAAAGTCCAGCCTTGTTTTGGATGTGCTTCATGCCGAAAGCCGCCGAAGGTATTTGGAAACGCTCTCAAGCTCGGCAATTGCGCTGCTCGGAGGCCCAAAACGTGTTCCCGTTAAAGCAATTCACAACCTAAGGCCAAGCATAGCGCTTGAATGCGGATACAAAACAATAATCAAAAAAGCAACCGTTTCAAGCCTTGCGGAAATTGCGCCAATGCTTAGAATTTTGTTTGCGGAATGCGCAATGCCCGTTTGCCCGGAATGCGGAACAGAAATGAAATCGCTCACTCCGCAGCAAATGGTGGAAAAACTGTCTGCAATAAAAGAAGGAACCAAATTCCAAATTCTGGCCCCCGTAAACGTAAACAACAGAACCTTAAGCTCCTTAGCAAAAATATATTTGGCGCAGGGATTTGTAAAAGCAATGGCAAACGGAAATTCCATATCTCTGGATTTTTTAAGCAAAAATATGGAAAGCCACGTGCCCGAAGAATTCTATTTGATAATAGACAGGATTGTAGCCAAAGAAAACCAGCGCACAAGGCTTTCGGAAGCCATAGAAAGTGCTTTGAGAGTAAGCGAGAACCTCATTCTGGCAAACGATTTGTATCTTTCCACAATTCCACGCTGCGAAGTTCACGGATGTTCTGCGGAACCTCTTTGCGAACGGCATTTTTCGCCCTGGAGCAGCACCGGAATAACAAGCACAGCTATGCAAAGCAAATGGGAAATTTACTCCTGGCATCTATTGCATTCAAAAACATTATCTGAATTAAACAACGAATTGCCCACATATTTGGAACGAGTCCCGGAAAGGTTAAAAACCACGGTTTTAGATATACCGTTAAAAATTTCCATTTTATGCGACCTAGGTTTAGGGCATTTAAGCCTTGGCCGTGGGGCAGAAACATTGAGCAGCGGAGAAATTCAAAGAGTGCGCTTGGCTGCGCTCTGCACCGGGCATTTAAACGGCATTTTGCTATGCATAGACGAACCGGCAAGCGGCCTGCACGAACGTGATGTGGAAAAACTGTGGAACGCCCTACAGCAACTAAAATCAAAAGGCAACACATTGGTTCTTATAGAACATCACCCAACCATAATAAACCGAGCAGACCACATAATTGAAATGGGCCCCGGAGCAGGTGAATTCGGTGGGGAAATAGTGGAAAGTGGAGAGTGGAAAGTGGAGAGTGGAGAGTGGAAAGTGGAGAGTGGAGAAAAAAACAACTCTCAACTGAACATAAAGATTCGCAACGCAAATGTGAACAATTTGAAAAATTTTGATGTTAATATTCCCATAGGGGCTATGACGGTTATTTGCGGAGTCAGCGGTTCCGGAAAGAGTTCGCTTTTGTGGGGAGTTATAGAGCCTGCGGTTTCTTTAGAAAAACCAAAAGGGATAGAAGCGGTTTTAGCAGCTCGCACAGGCAGAGCTTTTGCGCAAAAACGAAGCACCGTAGCAACCGCAGTTGATGTTATGCAAATTTTCAAAAACCTGTTTGCAAGCCTGCCGGAAAGCAAGGTTCGTGGCTATTCGGCGGCGAAATTCGGCACGGATAAACCCGGTGGACGTTGCGAAACCTGCAAAGGAGACGGCTTTTTGCTAGACCCAAGCGGCTACGAAGAAAGCGAATGCCCTATTTGCCTCGGTTCACGATACAGAGATGAAGTTTTGGAAATTCGCTTTAAGTTAATGTCCATAGCAGATGTTTTGGATTTATCCGTTTCAAAAGCTTTGGAAATTTTTGCGAATTTTGAAAATTTAACATCCAAACTAAAACCCCTCGCAGAAACAGGCTTGCATTATTTGCGGCTAGGCCAGCCAACAACGCATTTAAGCGGCGGCGAACTGCAGCGTTTAAGGTTAGCTCAAGACTTGGCAAAGGCGAAACTGCCGCACACGCTTTATCTATTCGACGAACCGGCAAGAGGCCTTTCGCTTAAAGACACTGCCCTGCTTTTGGATTTGATAAAAAAGCTAACGCAAAAAGGCCACACGGTTATAGCCATTGAGCACAACACCTTGTTCAGAAACCAGGCAGACTACATTTTAGAACTCGAAGACGGGCAAATGATTTCCGCAGAGAGTTCCACCCCGTGAACGTCTTTAACAGTTTTAGCAATTTTCTCCATCAACGCTTTGACATCCTCTGCTGTAGCATTTCCCTTGTTCACAATAAAATTAGCGTGAAGCTCAGACACTTGAGCATCTCCGACTGCGCAACCTTTTAAACCGCAAGATTCTATTAAAGCACCGGCAGATAATTGGCCGGCAGGATTTTTGAATATAGAGCCGGCATTTGGGTATTGCAAAGGTTGTTTAGCCCGCCGCCACGCTAAAACCTCTTTTCTGTTCATATCTATAGTTTCTTTAGGCTTATGAATAAAATCAAATTCCGCAGAAACTATGATTTCAGGCTCTATACCCTTAAAAATGCTACTTCTGTAAGAAAATTCACATTCTTCTTTTGTCCTTGTTATTATTTCTCCGCTTTCGTTTATGGATGTTACGCTTTTTACGCAATCCGATATTTGCTGGCCGTGCGCACCTGCGTTCATAAAAATAGCACCGCCTATTGTGCCCGGAATACCTTCCAGTTTTTCCAAACCGCCTAAACATTTTTTTGCGGCATCTTGGATTAGCGAATGCAGGGAGTTCCCAAATTTTATCACCAACCCTTTGTAATCTTCAAACAACACGTTGCTGCCGTGGCCTAAAACGAAATATGGAATTTCAAATTCTTTGCGCCAGGCTAGCAATGCTTGAATCTCTTCAATGTCTTTAGGCTCTGCGAAAAATTTTGCATTGCCGCCGATTTTAAACGTTGTAAACTTTTTTAATGAAATGTCTTTTTGAACTGTAGCCGGTATGTTTAATAATTCCAAGACTTGTTTTTTACATTCATCTTTTGTGCTGTTATTTTCAATTATTTTAGTTTTGGCACTGGTTGAAGCGCAAAATTTTGCGCTATTGCTCTTTTGTATTTGCATTAGATTGTAAGACCACGTTGTGTTGCCACGATTGCGTTCTGCAATTCGCTCTTGCTGCGCATCTTCCTTTGCTTCCACCATCCAAATACCTTTCATTTTTTTTTCTAATTCCGGGCATTTATACAGAACGGCTGCTTCAACAAAATCCGGGTTTATTTTTTCAATCTCGGCTGTCAAAACAGGGTAAAGAATGTTTTCCAGAATCTCCAGTTTTTTCGGAGCGTCTGAAATAAGATTTACTACAAATTTTCGATTAATTCCATTTTCATCTATTGCCTCGTTGCCGAATTCCTGCGCAATTTTATTTCGCAGTTCCGTGTTTTTTCTATATAGTTCGTGCGCAAACGCATCTGCGTCGATAACTTCAAACCCAGCTTCTCTTATAACAGATGAAACAAAAGATTTGCCGGAACCTATTGAGCCTGTGATTGCAATCATAGCTGCCGGATTCTTTTTTCCGTTTTGGGGTGAAGAGAAAATAAACCGGCAAAAAATCCGCTCTTTTTTTCTCGCATCTGCAACATTTTCAAACTTTCAAAAGCGGCTGCTTTTCCGCATTTTTGCGCAGCAATACGGTCTGCTTCATATTCTTGGCTATGGCAAAACAATCGGTAGAAAACGGCTAATATAAATGTAAATATAACAACCAGCAATATTTGGCGTTTTAATTCGTGGCGTTTCTCTATATGCGCCTGCTCATGGAAAAATTCATGCCCCAGCATATTCTCCACTCTCAACTCTCAATTCTCCACTCTCAACTGCAGCCGACATTCTCCCATCTAACATACCCTGCACATCGTCTTCTTTTATTTCTATTCCGGTTTCAATCAGTTGTATAGAGTTTTTCAGCACAGAATCGAGAGTGCTTTTCTCTTCCATTTCCTGCATTAAAATGCGGCCTTGCAGGTAATCTAGCAAGCCTTCTTTTACGCTTGGCTCCGGTGAATAATAGACTTTTTCCTGGGCCAGCTCTTCTTTGTATTCATCGTTTTGCTTTTTTCGATAAATCCAAAGAGGGCCTTTAGATTCGCTTTGCCTGAAAATTACCTTATCTTTTTGCGTCAATTCAAGCATAGCCTGAAACGTTACAACAGACATCACGGGATAGCGGTCTTTGCCGAGCAAATCTTCAAACATGGCACGTGCACGCTGCAGAAAATAGCCGTTTATGTGCTGCATTCTGTCTTCCATTGTTACGTTATCAACTTCTATTGTGTGAATGCTGTTATAGGAATGCACTTGAAGCGTTTTGTGAAAGGCTCTGAACAATTGCCATATATTTGCGTCTGCCAGTTGAGAATCTTTTGTTATTTTTTCCATGCGGCCACGGCCATAAGTTCCGAAATTTTTTTCTTCCATTTCCTGCAAACCAAGCGCAACCTGCTTAAACTTTCGATGTTCTTCCATTTGCAAAATAAAAATTTCCGGATTTTCAAAGTCGAGCAAATCTTCATTGCTCTGCTCAGATTTTGGCAAAAGCTCTCTGGCTTTTAATGCCATCAAACGGCTTGCAAGGTCTAAAAAATCGCCTGCATAAGAAAGGTCTATATTTTCCAAATCCTTTATATATTCCAAATACTGATCCGTGATTTTTGCTAAAGAAATTTTTTCAAAAGGTATTTCTTCCTTAGCTTTTGTCATCAAAACATAGAGCAAATCCAAAGGCCCTGTGTATGCCTCGTTTAGCTCAAGTTCGTAAAAATCAGCTTCCATTTATTCCACCGTTACGCTTTTAGCTAAATTCCTGGGTTGGTCAACATCGTTGCCGCGCAGCACAGCTATGTGATATGCTAAAAGTTGCAAAGGAACGCATGTTACCACAGGCATAAGCGTGCTATGCGTGGAAGGAACCTTTATTATGTGGTCTGCAAATTCGTCAAGAGGCGAGCAGTCGTTTGTTGTAACAACAATAAGGTTTCCGCCACGGGCTTTTATTTCTCTTGCGTTTGAAACGATTTTATCGAAAAGAGCATCTTTTGGGGCTATAATCACAACGGGCATATTCATATCTATAAGTGCTATAGGCCCGTGCTTCATTTCTGCGGCTGGGTAGCCTTCTGCGTGAATGTAGCTTATTTCCTTTAATTTCAGTGCGCCTTCCATAGCAACCGGATAATGGTAATGCCTGCCTAAGTAAAGAAAATTCTTGTGTTCGTAATAGAGTTTTGCAATTTCCAATATTTCATCACTTAATTTCAGGGTTTGCTCAACAGCAGCCGGCAAAGATTTTATAGCCTGCGCAATTTCCATTCCTCGAGCAGAGGAAATTCTGCGCTGCCTTCCAAGCAAAAGCGCTATCAAAGCCAAAACGGTAACCTGCGCATTAAAAGCCTTGGTGCTAGCAACGCCAATTTCTGGACCTGCGTGCAAATACACTCCGCCGTTTGAAGCACGTGCTATAGTTGAACCAACCACGTTGCATATTGAAAGTACGGTTGCGCCTTTGTTTTGCGCTTCTTTGAGAGCGGCTAAAGTATCTGCGGTTTCTCCGCTTTGCGATATTGTGAAAACCAAAGTGTTAGAGCCTATAATTGGGTTTCTGTAGCGAAATTCGGATGCATATTCCACCTCAACAGGAATTCCGGCCCATTCTTCTATTAGATATTCTCCCACCATTGCTGCATAGTAGCTTGTTCCGCAGGCTATTATTATTATGCGGTCTATGGTGCGAAGTTCTTTCAGCGAGTTATCAAGCCCTGAAAGTTTGGCGTTTCCATCGTCTAAAAGCAGGCGGCCTCTTGTGCAGTTTTTAAGCGCTTCCGGCTGCTCAAAAATTTCCTTAAGCATAAAATGCGGGTAATCGCCTTTTTGCGCAAGTTCCAAATCTGCTTCTACTTCCTGAATTTCACGACTAACGCTTTTATCTTTTATGTTTTTTATTTCAAAATTGTTTTTTCTTACAACTATAAAATCGTTGTCTTCCAAATACACTATTTTTTTTGTATGCCCAACTATTGCCGAAACATCGCTGGCCAGAAAGTTTTCGTTTTCCCCAACTCCGAGCAAAAGCGGGCTGCCACGGCGAGCTCCAATTAAAATATCGGGTTCGTCTTCGCAAATAACCGCAATGCCAAAGGCTCCTTCTATTGAATCCAGCGCTTTCAGCACTGCTTTGCTTAAATCGCCTTTATAATATTTGGCTATCCAATGAGCCAGCACCTCTGTATCGGTTTCTGATTTAAACTGCACTCCGTCTGCTTGCAGGCGTTTTTTTAGCAAAGCGTAGTTTTCAATAATTCCGTTATGCACAACGGCTATTTTCCCGTTTGCGGAAAGATGTGGGTGCGCATTGGCTTCGGTAGGTTCACCGTGGGTTGCCCAGCGTGTGTGGCAAATTCCCAAAAAGCCTTGAAAGTCTTCTTCTTTCAGCTTTTCTTCAAGTTTGTGTATTTTGCCAACAGCCTTTTCGGTTTTTATTTTGCCCGAACAGAGCATGCTAACACCGGAGCTATCATAGCCCCTGTATTCGAGTCTTTTCAAACCATCCAACAAAATCGGCTGGGCCTGCCTAAAGCCTATATAGGCAACAATTCCACACATAATATGTGAAATTTAGAAAAAAATCACCCCGTTTTATTCACCAAATGCACAGGTTCCCTGCGCACGGTTCTGGAATAGCATCCGGTATTGCCGTAGGTTCTGTAGGCACGGTCACGAGGATCTACGTTTTGAGTCATTATGGTTTTCATGGTTTCTTTGACTATGTTTTTTGAAATTTCCAAAATGTCTGCGTTCGAAGTGGCGATTTTTCGTGTTTCCATAGACTCTTTTTTTAGCTCAAGAGCTATTGCTTCCAGTTTTTTGACATCAAATTCCGGGTAAGCCTTAATTATATCTCGTATTGTTTTTGACTCCAAATTTGCGTTTATAGCCAAAATATCCACATTGTAAGTGCAACGGCCTTCCAAACGGTTTATATGCTCATTCATGGTTTCAATTTCGTTCAAAAGAGCAGTTAGCTCGGTTATATCATTGGTGACTATAGCCTCACGTTGCTTTATCAAGGTTTGCTTGTAAGCTCCGTATTGTTCTTTGAGCTTGATGAGTATCTCAATCAGGTTTTCAAACTCCCTTTCACAATTCATAAAGCCTCCTTTTCTGAAAACTGGTCTCTGTATTGCAGAACTTTTTTCACGTAGTTTTGCGTTTCTTCAAACGGCGGAATTCCGCCATATTGCTCAACGGTGCCCGGGCCTGCGTTATAAGCTGCAAGAGCCTTAGTTTCATCGCCGTTGAATTTGTTCAAAAGCTGTTTAAGATACTTTGTGCCGCCCATAACGTTTTGCCTGCCGTTGTAGGAGTTAGTCACTCCAAGTTCTTTAGCAGTGGAATCCATGAGCTGCATAAGCCCTTTTGCGCCCTTATTTGAGCGAGCAAGGGAATTTCCGCCGGATTCTTGGCGAATTACCGCACGTATAAGGTTTTTATCAATATCATAGGTTTCGGCTGCCTCGTTTACCCACTTTTCTATCTGCTTTTCCGTAACTCCGTGCGAACCTGCGCTGTAAGCTCGCTCGGCCGCCATAATTTTATGCGGGCTTTCGGCATCTTTGCCGGCCATTTGCTTGTAAATTATGTTTGCAAGCCCAAAACTCCCTGTGCGGCTTGCGCTGTTTGCAATCTGTTCATCCAGCATTTCTGTGAAAATACGCCTGCCCGAACTCATTTCCTCGTCTTTTGGCACGGTATTTCGCATTGATTTAAACATTTGATGTATAAAAATAGCCTCAAAATCCTGCGCAGCTTTCCATTTCTTCGCATCTGTGGATTTTGCGTTTGGAAAACGCGTTCTCAAGCTATCTGTTTCTGCAATAGACATATCACAGAGGTTTATGCAAAAAACGTGCCAGATTTCTACACAACTCAGAAGCTGAATCGACATCTATATTTTTATCCTTGACAATGGCATTCAATACATTTTCACTAATCAACTCTATGTACTTGGTCAAATCTCTATCAACATATTTCAATGTTTGCAAAAAAGCCAGAGTGCAAAATAGACAAATAATATACAAAATTAAACATTTAAAAACAAATATGCACCGCAATGCCCGTTGCAAGCAATGCCCCACCCACGCTTAACCCAATATTTCGCATTTGCTGCGCATCGTTGGCTTTTTGCAGGGCACTTTTGTCGTTGTGAGGCAATTTTTCGTAGTCATCGTAGAGCGAGTTTGCGTTGAAGTGCTGGTAGATTCCAAATCCCAGAGCGGCGGCTCCGATGAGGTCTAAGCTCAGAGCAATGTAGAATGGGGTCTTGGACTTCTTTTCTAGTTGAGGGTTGAGAGTTGAAAGTTGAGAGTTATCGCTTAGCTTCTGTTCTTCAACTGCCAAGTTTTCCTTATTCTCAATTATCAACTCTCCACTCTCAACTTTCTTAAACTCTACATTCTCAATTTTATCCGCATTTAATTTCGCAAACAACCCCGGCGCTTTTTCCCTTATAGTTACAAGTAACCCCATAACGTCTTTGCTTTCGGTTACAAAGCTACCTAGCAAATTTCCGCTCATTGATTCGTATAATTCCACAGTGAGGGTTAACATTCCTTGAAATTTGCCTATTATGCCTTGCGTTGTGTATTCTGCCCCTATTGCACGGCCTATTTCCACAGCACAGGCTTCTGCAAGGCAGTCTGCTTGTTCGGAGTCCGGAGGGAGAAGGGAGAATATGTTGTCACGTGTTAAAATAGAGTATTTTGTTCGGGGGAGCACTTCTCGTGCCTGCGTGCGTAGTTCGTCTGTAAGGTGGCGGAACTCGGAGATTTCAAGATCAATGTCATTGTGACCAGGGTTTATTTCCAGCACAGCGAGAACTTTTTGGGCGTGGAGTGCCGTTGCAGCGAGGATGAGGATTAGGAGGAGCTTTTGCATATTTTTGTCCTTTTTGTTTTACTCATAATGAGTCCATAAACTCAATATTTTTATAATCTTTTCTTCATCATAAATTTTATACGATAATCTATGTTGTTTATTTATTCTCCGTGAATAGGAGTTGCTGGTGGGAGGTTCCAACTTTTCGTAAGGCGGCGGATTTTGAAAAGGATTGGCTGCTATAACTTTCATTAAATTTTCAATTGTTTGGCGGTATGGAGATTTGAGAGCCGTTTTAGATTGTTTCTTTGCTTTTGACGATAACACTATTTGCCACATTATACGTTCCACCCAGCTTCTTTCGCTGAACTTAAACTCTTTAAAGGTTCTTCAGAAGCCTCAATAATGCTTTCCCAGTATCCTGGGATTTGCTTAAAATACTCGGTATCATTTTTGAATTCATCTCCATTTAAAGAATATACCGGTTTGGAAATATCCATTGGAATCCGTTGTTCTTTTGCGATACGGGTTATAAACATTTTAATGGTAGTGGAAAGATCCAAACCAAATTCCGCAACAACTTTAGAAGCCTTATCCTTTATGCTAGGCTCGACTCTGGCAGCAACTTGAACAGTCATTTGACACCTCCCGTCTTATTTTGACTTCATTTGATAACAAATATAGAAAATTAGCCGTCATAGCAAGGTATTTTGTTGAAAATAGTTGCTTTTGCATATTGTTTTTTCCTCTAATTCTGGAGACACCGCACTGAACGCAAGCGCGTATTCTCGGCAATGGACCAGCCTAAAGAGTCGCGGTTGTAGTATATGAACCGGAAGTAGGCACTGTCGTTATCTTTCCTACTGCTACTCCACCAAGTGCCAATCTCGTCGACTATGTTGGTGAAAGTGCCATTCGAGTAGCCCATGCCGCCCGGCAGGGCCGAAAACCCGTAG
>Ga0209755_10003131_pt1 | contig 21191 bp, 12 predicted proteins | sample TergutCo191P1_FD_187301 | JGI IMG/M metagenome (GOLD analysis project Ga0209755, IMG submission 187301) | Cornitermes sp. P1 segment gut microbial communities from Petit-Saut dam, French Guiana - Co191P1 (SPAdes) (version 2) | ecosystem: Host-associated > Arthropoda: Insects > Digestive system...
AGAGATAGAAATTAAGCAAACATTTATTTTTTATGCTAAACCGCCGCAACCTTTGTGTAAGTAAGGATTGCGGCGGTTGGATTCAGTTCAACCTGCAAAAGTCAGGATTGTACACTATTCCTCTAGGCATTGTCAAGCCCCAATATGCGAAATTTTGAGAAAACATTAAGGATAATTTTCTGCACGTTATGCGGTTTAATTTATTCTTTCATTGTTTGCTGCCTGCAACTCCTAGCCGGGTAGTAAATTACTGCCGAAAAAAGCGCTAAATTATAAATCTCAACTTGCGGAAATCTCAACATGTTAAAGATGATTCTTACAGTTTTTTCAAAAGCTGCCACAAAGATTCCGTCAATCTTTGTGGCAGTTCTTGAGATTATTAGGGTAATGCACTCTACTTCGTAATATTATTCAGTAGTAACCGTTATAAACCCTGTTGTTGCCAGAACAACGTACCTAAATGCCCAGTGGGTGTGCGGTACATCTGTGAGGCTAAAGCCCAGACCTTCGATCATACCGTCTGTAACAGGTTCGCCGAGTGTTTGAAGCGTGACGTAGCGGGCAAGCGCTGTCACCATTTCAAATCTGGTAGCGGTGGCATCAGGTCTGAAGGTTCCGTCCGGGAAGCCTTCAAAAATTCCTTCATACACTGCCTTGAGGATATACTCGGCACTGCCGTGGCCTTCGATGTCACTAAATACATCCTCAGCTACTTCTGTCCAGCCCTCTGCCCTTACAAGCATCACTGCCATTTCGGCACGGGTCAGCTCGGCGCGTGGGATGAATGTTGTTCCTTCGTCGATGATCTCAGCAGCCAGTGCCCACTCAATTGCGTCGAAGGACCATCTGCTAGGCGGCACATCTGTAAACGATTGTGTTTCTACATCCGCTTCAGGCTGCTCTTCCGGGTTATGAATCCTAAACAGAATTGTTACAAATTCTTCTCTGGTGATGCGGTTTGCGCCGCGGAATGTATCATCCGGGAACCCTTCGATGAATGGGCCAAATCCAGGAATCTCAGCCAAGGGGACTTCTTCTTCACCGATTTCTAATGCCGGAGGCGCGGGTGGCGCGGATGCCGGGGGTGGCGGAACCCAGACACCGCCATCGCCTGCCGGCGGGGCCGGTGGTGGCGGAGGCGGAGCAACAGGTGTTGCTGTAACAGCTACCGCTTCACCGAAGCCTGCACTATTGACTGCCCTGATGCGTATCGTGTACATAACGCCATTTGTAAGGTTTGTGAATGTATGCGTTCTTCCTGTGAGAACATCAGTCCACGTTTCTCCGTCGATGGACACTTGGTAATGGCCAATCGGTGCTCCGCCGTCGGAGGCAGGGGGCTGCCAACTTACTGTAAGCTGTCCATTACCCGCTACTATAACAACACTTTCGCTTGCCGGTGCTTCTGGGACCGTTGCCGTGGGTATAACTGCACTCCACTCAGCTATAATTACCATGTCGCTTGTTATGTTGGTGTACAGCCCATCCCAGCCGTCAAATATGTAGCCTGTGCGCTCCACTATAGGCGGCACGGCATCATTGCCGTATTCAACTACTTGTGATAGCTCGCCGCTTACCAGAGTTCCGCCTGCGGGGTCAAAAGTTACTGCAAACACTTCCGGCGGCAATTGAATCCATCCCGCTGTCAGCACCCTGTCGCTTGTGATATTGGTGTAAAGCCCATCCCAGCCGTCAAATATGTAGCCTGTGCGCTCCACTGTAGGCGGCACGGCATCATTGCCGTATTCAACCACTTGTGATAGCTCGCCGCTCACCAGCGTTCCACCTGCGAGGTCAAAAGTTACTGCAAACACTTCCGGCGGCAATTGAATCCATCCCGCTGTCAGCGTCCTGTCGCTTGTGATATTGGTATAAAGCCCATCCCAGCCCTCAAATACGTAACCTGTGCGCTCCACTATAGGCGGCACGGCATCATTGCCGTATTCAACCACTTGTGATAGCTCGCCGCTTACCAGCGTTCCGCCTGCGGGCTCAAAAGTTACTGCAAATGTTTCAAGCGGCAATTGAATCCATCCCGCTGTCAGTATCCTGTCGCTTGTGATATTGGTGTAAAGCCCATCCCAGCCCTCAAATATGTAGCCTGTGCGCTCCACTATAGGAGGCACGGCATCATTGCCGTATTCAACCACTTGTGATAGCTCACCGCTCACCAGCGTTCCACCTGCGGGGTCAAAAGTTACTGTAAACACTTCCGGCGGCACTAATATTGTTGGTTCCGTCGCACCGCGCAATACAGGACGCATCATTGCGGCATCCCACATCCAAACAGTTTCAAAGTCCCAGCCTAGACCACCATCTTCCGGTGCATTTTCAAAAGTCTCTTGCATACGCGCCTGCCCTAAACTCTTTGTAATGCCAAGCCAGCGCGGGTCGAAGTTTGCGTTGTTTGCAACGGAAAGCTCTACACCTACATCCATTCCATAGTAGGCAAAGTTATTTATTAAATTCGCATGATTCCAGCCTGTTGCAAAGCCCACAACCGCATGTCCTGCACTTGTGTTAGCACGGACAACTTGATTAAGCGCAAAGCTGTCTCTTACAGTGTTGTTAACTGTAGCAACAACTCCCACGATACCGCCGGAATGGCGATTTTCATTCGTGTCTGTTGCGTCAACTATAACATTTCCGAGGGCATATGTGCGGACAATAGATGCGGTGTTGAGCATATGACCCACTATGCCGCCGTTATTTCGCCACGTGGTTGCATGTATATTTGCGGTGGAGTAGCTGTCTTCAATCAATCCGCTGCCTGTATGGAATCCCGCTATGCCACCTACACGTGCGCTGCCTGTCACGCTGCCCGTAGTAAAGACCCGGCGTATAGTGCCGCTATTGTTATTGGCAATAATGCCAACACCCATTCCAGTCGTCCCAGGATTTGGCCCCGGCGGCACATTTATCACGGCATCAACAATACCTAAATCACGGATCTCACCTGAGTTTGTCGTGAACAGGCCGCCTGTGTCAGACGTGAAGTTGTGCAGCAGATGTCCATTTCCGTCAAAGCTGCCTGTGAAGAATATACTGCCTGTAAGGGTAAAGCCTTCCATATACAAATTGTTCATGAGGATAAAGTTTTCATTCGGAAACGTCACCATCTCATTTAAGTCTTGTGGCATTCTGATTTCAAAGTAACCATTAGAATTTTGTGGTAAATTTGGTTGCTGAATGCCGATTTCTGTAGCACTACGCAAAACCGGACGCACCAGCTCCGCACTCCACTTCCAGACTGTATTAAAATCCCAGCCAAGCCCGCCATCACTTACCGGATTGTAGAAAGTGGACGGCTGTAGAGTTTGCTCCAGTGTTTTTGGGATTCCAAACCAGTTAGGGTCTCTTCTTGCCACGTTTGGATTATTGACAAATGTGTACATGCCGTCATAGGCAAAATTGTTTTCTAAAATCGCCCTCGCCCAGGATGTGGTAAATCCGACAACAGGATGACCTCCGCTAAAAGCCGCCTCTACATGTCTATTAAGTGCAAAGCTGTCTCTGATTGTATTTCCGAACATTGCGGGTGAATCGCCAACATTCCAAGCAATCCCATTGCCGGCCACAACGCCTGCGATACCGCCGGCATGTACATTGTCAGATGCACCCGGGGCATTGTTTACGATTACTGACCCCATGGCATATGTGCGCGCAATTACTGCGGTGTGTTGCCCTTGGCCTATAATTCCGCCAACATTCCGCTCAAGCGTAGCCCGCACGTTGGCTGTGGAGTAGCTGTCTTCAATAAGTCCCTGCTGGCGGTGCCAGCCTGCAATGCCGCCGACACGCTGACCTCCGGTTACACTGCCTGTGGTAAATACACGGCGGATGGTGCCGTAGTTAAAGTCTGCGATAATGCCTACTCCATTTGCCACGGAGTTGATGTTAGCACCCATAATGCCCAAATCGCGGATTTCTCCTGATGCCGCATTTGTTGCAAACAGCCCGCCCGTGGTGGATGTGAAATTATGTAATATATGCCCATTTCCATCAAAGCTGCCAGCAAATATGATAGGCCCTGCCAAACTAAATCCGTCTAGATCCAAGTCACTCATAAGGACAAAACTTTCATCCGGAAATTGTACCATTTCGTTTAGATGTGCCGCTTGTGAAATTTCGAGGTAACCATTCGCATTTCGCGGCAGGTTAGATACTGGTTCAGCAGAATCTTCCGTGGCACCTTGAAGCACGGGGCGCAGCATCACAGCATCCCACTGCCAGACATTTTCAAAGTCCCAACCCAAGCCGCCTTGGGCAGCAGAATTTTGAAAGGTTGCTTGCATCTGAGTTTGTTCTAGTGTTCTGGGTATACCGTGCCAGTTCGGGTCGGTTCTTGGATCAGTGGTATGCACGCCGGATACCATCCCTGCATAAGCAAAGTTGTTGACCAAATCTGCGCTGCCCCACGAGATTACAAATCCAACGATGGGGTGCCCTGCGCTGGTATTTGCTTCAACCCGGCGGTTTAATGCAAAACTGTCCCTCACTGTGTTTGTGGCAAACAGATACCCCACAATCCCACCTGAATGGCGGTTGTTATCTGCATTCGGCGCATTAACGGTGACATTTCCTGTGGCATATGTGCGCTCAATACGGCTATAATCCTGGGCGTGACCCACAATTCCGCCGTTGTTTCTCTGGTTTTGCGCATGAACGTTTGCCAGGGAATAACTGTCCTCAATTAAGCCAACTCCCTGGTGAACACCCGCAATTCCGCCGACACGGGCTCCTCCGGTTACAGACCCTGAGGTAAATACTCGGCTAATTATACCTGTGTTTGTGTTGACGAGGATACCCACACCCACGCTAGTCGTCGCCGAAGTTGCCACCGTAGCGTTTGGAATACCTAAATCACGTATTACCCCTGAGTTTGTCGCAAACAAGCCACCTATGGCCGTTGAGGTAAAATTGCGTAACAAATGCCCATTACCGTCAAAACTGCCGCGGAAGTTTATTGGAGCAGTGAGTGAGAAATCGGTTAAATCCAAATCACTCATCAAGATAAAGTTTTCATCCGGGAACTCCACAACCTCATTTAAGTGTATTGGTTGTGAAATTTCAAAGTACGCATCTGCATTCATGGGCAGATTTGGACGCTCCGGTGCAATGGATTCTTCGCTGGTATGGCGCAGTATAGGGCGCATCATCAGGTAATCCCAGAGCCAGACATTTTCAAAATCCCAGCCGATATTCTCAAATGTTGCCTGCTCACGAAGCTGCGCCCGCGTTACGGGTATCCCCATCCAGTTTGGATCTCTATTTGCGCCGGTTATTATAGCACCTGTCACCATCCCATCATATGCGAGATTTCCGTACATAACAGCGCGTTCCCAGCGGATAGTAAATCCGGCAATGGGATGCCCACCGCTTGTGCTCGCCTCGACAAAGGTGTTCATGGCAACATTATTTCTAATTGTATTTGTTGGATGTAAGTATCCTACAATACCGCCGGCATGACGGCGGTTATCCGCATAAGAAGCATCTACAACGACCCGCCCCATGGCATATGTGCGCTCAATCATGCTGCGTTGTTGGCTATGCCCTACAATCCCGCCTACATTTCTATTCACGGTTGATCTGACATCGGCCGTGGAGTAGCTATCCCGAATCACACCGTTGCTTTCATTTACACCAACAATCCCACCCACACGGGCAGCTCCGGCAACATAGCCGCTTGTGAAAACTTGGGTTATTAGGCCGGTGTTGAAATCTGCAATTATACCTGCGCCAATTTGAGGGCTGATGATTTGGGCATTCGCCATCCCCAAGTTACGGATTACACCCTCGTTTGAGCGGAACAGTCCGCCCTGCATGGATGTGTAATTTGAAATTATATGCCCTTGACCGTCAAACACTCCTGTAAATACTACCCTACTGCTAAGCTGATTTCTGAAAGCACCGCCCAAATCCAGGTCATTCATGAGAATGAAGTGTGCCGCGGGCTTTTGGTCAATCACCTCCAAGTCACTCCAAGTGTAGAGGCGAAATGGGTCTGCTTCAGTACCGTCACCGTTAAGGCCTTGCCTTAGCAAAATGTATGGCAGAATTGGAGCTCCTGTAGTGCTGTCCAGCACTTCCAGGATCAAAGTGTGACTTAGAGTAAACTCCATCGGTGCTGCAAAGCTGTAAAACTGGTCATTACCTCTGAGGTTTAAGATAACTTCCACACTTCTGCTGTCTAAAATGTTTTCTCTGTCCGCATCGTATTTTGTTACACGCAAAGTAACACTTTCCGGAATGTTCGCCCCCGGGGTACTGCGGATGCCTGCTCCGGTGACATGGTTGCCTATAATGTCCGCACCCGTCGGTTCAAGTACACCATACGGCAAATTCCCTGCTGTAAGTGTGAAAGTATCCACAGGGTCACCGGAAATGGTATAGGAGCGCAATGTTAAGTTTTCTGCTGTGGCAGACAAGAGAATGCCTGTCTGAATGTTTTGGTCAAACACAACTTGATCCCAGGAATGTACAACATTGTTATAAAAACCCGAGCCAGCCGAGCCAGCAACGATAAACGTCGTTCCGTGGTTAGGATTATTAACCGGCACTTGATCCGCAATGGTTGTGCGTTTGTACACACGGTCATGACCGCCTATGTAAAGATGTACGCCAAGTTGCTGTAACACAGCTGCAACTTCTTCACGCATATCTCCTATCCCCGGGTCATTACTGTGCTGTCCGCCAAAAAATGAGTAGTGTCCCATAACAATCCGCCAAGGCTTATCCGTGGCTCTCATATCCTCTCTAAGCCATTGAAGCTGAGAGGATAGAGGCAAAGATGTATTAAGTACAGCGATATGCATCTCACCAACGCTAAAGGAATAGTTGGTCGAGCCTACAGCACTCCCATTTGCAGGAGTGTTGTACATTGCACCAAATGTGGATGTTGGATTATATGGGGAATCCCAGTGTGAGCCTTGGTTTAGGCAGTGGAAATCCTCATGATCTCCGCTTACCGGAGCCAAAAGCAGCCCTAAATCCCTTAGGTTTCTCTCAAACATTCTCTGCCAGTGGTCATGCCGGTAAGTCCGGGTAATAAAATCTCCCAACTGTACAACAACGGAACCACTGTCATCAATGCCGCGCAGTGTTTCCAGCATATTGTTAAACAACTGGTATTCCCCAGCCGGTGCCCCGGCAGGTATGCGCACGTCGCCCAGTATGTATATTGTATCGGCTCCCGAGCTCTGCGGGGTACGGAAGCGGTGCACTGCGGTCGTGCGCGGGCCTGTTTGCGTGACTGCAAAGCGGTACATATATTCAGCCCCCGGGGTTAGGCCTGTAAGGTTGAATGCGTGACCGCTCAGCAGTTTGTTTGCCTCTACGTTTGTCAGAGGCGGAGAGTTTGACGGAATATCGCCGGTGTCAATGCCAAGCTGGAACGGCATAGAAGTAGATACAACTGTTTGTGCGTTACTCCAGTTTACATCGGTAACTAAAGTGTATTCCAAAATAGCTTCTCTTAAAACCCAATCCGTTACAATATTCACCCCGGCTTCTTCCGCCGTTTCTCCTACGTTTGCCACCGGTGCAAATTGTGAAAAAATTGTGTTTGGATTCATATTACTTTGGTCAACTTCAAGGCGAATCAATCTTACGCGGATATTGCCATGACTGTCTATTGCGCGAAAGCGCACAAAGTAGTCGTCATAGGTCGAAACAGTGAAGGTTCTGTTTGTTGTCGTAACCACACCGTTTGAATTAAATACCTGATAGCTCACAGGGCGGCTCATGTTATCCTCACGGTCAAAGGCTGTTGCTTCGGGAATTGTCACAACCTGACCAAATGTAAGCATACCGGCAGAAAATGTTTCTTCATTAGAGATGGTGATGTCCGGTGCAAAGTTCGTCCCGCGGGTCACAGGCCCAATCCACACCGGGGCAGAAATGGTATCGCTCCTGCTCGTGTTCACGGCATATACAAAGAAGTAATCACCGTCTGCGGCGGCGACTGTGTAATCGACATCGAATGTGTGATCGTTTACCTCCCAGCGGCGCACAACTGTACCGCCATTTGTGCGTATTTCTACAAATTCAATCACTTCTTCGGAGTCGCGAAAAGTTGCCATCAGCCTAACTGAAGTTGTATTAGATGGCAAAGTGCTACCAAGCAAGTAGTCTACACCGCCGGCCTGTGCAGCAAATGTCATTTGCATACTGCGGCTTAGCGTGGAGTAAGTTGCCCGTTCGTGCATGGCTTGATATAGGGACTCTCTTGTTAACTGGTAAGCAAATATGCCGGTGCGCCCATCGCTCTCGCCCCATCTTGTGTCATGCTCATCAGCACTCCAAACAGGAGATATGCGCCAGCCCGCGTCAAGCGCATTCATAAAGTGTCCAACATTCGAGCCGTTTAATTCAAATAGACTTATTACAGCGGCAGTATCTGCGTTAAAGTGCCGCCAATTATCAAATACTCCCCAGCCCCCCGGGTTGGGGTGGTTAAACATCACTATTGCATCAGGGTCTTGTGCAACACGGTCATATACAGTGGCCAGGTCATACTTTATATCGCCATGTTTGAACATAGAGTTTGAGCGGCTTCTGTGAGCGGCGATGCGCCAAGGTGTGTTAAGCACGTTTAGATGCCCTGAAACTCTGTCATACCAAGTAATCTCATATCCAATCAGAGCTACAAACTCGCCATCTACAGTAAACGAATCAGCAGCGCGGTGGGAGCGAATCCAGTCTTGTGATCTGGAGTCCTCTACGCGCTGCAAAAAATCCTCTCCGGTAACAATATCAAATGATTCTGCGTGGTCTGAGACAGCATAAAAATCCAATCGCGGATATGATCTGTCCAGAACATTTTGAAACGCATCATAAGGCAGCAGTTGTCCATCACTGACAGAGGTGTGCGAGTGAATCTGCCCCTTGAACAACTGCCTCCCCATAAATTGCAAGCGGTTTGATGTATCTGAAGCTGCTTGACCCGCAACCGGGGTTTGACTTAATCCGGCCGTCGCAAACGCCTGACCCACCGGTGCGGCTAGGGGTAATACCATGATAAACACGAGGATAAACGCACATATTTTCCGTAAAGTTTTAACGCTGTTTTTCATTGTTGCTACATACTCCCAAATATTTTTTTGCACAACTAATATGTAAGCCAATTATCTTTCACCTACCGGCATCACAATTAATCACTAGCGCGCCATGCTCAACTTTGCACTACCCGCTGCAAAGCACACTTACCTGCATAGTAACATTGCTCTTATTTGGCACACAAGCATGAAGCTGTATGGTTTTCGTAAAATATATGTAAGCCTTTGCGTCTTTTTTAATCCTTGTTTGACACTTGTCTTAAAATTGAAAATTTGGCATAGTCAACCCTTGCGTATACAAACTAGCGGAGTCACTGCCGGTTAATGCAGTTTCTCCGCCTCTGAGCTATATTTCTAGCTGAGCCCTAATTAAGCCCCAGCCGTTTCCTTTTGCTACCTTTCTCACCCCCCTTAACACATTGCCAGGCTATTAACCAACTGTTAGAGAAAAATAGCCATATACAAAGGCAAGCTCACCACTTTTTCTTTTACCCCTACATTTTTGCTCGACAGCTTTATCCCTTGTTGTACTCCGTAATGCCCGATTAGGTTCTCCATTGATTTCGACTTAGTGTTGTCCGAGGATTTCACCTCTACCGCTGTCGCTACTCCGTCGTGGCGTATGATGAAGTCTACCTCTATACGGTTGGCACGTGCAAAATAGTATAGATTCTTTCCGGCTTTCGTGAAGAAATCTGCTATTATGCTCTCGAAAATGGCTCCTTTGTATATTCCAAGATTTCCATCCAGAATATCTTTTTGCGAGCCCTCTTCCAGCATTGCCATCAGAAGCCCTGTATCGCGCATATACACTTTGAATTCATCGCTCTTGCTATTTCCCTCAAGAGGTAATTCTGGCAGCGTCAGGTTGTAGCAAAAATTTATAATTCCGGCATCATACAACCACATGAGCGAACCTTGAAATTTGCGTTTTGAGCCGCTTTTTTCTACTACACTGTATTGAAACTTCTTATATTCTTTAGCCAAATTTCTTGGAACTGACAAAAAACACTCTCGCGCTTTTGCTTTTTCATTTCCCTCGGCGTATTTTGCAATATCGTCCAAGTAGTCTTGCAATATCTCTTTTTGGACGCTAAGCACTTCGGCAAAATTACTTGTATCAACAAACCTTGAGACGACAGCTGGCATCCCTCCGACAACTATATACTCTTTAAGTAGGGCAAGCATTCTCGAATGTGTCGCCGGGTGAGTCGGCTCCAGCCTTTCATAGTCGTCTCTTATAAACGAAAATACCTCTGAAGCAAGTCCACATGCCCAGCAAAATTCTTCAAAGTCCAACGAATGCATCTCTATGTGGTTTACATACCCCACCGGAAAAGATGGTACCTCCTTATATTTAATCCCCAATAATGAGCCTGATGCAACAACATCAAATCTTCCGTCAATTGACAAAAACTTGAGCGCCGTTCTTGCTTGCGGGCAGCTTTGTATCTCATCAATAAATATTACTGTTTCATTGCTGACAAGCCTTGCATTAGGCACACGTGCAGAAATTTGTTTAATTATGGTATCAACATCCAGGTTCCCCGCAAATATTTGCGAATACTCCGGTATCTCATCAAAATTTATGTAGACATAATTTTTATAGTTTTCACGGCAAAACTTATCTATGCTGTAAGTCTTGCCTACCTGTCTAGCTCCTTTTACAAGCAAGCAATTTTTCTTTGACCGATTTTTCCACTCCAGCAGTAGTGTTTCAACTTTTCTCTTCAGCATTCTTAACACCGCCCTTTTGGAGATGATACCAATTTTTCAGGCGAATGTCAACGCCCGATTGCATATTTTTCAGGCGAATATTAATGAGCGCGTGCATATTTTTCAGGCGAATACCTGATGCCGAATACATATTTTCCAGGCGAATGCCCAGCGCCAAGCAGTTAGTATGTGCTTTACGAGCCACCTCACGGACAAGAAGTTTTTCTAATTCATTGTTGAAAGCCGAGCAGCCCTGTGATATTATTTTAACGTGATGGAATTCACTGTAAATTACTTATTTTGTGGAGGGTTTTATGCGGAAAATTCTAAAAGTAGCTGTATTTACTTTATTAGCGGCAATTGTCGTTTCCATGCCTGTAAGTGCCAATGATAACATCCGTGTCACGATTGACGGGCAGCATGTGGGCTTTGACAATCAGCATCCTCAAATCATAGATGGCAGAACTCTTGTGCCTGTGCGCGGAGTATTTGAACAACTGGGTTTCGAGGTGCAGTGGCAAGGAGCGCTTCAGCAGGCGACACTGGCAAGTGACGACTATACTGTTGTTTTGATTATTGGGAGTGCTAATTTCACAACGAATGGAGTAAGGCACACCCTTGATGTTCCTGCCCAGGTCATAGGCGGGAGTACAATGCTGCCGCTTCGTGCCGTACTTGAAAGTGTTGGATATGACTTGGGATGGCGCGGCGAACACTGTTGTGATTTCCTCAATGATTACTATACAAGGCGAAAGGCTTAGCACGGCACTTAGTTCGCTTGATTTGAGTAACAGGAACCTGACGGATTTGGACATTTTGCCGTTACGGTATATGTGGAATCTGGCAGATTTGAATCTCAGCGGCAACCAAATTCGGGATTTCACCCCTATTGCACATCTTTCAAATTTGACACGGCTCACCTTAAGTAGCATGGGGCTAGCCGACGAAGATATTGAGCAGTTACGGCACATGACAAATTTGACAGATATGAGCTTAGATGGCAATCGCATCAGAAGCATTGCTCCGCTCGCAAATCTGACGAATTTAGTGCACTTATCCCTATCGGACAATATGATTCGCGATTTTGCCCCTGTAGCTCATGTTGCAAATGTGAACAGGGGGATGCAAAGGCTTTCGTCAATAGTTTTGCCAAACATAAGGCTGACGGACGCTGAGCGCAATGAGTGGATAGCTGATTATTGGGCGCATGGAGGACCTACGGAGAATGAATTGGCAGTTCTCAGATATGTGAACATCGAGAGGGTAAGCCATGGTTTAGTTCCCGTTGAAATAGATAACGCCATGATGATGGCCGCCAGATTCTATGCGCAGCAGTTCAGGGATTTGCGAGATGTCGGCATATCATCGCCTTTGGGCCATAACAATGGCCCGTATGCGACTGATCCTTCTGCACGGCACGGAGCATCGGCAAATGTCGCTAGTGCTTTTGGTGTAAATTTACGATGGGGCGGCGGTAATGGACACGGTGGAGGAACTACTTCGGCTGAGGGCGTTGTGCGCGATTGGATGAATTCTGACGGTCATCACAGATATATCTTATCAGAAGAACATAGGTTTATGGGCTTTGGCCAATATCCGGGCGGGATTTCTTATTTATTTTTTGCACCCATACCCAGCAATTAAAGCCAAGGTGAAAATTCCAATGCCCAATGTTTTCTAAATGATAACAAAGTAGTCAGGACACGACAAAACCGTCGCGGCCTGGCTACTTTTTTTGATAAATTTACGTATGTCATTTAGCGTATCTTTCAGCCATATTTTTAACAAGGTGTGTTTACCCCTGTGATATTACCGTTTGTTCATCTTGCATATCCAATAAAAGCTCTGTGGAAAGTGCAGAATAACGCGGCTCAACTTGTGAACAATTTGTAAAAACACCCCCTGTCACCGTGGTTCTCCTGCTTGTCCTATCTTGAAAAATCCATACAGTTATGATAGGGTAACTAGATAGTTTTGAGTGTTGTGCAAATTTCTTTTTCAAAAAATTTGCATAGCTAAACTAATTGCACTGAAATTTCAATGAAAATGCCTTGCTTTTTCGTATAGTACCGCTTATTTCTCCGGATCTCCGGAACGGACGTGTTTCACCATAATCGAAAGGAATGGTCATTTAGATGAAAAACCTCGTAATTGACCTGCGCGTGGTCAGAAATAATCTCCGCGCAATTAAAGACCGTGCCGAAGGAGTTCAGGTCATTGCTGATTTGAGCGCTAACGCAGGGGGGATGGGCCTGTTGCCTGTAGCCAAATTTCTGCGGGATGAGGGCATCCGCAATTTTGCCGTGTCCGACCCGGGAGATGCGAAACTTTTACGCCAAAACGCTTTTGAGAAAGAGCAAATAATGATGCTCCGAAGCACCGCCGACCCGAATGAAATCGCGGAGCTTCTGAGCTATAATGTCATTTGCACAGCAGGTTCCTATGATGCCGCCGTGGCCATCAACGGCATTGCCGAATCCCAGAAAATCACCGCCGATATTCAGGTAATAATCGACACAGGCCTGGGCGTATACGGCTTCCAGCCGACGGAACTCGACAAAGTGGCCGCTATTTATAAGTATATGTCGAGCCTGAACGTGGTGGGAACTTTCACAGTCTTTGCCTCTTCCTGGCGCAATAAAAAACTTACAACCGCTCAGCTCTTAAAGTTTAACGAAGCCCTGGACAAAATAATTGAGATGGGCTACGAACCAGGCGCTGCACATGCCATCGACTCCGCTGCCCTGTTTAAGAATAACTTCGAGCTGATGGATGCAGTGCGCGTGGACACCGCCCTTTCCGGCCGCATCCCCGGAAAAACTGTACCCGGCCTTCAGCGCGTCGGCTATATCGAAGCAGGACTTGAAGAAGTGGGCTGGCATCCCAAAGGCCACACCATAGGCTCCGAACGCGGCTTTGTCACGAAATCTGCAATGAAAATCGCCATCCTGTCAGTAGGCTACTACCACGGCTTCGGCGTGGACAGATATATAGTGGAGCGCAGCCTCTTTGACATATTCCGGTGGCGGCGCAGAAAATCCTTCGTCAAAATCAACGGCCACAAAGCCAACGTCCTCGGCAGCGTAGGACTCATGCACACGATTGTCGACGTCACAAACATAGACTGCTCCGTCGGCGACATCGCCGTTATGGACGTCGACCCCGTAAACGTCAAAGGCTTGCCGATTGAGTATAGATAAAATAGATCAGTGTATATAAAAAAGATTCTGAGGATAGGCTTGGAATCTTTTTTGGATAAAGGAACTTTTCACCAATATGAGTATTGAAGATAAAAACAACATTTGCACGATTTTGGACTTTGAATTCATGACCGAAGAGCCGCAAACTCTATGGCCCATGATGGGGTCAGCCTTGCATGGCATAATGGGGCGTCAACTGCACCGGATGTTTTGCATTAGAACTGACCCGGTTTGCTCAGAATGTGACATAAACTGCGTTTATTGCCAGGTTTTCAACCGACGCGACAGCAAGAACCGCAATAACACACTGCCAAACCTCTACACAATTTATCACAGAGGCACCGAAGCCCCCTCCACGAAACTCCGCTTTAGAATAAGCATATTCGGCGAATCTGTAGCACATAAGGACAGCATCATTGAGGCCGTATCAACAGGCTGCCTAGCCGGACTGACAAACCGCAGAGTGCCATACCGGCTTACCGCCCTTACTGAAAACAAGTGCAAAGTTTTCAGTAATAACCCAGAACCCGCAAAAGAAGTAACCCTACAGTTTGACACACCGCTTCAAATTAGAATCTCAGTAGCAGGCAAAAAAACAGTCAGCTGGACGCCGCCGAGCTTTAGCATGGTTATGAAGTGCATATTTCTAAGGCTGGACGAACTAGGCATCATTGCGGTTAGCCCCGACTTAGAAAATACTCTAATGGAACGCGCCAAGACTATCACAGAGGTACAAAACTCGCTTAGAAAGTACTCCCTAGAGCGGCTATCTGTTGAAAAATACGTCCGCAGAAGCCTCAGCGGACTCCATGGCGAAATCACATTTCGCGGCGACTTAGACGAATTTATGCCATTTCTCCGCGCAGGAGAAATTTTGCACATAGGAAAAGCCTGCACAATGGGAAACGGACACTATATGGTTTTGCATTCGCTGCACAGGCCTGGCACAGTGGCAGGAACTGATATCAGGGATTACTCAGATGCAACCATTGATTCTATAAAACTGTCAAGGGAGGAGGAAAGCACTGCCGATTAAACCAAGGGATTTTGAACCCTTTCCGGCCCAAACACTGGGAATACCCGCATTCTCCTATAAATTAATGAAAGGATTGAGAATTTTTGACTGAAAAAACATATTCACTACGGACGATTACACCATTTTATGGGCACGGCTCAAACACCAAAGTTCCTGAAATAAGACCAACCGAAATAAAGTCACTACTACGATTTACATTCAGAGCCGTAAACGCGGTTTCGGATATTAGGGCTCTTTTTGACAAAGAAAGCAGTCTTTTTGGCCGTGCCGGGCTCGAAGCATCATCACGAGCATCAGGGGTTAGACTAAAATTAACTCACCCAACAGAATACAGCATAATTGCTGAACCGCTAATTTTTCGTAAAGAAAAAGATGAAAACACAGACGTCAAATACATTGCCCCTAGCACCGAATTTAAATTATCGCTCAGAACAATGTATACCAACACTGCAATAGATGTTTTTGAAAAATGGTTTGAGCTTTCGCTTGCCTTGTTTGGCGTTGGCGGGCGTTCAAGGCGAGCGCGAGGCAGCATAGAGATAGCTGCCCCTAAACACTTATCTTTCAATTCAAGGGAAACCATATTGGCGTCACTCAGTTCTCTACTCAACGAATGCTGCGAGGCTACTTTCAGCCAAAAAAACAAATACAGTCTGGCATCCGGAATCATTCAAAACAAAGACCCACTTCCACAAAATGTTACATACCCATACATCAAATCAATTCAAGTTGGACAGCGTTACGAGTCTTGGAAATCACTGCTCTCCACAATCGATTTATCTGCTCATGAGAACGACAGTATTTTCACAGGCTCAGATAATCCGCGTTACGCCTCCCCAATATATGTTTCCGCAATTATGCTAGGTGATGGCGTTTATCCAATTGTTGTCACCCTTCATGAAATTGTCGATCGCCTTAGACCCTCGGATAACAGAGGAGACAAAAGCGCAAACTTTGTGAATGCCATTTTATAGAGGAGGCCAAGATATGACCAATTCAATTTTCTTGCTTACTATAGGCCCGGTGCAAGGGTTTATTGCCGAAGCGCGGAAACTTAGAGATCTTCATGCCGGAAGTTTTCTTCTTTCATACATCATGAAAAAAATTGTAAACAAAATTCAGGAGGAGCCAACTGTAACTGTTGTATTCCCGTTGCCGGGCTACGACACTATGCCAAATCGCATTGTATGCAAAGTTGAACCTATGGGCGATGAAGAACAGAATAGCCTAGGGATTAACATTGAAGCATTTGCCAAGAAGACCTTTATAGACATCGCTCATAAAGTCAAAGAAAAACACAGCAACGTGCCGCTAAAGGCCTTCAACAAGGAAGTCGATGAACATCTTGAGTGCTTCTGGGTTTTCCAAGATTATACCGACTACATGACTGGTTATTCGAAGGCTCTAGTAGCACTAGAGCAGGTAAAGCAATTAAGGAACTTCAGTTATACTAAATACCCGTCGGGCAGAGCTTGTTCACTCTCGCACGGCAAAAGAGCCTTGTTTGCATTTAGCAACACAACACGAGGCATGATGAACGAGCATATAAAGCTACTTGGCTCAAAATACGATGATCCCTCAGTCAAAGAAAGTGAAGCCCTTTGTGCCGTTTCTTTCGTCAAGAGGTTTCTTGCAGATGCGGGTGTTCCAAACTATAACGCTAATTTCCCTTCAATTGAAGATATAATAGGACAAAACTCTCCATCTCTCTATTACGCAGCAATCAAGTTCGATGGTGACAGTATGGGCAAAGTATATAGCGAATCCCGCTTAAAACAAGGAGTTTCAGAAGACAAATTCCATTCATATTTAAGCGAGGCACTGATGGAGTTTGCAAACGAAGTCCGCAGAGAAATAACTCCCGATATCGGTGTGACGGTATTCGCCGGCGGTGAAGACTTCATGGGGATTGTCAAGCGAGAATGCATGATGCCGGTGCTACAGCACCTGCGCAACAAGTTCTCTGAGATTGTTGACATCTCGAATTATGTGTCGGATGGCAAAACTATGACATTTTCGGCCGGAGTGGTTATCGCACACAAAAAGGAGCCACTGTCAGAAGTGCTAAAGGTACTTGGCGAATCGGAAAAATATGCAAAAGCAACTGACGATACAAAGGATGCTATTTCTGTCGCCGTTATAAAGCACAGCGGCGAAAACTTTATGACTCGAATGAAGTTTGGTGAACGCTGCCAAAATCTTGACACACTTCAAGAAATTGTAAAGTTACTAAAAGACAATCATCTGCCCATGTCCTTTGCATATAAGCTCCAAGAGAGCATGCAACAATATATCAGCACGCTAGATGGTGACACCAAGCCGAACTCAGAAATTATTCTCGCCGAGATCAACCGCCTGTTCAAAGTCAATAGCGGCAAAGCCCTTAGAGATGAGGAGATGGCACACTTTGGAAACCTTTATTCAGCCCAGAAGGACTTGCAGAGTTTCATTGACTGGCTAAAAGTTTGTATTTTTGTTCAAAGGGAGGTGAATTAGATATGTGGATTGAGTTTCAAGGTCTTGATAGCCTGTTCTTTCGAGATGCAAAACCCTTTGGAAAAGGCAGCGAGTTCAAAGCAAGTTCAGTGTTTCCGCCATTGCCATCTGTTCTTCGTGGCGCATTGCGCACTTCATACTTTGCTGAAAACATGCACGAATTTAAGCACGCCGGTGAGCCAGGAAAGGATATCACCGAGGGAATTTGCGTACATTCAATCTTCCTGAAAACCAGTTCCGACGTACTGCTCCCCCTGCCGCTTAATTTTTGTGTAAGTGATAATGAAGATGTCAAGTTAGCTTATGCAATGAAGCCCGCTCTAAACCCTACTATCTCTTCACACCCCCTGTCGCATATCCTTAAGAGCGAACAGCCTAACACAGAGGTTGCACCAATTGACGCATTAATCCCGCTGCAAGAATTCTCGGCTTATCTTTCCGGTCAAAGCCGGCCATACAGCTATGTCAATCTTAGCGAGATAACTACGAGGGAGTTAAAGACCGGGATTGCTATGGATTACGGAACCGGAACAGCCCAAGAGCACATGCTTTATAAAACGGAATTCGTACGCCCATCTGACATCGAAGGTAATCAAGTTTCGATGATTGCTAAAGTCAGCGAAATCCCGAACATGCCAAAAGAAGGCAGCGTCCGCCTTGGAGGTGAAGGAAAACTTGCTCACTTCAAATCACACGACGACAAAGATTTTATATCTGCACTACTACCTAAGCCCCAGCAACTCGGAAAGTTTTTCTCAGTAACTCTATTGTCTCCCGCAATTTTCAAGAGTGGCTGGCTTCCGAGATTTTTAGACAGTTCTTTTGAAGGGCAAATTGGCTCTCTGAAGATTAGGCTTATCGCCGCAGCCGTCGGGCGACCTGTAAGCATCTCAGGATTTGATATGCAGAGAAGGAGACCAAAAGATTTGTATTACGCTGCACCAAGCGGAAGCGTGTATTACTTCCAAACTCTGGCCGGAAATACAGAAGATGCAATCAAGCATTTCCATCTGCAAGGTATAAGCGAGGAATGCAAAACAGAATGCTACGGAATGGCTGTTTTGGGCGGCGTGAATATCTGGTAGCAGACAAGTACCGCAAAACAATAACAACAGAGTATTTCAAAATGTATTCATGATAAATTAAAATAGGAGGCAAACTAATGTTTAAATCAAACCGATTATTGACCCTTTGCGCACAAACATCCGTTCATGCAGGTTCAGGTAATGACATGGGCGGAGTCATTGACTTACCCATCCAAAGAGAGAAGCACACAGGCTTTCCGAAATTTGAATCATCCAGTCTAAAAGGAAGCCTTCGAGCTGAAGTTAGAAACGCTGATGCCGAGAATTATTTAGATATGGAGCACAGTCAAATTGTAAACTATACCTTCGGGCCTGAAGGCGACACTAATACAGCCGCATCAATGGCTGTAACTGATGCCCGGTGCCTCCTCTTCCCTGTCAAAAGCGTCAAGGGGGTATTTGCATGGGTAACATGCCCTATGGTAATCAAAAGATTCATCTCCGACCTGTCAATCATAGGGATTGAATGCAATTGCGCCATTCCGCAAGAAGGAACGGTGTCAACGAACAGCATGCTCACACCAGATAACGCTGTTATCATGCTGGATGAAAACGTCTATAACATCAAGCCTGATGAGAGCGTTAACGATTTTGCAAAATATATTCTGCCGATGTTTTCGGAAAACGCAACCTTGTTACAGGAGCAATTAGAAACAAACATCGCTGTCTTATCTGATGATGACTTCAAAATGATTGTTATGATGGGAACAGAGGTCTTATTCAGAAACAAAATTAACCCTAAGACCGGGACTGTTGAGAAGGGAGCACTGTTCCAAGAGGAAATGTTGCCATCCGAAACAGTTCTATATGCACTCCTAATGACCGGACCCATATATGACAAACCCGAAAATAAAGGAGCCATAGCCAAAGCTGTCGCGAAATCTGGCTGCACTGAGGATGAGTTTATCATGAACTTTTTGACATCTAAAATCCCCGCTGTTATTCAGCTCGGCGGTGGTGCAACCCTCGGAAAAGGACTTCTCGCAACAAAAATTTTTGATAGATCGGAGATTCAATCATGATTGAAAATGGACGCGCAAATGCAGCATATAAAATGTGCAATGAGCAACGAAACAGCATGAGGGAATACAGGACACGTGTAAAGGATCTTCCTTCTATGATTCAGGTCAACGGGTTAGCTCCAGCAATAGCGTTCCTTTATAGCAAAAGGAGGGGAGCATACCGTAGACTATATTCCGACATCGAAAGTTGGCTTATTTCACAAAATCTAATACAGGCAAATCTGATGGAGTCACTTACGAGGATGGATGCGATGAGATACAGGCAGGTGACTGTTGAAGTAATGGCACTCTTGGGATGGATGAAGCGATTTGTTGATGGCATTGAGCCTGATAGAGGATAGGCTTATGTTAGGAGTTATTGTTGATATAATTGATAATGAAAAAGGCCGCATCAAGGTCAAGGATACAGAAAAGAAACACAATTTCACCTTCAAAGATGTCTTGCTATTTGATAAGACAAATCTCAAAGACAAGGAGGTTGAGTTTGAATTAGGGAAGAATGGTGTTGCCATCAACATCCGAAATCCCGGCGAACCTATTAAAACACCTGAAAACCCGAACACACGCCCTCACTCCAAGCAGCGTCAACCTCACCAGTCTAATCGTTACGATTCTAATAGCCGCTTTGGGGGTAACTCACGTGATGTTTTCGCTAAGGCTAAACGTTTGGAATATATTTTGCCAAGTGACGCAAAGAAGTATATTGAAACACACAGCCTCAAAGATGTTAATCACTTACTGGCGCAAAACCGCCTATTCTACTACAATAAGCGAGGCCGGGTCACACCCTTGCTGCATTTTCTCTCACAAGAAAATGCTGTCAAGCAAAGCCCTTTGTTAAAGAGCATTGACAAGAGGAACACGTCGGTAGCGACCGAGTTATTCAAGTCTTCAGAAACATTGATGTACAAGCCCTATTCGGCCATAATCATAGGCACAGGGGTGGCCTCGCCTAGCGATAACGTACCGCTTATGACAATGCACCATACATACGGTATCCCATACATTCCCGGAAGCGCTCTTAAAGGAGTGGTACGAGCATATATAATTCATCGCAGGTTCAACAGCAGTGAAGCACTGGCTCTAAAAGACGACGAATTCAAGTTGATATTTGGAACAAGCGGCGATGATGCAAAAAAAATCCCTGCAGAGATTGGCAGAGTCGTCTTCATGGACGTTTTTCCGACGGAGTATGAGATATATTACGAGGCATTCACGCCCCATTATAGCAAATATTACAAAAATGCATTCAAAACAAGAACCGATACAACACCATTCGCAAATCCCGAAGACTGCGAGGAGCCAAAGCCATTATCTTTTCCGGCCGTAAAAGGCAAGTTCCGCATTATCTTCGGTACAACCAACAGTTCATCTTTTACTAACATGCCCGAATTAAAACAAGATGTAATTGACGCAATTGACTGGATAGGTTTCGGGGCAAAAACAGCCAGCGGATTTGGGGTAGGGCAAGCAACACGAAAGACTAACTATTAAAAGTCAAGGATAAAATTAGAAATTTTTAAATAAATTTTCTTTGACCTAAAAAGGGTCAGCAAACAAAGCACCTTGAGGCACTTTCA
>Ga0209755_10003132_pt1 | contig 21190 bp, 11 predicted proteins | sample TergutCo191P1_FD_187301 | JGI IMG/M metagenome (GOLD analysis project Ga0209755, IMG submission 187301) | Cornitermes sp. P1 segment gut microbial communities from Petit-Saut dam, French Guiana - Co191P1 (SPAdes) (version 2) | ecosystem: Host-associated > Arthropoda: Insects > Digestive system...
CAAAACAAAATATCTGCCATACTACATTCTATAACATCCTAGTGGACAGTTCTGTTCAACACTTTCTTGTAGCCCTGCTAGGAAATTACCAGTAACTGGTGATGGAGAATAATTAGCCACATTGATTGCTCTGTTGTCACAAACTTTACATTGACAATAGTGATGGTTCAATTCCTGAGTATTTCCATGTATGAGTCACTAGGGCTGTCATTATTGTTCATCATCTGTTGTAAATTGCGCACATCTAATTGATTTACAAAGAAGATTGTTGGCATATATCATTGCTAGGATAGAAAGTTATATAAGTTTGTGCCTACACCCTACCTCCAATGATTACTATGTAAGGTACACACAGTATGTTCAAAATTATGAACTGTATCAGAAATAGTAGATTCTGTGACATTCTGCCGTAACAGTAATTTATTAAACCACAGTTATACTTGGCATTGTGTGTTGTCCGATGCGTATTGGATATTAACAGCATTTTTTCAATTAGCACTATTCGTCTGTTCCGGCATCTGGTTGACATATTAACAGCTCTGGATGCTTTAATTACATTTTGTTGCCAAGACAAGTATCAGCATTTGGAATTGAACTTTTAATTTTTGTGTGCATATATAGGCTTGCATGTGCTTGGTCTTATATTTGTATTGTGTGTGAGCAGGTGCCTGTAGTCTCCATTACAGATAGGACTCTTTTAAGTTTACTGTTGTTGTGTTTTGTAGGTACATGTCAAAGCAAGGCACGGACCTTGACCTTTTGCGTCAGTTCCAAATCTATGAGGCAGTCTTACACCATGAGGATGGTGAAGAAAAGGGCACTCCCCTGAAACAGTTGGATGAGACAGTGCGTAAAACTCTCAGGAATCGAAAGTCACTGTCAGAATCAATGACGACAGAACGACGCAAATCTCGACGACATTCTACAGGCACCTCACCCATGTCTTCATCCCTTGGTGGCTCAGGACGGTTAAATATTTCATCCCTTCAAACGTCAACTGTAGCAGATGATGAGGAGTCAGAGTCCTCCAGCTCCAGATCATCACCTGTACCTGAGATCAATGGTTCTTACAAAGAAAGCAAAGGTTAGCCAGCCTGAATGCACAATATGCTGTGTGTCTGTGTGTGTTTGCAAACAAAATAACTCATTGTTGGTATTCTTAACAATAAAAATATTTTTAGAATAGTCAATAATTTTATTTTTTGATATTTTACTAGAGTCTTCTGACTACTTATTTAGTCATTTTTATCCCATGCCTGTGTCAGATTATAGAAGACATGAATTACAACACGTAGAAACAGGAGAGTTTTAAGATTAAATCTCCTGTCAAACATCTGGGTTTTTGATACATAATTTTTTGTACTTTCGTTTAGTTATAGTATGTTTCTGGAAGTTTGTTACCTCACCACTCAGGGATTTGAAAATTCATAGTGCAGGGCCCACTTAGAATGTACCAAGGTTGATTTTAAGTTTATTGCTTTCAAAAGAAAAAAGTTATGTTCATGATGATATAGTACGATTCTGAACTACCCGTGTTGACATACCATGACATTGAGCCATGGTATTTTTTTCTATTTCACTGACCAGTGATATTTGCAAACAAATTTAAAAAAACATTTTAGCTTGAAATTTTATCTTAAAACTTACTTCAATTTTTAGAAATGGTGGACTTCCATGTATTTTAGTTTTAACAAACTGGCCTATAGTTAGAACTGAATGTAAAAGAATTTGCAGTTTCTAACAGCTTGCTCTTGGCAGTGATTTTTTTTTAAATTTATTTATCCAATAATGCTTTCTCACCTGCTTGGGTTACATGGTGCCATACTGGGGGATGATGATGAATCTCAAAGTTCGGAAGGTAGTGATCATTGCCTGTTTGAAAGCTGTTATTGGATATGCATATGGAGGCTGAGGCAAATTACAGAAAAACCTAAGGCATTACACCTGACCCATAAGCCTGTTGAATACACTGCAGAGTGCTAACCTCAAAGTTGCAGCCTTCAGTCACTGCAACTGAGGATGTGTTGGGTGTTAAGTAAGTCTCAGCTCTATTCTTGCAGAACATGGGACAGTATCTCACGGAAAATATTTCCTTTCCCAATGTGAGATGGTTGGTTAACTAAACAGCTGATTTGAAATAATAATCTGAAACATGCAGGGGATTACACAGAAGACAAGCCTGTACATATTGTGATTTTTTTTTTAATTAGTTTTAGAATTTTACACAATCCTAGTACTATTGCAATGTGCGTGTTGGGTGGCAAGCTTCAATACTAACTCCTGTTTGGTCCTGCCCACAATACTAGCGGGCGATGCAGGTGTTACACCTGCTTTAAGGCGGCGGCGTGAACGGGCAGAGAGACAGCGCAGTTTCATTCGTGAGCAGCAGGAGACAGCTGCTACCCTGAAGGCAACCCTTGGTAGCCCTGATGAAAGGGTTGCAGATGGTGTGTACCATGTAGCTTAGAACACTTTTACCATAGTTAACAGAGGTCAAACCTCAGACTGGTGTGGGGATTTTATAAATACATTAACTATGCGTTTTGAAGTCCAATTTTCATATCCTGTACATGTTAATAACCTGTATGTCATATGGCATTGCACTGAAAAGAGTTGATCTTTTCTATGCTGCATTTTTTTCACATAAATTTTCTTCTGTTGTTTTCTGTGATAATGTGTAATTTATGTTTTTGAAAAGTCATGCACAAGAGATTTGCTTTGTTGACAGATGGCTGAACACAATAACAGATAATTTCAGTATCAAATGATATATCCCAGATGCAGTTCTTTGAATGCTATTTAACTAGACTCTGTCCTGGTGGTTTTAAAGTTAGTGATTCAAAATTCCCTTTCAGAAAACCAGAGATTGTGTAAGAGATTAGGGAATGGCACACTTGACAATGGAGACTCCCATTCCTCAAATAAACTTCAGCAGGTAAACCGAACTGCTAGTCGCAAAGATCTGACACCTCTTATGAATGCTGTGAACAAGCTACAGGATGCCACAGGGGCAGAAACACCAGAAGGGAATGGAATCTTGAAGAAACCTTGGGTACTATCCATGATGTATGGAAAGAACTCTGCAGAAGAGGTTTGTGAGGACACACCTCTGGTTGGTGAATATGAACAAGATGACTCTGCAGCCACATCAGAGAGGAAGAAAATTCTACAGTTGAAGCGAGAGAATACAGTAAAGGATCTCACACAAAAATTGTCCAGTCAGAACATCATCCACAGCCCCGTGGAAGATGGAAATAACAAGAACATTAACAGGTAATGACATCCAACATCTCCATTTTTTGCTACTGACCATTTCTGTGAGCCATTTAATTTATAGCAGTGAACATTTCTTTTGAAATATGGAGCTCTATGAATGTGACTTGGGGTACTTTTCAATTTGGGTGATGCAGAGAGAGGCAGATGGACACAGTTATTTATGCAGATACACTTCTAGAATAATATAGGGTTAAACACTGAAGTAAAAGGTCACTGTCAGAGTATTCACCATCTGACTGTGTACTTGCATTCCACTGTGTATGACATGCCTGTGGTTTGGGACCTGGTTGGGGTTTTGAGCTCTCACAGAACAGAAGTACACATCACAAATTGAGATGCTCTGTGAATGGGTATGTTGATTCATTCCCTCATGTGTACTCATAGGGTATTTAGTCTGAACCTTTATAAACTTCTGCTCTCCAGGATAGGTGACATGACTGGGCTCATCTCTAAAGCAAAAGAGGGACTTGCAAAGTCGAAATCAAAGCAAGATGTTGTAAAGAGTCCAACAAGTGAGAACGTACCCAAGCTGGTGGAGGCAAAGAAGTCTGAAACGGAACTCCACTGGGAAGAATTGGTGCACTGTATGAAGCGACCACTTTCGCTTTGTGATTTGGACTTTACAGACCTGAGAAGTGATGATGAGGTCGATATTCTGTCACCTGCCAACATTTCAAATGGTGTTCCACCCCCTCCTCCACCTGTTCCAGTGGTTCCTGGTATGCCTTCACCACGAGGAGGCACAGCACCACCTCCTCCACCACCTGCCACCAGGTAATCTGACAAGCAATTTGTATTTATAAAAAGCAGGCTACATGTTGTAATGTGCAGCAGTTAGGAATTTTTAATACAGATAAGAAGTTGTGTGAGAGAGAGGAAAAGAAAGTTTGATCATGATTCTTTAAAGCAGAACTGTACAAAGTATTGTGCAAGCGCACATTTAATCCTGCTTGCAGAACTGTAGTAAATCTAATACATATTTATTCAATATGTGTTTTTTTTCTCCCCCTAAATATAACACCAGGGCTAACATCTAAAAAATTGTAACAGTATTACAAAATCACAAAAAAAGAAATATATATATATATATATATTTATATTTGAGTATGAAATAATTTAATAAATGATAATTACAACAAATTAAATGTACTGAAGTTCATTGTTTTTTAATGTTTGTTACTTTCTTTGCTTTTTGGTTACCTGCTTATTTACAGATAATTTCCATTATACTATTACAGGAATAATATTTTGAATATTTTTCTTTATATAAAGTAATTGTTTTTCATATATGTCTGATTATGATTTGTGTCCAGTGACAAAAAGAGAAAATATATCAGCCATATGAGTAAATGTCCTGTATATATCATAATTTTCCCAATTCATTGTACCACATTTTAATATAGACACAGTCAAAGTTTGTATATGTTTTGATATTTTTGAAAAATTGGCCGTGGTAGTCTGGCCTGCAAACATAGATAACCAATCAGTCTACTTGATAGAACATATGGAGACCTCTGTGTGTAAGGTCTGTAACAACAGGAGTTTATTATCTCATAATTATGTTGCACTTTTTCTGCCATCTGATATGTACAGGATGATTCGTGAATAATGGAAGTATCACAGGAGACGATTTCTTAAGGCTTTATGATCAAAAAGTTTTCTATAAAGATGTGCCCAATTTTGAATGGTTACAGATTTGTGGCTGCTTGAGACGTAGAATTCAAGTTAAGCATTAGCGAAAATATATGGAATAAAGTAATATACTCATTACTTGGTAAACTTAGTATCTGCAGCTCCATGCTGCTGTGTAATATAATACACACTGGTCAATAAACTGAATTTTTCATCTGGTACATATTTTGTTGATCTTGCTGTGGAAATGTATCAGTTGTGCTCCCTGAGGATGGTCCTTTGAGGGCCAAAACATGTCAGAGTAACACAATGCTAATAGAGTGGTATTAATAATATAAGTATGCATTAGTCAGTTTTTATGTGTAAAAGTGATATCAGAGCACAGAAATGAACAAGATAAGGTGTCCTTCTTTTATTGACATTATTGTTGATTATATTAGCTTAGGTTTTGAGCAAACACTGGCCCCTTTGAATATCTGACATTCTCAACCCCAACCACTGCCATTTTTACTGAAAAGAAAACAGTAAAGTATACAATATCAAGTTGGTTCAGACAGTCATGCTTCTGAAGTATTCAAGGAATGTATGGTTCTAATCTTGGCCAGAGATTGGCTAGCCTGTCTCAGGTATTCATAGTCTCTCCAGATACATGGTACAATAGTACCTTGAAATGTGTCACAACACTTCCTTTACCATCATTTTCAATTCATTTTTAAATCCCCCAACTGTTTAACACTGTGTTCTGTGCTACTCACTGCTCAATAAAACAATTATGAGTACACAAATATACAGTATGTCTGTAGTATAATGTTGACAGATTACTTTGAGAAAGCAGTAGAACCAACATCTGTATTGCTATATGTATTAAACATATCTCATTGTATACTGTCCAACATAATTGTGGTATATATTAGATATACACAGTTTTTAAACCTAACAAAGTGGTACATAGCAATTACATTAAAGACATTCTGATAACTATGAGACCAGAGGCATTTCAAGGATACATGTAACTATAGTGATACATATATGGTAACCTTCTTCTTATTTACTGAGAAGTGAACTTAAATAATGTGACTGCAGGTTTGGCACGGTTGCACCACCTCCAATGCCTCCTTCAGTGATTAGCCCTCCTATGTTTGGTGTGAGTCTGCGTTCTCAACGCAGTGCTGCCAGTAACACATCATCCACAGATACGACTAAGTCACCTCCATCAGCGCCAGTGAAGAAGACCAAAAAGACAGTGAAACTCTTCTGGAAGGAAGTGCGGGATGACCCTATTATCCTAGCTAAGCTGCAGCAGACAGGAATGATTTGGGATGAATTGAAACCAGTCAGTGTTGATACTCAGAAGTTGGAACATCTGTTTGAATCCAGAGCCAAGGATATCATCACCAAGGTATGTATTGTATTCCAGCATGTTCCATATCTTATTCATATCTGTGTTATGCTTGAACTGTAGGCTTTATTTAAAGAACTTCAATTAAAGCCAGAAGGTACATAATGATGAAAACAGGAGCATGTAGCATCACAAATACATGAACCCATGAAGTATTCACACTTAAAAGAGGAATGTGGGAAGTATAAAATTAGGGAATCAGTTACAATCATAATTTCTGTTTCCTGAGCATCGTTGAAGTAGCAGGGGCAGATCCACGTTTTTTGGGGCCTGAAGTTTATTCAGTTTTTGGGGCCCTCATTAAAGAACAAGAATACAAAAGTGCAAGTACAAAATTAGGTACTAAAATGAATATTTGTTGAGAATGAGAAGAGACATCTCAACAAATAACAAATTTAAAAAAGCTGGCAGATACCACAAACATCACAAAATATATAAAAATAACGGTTTTAAGTAACTGCTTGTCACAGGGACCGTGGTAGCGCAGTGATTAAGGTGTTATGCTACAAATTGGAAGGTCGCTGGTTCGATTCCAGGTGGTGTCATTGGAATTTTTTATAGACATAATCCTTCTGATTGCACTATGGCCTTGGGGTCAACTCAGCCTCTAACAGAAATGAGTACCAGGAGTTTTTCCTGGGGGTAAAAAGCAGCCGGTGCGTAAAGCTGACAACCTTACCACCATCCTGGACCATTGTCACATAATCTGAGAACCTTAACTTCCTGGAACCTCGGGCCTGTAATGGGACTGATTTACCTTTAACTGCTTGTCACACCTCTGTAATAGTTTTATTTCATACATTTTTTGGCTGCATACTCTTTGATCGCTTCCTCATATGACAGCAGTTTTCAAATATCATTTCCTGTAGAGAGAACAGAAAGACAATTCGGACTCTCCTCCATTGTCAATCTTTTTTTCTTTTATTTTTTTTTTGTTCTTGATGGTTTAGAAAAGTTTTTGTCATCTTCACAACTCTCTATTGGTTATGTCATGTAAAGTTTTAAGATTGTTGTCAAGTATGGGAAAACCTGTATCATGTTTCTTTCACAACGGAGCTGTAAGATTTCAGGACATATCCAAGGCATTGTTAGGGCCTGTCCCTGACCATGGAAGAGGCCTGTGCAAGTGATGGGCCCTGAGGCTTAAGCTTCATTAGCTTCACTGTAGATCTGCCCCTCAAATAGTAAACATTATTGCTTGTATTATTTCATGATTTTATATGGAGTGCCTAAAATAAGTACAAACTTGCTGTTTCATAAAAATATTACACAATGTTAGTTGAACAGTCCACCTCTGTAGACCAGACATCCAATAAAATTCACACTTATTTTTAATGAATTGTGCATCAGTAATCCTACCATTTGTATGTAAAGTATAGCCGAATATATACTTTTAACTTTCACATTTAATGGGTACATTTGACAGTGTGTAGTGTATGGTTTGTGCCAGTAGATAGTTCCATAATTGCTTGTACACCCAGACTTGATTTCTGATTTAGGTAATAATATTTGTTGAATGTTTCAAAATGGTGACTATGTTTACTTGTGTAGTTAATACTAGTAGTCTTAATCATATATGATGTGAGTATGTTACAGTGTTATCTGAATTTCCTCTCACTATCTGTTAATAACATTGAAATTGAAAAATGTTTAAGGGAGGTGATATGAATGAGAATTTTGTATTGGCCAACAGCAAATACGCTGATGTGAGCAACAATTTATGTTAAAACTATTCCAAAATATGTACTTTGAGTACTTCTTAAGCTTGCTTGACAAGTCTGGATGAAATCAGTGTAGTAGCATCTTAAAATGCAGCTCAAGGGAATATTCTTATAAAATTTACATATGTATAAAGAATTTGGAATGTCATTCTAAATATTCAGAGTTTAGTGTTTTAGTATTTTCTTAGTCCATCAGTGGCACATCTTTGTACGTTACTGGAGATCAGTCAGATAAACGTGTAGCACCCACGTGTATATATAAAGCAGAGATACTCTGAAATTCATATTTGTCATTATCCTAGACTGATACCAGTAAACTCTGACACTGAAAAAACACGTTAATAACATATTTCTGAAGTGGATTTTGCTTGAAATGCACCTATAGTGGTGAGACCAAGACTATCCATCTGTCTGTTCATGTGTAACATTTGAAATTAAGAAATGAATTTAATTAATTTTTTTGATTGGAGGTGAAGGGTGTTGTATACTGAAATTTATCAGGCAGATTACACTCAATAGCTCACTGAGGTTTTACCTATTCAGAATCCAGGCAGCTTAACTTTCTCATCTCTCAGACTTATGACATGTTTAAAAATTTTTGTGGGTTCCTCATCAAAAAATAAGTTGATTTAGATGTTAATGAATTATTGATGTCTGGATTGATAGTTTACAATATGGAGGGTTATCATAAGTAGTGGGTCAGAACAAGATGATTCCTGCCACTTCTCAGCCGTTTACTGCGTAACATAACTGTTACAGCAGTATGGACCATATTTCAAACATCTTTGATGCTTTGCGGAGAAAATGAGATATCTGAATAGTGACAGAAATTTCAGAGGCCTGTTTATAGAAAAGTAATGTCCAAAGTGAAACCAAAAGTGAGTTTAACTGCTTACACTTTTAAATCTGATGTGAAATTTTTAATGCTGGTTGTGACTGAATATCACATTGAACTGGCTAGCACTCCTGCTTTGTATTTGATAGGTTCTGAGTTCAAATCTCGACCCATATATCGCTGTTCTGACTGGTGTCAGTGTGGTGGATCTCATTGTCTGAAAGTAGTACCTTATTTTAGGTCAAAATTAACTTCATTCACATCACTCCCAATTAATTACTACTCATTCTACAATGGAATGCTCAATAGTCTGGGCTACTGACAGCATCTTTAAGTAATTCAAGAACAAGTAAAATACTGGTTATGGCCATTTTACATATAGTTTGAATAAATTAAAGACACTGTCAGCAAGAATAATGGGGACTGCAGCATTATATAGGAATGAAACTTACACAAGTGAATGTAGTTCATGGGAGATTTTCTTAGTAGTTGAAATTATAGGTGTGGAACTGAATGTTTTATGTTATTAACATTGTGTGAACATCTGAAACAAGTTTGGTAATGTAGATCTCACTGTATTTTTTGAAATATTTATTGGTACAGGACTGTATGCACAATGTTGATTTTCTTTCTGAAACAAAAGTTAGTTACTGCACTCCTAGTGACTGATGATGTTCTGTGACTACATTAAATGTACACAGCATGTTATGAGGGAAACTGGTAACTTTATTTTATCAAAAAAAGTGCCTGAAACCAGTGTATTATCTTTCTGAGGACCAGATTGTATGGACATTGGTTTGTAAAATTATGCTGAGAATTGGATGTGTATGATTGCTAAATATTTTTTTGTTTTACATTGTGCCATAAAATTTAATATTTGGCCCCATGAACAAAAATAAGAATGTGTGTAAAGGAATTTTAAATTATATGTTAGTTGTTATGCATAAACGTTACTGAAAAGCAGTGGCACATTCTGTTGGAATTAATTGCATGATAGGAAATGAGCACTTAATGGCTTCTTTGACAAATTAAGATAGCATTTGACATGGAGTTAATATAGTAAAAGACATCAGTTTAAAACATTCATAAGAATAAACATATAGGTTTTGGTCCCATTTTTATAAGCAGCATTTTGAAGGTTTGCATGTACTGGGTATGTGTTTGCATGGAACATGTATGAATTGCATGCCTGGCTGTGTAACAAACTTCCCACTGTTTGCATGTATTGTGGATGCATTGAAACTTAACAGAGGAGGGAGAGATTGTGGAGGTAGTGATTTCAAGTGGTGGATAAAATTAACTGTTATTAAAAGTGTATATGAGGATATAAAACATTAAATAGGATTTTGTGCATGAATTTAATTCTTTAGTAAGATGGACTGGTTACATGTATGCCTTAAGTATAGTTTGCACAATAGCTTTTTCAGTATAGCAGCTAGGTTATGGGCTGGGTTAATGGAGTAGAGGAATAAAGTGGTCAGGTCATGAATCTGGATACCATTGTGATGCAATCATAGTGTCAAGTTTAAGAATGCTTGGAGCTTGCCTCCATTATCCCATACGTCTTCATGTTGTGGTTCTTAATTAAACACAGAGTTAACTTTATATTCTTATATACAAGTACTAAATTTTGTGCCAGTATATTTTAATTATTGAGGCTAGATTTGTATGAACAAGATGTTTCTGGCGGTCCCCCCACCCCATTGTGTCTCTCTCTCTCTCTCTCGGTCTCTTGTGCATGTGCACATAATCATTTTGAGCATTTATGAAAAATATGGCAGGAGAATTTGTTTGTTCTCTGTACAAGGCACATGAAATTGTGTATTGGGGTGGTCATACATTATGTCCATTCCTCATTTTGCTGTTTCATCTCTAGAAACTTTGAATGGATTTTAGTGGAAAGTGGTATTTGAGATTCTACACTGCAAGTTATTAGGTGAATTTAATTTTTGTTCTTGTCAGACCAGGCAACAACTCCTTCACGTGAAACTCATATAAACTCTACTAGTTGTCTTAAAAATGGCTCACTGAAGAAAACCGTGGAACTGTCAAGAAGTACAGATTGCAACAGTATACAGAACTTGTACTTGTAATATCTTTTGGTGTTTTATGTTTTTACATTGGTAACAAAATAATACATTTTTATTTCCATAAAGAAGTTTATACATTTCTGTGCAGTACAGTTTTAGCAGTCACGTCACAGGAGTTCAGGAGAAGATGAGTAAGGTGAAACAGAATTAAGGAAGTGATTTTTCTATGCAACAAGTGATTGCAAAATTTTGGAAACATTTGTACCTTTTTGGAGTATATTGCACCTTCTAATTTTATTAATAGTTTCAAATGCTGATGGAATAAATATGGTGGATACATTTATATTTTGCCTGTTTTTCTAAATAAATTCTTTTCATACATTTCACTTTCTTACTTTCCTAATACCGTAATGCAGTTGTCATGTTACAGTTACATGTTATTAAATGACAACACACAATACGTGCATGAATACTTTATGTCATCTATCTGTATGAAGGAGGTTATTTCTGTTATATCATGTTACCTATTCCATTTTAATCTCCTGGATTTTGGGAGGACAAATTTTACACTCTTTACTATAAATGAAATCTATTAAGCTGTTTGGTACCTAAAAAGACCTATATACAGTAATAAATCTGATTTATTTGGGAGAATTATGGGATGTAAATGGAAACAACTCAGTGAACAGTATCAGTATGCTACTATAAGTGTGCAGTGGCATTACCTCTGCTTTCTTTCCCTTTTTGTATGTCATATAACAGTGCAGATTTAATTTTTATGTTTATTTGAAATTATAATACTGCTTTCATTATTTTGTGAGTGGCATGCACATATATATATTATCTTCCATGTGCATTACTAACTAGAAACTTTGCAGTGTTTTATATTCACAGTATTTATAAACAATTTAGTTGCTGATACATGACAGTTTACATTTTTTCATATGGCAGATATGGTGCATGTGTGTGTTTAATATTGTAAACTAATCCTTTTGTTTTTTGTATTTTTTGCAAGAGTTTTTCGTCAATACATTTTGATATGAAATTTCTGATATTTTTTAGTTTTATTATACACTGTCAATTTTATAAACAGGAACTTGAATATTTTGATATTTTTGGAAGTGTAAAGTATAGGAGTATTTTGAGTTAGGTATAATAAATATTGTAAATGTTTTATATATATTCTGAGTTTTTATTTTTAAAATGTGTTGCAAATAATTATATGTGACAGAAATAACGAATGTGTTGAAAGTGCTGCATAACCTTTCCACAAAACACAGTGCTGTGCTTGAAGGGTTTTGAGAGCAATAAAATTTGGTACACATACAGGCTTTTGGTGCTTTCAAAGTTGAAATTAGTATGTTTGCAAATTAATTAAATGATTTAAATTCTTATCGCATTTATACATAAAACTATTGCAGCGTGAAAAGTCTTTGGATTATTTAAGAAAATGTGCTTTTAAAATAAGTCATTATATAGCTGCACACCAATTAAATGTACTTAACTGTCATTTATTTATGTTCAGAGTCTTTGAATTGAATGCATATATAGCAAAGCTAGTGCTGTTAAGGTAAAAACAATATGCATTTCATTTTTTGTTTGTTTCAGATCTGTGAACAATGTTGTTTAATACTATATTGTATATTGAAACTTGTATCTCTTCAAATTCCACTTTCTCTTGTTACTGTGAGATGAGATTCTGCTTTGAAAACATCCCCACTGGTATATATAACAACATTCCCAGTGAATTTGTTTTTATTGTGATTTTCCCTCATTTGACTGTCAGTGTTATTGGTCTCAGCCTGTACTGCAATCAAAATAAACATCTAAATATTAATTACAATCTACTGGTAAAGTTGTAATTAATTTTTTCTTAAATTCATACTAAGATTGCTGAGCTTGTTTAGAACTTGGACCATGTGAGTTTATAAACTGGCCTGCTTGATGCTGTGATCATTGTAACTGGTTTCTTTGCACCCCTGATATTCAGTCATACTTAAAATAGTTCGGTGTAATAATGTCCCTATACTACACCTTTAATATTGTAACTAATTTTACAGGCATTTTTCTTGTTAATGCATAACTTATTAAAGCTGTGTTTCTTATTCTGCATTGTGAATGATTGGTAATGCCAGGTGGCCTGTTGTGCTTAAAATAAAATTGGGAAGAATAGTAAGGTTCATGTAACACTGCCAGGTCTGTGGGCCACAAGTAGATTGCTCCCAGTTTTGTTTTATCTTGACTTGCTTATTGATCATCCTGACAGAGAATGCTGTAATTTTACACAGGTTGTTTAGGTGAATGCCAAGACAGTACCTTCATATATGTCTTTGTCATTACAAATATGTATTTGCCCTTCATAATTAGTTTGCTGTGTCAAATGATCCGATAGACCATCTGCAGTTGAAATAGTGTTATTAAGCAAAGCAACATTCAAACAGTTGTTGCATGCACAACAAAACTAGAATGACACAGAATTCTAAGAAAGAAAAATTGTCATATTTAAAAATATTTTAAAAGTTTGAATACATGAAAGTAATATGAAAATAATTTGTTGTTTCATGGGATGGACTTGAATTCTGCCATTATTTTTAGCACTGACATGCATTATTTTAATAATGAAAGGTTTACTGATATTACCCAGCAGTCATAAAAGTGTGGGATATTAATTTAGATCATGCATAGAGGCTCTTAAAACGCTGTATAAGTCAAGCACATCACTCAGCATCTGTGTGTTGTACTGCATGAGTTGTGCAGCACTTGTCTGGGCTGTCTGTTGCTCTGCAGGTCCTTGGCTCTGTGACTCACTCCTGTACTGTGTACTATATTTTTGGTGTCCTGTAAAATCCAGCAGGCTTTTGGTACTACTTACTTTGGTGCTTATTAATAATTGTATATTTCTTCCCCCACCCTTTGAATGGTCATCGTCACTGAATGGCATGCTGGTCCTCTAGGAGGTAAGTGCTGGGGATTTGGTGCAGGGGGTCTCTCAATTGGATGTAAAATAGAGGAATGGCACTTTCTTACTGAAAGGTTTGAATGAACCGTCCAGTACAGGAGGCTTCATTTCTCACTATGTTTCTGTATCCATATTAACTTTTACATGTCTATGAAGCTTTCATAGTGACCAGATTCAATAAAATATTCTTGGGCTGAGTGATGTGTCAGGCATTTCCAGTAATCCATCATTTCAGAGACAGACTCTATCTTCTTCATCAAGGTGCTGATACATTTCCTTACCCAGACTTCTCAGAGTATGTACCTGTAAAAGGCCAAAACTCTTTCAAGTGGGTGTATAATTTTAGAAGTGTGGTTATAGAGTCCTGTTACAGCCCTGATGATGGGGACTAAGTTGGTCTCTGACATGGTGGTTTATTTGTACCACCTGACATGGTTGTCAGCCCAAGAAGATTTTATTGAACATGTTATCTCTTTTAATTGCCATTAGTCATTTACCTATTAATTCATTGAAATAACGTTGCTGTACATGTTTCGTAGCTTATTAATAACAAATGCTTTACTTATTAGTAAGAAAATTTGATGTAATGTTGATGGAATGCTACAGATGAAAATGATTCAATGTTCTTCTGTTCAGAATTAAAATTTAAAGAATGTTGGGTGTTTATTTTACACTTACAATGTAGAAATTACAATGTAAGCAAAGACATTACAAAAGTAATTAATGGGAGTATATATATATATATATATATATATATATATATATATATATATATATATATATATACACAGATGTCAGTGCTTACAGTTGGGTAACATGATTTTGCAATACGTCTGTATCAAAAAATATTTATGCCTAGCATCATTGAGTTTATAATGTTCATGTCTCACTGGGCAACTTTAGTGTGTGTTGTTACAAAAAAGATTTGTTCACTTCCCATGATTATAAATTTGTATGGCTATATATACTTAAACTTTCAGTGATGCTGGGAACTTAAATTTCAACTACTGTCCAGGATGGAGGGGTTTTAAATTTTGTAGTACCCTTAAATATATTCAAAACTGTGCAGGGCACAAAGCTAAGCAGCACACAAAGAATTAAAGGTCCATATGTGCACTGAGGCAGGCATTAAAGGGTTAAGAATAGTTACATTTTGAGAAACAGTTATTAAGAGACTAAGAATTTTAGCATCAATTCACGTTTATTTGATTTTGTTTAAACGAATTTAGGATCCAGTCTTGATCTAGACAGATGGTTCATAAGTTTACATTATACAAATATATTCATTCTCTCATTCTTAGGCCATGATAGGAGGTGTTGTTTTAACTGGAAGGTTTTAACAGTGTTAGGCAAGTCAGGAATGAGAGATAATTCCGTTAAATATTGCTGTTTAATCAGCCTATATGCAGTAAAAAAGCTGTTAATTATATTGACATCCAATTCAGGAGCAGGTAATCAAAACTTAGAAAAGTGAATTACATTAAATTAATTTAGCAGAAATAATTTATTGAAATTTCAGTCACTTCCATATACATATATGAGCACATGCATATTTTTTGTGAGACATGTTCATGCATTTAATAAAATGACTTGACTGCAAAATGATAGACATTTCTGTTTTACCACCACATCCAGGACACCCCCAGGTCCTATGTAATATCTTAGGAGTGGGTACTGGAAGGGGCTTTTCCAGAGGGTGCATGTGTTTAAGGCATGAACCTGATCACACATTTTAACTTAATGCTGAATGCAAGAGTTTCTTAGGCTCACTGTGACCTCATATCACTTTGCAGCATGGTGACTGAACATGGATTGCAAATTATATTTTACTTAATATTTTATGAAAATGTGTATTGTAAGTGTGGTCTGAAGAAAAGTGGAAGTTTATCCATTAAAAAGTTGAGGGTGTAACAGTTTTGCATATCTCCTCCTGATTGGTAAAATCCTCTTGCTAGTGTTTGGAAAAGTTAATATGTGGCATTGTGTTGCTATCAGAAACAACAGGAAATGAATAAGAACAAGGAGATTATTGTGCTGGACCACAAGCGCTCAAATGCCATCAATATTGGTATGACAAAGTTGCCACCACCACGTTCTATCAAGACTGCAATCCTCAAGATGGATGCTACCATCATGAATCGGGAAGGAATAGAGGTTGGTGTGCATGATTTGAAGTTCTCACAGCAGTGTTACCGAAGATTCAAGGCTTCTGGGATATGACACTGGCTCATTGTACATGTAGTTCATGACACTTAAAAGGACAATAGTGCCTTCATCTTCAGGTTTATCAGCCCAAAAATAGTTAATTTCTTCTTGGAATGCTTGACTCTAAAGATGAAGGCACTTATATCCCTCAAAACTTTGGACTTCTACACCCAGTGACATAGCATCACATCCCAGAAGACTTTAGACTGCCAGTGGACATGGGAAGGAAACTTCTGTGCTTTGTGATGTAAAACTCTACTGCATAACCCTTTTTTTATTTTAGTAATTAACCAACTTGATGCACAAAATTTTTGTTTTACATTACGTTTATTTCATGCCTCTACGTGTTTTGAGCACCATGTGCTCATCATCAGGAGGTCAAAATTGTATTATACAGCCTCTGGTATCGTCACACCTATAGGTGTGATTAACCAAGTTGGTTAATTACTAAGATAAATATACTGAGATGCACGGCCGGCAAAACATAAAAAAAAAAAATGCATAACTCTTGTTTCACTAGTTGCATGTCCATCTTCAGAAGGATCCTGTGCATTGTAGCAAATTAAATCATATACTGTTTGAACTGTGGTATGTACTGTTACCACGGTGGTGGAATTTGGCAGATTTTTATTTCCTTTTCTTACAATATGGTAGGTACAGAAGTTCTCACAACCCAGTCATGTAATGTCAGCATTTTTAGTCAGGCACGCTGCATGTTTGGGGATGAAACAACTTGGTAAAAAAAAGTCCACTTATTTCCACATTCACTTAGAAAAACAAACTGCTGTAAAAGAAGTTTAATATTGCACATTTTCTGTGCAACTGTATTACATATATAATATTAATACCAAATGTCTCACATTGTTTTTATCAATTATTTCTCCAACATATTTTGGCCTAAGTTCTTGGCCATCTTCAGGTGTGCAGCTTATATGTCAACTTTACATGTAAGCTCCTGTCAGAACTCCATGGAAGGGAATTTCTTGGTTCATTGAGCTTTTCAATAAGGACTCTGTTCCATGAAGTGGGTGGGGTTGGGGGTGGGGAATGGTTGTGCAAACCATAAAGAAAGTTATTAATATGTTTTACAATCCTTGAAATTAGAGGAGTGTTATTGAGAATGCTGCACAACTAGCTTTTTGCTTTGACAAACTATTGAACTGCATAAACACACAGAGAAGGTCACTTAGGATACCGGTGTCACAAGTGTGATGCTGATACATTGTTTTTATTTGAGCAGAAGCTGTTGACAATGCTGCCGACAGAAGAGGAAAGGTCAAAGATCCAGGAGGCCCAAGTAGCAAACCCTGACATGCCACTTGGAAGTGCTGAACAGTTCCTGCTCACTCTGGCCTCCATCACTGAACTCCCTGCACGCCTCAAACTGTGGGCTTTCAAACTTGACTTCGAGAACAGTGAAAAAGTAGGGCATAATCACACATTTCTTCTGTTCTTAATAGTTTGTCTATAAAGTATGATGCAGTGGAAAGTTTGTAACCTGTGCATGTGTGTCTCTCTTTGCATAATTAAATCATAACATATATTTAGAAATAAGGAGGAGATTAATTCATACATCATAAATTAGTATAAGGACATTGAGGAGCCTGGTTGTTAAAACCAGCAGTTCATTTTATTTTATTATGAAGCAGACTATATATTATGTTTTAATATACAGTATTAGAATCCGTAGAAATATTCAATTTCATTACACATTTCTGAGTCATAATGTTAGTAAATATAGTCCTTTCACAACCAGAAATGCTCTGCCAGTCCTGCTTTATCTTACATATGGTGCTGTACACAGGCCCTATTGACATCTTGTGTTTCAACAGCACCTGAAGGTGCCATGATAGAAACTTGAAACTGGCTGTTTCGTTGGCATAGTAGTTGTGTTATCAAATTGATTAATTTCGTGGAGCTTCTGTGGAATGAGAAAGTGCCACTTTAAGTAAATGTAGATGACGTCTTAGAATCTTTCAGTACACGTGTGCACAGGCAGCTTGCTTATGGTCTGGAGTCACGTCACAGTTGGATTTAGGTGGCTAATATCCCAGCAGCAGAGTCATCACTTTTTATAAAAACATGGGTTTGTGTTCTTACTCTTACCTCTGTACATTATTTTTATTCCATTTACTGACTCTTTTTATGTCAGTATCAGACTGCGCAGTGTGAGCCACCTTCCAACGCACTAAACTCACACCTCTGATACCCAAACCAAGAAGAACAACTGAAATAAATTCTTTGCAATGACAAACCTAGGTTGTTGGGTGCCCAGGGTGAGTAATCACAGTGGCCACTCTTAAGAGAAATTAAACTCTAAGAAGTCACAATTATAAGTGTATTTCCTTTTATTTAGCTCAGTAACTGAAATTTTGTTGAGTACAGAAAATAAATTTTTTTCATTTGAAATATTTGTTTTGCTACCCCTAGGATACTGCTGCCAAGGGAGGCCACACCAAATAAATAAAAAAAAATAAATCCAGTGGCGCTACAGCCCTACAGGGTCTTGGCCGACAGAGCGGCTGCCACCGGTCAGCGAAGCTAGTGCCAACTTTTTGCAGATAGAGGGGTGTCACGTGGTCAGCGCAACGATTACCCATGGCTGTTAATCTCTGTTTACCGAACCTGGATCGCTACTTATTTTATTCAAGACCTCACGCGGCTCATGAGGCTGAGTGCACCCCGTTCCAGACCCACTGCCACTCAGAAAATCTGGTAGCGCCAGTAATCGAACCCGAGACCTCTGTATCTGTAGCCAGAAACCCTGACCACTAGACCACAGAGGCGGTTGGGAGGCCACAACATTCCACCCAAATCCCCAGCTATGCTCTGGGTTCTTTGCACATTACCATAAGATTTTGATTGGGCTCTTCAAATTAAATTAGGTCATATTTAACTCATTTATATCATTTTTGTTTTTTGTGTTATTTAGGAAATAGCAGAACCATTAATGGATCTGAAGCAGGGAATGGAGACCCTGAAAGCAAACAAGACATTCCGCGGGATCCTCAGTACGTTGCTCTCAATAGGAATCTTCCTCAATGGCAGTGAGGTGGGTTGAAATCATTTCTTTTAATAATTAAGAAAGTAGTGGAGTACCTAAACTTACCACATGTCATCTACATAGAAAAGGATTAAAGTTTTATGTATTACGTATAACCGTAACTTTCCCATACCTTACGCACGTGGCACACATTTAATATCTTTCCAGCATAAGCGATTTTCTTACTGTGAACCTCACAAAAGTTTAGTTGACAATTCAGTGTTCCTTTTATGAGCAGTAAGATATATTGTGCTGCAGAATTCTCTCTTCTTTTTGATATTGTGGGTGCCATTTTGATTTGCAAGTATATATGTGGATGAAGGGATTAAGATTGCATAGTTATATAACAGGTGCCTGGCAGGCAACTTCTGATTAACAAAAGTTGGCTGATTTATTTTTTGTAAATTTATCAAGGTAAAAGTATACACAGGAATTTTTTTGTCACAATAACGCTTTTAAATTCTACACAATATTAGAAGTCCAGTCAGGGTGGTATATTAGTGATGCTGTCATAGTTGGGCTTGTGTACAAGGGGTACAGAGTTTGAATCTTGACTGATTTACCAGCTGTTCTGTGTGATGACTTTTACACTTTTTGTCTGTACCTCCAGACATATTTTTAGGTGGTACCTTGAAATATGCCACTGCCATTCCCTTCCAAATCCTTGGCTTCTGAGCTACGATGATTATTTTTATGCTTTTACACTTCATAAACTCTTCAGCTGAAAAAGCGTTCAGGAAACTATGATTCGAATATCATTATATTGCGTAAAAAGCATGCCATGCCTCTCCTTGTCACATAACTGGTATTTTGTGAAATGTCAGTTATTCCACTCTTTCTTTGGCCCAGCTGTTTAGTACTCAACTTCAATACAAAAATTTATTTTTCAGTAGAACACATTTACAATCACAGTTTTGTTATTCATGTTTGTAAGAAATGTACCAGCAGACTACAAACTGTGTCATTCACAGGTTAAGGGGTTCCAAATCGAGTATTTGGCTAAGGTTCCAGAAGTCAAGGATACTGTACACAAGCATTCTCTTCTGCATCATTTATGCCACATGGTAATGGAGAAGTTTCCTGATTCATCTGATCTGTATTCAGAGATTGGAGCTGTGACTCGTGCTTCCAAGGTGGACTTCGATGAACTTGCTGCCAACATTCTGAAGATGGAGCAAGAGTGCAAAGCATCCTGGGACCATCTTAAAGTCATTGCTAAACATGATGGCTCTGCCATGAAAGTCAAGTGTGTAGATCAACTTTCTGCTCGGGAATGAGAGAGTATTATATGACTAAACTTTAATGGTAGAACCCAGTGCTCTAATATGTCTAATATTAAAGCTTGTTATTGGACATGACCGTGATCCAGTTCCATGCACTTCATATCCTCATAACCTCTTTGCTTAAGATGCTTCTGAATGTTGTCCTTCCTCCTTCTTAATCTTCCAAGTGTCCACTTTTGTAGGATTTGCCATATGGCAGTTCTTCGTGCAGTTCTTGTCTGTGCTATCTTGGTTAAATTTCTGGTCCATTATTAATGCCTTGTTTTTCCTAATAATACTGGATGGGCAGCATTAACTGAGTAACTCCATGAAACAGAGGTCTTAATAGGCTGAGAAAGCCTCCCAGATTTATAAAAGATTTTGTCAATTATGAGATCTGTAGTGGAGATCTTGGGTTCATGCCCATCTGACTTTTATAGTACTAATTCTATTTTCTTTATATTCAGTTGTTCATCGGTATTGTTACAGAATGTCAGATTTTCTAGCAGACTGTGCTGAGAGAATAATTGTGCTGAGCATTGTTCATCGCCGTGTGATGAATAGGTGAGCGCATTGTTTCATTTTAACTTTTGGATTACTAAGATTGAATAAACTTCCTGCTGCATAATGGCAAGGGTATATCTTTCTCCATTCATCCACATGATTCATCATTAAAACTACTTCACAGATTTTGATGCATGGGGGACTTGTATCTAACATTGTCAGAAAGTGATTTTTGCTCCACCAGTTCTTTGTAACCTCTACCTAATATGAAGGGGTAATTGGACTTTTCCAATTTTTTTGAAGAAAGTACATCAAAATAGAGAT
>Ga0209755_10003133_pt1 | contig 21185 bp, 17 predicted proteins | sample TergutCo191P1_FD_187301 | JGI IMG/M metagenome (GOLD analysis project Ga0209755, IMG submission 187301) | Cornitermes sp. P1 segment gut microbial communities from Petit-Saut dam, French Guiana - Co191P1 (SPAdes) (version 2) | ecosystem: Host-associated > Arthropoda: Insects > Digestive system...
AGGCGCTTTCCATGTATTACGACGCGGTAGACGCGAATCTTCTTCATTCTACAATCTGGAATTACTCGGCAAGCAATACAAACAAATACGGCGACAGTTGGAACGACGAAGACCTGTCAATATTTTCCGAGGGCAGGGAACGCGCCGTGGCAGGATGGAAAAGACCGTATCCAATGGCAACGGCAGGCAGATTAATCTCTTTTGGCTGGAATAAAAAAGCATTTAAATTAAATTTTATTGCAGACAGCCAAATCACAGCGCCGACAATGATTTACCTGCCAAAAATATTTTTCGGCGCATCGCCCAAAATCAAAATCAATGCAAAAACGGACGAATTAAAATACGAATACAACCACGAAGAACAGCGCTTGTATGTTTTTAACGGCGATTACTCGGGCGATGTAAAAGTTTTTGTATACGCCGCCAACCGCTAATTTCTGTCAGCGGTTAAACAATCCGCCGAATGCGCTGTCCTGCGATTTTTCGGAAAGACGCGATTCTTCTTCCCTGATCAGGCGCGTATGAAAACGGCTTTCAATCTTTCTGCGGTTTTCCAAAATACGGCTGATATAATTAAGCGTAACATACGGCGTACCTGTCGATGTCACCCTGCCCGCTCCCGCATTGTAAATTGCAAGCGCGGAAATTTCCGTTCCGCCCGTATCTATGCAATACCGCAAATGTTCAATCCCATGACGCGCATTTGTATTGGCATTGTAAAAAGCGGTATCCGCCAAATTCGGAAAGGTGCGGTTGTTAAGCTGAAACAATCCCCGGTCGATTGAACCGTTGCGGTTTTGCCTGTTTATTGCATAAGGGTTAAATCTGCTTTCTTCCCAGCATAACGCAAATGTCAGAGCGGGCGAAATGTCAAACTCGTCGGAATAATAAAGGATGGCATGAACAACATCCGCATTGTTGCAAAATCCCATAAAGAATTCCATCACCCAATCCTTGAATTCGGGATCGCGGTAATACAACAAAACCGTATCCGGAATGATTTCGCTTGCGGCAAAAAGCAGGGAAAGATCCTCTTTTTCCTTTTCTTTTTCGGCAATCAGTTTTATTTCGGCGGACGGGAAAAAACCGTAGTGAACGCATATAAACACGGCAACAAACAGGGACAAAATCGCCCCTGTAAAAATGGGAATTGCATATTTTAGGTCTATCCTTTGAAAACTCAGTTCCAAGAAAATTACCTTTCTATTGTGCGAACCCTGATTATCCCGGCTACCTTTCTGATTTGTTCCAACGCAGAATCGGGTATCTTTTGATCCGAATCAATAATGCTGAAGCCGTAATCATCACGATGGTGATTGATCATGTCCTGAATGTTGATATTCGCATTGGCAAGATTTGTCGTAATCTGCCCGACCATGTTTGGAATGTTTTTATTCACGACAAGAAGCCTGTTGGCATAACGCTGTTCCAGCCTGCATTTTGGAAAATTTACCGAATTGCGGACTTCTCCCGATTCAAGGTAATCCATTATCTGCTGAGCCGCCATAACCGCGCAGTTGTCCTCGGCTTCCGGTGTTGACGCGCCAAGATGCGGAATGCCGATAACCTTTTTGCAAGCCAAAAGCTCCACAGACGGAAAGTCCGTTACATAACAGCTTATTTTTCCCGAATCCAAAGCGTCAACCACATCTTTGTCTTTTACAAGCGCATTTCGCGAAAGATTGATAATACGCGCGTCTTTTTTTATAATCTTGAATTTGTCCGCATCCAGCAATCCCTTTGTCGCTTCGCTTTGGGGAATGTGCAAAGTGACATAATCGGATTTTGACAAAAGACTTTCCAAACTGTCGGCTCGCGCAACACTGCTTGAAAGATGCCATGCGGCGTCAACAGAAATATACGGGTCAAAACCGATTACATTCATTCCAAGCGCCATTGCGTCATTGGCGACCATTACGCCAATTGCGCCAAGGCCGATTACGCCAAGGGTTTTTCCCTTTATCTCGGGTCCTGTAAATTTGGATTTCTCTTTTTCCACAAGCTCCGCAACATCAGCCTTGTCCGCAACGGAAGAAGTCCAGTTAATGCCGCCAACAATATTGCGCGAAGAAAGAAGCATCGCAGCAAGGGTAAGCTCCTTAACTGCATTGGCATTTGCGCCCGGCGTATTAAAGACCACCACTCCGCTTTCGCTGCAGCGCGAAACGGGAATATTGTTATAACCGGCTCCGGCTCTTGCAATTGCAATTACGGAAGAAGGTATTTCCATGCTGTTCATATCAGCGCTGCGCACCAATATCGCATCGGGATTGGAAATGTCGTCTCCAATCTCATACTTGCCCTTTGGAAAAACTTCCAAACCTATCGGCGAAATCTTGTTCAATGTTTTAATACGAAACATAATTTTTTCCTTCCTGTTAAAATCAAGCGGTAAACTTGTTCATAAAATCGATCAGCGCTTTTACGCCGTCAATCGGCATGGCATTGTAAATGCTCGCCCTCATTCCGCCGACCAAACGATGACCAGCAAGATTGATAAGCCCCGCAGCCGCCGCTTCCTTTACAAAACGGCTTTCCTGTTCTGTCTTTTTTGCATCATCATCCGCCATTGTAACAAACGGGATATTCATCAAACTGCGGAATTGTTTTTCTACGGGCGAATAAAACAATTTTGACGAATCAAGATAATCATAAAAAAGCGCGGCTTTTTCGCGGTTAAGCTTTGCGACAGCGTCAACGCCGCCAAGATTTTTTACCCATTCTAAAACAAGACCGATCATGTAAATGCCGTAGCACGGCGGAGTGTTGTACATGGAACCTTCGCCTGCATGGGTGTCATAGCGAAGCATTACAGGAACCCACGAAGGCGCGTGCCCGATTAAATCTTCGCGGATGATCACGACGGTAGTTCCCGCAGGTCCCAGATTTTTTTGCGCGCCTGCATAAAGAATGCCGAATTTGCTGACATCCAAAGGCTCGGAAAGAATGCAGCTTGAAATATCCGAAACAAGCGGCACAGCTCCCGTGTCGGGAAGCTTGTCCCATTTTGTGCCGACAATCGTATTGTTCGATGTTATGTGATAATATGCATCGCCCGGCGACGGCGCGGGAGCATCCGGAATGTAAGTGTACGCCTTGTCTTTCGAACTTGCCTTTACATCAACCACGGCATACTTTGAAGCTTCCTTCGCGGCTTTATCGGCCCAAATACCGGTATCGATATATGTCACTTTCTTGCCCTGACCCGGAGTGTCTCCTGCAGCCAGATTGAGGGGTATCATTGAAAATTGAAGCGAAGCTCCGCCCTGCAAAAAGAGCACTTTATAATTTGAAGGGATGCCCATTAACTCCCTAAGCAGAGATTCTGTCTTCTCGATAATCGGCTTGTAATCTTTTGAGCGATGGCTCATTTCCATTACAGACTGACCTGAACCGTTGGCGTCTGTCATTTCGGCGGCCGCTCTTTCAAGAACAGGCAGGGGAAGCGCCGAAGGCCCCGGTGAAAAATTGTAAACTCTCATATTTATTCTCCGTGAAAATAGGATACAGACACTATACCCAAAACACGCATTTTTGTCGAGAGCGGTATATTGCACGCTTGCGGATTATTATCTAAAATAAATAATAAATGGATTATACGTTAAATTGGTCGCTGCAAGACGGAAAACTTGATTATTACACAGGCCGTATGATAATTTACGGCGATCAGGGATTAATCAGCAATGGTCCTTCGCTGGATCATAATGATTTAATTGCCGCCTTCTCCAGAAGAAACGGAATAGATCGATCTTTGGTAATGAGCGGAGCTTTCAGATTTTACTGGAGACCTTTTTCAAAAACTGTAATTACAATAAGCCCTGTAAGAAAACTTGATGAAGTATGGGTTTCCGGCAATGTAGAATTATTCGATAAAATCATAGACGATCTTTTTTCGCATATGCATATTCGCTAGCAATGTAAACATTTTAATGGTAGATATCCGACGAAATTTACATTAAACTTATATCATGGCTGATAAAGTCTTCACAGTACTCGATCTAATCGACCTCGACCTGAAGGAACACAACTCCTTGAACCTTCGCTGTATCGGCGGGCGAAGGGGGCTTGGAAGACCAATCGACATACCCGACTTGAACCGCCCGATGGGCGCGATAATGGGCTTTTTTGAAGACTTTGCATATCAGAGGATACAGCTTTTCGGGCGCGGAGAAGTGGCGTTTTTACGGCGGCTGGAGAGCGAGGGGAAAGTCGACACAATCAAAAATATGTTCAACTACCCCATGCCCTGCTGCATATTTACCCATAACAACGGCCCGCACAGGGAATTTTACGAAATAGCCGAAAATGCGCAATGTCCCATTCTGATGACCGATCTTGGTTCGGCGGATTTCTCGGCGAGAATTATGCGCATCCTTTCAAGGATTTTCTCGCCGCGCCAAATTGTTCACGGCGTTCTTGTCGAGGTTTACGGCCTTGGGATTTTGATTCAGGGCGATTCGGGCGTAGGGAAGAGCGAAACCGCGCTTGAGCTGATTCACCGGGGACACCGCCTTGTTGCGGATGATGTTGTCGAAATAAACTGCATATACGGAAATACATTGATGGGAGCCGGCGCCAATAAAATTATCGGGCACCATATGGAAATTCGCGGCCCAGGTATCATCAACATAACGCACCTTTTCGGCGTAAGGGCGATTAGGGATCGCAAGGAAGTTCAGCTTGTTGTAGAATTGGAAGAGTGGGACTCCGACAAGAATTACGACAGGCTTGGAGCGGAAGACCATACCATCGAGCTTTTGGGAGTAAACATTCCAAAACTTACGGTGCCTGTAAAACCGGGGCGAAATATCCCCATCATTATAGAGACAGCGGCAATGAACGAAAGGCTCAAATCGATGGGCTATCATGCGGCTAGAGAATTTAACAAAAATATACTAAAATGGATCGAGAGCGACGCGGCTCGCTCGGTTTTCTTCGGTCATGACGATGTAATTTAAGGGGGGAAAATGACAGAGAAAGTTGTAACGGTAAAAAACAGGGCAGGCATACATGCGCGCCCTTCCGCGATTTTGGTTCAGACGACAAAGAATTACAAATCGAATATCTATATAGAAAAAAACTCGGATCGAATTAACGCCAAATCCATCATGGGTATTATCACCCTGGGCGCGGCGTACGGAACAGAATTAAAAATTATTGCCGAAGGAGAAGACGAAGAAGCCGCTGTAGAAGCTCTTGTAAAACTCTTTGAATCGAAGTTTGAAGAAGAGTGATATAAATGAGCATGAAGGGATTTAAAAAAAACCTTTTTAACGCAGGACGATCAGATTATTTTACCCTAAACGTTCGCATCCTTATTGCAATTTATGCGTTTCTCTGCGTTCTTACATTTCTTTTTTCGCGTAATTTTTTTATCGACACGCTTCAAAACGGCGAAGTGCCGGGGCGGCTGCATCTAATCGTGTTTTTTACGATTCCCGCAGTTTTAATGATTGTTCTTGGTTTTTCCGTTTTTCAGCTTTTCATCGATTTTTTAAAAAGCCGTCCCGGAAGCAAGTTCAACGTAAGGCTTCTTGCGTATTTCCTGATTATCGTTATTTTTTCGGTTGCGCCCATTACATTGATGACAAGCACCGCGCTGAATCAGATTGTCCGGTTCTGGCACAGCATTGACACGCCCTCAGCGGTCAGGTCCGCAAACAGTTTTGTCGCGGATAATTTTTCGCTTCACATGGAACGCTTTGAAAACATAATAAGGCAAAACGATCTTTCCAACAAAAGCATAGGTTCCATTCAGGTTTTCCGCCAAACAGACGGCGAATGGGCGCAATTTTCGTTTAACGGAAACGAAAATTTCAAACTGCGCGTTCCTCCTTCTTTGGAAAACGGCTTCCCTGTAAGGGAGCTTCCAAGAGACAATGAGACAATTCGTTATGTGCAAAGAATGCCGCAAAACAATATCAGGGTAATAAGTTACAATCTTGGCGGCGATTTTGACAGGGGCAGGGCGGCTCTGGAAAATCAGGCTGGCCGGTTCGAAACCATAAATGAACTTAGAAAAAACCTGTTGCCGCTTTTGGTTTATTATTACGTTATGTTTTTTCTGCCTACCATGCTGATGACTGCCCTTATAGCAATTTCATTCACGCGGCGAATTGCCCGCCCGATTGTCGATTTGACCTCGGCGACGCAAAAAGTTGCAGAAGGGGATTTTTCCATTCAGATACTCACGCGCAGAAGCGACGAGTTCGGCATCTTAATACGTTCGTTTAACTCGATGGTGCAGGATTTGGAAAAATCCCGCGAAGCGCTTTTAAGAAGCGAAAAAATTTCGATATGGCAGAACATGGCGCAGCAGCTTGCCCACGAAATAAAAAATCCGCTTACGCCGATAAAGCTTTCCGCAGAACGCGTGTTAAGAAGATGGCAAAGCGAACCGGAAAAAATAGGCGAAATCGTTGAAAGCTCCATGATGGCGATCATTCAGGAAACTGAAGGACTCTCCGCCCTGCTTAATGAATTCAGAACGCTGTCAAAGCCGATGGAACCGACAAATTCAATCACAAGCATGAAAGATGCCGCAGAAGAAATGATTAACGCATACTCGTCATCTTATCCCAAGGTACAATTTAATATCGGGCATGTTCAAAACGGCATCAATATAAAAATTGACAAGCACAGGCTTTCGCAAATTATTACAAATCTATTAATAAACGCAATAGACGCAATGGACGGCGCAGGTTTGATAGAAATGCGCACGGATATTGTTAAAAAACGCGAAGTGTGCTATTGTAGAATCAGCGTTAAGGATTCAGGCAAGGGAATCAACCCTGAAGAAGGTCAGCAAATATTCACTCCTTATTTTACAACCAAAGAATCGGGCACAGGTCTTGGTCTTCCCATTATTGAACGGATTGTAACAGATCACGGCGGCGCAATTTGGTTTGATTCGGCGGTTGGCGCGGGAACAACATTCTACATCGACTTGCCGGTAGAAAAAAACATGGAAGAAAGTAATGCATAAAATACTGATAATTGACGATGAGCCGGGAATCAGAAAAACTCTCGCGTCAATATTGGAAGATGAAAAATACAAAGTCTTTACCGCCGAAGACGCTCTTATAGGAATCGAAACCATAAAGCAAAAACCTGTCGACTTGATTTTTTTGGACGTGCTCCTTCCCAAACTCGGCGGCATTGAAGCGCTCGACAGAATTCGCAAGGAATGGCCATTAATTGAAATCATCATGATTTCGGGTCACGCAAATATCGATATGGCGGTGCGGGCTGTAAAACTTGGCGCATTCGACTTTTTGGAAAAACCGTTGTCTCTGGATAAAGTTTTGACAGTCTGCAGAAACGCTCTTGCGATAAAAAAACTGCGCGAAGAAAACAAAACCCTAAAAAAAATCAGCAGCTTCGCCTGCGAAGACATTATCGGCACAAGCCCCGCCGTTTCAAATATACGCGAAACGGTAAAGCAGGCGGCGGAAAGCGATGCGCGAATTCTAATCACGGGCGAAAACGGCGCAGGCAAGGAAGTAATCGCAAGAGCCGTTCACCTTTGCTCTTCGCGCGCGGACAATCCTTTCATCGATGTTAATTGCGCGGCAATCCCCGAAAACCTGATAGAAAGCGAATTATTCGGCCACGAAAAAGGCGCGTTCACGGACGCTGTATCCGCGCGCAAAGGACGCTTTGAACTTGCGCACGGCGGAACCCTCTTTCTGGATGAAATCGGCGACATGAGTTTGTCGGCGCAAGCCAAAGTGCTTCGAGTTATTCAGGAACAAAAAATCGAGCGCGTCGGCGGCGAAAAAACAATAGAAACCGATGTGCGCATAATAGCGGCGACAAATCAGGATTTGGAAAAATCATGCGAAGAGGGACGGTTCCGTCAGGACCTTTTTTTCAGGTTAAATGTAATTCCAATAAACGTTCCGCCTTTGCGCGAACGCCCGGAAGATATTCCGCTTCTGCTCTGCCACTTCCTCAAAATAATGAATAAGAAAATAACGCTTGAAGCGGATTCCGTCGAAGTATTGACGGATCATGACTGGCCCGGAAACGTGCGCGAATTGAAAAATCTTGCGGAAAGAATCGCGGTAATGCATCAGGGGGATGCCATTTCGGGCGAAGAACTTGAAAAACTGCTTAATAAAAAGACCAAAAAACAAAACAGCGGACAATTCGGCTCCTCTTCCCTGCCTCAGGGCATTTTGGAGAATAATTACAATGAGGCAAAAGATCGCTTCGAAAAACATTATTTGGAGTTCCAACTTTCAAAGAATAGTGGTATAATATCCAAGACAGCGGAGGCAATCGGAATCTATCCGAGCAACCTTCATGCCAAACTGAGAAAATTCAATATATCAATGGGAAATAAGGAATAATTATGAAAGAGTTGACAGACAGACAAAAGCAAGTCCTCTCCTTTATAGCAGACTACATTAAAAAGAATTCATACCCGCCTACAATAAGAGAGGTGGCGGATCATTATGAAATTTCCGTAAAGGGCGCGCACGATCACATTACCGCCCTCAAGAAAAAAGGCCATTTGAAATATGCCGAAAAACGTCCGCGCACAATGGGGCTTACCCACAAAAGACCGGAAGACATGGACATGATGGAAATCCCTGTTCTTGGAACTGTCGCTGCGGGCGTTCCACTTCTTGCCGAAGAAAATTTTGACGGCAACATTTTAATGCATCGTTCCCTGTTCAGGAAAAACAAAAAATATTTTGCGTTAAAGGTAAAAGGCGATTCGATGTCAGGCGCAGGCATTCTTGAAGGCGACACCGCAGTAATCGAAAAGCAAAACACGGTAAAAAACGGCGAGATTGCAGTTGCCGTAATTGACGAAGCTGTAACATTAAAACGCTTTTACAAGGAAAGCTCGAGGATTCGTTTGCAGGCGGAAAATCCCGCCTATAAGCCGATTTACAGTCAGGATGTAAAAATTCTGGGCAGACTGTTTACAATTATTCGCTCCTATTGATTTATGGCATCCGGTTCAAAAAACGCGCACATCTTTCTTGGTCCCGAGCTTGGAAAAAAACAGGATGCCATTGATGCCGTAAGAAAAAAATTCCAGGGCGCAGAAGAAACTGTTTTTTACGCAGGGGAAACAGGCGCGGGCGAAATTGCCGATGCGATTCAAAATCACAGTTTGTTTGCGCAGGCGCGTATTATAATCATAAAAAACGCAGAGCTAATCAAAAAAAAGGACGAGCTTGAACTGCTTTCGTCATGCATCAACAAAATGGAAAGTGACACGTCCGCTATCCTTCTCTCGGACGAATTAAAACTTGCATCGGGTTTTGATTTGCCAAAAGCAAACAGTCAAATTTTTTACGAAATGTTTGAAAGGGAAAAAAACGAATGGGTGCGGCAATTTTTCAAACGCGAAGGTTATGATATCGGCAAAGACTGCGTCGATACGATTTTGGAGCTTGTAGAAAACAACACTGACGCGCTAAAAAGGGAATGCACGCGTCTTATGTATTTTCTGCCGAAAACTCAACCTGTCACCGCAGAAGAAATTGACAAGTGGCTTTCCCACAACAGGGAAGAATCCGCCTTTACGCTTTTTTCCCGTATCGCGTCAGGCGATCTTTCTAAAGCTCTTGAATCGATGGCAATCATGCTTGCCGCAAAACAAAGCGCGCAAAGCGTCCTTGCAGGTCTTGCATGGTGTTTCAGAAAACTCGACGATTACCTTAATTTAAAGGAAACCGGAGACATAAGCAATAATTTTGAATTGAAAAAAATAGGGTTGTCTTCTCCAAAGGCAAGAGATGATTATACAGCCGCGTCAAAACGCTACGACATGGAAGCTGCGGAAAAATGTCTTGCGCTGACTGCCGAATACGATTTGCTTTTGCGATCCCCTGTCGCAACTATGGAAAATATTTTAATGGACAGATACATTCTGGCATTACTCACAGCGGGAAAAAAATTATAGTTGTTCCAGATAGCTTTCGATAACTTTTACCGCATCGTCAAAATCGCTGTGAAGCAGGAAACCCGAAATCGCGCTTAAAATTTCTTCGGTTTCAGGCGGCCACGCCATTTCCTTAAGTTCCGCAATCAGATCTTTTGTCGCTTTCTTGTTGTATACAGTGCACGCCGCGCGTATTTCCGCCAATTTTTCTTTTAATATTTCATTATCGCCTTCAATTTCCACAGCCGCGCGCTGAATTTCTTCTTTTGCTTCGAATTTATAAATAATCGAATAGAGCGCTTCCAAAAATCCGGGAACTCTTGCCATTATGTTTTTTATGTCTTTTTCCCGTCCCAATCTTTCAAGGTCGGAAGCGTCTTCCGATAACGGGTCTTCTCCGACATTTGCAAGCGCGCTTTTCATCGCGTGTACATTGATGATAAACATCGGCAAATCGTCATTTCTTCTGCACTTGTTAATGTATATCGCTTCCAGCACTGCCGCCGCTTTTTTTGCGTCGCGGATAAAAAATTCGGCAAGCTGCGGCGCTATGGATGAAACATGCGTTCCGTTCACCAATTGTTCTTTTTGCTTGCGCGCGGCTTCCACAACTTCCAGCGGATACTTGTCGCGCACAAGCCTGTTCAGCGACTGGTTTAACTGGCGCACATCGATAGGTTTGGAAATAAAATCGTCAAAACCGCTTTGCAAAAACATTTCGGCTTGCCCGGTAAGAGCGTTTGCCGTGAGCGCAACGACAGGTTTTAAATAGCCAATGCTTCTTATCAATTTTGTCGCGTCGATTCCGTCCATTCCGGGCATCATGTGATCCATGAAGATAACATCATAAACGGCGCCTTCCTTGATTTTTTCCACAGCTTCAAAACCGCTTAATGCGGTTTCCAGCGACAATCCGTAAGGAGCCAAAAGACCTTTTGCCACATACAGATTTGTTTCAACGTCGTCAACGATTAAAACGCGGCCGTACGGCATGTATTCGCGGTTCAACTGCACATTTTTTATCTTTAACGCGCTTGCGATATTAAGCTGCATTAAATTTTCGGCTATATTTTTACCGATGGGATCGGGATCGGTGCATTTTTGCGGCAGGTAAACCTTAAATGTAGAACCCATGCCCGGGGTGCTTTCGATATTCATCGAAGCGTTCATCTTTTTTAAAAGATTTCGCGTAATGTTCATGCCCAAACCGGTGCCTTCGGTCTTGCGGTTTGCTTCCATATTAAAGCGCGAATATTCGCTTCCCAATTTTTGCACCTGCTCCGATGTCATGCCCTGCCCTGTATCGCTGATCTGAAAAATTATTATAACATCGGCTTCTTCCGACTTTACATGATTACAGGATACGGAAAATGTTATCATTCCTTCCTGCGTATACTTAAACGCATTGGAAAGAATATTGTTTAAAATTTGCTTTATGCGAAGTTCGTCGCCGATGTACATTAAGGGAATTGTTTCGTCTATTTCCAATTTAAACTCGATGGGCTTGCTTTCGTAGCGCATCATGTTCAATTGAACGGTATCGTGTATAAGGCTTGCAATGTCATATTGCATCTGAATAATTTCGAGTTTGCCCGATTCAATCTTGGACAAATCAAGAATGTCATTTATAATCCCCAATAATAAATCGGCGGAATTATAAATTCTTTCCAAAGCGTCTTTTGTGGATTGTGCGAGCGTGTCATCCTGAAGTTGAATTTCCGTGATGCCCAAAATCGCATTCATCGGCGTGCGTATTTCGTGGCTCATCTTTGCAAGAAAGTCGCTCTTTGCCTTGCTGCTTTCTTCCGCTATTTCCGCCTTGCGCATTTCCGTCATCACGGCTTTTTGTTCGCGCAGATCCCTTATATACTCGGTAACAGTCCAGTCGCCTTTGTGTTTTACGCGGATACAGGTAATTTCTGCGGGGATTTGTTCGCCGCCCAAAGTTTGATGCATCCATTCAAATTTGCTGTATCCTTCTTCCAGCGCTTTTCCCACAAGAGCGACGCCTTTTTCATTCGAAGGAATCCCGTCAGGCTGATATTCGGGCGAAAGCAGTTTGAATTTTTCTATGAATTCCTCTTTGTTTGAAACCCCGAACATTTTTACAGCTTCCTGATTGCAATCAATCAGATCAAGATTTTTATCCCAAAAAAAAGTGCAAAACGGAGCCGCGTCAATCATTATTTGGGCGCGTTCTTCCGCTTCACGTTTTTCAATTTCACTTTTTTGTTCTAAACTCATTTACAAACCCGGCCTTAGCCTTACCTGTTTAAATTGTTCTCTTGCCTCATAAAAAACATTGGCAATTAAAGGATCGTAATGCGTTCCCGAACTTTGCATGATAATTTCAACCGCTTCATCGGCAGGAATCGCCTTTTTATACGGACGCTCGGAAACAAGAGCGTCATACACGTCAACAATTGCCATAATACGCCCCTGAAGCGGTATCTCTGTTCCCTTTAACCTGTGCGGATAACCCTTGCCGTCCCAGCGTTCGTGGTGGCAGCCCGCGAACAGCCTTGCGTTACGCAAAAACTCGCCTTCGCCCGTTCTTGCGATTATTTCGTCGATAATTCTTTCGCCTTCCTGCGCATGGGTTTTCATTATTTCGTACTCTTCATCCGTAAGCTTGCCGGGCTTGTTTATTATAATATCCGTTACTGACACTTTCCCAAGATCATGCATACGCGCGGACGAAATGATTTTATCGGTATCCCAGCTTTCAATTTCGTCCAGATAAACGCCGTTCTTTTTCATTCCGTCAATCAGGATTTTAATATATGCCGATGTGCGCTCGATATGACCGCTCGTTCCCGTATCGCGGTTTTCCACAACATTTGCAAGAACCGATACGATGCTGTTTTGGAGTCTGTTAAACTGCATCGTTCTTTCCCGGATTATTTCGTCGATATCAAGGTGGTTTTTTATTCGATTTAAAAGAACAGGCGCGGAAAACGGCTTTGTAACAAAATCGACAGCGCCAATCTGAAAACCGCGCGCTTCAACTTCCGAATCGTTGCGGCCTGTCAGAAACATAACAGGAATATTTGCCAATGAATTCATGCTCTTTAGTTTGGTCAATGCGGCAAATCCGTCCATTTCCGGCATTTCTATATCCAATAAAATCAAATCCGGAATTACCTTATCCAGGAGAGTGAACATTTTTGCCGCGGAAGGCATGGTCATTACGCGGTATTGGTTTTCCAACGCCGCCTCTGCCATGGAAAGATTTGTATCACTGTCATCAACAACAAAAACTGTCTTCATACGAGCCCTTTATATTAATTTTACCATAAAAGCTCATGTTTTGCCATATTTTAACAAATTAAAAGAAGTCCCCCCGGCGGAGACATTTGCCGGGAGGACAATATATTTACTTAACCGGCAACGCCGGGTTAAGCCACCTTAAAACGCGACACTTCTTTCATTAAAGCGTCGATGCCGTCGCGGTTCAAACCGGAAATCGTTTTGACATGATTTACCGCATCGTTAATTTGGTCCGCTCCTGTCGCCATTTCTTTCATGCCGGAAGTAATCTCCTGCGTCACTTTCTCAAGATTGTCGCTTTCCTTAATTACTTCCTTTGCGCCTTCAAACATTTCGTGCGAGCCAGATTTAACATCGCGTGTAATATCATTCACCTGGCTGATTCCGCTGAGTACCTGCTTGCTTCCTTCGCCCTGCTCTTCCATCGCGCTTCTGATAATATCTTCCTGTTCTGCGACAATTTTTACGCCGTTGTCGATAGCCTCGAATCTGTTCAATACGTTTTCCGTTGCATTCGTAATATTGTCTATTGATTCTTTTATCTTTTTAAGCACAACGCCGATAGTTTTGGATTGTTCGCTCGCCGATTCTGCAAGTTTTCTGATTTCGTCGGAAACAACCGCGAAGCCCCTGCCCGCATCTCCAGCATGAGCCGCTTCTATCGCGGCATTCATCGAAAGCAGATTTGTCTGGCTTGCGATATTTTCCATAACAGAATTTATTTCCAAAAGCCCTTCCGATTCCCGCGCAATTTCTTTTATGTCGGAGGCAACGTCCTGAAGACCCGTTTTCCCCACTTCGGACGCTTCTCTTAATACTTTTACGTTTTTACCGTTTTTGATAAGCGTATCTGTGACAGATTGAATATTCGCGACCATTTGTTCGATGGCGGATGACGCCTGCGACACATGAAGACTCTGCTCTTCTACATGATCGTTAAGCTTGTGGATATTGACTGTTACCGATTCCATCGTTGCGTGCGTTTGGCTTACGCTTGCGCTTTGATTGATTACGCGCCCTTTAATGCTTTGAATATTCGACGTTATCTGATTTACTGCCGCAGCCGTTTGATTCATGTTGCTTGAAAGATCCTGAGCGGTATCGGATAATCTGTGCGCTTCTTCCTTTATGCTGACGACAAGATTTTGAATCTTTTCAAGAGTATTGTTAAAGTATCGCGAAAGAATTCCAACTTCGTCATTAGAATTGTTTTCGATTCTTCTTGTCAAATCGCCTTCGCCTTCGGAAATATCCTTAAGTGTGCGCGTTACGTCAATTATCGGTTTTACAACGCGGTTTGCCGTAAAGAATGTAACAATCGAAACAATTCCAAGTATAACAGCCGCAAAAATCAATACAAAAACAATCATCGCCTGAATAGGTCTTTCAATCTCGTTCATTGGAATACCCAAAAGAAGATTCCACGGCGTATCGATACCGTCAACTGTTATCGGCTGAAAAATCAAATGCATGTTTGAATTATAATGCGATGCGTATCTGTCAATTACTACAGACTTTCCGTTTTCTCCGCCGTTTTTAATCGCGGAAACAACGCGACCATGCTGTTCTCCCAAAAGCTCAATTTCATCCGCATTTACGCTGATATTGTCCTTAATTCGATTCTTATCGTAATGAGCGAGTATAACGCCGTCATGCGCATAAACCGCCGCGACTCCGTGTCCGTCATAAACCTGTTTTACCAATACGTCAACTATTTCCTGAATGTCGCTTATATAGTTGATTCCAACAAGACCAACAGGATTGCCGCTTTGATTTTTTACGGGAAACATTACGGATATTACAGCCGCATCATTGTAACCGTAAATATCTCTCCATACGGGTGAAGCGATTTCGGGTCTTGTTGTCATGTTAGCCAAAAAATTCTCCCAGCCTTCATAACCGTCTTCCAACAATTCAACATCTCCAGTTCTTCTGCGCGAATAATAAGTTTGATATTGACCCAACTCTGCATCGCGGCTGTCGATTGTATTTGGAAGCCATGCTGTCCAAATACCCATAACAAGCGGATTCTGCTGTATTGTTCCGCGCAAAAAATCATCAAAACTGCCGCGGCGCGTATTCTCCGACATATTTTGATAATCGCCGAATAACTGCGAAAGAATTTTACCGTACATTGTAAACAATTCCATTCGCCTTGCTATCTCAATTGAATTTAATTCCGCCATTTCCGCGGCCAATTCAAATGTCGTCGACGTCTGCAAAGAACTTGATCGCGAAAGCGTAACAACCGACAAAATCGAAATAGCAACCAAAACCATTACAATAATGATCGATGTCAACTTAATTTTTAAACTCATTGGTCTCCTCCTGTAAAAACCGCATTAACATCAAAATAAGAAAAAATCAAAGGAGGAGGCAAGGCAAATTTTCACCTAACGGTAGGATATTTTTAATTTTTTGGAATTAAATACAAGGGAGATTAATATAATTACTGTATTACCGTTAATGCCAAAAGGCATGGGCGGAAGCCCTGTCTTTTAGAACAAGAGTAATAAAGTGATTATTTTAATAATTTAAATATACTTATAATAAAGCACAGCTCTCGAGCATGCCGTTGTTAAAAAATAAAATCTGCAGCCAGTGGTAAACTACAGATTTTATAAATATTTTTTACTTTATAGAATCTGTTTACAATCTTACCGCATTAGCACTTAGAATTTCACCAACATTTTGCAACGAAGTTCTTACGAGATCCCTTGCTTTGCTTTCAGCTTCAGAAACCGAAGAAGCTGTGACTCTAACGCTCGCTTCTTGTCTTTGAGGGCGTGTGATCCATTCACCATTGCGTTCTCTAACACCTCGTTTATTATCCTCACCTGTACAGGAGAGGATCAAAAAGCCAATTATAGGCATTTTGAAAAAAATGAATTTAAGCCTACTAAACCAAAACATTTAATAAGCCTATACCTTTATAGTATACAGGCGCAGGCTGTTTGTTAATACATTTTAGGATTGGTTTAATAAAATAAAATAAGGACAGGTGTTTTTAGATGCAAGAACAGGAATTAAAGGAAAAAGTAGGCAAAAATATCAAATTTTATCGCTTTCGCAGGCAATTATCTCAAGCAGATTTGGCTGAAAAAGCTCAAATTTCTATAACATCTCTTTCAGATATTGAACGCGGAAACAACTTTCCACAAGCTAAAACACTATGCAATCTTGCCCTGGCTCTTAATGTTGAGGTCTGGTCGCTTTTTAGAGGTGAAGATATATCAGATGATCAAAATTCGGTACTTGAGCATTTCTCGGAAGATTTTTCAAGACATATAAATATTGCGATAGAAACGGTTCGTAAACAATATATAACTTAAAAATTAAAAGTTATAACTCTCCCATTTTTCCATTTTTCTAATAATCTACCCTATATATGGGGCTAAGTATTAGAAATATACACCATATATAGCGTAATAATTTGATATATTACCGTAAATTTTTTACGGCATCTTGTCAAGATTATATATTTAACATACGATAATATTATTATGTTGTGTTCATTTTCTGTCAAAAATTATAGAGGATTCAAGGATAAAATTACCCTTGATTTAACTGCATCCGATTACAAATTCAATAATGAATGCGTTAAGGATGGGTATGCGCATAAAGCTCTTATTTATGGTTATAACGGAGTCGGAAAATCCAATTTTGGGCTTGCGGTTATGGATATAATAACAAATTTAACAGATAAAGACAAAGCAATACTTCTAGATAATAACTATCGAAATGTTGAAACTGAAAACAAAATTGTGGAATTTGAGTACAAATTCAAATTTAATGAATCAATAGTTTTATATAGTTACGGAAAAACATCTCCAGAATCTCTTGTATATGAATATCTATATGTTAATGATAAATGTATTATTTCATATAATAGAATTACAAACGAACCATTAACAATAATATTGTTAGGCACAGAAACATTAATAAGAGATATAAATAAAATCCCCATATCTGTATTAAAATATATAAAATCAAATACAGCGCTTGAACCTTCATTTGAAGCGGATTCTCTTAATTCATTTTTTGATTATGTAGATAGAATGCTGTTTTTTCGTAATTTAGATGATAGAAATTTCGCAGGATATATTACAGGCGTCCATTATATATTTGATGAAATAATTAATAAAAACCATTTTCAAGATTTTGTTAATTTCCTAATTTCTGCGGAAGTTCCATCAAATATTGATTATAAAATAATCGGAGACAGATATAATGTTTTTTTTAATTACGATACGGATAATAAAACAAAACAAGAAATTGCTTTTTATGATTATTGTTCTACGGGAATGAAAACATTATCTGTCTTGTTTTATTGGTTGCAAAACGCTATATACAACGACAAGCCCCCTTCCTTTATTTTTATCGATGAATTTGACGCTTTTTATCATCAGCGTTTATCAGAATTTGTGGTTAAGAAAATAAAAGATATAAATAATTGTCAGTTTATACTTACCACCCATGATACAGGTGTAATGTCCAATGATATAATGAGACCTGATTGTCTCTTCCTGATGTACAAGAATAAAATTCGCTCATTATCAAATTCTACAAGGAAAGAATTAAGGTTCGCGCACAATATTGAGAAAATGTACCGAGCAGGCGCTTTTGATGAGTGATATAATCTTATTGGTTTTTGAAGGAGAAACAATAGAAGAGCAGATCTTTAACAGCATAAAATCAAATTTCTTTTCCTACCCTAACAGTAATACCATTATAAAATCCTCTTTTTGCGGCGAGATATTTCAGCTCTGGGATAAAGTAAAGGATGATCCTGATTTAAGTATTGTAGAAATTCTTAAAGAAAAACCGGATTCGGGTATAGGTAATCTTGACAGAGATGATGTATCAGAAGTACACCTGTTTTTCGATCATGATGCACATTCTGTAAAATCACGCCCAAGAGAATCACAACAGGAGTATAACGAAAAAATTTGCAGCTTGTTAAAAACATTCAATAATGAATCTGAAATGGGCAAATTATGGATAAGTTATCCTATGGCTGAAGCGCTTAAACACATAAAAACAAATCCAAATGATTGTTTTAATGATGCCAGAATAGCAATTTGTGATTACAGCAATTACAAAGATTTTGTCAGTAAAAACAGTGATTATCTTAATATAAAAAAATACGATCAAGCAATCTGGAATAAATTAACAATAATAAATGTACAAAGAACCTTTTGTCTTATAAATGATGAATATAAAGATAATATTGAGTATGACGAAATAGAAAACTGGTTTGAAGAAAATGCGATTATTGTTAAAATGATACAGGATAAACAATACTTAAAATTTATTAGCAAAAAAAATGAAGTTGTCGCATTATCTCCATTTCCTCTTTTCCTATTAAATTATTTTGGCAAACCCTTTTTAAACGTATGTAAAAACGAAGAACAAACAAAAAGTTGCAGTTTTGGATGCTATAAATAAAAACCCCCAACCGCAAACGCGATCAGGGGTTGAAAATCGCATGTATGCGACGTTTTAATGTCGCATACATGGGTTAGAACGGTCTTTCCGACAAATACTTGTACTCTTTCTGAACGCGTTCGGCTTGCTTTTTCGCTTTAGCGAGAAGCATGTCTGCGCGTGCAGGATCGGCGGCTTTAAGGCTCTTGAAGCGCACTTCTTTGTACATAAAGTCTTCGATCGCTGTTGTCGGGTCTTTGGAGTCAAGCTGGAAGGGGTTTTTGCCCTGATCTTTCAAGCGCGGATCATAGCGGTACAATGGCCACAAGCCGCTTGTTACAACCGCCTTGCCCTGTTCAAGACCTTTGCTCATGTCGATACCGTGGTTGATACAATGCGAGTACGCAATAATAAGTGACGGTCCATCGTAGGATTCCGCTTCACGGAAAGCCTTGATAACCTGCGCCATGTTTGCGCCCAACGAAATCTTTGCGACATAAACATAACCGTAAGTCATTGCAATTGCGCCAAGGTCTTTCTTTACAACGTCTTTGCCCGCATAAGCAAACTTTGCGATTGCGCCGACAGGAGTTGCCTTTGACATTTGTCCGCCTGTGTTGGAATAAACTTCCGTGTCCATACAAAGAAGATTTACGTTTTTGCCGGAGGCGAGAACGTGATCCAATCCGCCGAAGCCGATGTCGTATGCCCAGCCGTCGCCGCCGAAGCCCCAAACCGATCTCTTGATAAAATGGTCTGCAAGCGAGAGCAGAAGTTTTGCTGTGGGCTTGCTTTCCTTTTTAAGGGCGGCTTTAAGCTCGTCAACATTTTTGCGCTGTTCGTTAATTGCGTTTTCGTCTTCCTGTTTGTTGGAAAGCAATTTGTCGATTATTCCTGCGGCAATGCCTTCGCTCTTTGCCTTTTCTCCCATTTCGCGGGCATGTACGGCAAGCTTGTCGCTTGTCAATCTGAAACCAAGCGCAAATTCTGCAGTGTCTTCAAAGAGTGAGTTTGACCATGCAGGTCCCCTGCCTTCGGCATTTTTACAATACGGGGTTGTCGGCAAGTTACCGCCGTAAATAGAAGAACAGCCTGTTGCATTTGCGATTAACGCCCTGTCGCCGAAAAGCTGAGACATCAATTTGATATAGGGTGTTTCGCCGCAACCGCCGCACGCGCCCGAGAATTCAAACAACGGACGTTTGTAAGCGAGCGCTTTGGGATTGCTTAGTTCGCCATCTGCAGGAGTTTCGGGAAGAGTCAGGAAATAATCCCAAACTGCTGTCTGTTCTGCATGGAACGCAGCGTCATCGGAGTATGATTTGTAGGTAAGAGCCTGCGGGCTTCCGTCGCCTTTGCACATCGGACAAGCTGTAAAACAAACGCCGCATTCATAGCAGTCTTCGCATGAAATAACAAGCGCGGCTTTCTTGCCGTCAACTGCTTTGGGTTTTACTTCTGCGGTAAGGAAACCTTTCGGCGCTTTTGAAACCTGATCGGCATCAAGATTCTTCATGCGGATACATGCATGAGGACAAACAACCGTACAAATACCGCACTGTGTACAAACATCGGGGTTCCAAATCGGAACGCGTTCCGCAACAGAGCGTTTTTCATACTGGGTTGTAGCTGTGGGGAAAGTTCCGTCCTCGGGGATTTTGCTGACAGGCAGCGAATCGCCGTTCTGGAAAGAAACTGTTCCAAGCACGTCTTTAATGAACGAATCTTTTGCATGGGCAAACGGCACTTTCATGTGGTGATTGCCTTCTGTGCTTGAAGGATACTTCACTTCTTCTACAGCGCCCAATGCGGCGTCAACTGTTTTGTAGTTCTTTTCTACAATGTCGGCGCCTTTCTTGCCGTAAGAATGCTGAATATGCTCTTTCATCAATTTGACAGCTTCGGCTTCCTGCAGTACGCCCGAAATTTTAAAATAAGCAGCCTGCATAACAGTGTTGATGCGGTTACCCATTCCGGTAGAACGCGCAATTTCCGCGCCGTTAATAACATAGAATTTCAATTTCTTATCGATGATCTTTTTCTGAACTTCGACAGGAAGCTCTTTCCATACATCAGACGATTTGAAAGGGCTGTTAAGAAGGAATGTTCCGCCTTCTTTTAATCTGGGGAGCATGTCGTACATTTCCATATATGCGAATTTGTGACACGCAAGGAAGTCCGCCGAGTTGATAAGATACGGACGGCGAATCTTTCCCTTGCCGAAGCGAAGGTGAGAAACTGTAAAGCCGCCCGATTTTTTTGAGTCATAAGAGAAATATGCCTGAGCGTTAAGTTCCGGTCTTGCTTCGCTTATGATTTTGATCGAGTTCTTGTTTGCGCCGACAGTACCGTCCGCGCCGAGTCCGTAGAACAACGCTTCGTTCATGCCTTCTTCGGGGATGAAGAAGTTATGATCATAATCAAGGCTCTTGCCAAGAACATCGTCTTTAATACCGACGATAAAGTTGGCGATTTTCTTTCCGGAAAGATTGTCATAGACAGCCTTTGCCATACTCGGCGTAAATTCTTTTGAACCCAAACCGTAGCGTCCGCCAAGAATAATCGGCGTTGCCTTAAAGTCGCC
>Ga0209755_10003134_pt1 | contig 21183 bp, 19 predicted proteins | sample TergutCo191P1_FD_187301 | JGI IMG/M metagenome (GOLD analysis project Ga0209755, IMG submission 187301) | Cornitermes sp. P1 segment gut microbial communities from Petit-Saut dam, French Guiana - Co191P1 (SPAdes) (version 2) | ecosystem: Host-associated > Arthropoda: Insects > Digestive system...
TACATAATATTCCAGCTTTTTGCAAATTATCACTTTTTTGTCTACTAACAAAAATCAAATTACAGCCGAGCTGTCTACTTCTTGAAATAAATAATAAAAAATATGTCTACTTTACTTGACTGCTACATTTGCTGCTTCTATTTTCCAAAACACTAAAACGAAAACGGGCAAAATTCTAAAACAAAAATTGACAATTTGCTAAAACGATGATATGCTAATGCTATAGCAGGGAGTGAATCTTATGGCGTATATCAAGAGAATTGTTGATAGTGAAATTGAATTAATGCTCAAAGTTACAGGGGCTTTACTGGTTAAAGGTCCTAAATGGTGTGGCAAAACCACAAGTGCGCGACAGTTCGCGAAAAGCGAGATAAACTTTCAAGATGAAAATACAAGGCAAACCGGCATGAGGATTGCTGAAAACAAAATATCACTATTGCTTGATGGAGAAAACCCCAGACTTCTCGACGAATGGCAGGAAATCCCCGGTCTGTGGAATGCTGTAAAAACCGATGTAGATAACAAACACAAAAAAGGGCTGTATATTCTGACCGGCTCTGCCACCCCAAATGACGAACTAAATAAAGGGAGACATTCAGGGTTAGGCAGATTTTCATTAATAGAGATGAAACCTATGACACTTTTTGAGTCCGGTGATTCTAACGGAAGTATCTCCCTAAAGGACATAGTAGACGGCGTGGCATCCGTAGACGGAAAAACAAGTTATATAGATTATGAGAGACTTGCCTATTTGACTTGCAGAAGCGGATTTCCTTCTGCCGTAACAGAAGAAGATGAGCAAATAGCCCTGCATATAGTAAAAAGTTACGTTACTATCCTGTGCGAAGAGGATATTAGCAGAATAGACAACACAACGAGAAATCCGCAGCTTGCAAGAAACATCCTTAAATCTTATGCGCGAAATGTAGCGACCATAAATTCAGATCAAAGTATCTATGATGATGTCCGATATAACTACGGTGATGTCACGAATCAAACACTAATGGGCTATATGAATATACTCAAAAGGTTATACGTCATAGATGAAGTGCCTGCATGGAATCCCAATATCCGCTCAAAGACAAGTATCAGAACCTCTGCAAAAAAAGGATTTATTGACCCGGCAATCGCCTGCAGTGTGTTAGAGGTTTCACCTAAAGAGCTTGCCTTAGACCCAAAAACATTCGGATTTCTATTTGAGAATTTGGTCAATAGGGACTTGAGTGTCTACAGCGGAAAAAGCGGCGGCTTTTTAAGGCATTACAGAGACAGGACCGGTCTGGAATGTGACCATGTCATACACTTTAGTAACGGTAAGTACGGTCTTGTTCAAGCAAAATTGGGCAATCTGTATATCGATCAAGGTATTGAAAAACTTAGAGAACTAAAAAAGCTTATTGTGACTAAGAATAAAGAAAAGAAGATTGTAAGAGAGCCGGACTTTTTTATGGTTATAACAGGCGGAAATATTGCCTACACTACAAAAGATGGAATTCATGTAGTCCCTATCGGCTGCTTAAAAGATTGACTTTTCTTGCAAATGTGGGCGACTGTATGGTATACTAAACGGCAACAATCTTTTGTTAAAACATGAGGAGACAAGCGGTGATAAATAAAACTGATTACATCAATGGGATAATAAACCGTGAAGTAGTGATAGGTGTTATAGGTCTTGGGTATGTAGGACTTCCTCTTGCTGTTGAAAAAGCCAAAGCGGGATACAAGACTATCGGATTTGATATACAGTCTTCAAGAGTAGATATGGTCAATGAAGGGCATAATTACATTGGCGATGTTGTTGATAAAGAGCTTTCTGATGTAGTCTCAACAAAATTTCTAACTGCAACCACCGATTTTTCTAAAATTAATGAAGCTGATTTTATTGCCATCTGTGTACCGACTCCGCTCGATAAATATCAGCAACCGGACATCAGCTATGTCCGCGATTCTTGTCATGTAATTGGAAAATACATGACAAAGGGAAGCATCGTGGTGCTTGAAAGCACTACATACCCCGGAACAACAGAAGAGTTACTGCTGCCGATACTTGAAAAAGAATCAGACTTAAAGTGCGGTGTAGATTTTTACCTTGGTTTTTCTCCCGAAAGAGTTGACCCCGGCAATTTGATATACAAAACAAAAAATACGCCAAAGGTCATTGGCGGCGTGGGTGCTGATGCAACCGCGGTTATTGCCACTTTGTATCGCGAAGTACTTGAAAGTGATATCGTTGAGGTGTCTTCGCCAAAAGTTGCCGAGATGGAAAAGATACTGGAAAACACATATCGCAACATAAATATCGCACTGGCTAACGAAATGGCTATTATTTGTGATAAAATGGGAATAAATGTGTGGGAGGTTATTGAGGCTGCAAAAACAAAACCTTACGGCTTCAAGGCCTTTTATCCGGGTCCGGGGCTAGGTGGTCACTGTATCCCTCTTGACCCATTCTATCTTACTTGGAAAGCTAGAGAATTTGACTATCATACCAGGCTTATTGAAACAGCGGGTGAGATAAATACTGCCATGCCGCAGTATGTGGTTGACAGATGTGCAAAAATTTTAAACGAACGTGGCAAAGCTTTAAACGGCGCTAAGGTTTTGATTCTCGGCGTTGCGTACAAGCAAGATATAGACGACTACCGCGAAAGTCCCGCACTTAAAGTTATAGAGTGCTTTGAAAAATCATTTTCATGCGTTGAGTATTTTGACCCATATATCCAGGAATATAGATACAAAGGCACTAAAAAATCATCCCTACCCGCCCTTACCGCCGAATCAATAAACGAGTACGATATTGTTGTCATTACTACATGCCACACTAATGTGGATTATTGTCTGGTTCAAAAATCTGCAAAGGTTATTTTCGACACAAAAAACGCAATGCGAGATATAACTCTGCGTGATAATATCATTTTACTATAGGAAACACAGTATGAAAAAACTTAGATATGCTCTAATTGGGTGCGGCAGAATATCCCCAAATCACATAAAAGCAGCTATAGATAATGACTTGGATATTGTTGGGTTATGTGATACTGATAGAAAAAATGCGGAATGTCTTGCAGAGAAGTTTAACTTAACAACGGTCGGTATTTACACAGATTATGAGAAAATGCTGCAAAGCAATGAAATAGATATTGCCGCTATCGCAACGGAAAGCGGCAATCATGCGGCAATCGCTTTGGACTGCATTGGCAAAGAAGTAAATATTCTGATTGAAAAACCTATTGCACTATCTCTGATGGACACAGACAATATTATGAAAGCAGCAATAAAAAATAATGTCACAGTCAGTTGCTGCCATCAAAATAGATTTAATCTCTCTGTGCAGAAGTTGCATAGTGCTGTAACTCAAAATCGCTTTGGTCGTATCAGTCATATTGCTGCCCATATACGTTGGAACAGAGGGAAAAGCTATTATGAGCAGGCAAAATGGCGCGGCACATGGGCGCAAGATGGCGGTTGCTTTATGAATCAATGTATCCACAACATCGATTTGCTGCGATGGCTCATGAATAGTGAAGTCGATGAGGTATTTGCCTACACAGAGAACTTTGCACATCCTTATATAGAAGCTGAAGATACGGGTTTAGCGGTCGTTAAGTTTAAAAATGGTAGCTTAGGGTTAATCGAAGGCACAGTGAATGTATACCCTAAAAACCTTGAAGAAACGCTATATGTGTTTGGCGAACGTGGCACCGCGAAGTTGGGCGGCACTTCAGTAAATCGCATTGAAGAATGGGCTTTTGAGGATGGACTTGATACTCTGGAATCCGTGAAGGATGAGTTTTCTGAGAATCCTCCAAATGTATATGGGTTTGGACATGCACCGCTTTATGCTGACTTTATAGATGCTCTTGAAAACAATCGTGAGCCTTCTATAACAGCGCTTGAGGGAAAAAGGTCAATAGAGCTGATACTCGCAATTTACAAATCATCAAAAGAAGGCAAACCCGTAAAACTGCCGCTTGATGATTGTTCGACTGTAGATTTTGTGAGGGAGTTGAAGCAGAATTATTGACGATAAACTGTTTTAATCACAATGTGAACCGTCGTTATTGTGTATTGTACGAGAAGGCAACTTAGATAAGAAATGAGGAAAGATTGTGAAAAATATAAACTCTGACGACATGGTCACTGTATTACTCACTGCGAAGTTCCCGTGGGATAAAGTAAATGAAGCTTTCATAGAATCTGAAATAGGATACCACAAAAACCCTGTCTTCATATTTCCTTCTCGTAATAGACGCGGAGAACCAAAGCGAGACATTCCAGATAACTGTGTAGCTTATGCCGTTGGCAAACACGGGAGTGGAATTTTTTCGTTAATATTTAGCCTTATTTCTATATTGTGGTGTAAGCAGTGGTGGGAAGAGGTTACCATATTAAAAAAATCAGGAAAAATGAGACCCTATACGTTTGCTTTGCTTGTTAATTTTGCGTGGATATCTCTGCTTGCGTGTCGAAATGCAAAAAAACACTTATTGCGAAATGGGGTAGATAGAAACCAAAGAATAGTGTTTTATGCTCATTGGTTGTATGATCCGGCTTTTACTGCGCTGTTGTTGCAAAAACACTTCCCCAACAGCATAGTTGTGTCAAGAAATCACCGCTATGATATTTATGAGCAATACGCCAGAGATAAGTATATACCTATGCGGACATTATTCGTAAGAGAGATTTCACATCATTTTCCGGAAAACGGAGATGGGTACAAATATCTTGTGAATACGCATGGGATAGCTAAAGATAAAATTACTATTGCTCGACTGGCAGCAAGGGATTATGGTATTGCTGTATCAAGTAATCGTGATGTTCTGCGGATAGTGTCATGCTCATATGTTGTCGGCGTTAAGAGAATCCCCCTATTAATTGAAGCACTATCTCAAATTGGCGACATACCTATTCGTTGGACTCACTTTGGCTCAGGTCCCTTATTTGATGAATCAACGGAGTTAGCGGACTCATTATTATCTCCAGTAAAAAATATAAAGTACGAGTGGAAAGGCGCTGTTCCTAATCCTGAAATTATGGCATATTATAAAGACAATCCTTTCCACCTTTTCATAAATGTCAGCGAGAGTGAGGGGGTTCCGGTTTCCATCATGGAAGCACTGTCTTTTGGCATTCCTGTAATAGCTACAGCAGTTGGGGGTGTCTCTGAAATTATAGAGTCCGGTGTTAACGGAAAGCTATTACCTCAATATGTATCAAGTGCGGAGATTGCTGAAAATGTAAAATATTTTTGGAATGTCTCAGATGACGATTATGTAAATTACCGCAAAAATGCCAGGAAAATCTGGGAAAAAATGAGCAATGCCGAAGTGGTCTATCCCGAGTTTGTAGACTGTATTCAAAAGTTAGCAAATAGTATAGACAGGTGATTCTTTCTGATGTGCTTGAGCATATAAAGCAGCCTAGTGAGTTGCTTTGTGAGATTTCCAGAATAATGAAAGACGATGGCCGACTTGTTTTGAATTCTCCGTTTATGTACTGGACTCACGGTTCTCCATATGACTATTTTCGATATACAAGCTCCGATCTGTTTACAGTAGGTTTTTTGTCGTGATGAAGAAGTCATCAAAAAATTGTGAATGTAAGGATTAAACATTATGAATATTATTGACGGTAAGAACTTTTTATCAGGGGTTGAGCTTAGTTCGGGTAAGGTTTTTTCTTTGAAAAATAAACTTAATTCAAAGCGATACAGGAAAGATAGATATCTAGTAGAAAAAGTTAAAGGAAAAAAAGTTATACATATCGGTTGTTGCAATCACCTTGAATTGATTGATGAAAATATAGAAAACGGCACGTGGTTGCATGGCAATTTATGCCGCTCAGCCGCAAAAGTTGTTGGAATCGACATAAACTCGCAAGCTGTCGATTATGTTAGTTCGCTGGGCTATTCTGATACTCACTGTATAGACATCACCGCCCCCCCCCCGAGAGGATAACCCTATCATCGGAGAGCAGTTTGATTGCCTGTTACTCCCTGATGTTTTAGAACACATTGATAACCCGAGTGTATTCTTGGATGCAATAAAAACCAACTATGGGGATTGCTTTGACAATATCATCATTACAGTGCCAAATGCATTCTGGCTTCAAAATTTAAGATTTGCTTTTAGGACGCGAGAGGGTATAAACACTGATCATAGACATTGGTTCTCACCCTTTACGTTACTGAAACACCTGCGCACTGCTGGCTTCATGGCTACCGATATCTTTTTTGCTGATTACTGGTATGAGCAAGCCAACATAACTTACGAGCCATTACGAAAATTGCCGTTTAGTATAATTTTAAATATATTAGCTTTGCCTCGCATTATTATTACATCACTTTTACCCGCATTAAGGGGTGTAATTATTTGCGAATGCACAGTAGATAGGTAGGGAATAGTTATGCCGGGTTTTATTGCTTTATCAGAGTCGCGTAGAACACAAAAGGATAGTAAAAGCATATTCGAACAATTGGATGTCCCAAAGAGAAATATGGTCAACGATTTTATACAGGCGCAGGGCCTTTACGTAGAGCGACTAACTATTAATAAATTTATGAATGACAAGGTGTTTTTTTCGGACAGCGAGTATTTTATTCTAATCGAAGGAGTGGTTTTAAACTCACTTACCTTAGTTTTAAGATACAATAAAACCTCATTCAAAGATTGCATCATAGAAATGTATAGGACTAGCGGTGAAATGTTTTTTAATGAGTTTCGCGGCAGTTTTTGCGGTATATTCTATGACATAAAAGCGGATAAAAAAATAATTTTCACAGACCATATAGGAAGCAAGCAAGTGTTTTATTCCTCAATTGGGGGGGGGGGGCTTCTTTTGGCTAGTGACATGTTATATATTGCCGAATATTTTAAGCATAACAACATACCAACCACATTAAATATCAGCGGAGCGTACTCCCTGCTGACAATAAGTTCTATGATAGAGGATGCAACATTATTCAGTGAAGTCAAAAGACTCTTGCCCGGTCACTACTTGCTCATCAGTTGCAATAAATATGAAGTAAAGCGATACTATAAATTGAAATTCGAATATAATTGCAACTTACCTGAAAAGGAAATTATCGATAAGCTTGATAGATTGTTCGCAGATGCTGTGAAGTTGGGGCTTGAAAAAGACAGAGAGTATGGGTATAAGCATTCAGTGGCTCTAAGCGCAGGGCTAGATAGTCGCATGACTACATTTGTTGCAAACAAACTTGGATACGGTCATTCGATTTTAAACAATACTTTTTCACAAACTGATTATCTTGATGAAACAATTCCTAAAAAAATAGCCTCAGAGTTGCGGCATAAATGGCTTTTTAAATCACTTGATAATGGATTGTTCTTGTTGGATATTGACAAAACAATAAAAGTGACCAGCGGAATGGTTTCCTGTAACGGAAGTGCGCATGCCTTAGATTATTTTGAAACCTTCAATTTCGATAATTATGGTTTGCAGCATTCAGGACAGTTGGGTGATGTTATAGTAGGCTCCTATATAAGAAAATTTTCTCAATTGTCGCAAGATTACTCATTTTCATCAATTTTAAAATCAAAACTTATTGATACAAAAGGTATCCCACCTGTCGACTTGCAGTTGTCCTATGACAATGCTGAAGATTTTCTCTTCTTCCATCGCGGTTACATGTGCGTAAATCAAGGTCTTGTGGCACTTCAATATTTTACGGAGACAGTCTCGCCATTTCTTGATATCGAGTTTCTGGAATATTGTATGAGTATTCACCCTGAAATACGTATGCACCACAAACTTTATTACAAGTGGATTAACGCAAAGCATCCGGCTGTTGCAAAGTATACACATGAAATGCTCGGGGCAAAGATTAACGCAAGAAAAATTACCTTGTTTGGGTTTACCGTTCCTATTAAGCGATTACCTATAGCTGCCATACAGTTTTTCCTAATCAAACTGAACATTATTAAGAATAATGCCGGTAATAGCAAAAAAAGCATGAATCCGTTCGGCTACTGGTATAACACAAATGAAGATTTCAGAGCAGCAATACACAGCTACTATAACTCATACTCCGGCAAACTTCATCAATATCCTGACTTGGCAAAGGATTGCGAAGCTGTGTTTCTTAATGGAACTGTTGCTGAAAAATTCCGAGTTTTGACTTTAATCGGTATGCTAAAGATGTATTTTTGAACATGCAAAGGGAATCAATAGTTAAACATGAGAACAAAAAATGCTGCATATAATTCAGTATCATCGCTACTATTAAATATCGTCACAATAATTGCGGGGTTTATCTTGCCACGCCTGATTCTCTCTCGTTTTGGGTCTGATTACTACGGTGCTGTCGGCACTATTTCGCAGTTCATTGGATTTATAGGTCTTCTCACTGCCGGTGTTGGTGGTGTAACCATTGCTGCGTTATTTAAGCCCTTAGCTGAGCAGGATACACAAAAAATAAGCGGAATCATGCGTGCAACGGAGAGCTTTATGCGAAAGGTTGCGCTCATTTTTGCAGGTGTGCTAATCATTATCGCAGCATTGTATCCCTTGCTTATCACAGAGGAGTTTGACTGGTTCTTTGTGTTTTCTCTTACTTTGATACTCGGTTCAAGGACGTTTGTCCACCATTATTTTGGCATAACATATATCCTTCTTCTCTCTGCAAATCAACGTATCTATGTGCTCACTTTAGTGCAGGTTGGAACAGTTATCCTCAACACCGCTGTTGCTGCATTGCTAATACTCGCAGGTTTCGATATCAGGATTGTATATCTGGCAAGTGCAGTTTTATTTGCCATTAACCCCATTTTTATTTATATATATGCAAGAAAACGCTATAACATTGACTATTCTGTTTCACCTGACAATATAGCACTAAAGCAGCGATGGGATGCATTTGCTCATCAGGTTGCGGATTTCGCAAATGCTAACGCACCCATTTTCATGATAACGATTTTTATTGGTATATTGGACGTGTCAGTCTTTGTTGTATATTCTCTGGTGATTTTCGCAGTAAGAAGCTTCATTGTTGACTTGGCAGGCTCCGGAATGAGTGCCGGGTTTGGAGATATGTTGGCAAAAAAGGAAGATAAAAAGCTCCAAGACGGGTTGCGCTTATACGAGTTTACAATCCATACAAGTGCTACCCTCCTGCTTGCATGTACTGCTATTTTGATTGTCCCATTTGTTTCTGTTTTTACACTGGGGGTTGATGATGTTGACTACTATAGACCTATTTTTGCACTTTTATTTTGTGTTGCTGAGTTTTTTAACATCTCTCGCGTTCCATATCAAACTATCGCAAATGTTGCGGGTCATTTTAGACAGACACGTAATCCGGCATTCATAGAGATTGGTATAAGCGTAACCATCTCTATTGTACTGGTGCAATGGTTTGGAATTATTGGTGTCATAATAGGTCTACTATGCGGGCTGATATTCCGCACGGTAGTATTTGCCATCTATGTTTCCCGGCATCTCATAGTACGGAGCATATGGCTTTTTGTTCGCCGGGTGTCGGTGTCACTGCTAATTGCCACTGTGATTTTTTTAGTTTCTCAGTTTCTGCCCTATATGACTGATGTAACATATTGGGCATGGATATTATTCGCACTTCCGGTATTTGGCGTAGCAATAGTTATCACGGCACTCTTTTCGATGATTTTTTACAGGGAAGAAATAAGAATGCTAATATCCATTATCCGCCATACAATAAGGGGATAATCTCCTAAAGTGAACTTCATGTTTAAATTGACCGTAATCGTCGCAAAAATTTTGTATCTTGACAACAAGAGTTGTACAATATATAGTATGGTTCAGAGGTTTTTCTCTTAATAAAAACAAGAATTTCGAGTATAATGCCGTTTAAAAAGCTTTACCTATATTGTCAGCGACACTAACAGAAAGCAGGGTAACAAGTAAATGACGAGAAAGAATGCTATCCCCCCTCCCAACAATCAGTTCAAGTTTGCTATGCGGCAGTTTCGAGCAAGGATGTTTTTCATCACTCCACTCGGTTTATTGGGTACGATAGCTGGTTTATGGGCAGTAGTTATTCGTTTCTTGAGAAACACTATAGGTATTCGGTTCGGACTTAAGAAGTTAATTCAATATGATACTGCACTTTCAACGAAATTTGCGGAAAAGCAATTATCTCCCTTTCTTGAGGGTGACAAGTACAACTTTGATGGTATATATCTGCCCACACCGAGCAACAGAGGTGATATGTATGGGTTGCTCTGTGTCATAAAAGATGTGCTGGGTGTGTATCTTCTGAATAACGATAACTACCATTGGAAGTATGTGGACAAACTCGACAGAAAACTTGTAGAGGGTGTATATTGTTATTCGAAGCCTGAAATTGCCTGCGAGATTTCAATAAACTATGGGGACACTGTACTTGACATTGGTGCATGGATGGGGGATTTTTCTGCGTATGCGTGCAAAAAAGGAGCTACAGTATATGCCTTTGAGCCACTTCCGTCAACTCTTGTCTTGCTTGAAAAGACAGTTATGTATAATTCCGATAGCCCTGGGAAAATAATAATTGTGCCATTGGGTGCCGGGAGTGAAACAAAAACCATGGATTTTATGGAACACTTGCATTTTCCGGCGCCATCAGGGTTAATAACCGATGATTCAACAACAATAGACACAATGAAAAAAATCAGTTGTGCTTTTGTGAAACTGGACGACTGGGTGCTGGCGAATGGCATTTCAAAAATTGATTTCATTAAAGCTGATATTGAGGGTTTTGAACGAGATATGTTAAAGGGTGCTACAAACATACTTAAACAGCACAAACCAAAGCTATCTATATGCACTTATCACAAACAGGATGACCCTGAAGCATTGACCAACATCATCTTGGAAGCAAATCCTGAATATAATATAATATATAGGAGTATGAAGCTCTTTGCATGGGTTCCGGAGTAGATAGTTTATATAGTATGTTAAAACAAAACCATTAGGATTGAGGGTAGTAACTTGTTATGAATTCCATAAAAACCACAATTTTATTGTTATCATGGCGAGACATAAAATCGCCAGGTATGGGCGGAGCTGAGATATTTACTCATGAGATGATGCGTAATGCGGATTTAAGCAAGTATAATTTTGTACATTTTTCTCCCATGTTCGATGGAGCTGAAGAACGCGAAGAAATTGATGATATTTTGTATATCAGGTGCGGCAATCTGCGTTCTGTGATTTTTATGGCAAGAAAATATTATAAAGAAAATGAGAATCAAATTGATTTTGTTGTCGATCAATGTAATACCTTTCGATTTTTCACTAGATTTTGGGTGCAGGCAGATAAGCGAATTTTCTTTATACATCAGTTGACCAGGGAGATATGGGACATACAGTCTAAGTTTCCGATTAACAAAATAGGTAAAATTATGGAAACCCCCATGCTTCGCCTAAACAAAAATGATTTGACAATAACTGTTTCAGAATCTACCAAGCAAGATTTGCTGGACGTTGGCTTTGATGAAACAAAAGTGACTGTTTTGCCGGAAGGGATTGAATTCACCCCTTGGGACGAGAGTGAGTTCTTTGAAAAGGAGCCTGTTCCGACCTTTATTTATATCGGAAGATTCGCAAAGTACAAGGGCATAGATACTTGTTTTGAAACTTTTGGGAAAATAAAGAGAACGCATGAAAATGCCCGATTGTGGGTTGTCGGAAAAAAAGACGAACTTTATATATCCCAATCGTTATTGCCAATATGTGCTAAATACGGACTTACACATAGCAATACGAATGAAGAATGCGATGTCACATTTCATGGGTTTGTAACTAATGAAAAAAAGCTAGAGCTTATGAGCAGAGCACATCTGCTTTTTATGCCCTCTATAAGAGAGGGCTGGGGGCTTATTGTGACGGAGGCTGCCGCCGTAGGTACTCCTAGCATTGTTTTTGACTCCCCCGGGCTTAGAGATGCGGTCGATTTTGGGAGAGCCGGCTATATGGTAGATTGCAATGACTCAGACGGCTTGGCGAGTGTCGCCCTAAGCGCATTGCAAAGCTCTGAAAACTATGACAATATGCGCAACGCTGCCTATAATTTCAGTAAGCAGTTCAGCTGGAAAGCGACTGGCAATGCATTTAATGAGTTCATCAAAAACCGTCGGCTTCAAAAGGTTAATTAGAGAGCAATTCCTCTGTATTGCGCACCGAGAGGATAGGAGAAATAGATGCAAGACACATCAAGACCCGTATTATCAGTGATTATACCGACATTCAATTCAGAAGAAACTTTGAAAGTAACTCTCAATTCCCTGCGGATGCAGACTTTTCCGTGGGAACATATGGAAATCTTTGTGATAGACGGCGGTTCCTCTGATAGAACATTAGATATTGCAAAAAGTTTCAACGTAATTGTACTTGAAAATCCTCAACGCTTACCAGCATATGCCATTGAATTAGGGTTTAAGCACGCAAACGGTCACTACATGTTGAGATTGGACTCTGATGAGTCGTTTGTTGACGAATGTCAGCTTGAAAAGAGATTTGCACTCTTTGATAAAAATCCCAGTGTTAAGTGCATGGGGTCCGACAAGCTCGTCTCTCCAAAATTTGACCGAAAGAATTTCTCACGCTCTTACTTAAACATCTTTGGAGAACCGTTTTCGGCATTCGTATATCGGAAAAAGGAAAGCATTATAGCCACTTATCGCAAAAAAATTATCGCCAGAGGTGACGGCGGCTCTTGTGTACTAAAAATCAACAAAAATGAACCATACCCGATATTAGATGCCGGTGCAACCCTTTTTTCCATGGACTATATAAATGAGCATTTCTCGAAAGAAGCGAAAAGCGTAGATTTTGTTCTCCAAGCCGCAGAGCAGATAATTCTGAAAACAGGCGTAGTAGGTTTTATAGAAGGTGATTATGTTGTTCATCTCCCTAAAGCCTCTTTTAAGGGATATTTGGGAAAAATTAAATTCAGAATCATCAACAACATATATGACCAAAAAATAAGCGGTTATACTAATGTAGCAAAAAATGTTCCTATACTGAGCCGCAGGAAATACTTATTTGTCTTGTATAGTCTGACTATGATTTGCCCAATTTTCCACAGTTTTTTTTATTCAATTAGACACAAAGACCCAACATTACTTGCACACTTTTTATATACGATGTATACTATCATAATGATTGCATACTATATGTGCAAAAAACTTCTCCGCTTGCCGATTAAGGGTAACAAACTTTAATTATGATGCGAAAGGTAAGGTGAGCTACTATGCTTAAAGATAAGACCATCTTAGTAACCGGTGGAACCGGTTCTTTTGGGAATGCATTTTTGACGATGACACTTAAGCACTTTGCACCAAAGAAAGTTATCGTATTTTCTCGTGACGAAATGAAGCAGTGGGAGATGGCGAAAAAGTTTCAAGATGACGGACGCGTTCGTTTTTACATAGGTGATGTTCGAGATAGAGACAGGCTTTATCGTGCATTCGATGGTGTGGACTACGTTATACACGCTGCTGCAACAAAAATTATTCCAACTGCAGAATACAACCCGTTTGAATGTGTAAAAACAAATGTAATTGGTGCCATGAACGTAATTGATGCTTGTATCGACAAGGGTGTAAAAGGTTGCGTTGCTCTGAGCACAGATAAGGCAAGTTCTCCTATAAACCTATATGGTGCTGCAAAACTCTGCAGTGATAAGTTGTTTATAGCCGCAAATTCACACGTAAGCCACGGTGGCACGAAATTTTCTATAGTACGATACGGAAATGTTATGGGTTCTCGGGGTTCGGTTATCCCATTTTTCGTGGAGCAAATGAAATCGGGTGTATTAACTATTACAGACGAACTTATGACCAGATTTATGATTACATTGGATCAAGCTGTCGAGCTGGTTTGGCATGCAGTAAGTGACATGGTTGGTGGCGAGATATATGTCAAAAAAATCCCCTCTATGAAAATAACTGACATTGCTCGTGCTGTGTCAGATAAGGCAAAAATGGACATAATTGGAATCCGTCCCGGTGAAAAGTTGCATGAACAAATGATAGGCATTGAAGATGCACCTTTTACTTTTGAGTATGATGAGCATTACAAAATATTGCCGCAAATTATCGATTGGGACAAAGATGGTGAAGACAGAATAAAAAAAGGTAAGTCTGTCAATAGTGAATTTTCATATGTGTCCGATAGCAATACGGAATGGATGACAGTTGACTATTTAAGAAAATGGATTGAGGCAAACAAGGATATAGTCGGAAAAATATAGTAGCAAAGTTAAGGGGTTTAACAATGAATTTTATCCCATACGGAACACAGGTAATAGAAGACGATGATATCACTGCTGTTGTTGAGACCTTGAAAAGTGAATTTCTTACGCAAGGAGCGAAAGTTGCCGAATTTGAAGATGCTCTAAATGAAACTGTTGGCTCAAAGTACGCTGTTGTAGTTTCATCAGGAACAGCAGCATTACACATTATAGCTATGGCTATTGGCTTAAATATCGGTGACGAGGTCATTGTACCACCGCTCACGTTTGCCGCTTCTGCAAACTGTGCATTATATTGCGGAGCGACTCCGGTTTTTGCCGACATAGATGCAAATTCAATGTTGCTGGACATTGAATCTGTTGCAAAAAAAATCACTCCGAAAACCAAAGCTATAATCCCGGTTCATTACGGCGGCGAACTATGCGATATGGATGCATATGAAAAATTGGCTAAAAAACACGAGCTTACACTGATACAAGATGCAGCTCACAGTCTTGGCAGCATGATACGCGGAAAACACCAAGGAGCGTACTCCGGGTTTCAATCATGGTCGTTCCATCCCGTAAAAACCATAACCACTGGCGAGGGGGGGGCAGTCACTACTAATGATGAAAACATGTATAAATCGTTGTTGCGGTTGCGTTCTCACGGCATAACGCGTGATTCCTCTCAATATATTCATGATGGTGAGGGTGGGTGGTATTATGAGATGTTGGAATTAGGCTACAATTATCGCTTAACTGATATGCAATGCGCACTCGGAATAAGCCAACTCAAAAAACTAAAGCGGTTTTCAGAAAGAAGGCGAGAAATTGTCGCACATTACAATGCCGCTTTTAATGATTTGCCTATCCGAATACAGCATACCCCCAAGTGGTCTGAGCCGGTGCGACATCTTTACACAATACGGCTGAACAACTCCGCACAACGCAGGAAAGCTTTCGATATGCTGCGCGCGTGGAACCTGGGTGTTAATGTCCACTACATACCTGTGTATTGGCTTCCGCATTACGAAAAGCTCGGTTACAAAAGAGGGCTATGCCCTGTCGCTGAAGAGTCATATAATTCAATGATAACATTGCCCCTACACCCAAAAATGACAGACGCACAGGTGAATTATGTCGTCGAATGTGTTAACAGGTTATTTTAATCACACTCGTTCCGAAAAATAATCAACTAACCCTATTTGGTGGTGAGAAATATAACATGAACAAAAATGAAAGCTTTGAGTCAGTGCGATTGTTTTTTAGGGGAATTACTGAGTCGGATGCTGATTGTCTTGTAAAGTGGCGTTCAGACTCTGAGATAATCAGATATTTCAGGAATACAAGCCCTGTTACTATTCAAAGCCACAATGACTGGTTTAATAATTCCTACTTAAATAATAACTCCAGATTTGATTTCATCATTTATGATAAGGAATCAAACAAACGTATTGGTACCGTGGGTGTAAATGCTGTCAACTATAATGATTTCTCCTGCGAAATTTCATATATGATAGCAGAACGTGATTTCCGTGGGAAAAGTCTGGCGAAGGAGTCTGTCCTTGCTGTGATGGAGAGAATTGGGCATTACGGGATTAGGGTTTTTCGTGCTGAGATACATGCTGATAATACCGCTTCGATAAAAATGATTGAAAAGCTGGGGTTTGAGAGCTATTCAAAAAATGATAATTTTTTTGTGTATATAAACACTATTCAGTGAGGTCAGATATGCTAGTATCCGTGATAATACCAACATATAATCGAATTGATGAAACCTGCAAACTTATTGACTCATTATTAGTAAGTGACTATAAGGATATTGAAATTATCATTGCTGACAATAACTCCGACGACGGTACGGTAACCGCGATAAATGATAATTATGTCAAAAACGGACATCCTGTGGTGGTTGTGGCATTAGAGCGCAATATGATGGCTTCAGGCGGAAGAAATGCAGGTATAAAAGTGGCAAAAGGCGACTATTATTTGTTTGTGGACAGCGATAATGTTGTAACGCCGAATATGATAAGCGAATTAGTTAAATCTTTCACAGATGGAGTTGGTTTTGTTGCCCCTGCTATCATTAATGCTCAGACAAGCAAAGATGTATGCCTAGCCGGAGGAGATTATAACTTCCTTACTTCAAGACCAATCCGTATAAGTGTTGATGAAACAGACAGAGAAAAAGTTTTGTATGAAACATGTTACTGCGAAAATGCGTTCATGATCAGCAAAGATGTGATGCAGAGAGTTGGAGGGTTTGAAAGCATCTATTTCATAATGTACGAGGAAAGTGATTTAGGATATCGAATAAAGAGCTTAGGATATAGGATGTATATCAACAAAAACGCAATAACCCACCACTACCCCGCCATGAAGTCGCACTTTAGTAAAAAACTACGTTCATTGGGGATTGAAACTCCCGAACGTGCATATCATTTTGCAAAAAACCGCACACTTTTCATGAAGAAATTCGCACCTTGGTATTACATGCCAACATATTACCTGTTTTTTGCTCATCTCGCTTGCGCCTACTACATGATGGCTTCAATCATGGAAAAAAGATTCAATGTCGCCCTCTCTTATTTAAAGGGTACTTGGAAAGGTTTTTTTATGAAAGTAAACAAAAGCCTATACATAGAAATTTGATGCTGAGATTATGTCATGCAGCAAATGTGCATTGTCAAAATTTTGCTTATGAAAGGAACATATGATGGGAGCAATTACCAAATTTATAGAATCCCTTCATGCAGGTTATTATCGTGCAGTAAAGGTATTGCCGCAGAGTGCTAGACCTTTCTTGTATTATACACCTTTTAAACTATATAGAATATTTTTTGATTATTCTGTGAAAAAATCTGCAACGAGAAACTGTGAAACTCCGACTGAACAAATGCTTCAGAGCAAAGATTTTTTTAGCGCAAACAAAGATAGATTTGATAATGTTGCATCCTTGCTTATTGACGATGTATCGAAGGATTGTTACAAGAAAATGATTGACTTTAGGTGCAATAGTAATCTGGCTGAATTCCCGCAGGTAACCAAAGTGCAATATTTTGATGATGAATTTTTCACTTATGGCGATAGCGAAGTATACGTAGACTGTGGTGCTTTTAATGGAGACTCTATTATGCAGTTTAAACACACAATAAAAAAAATCAAGAAAAATTATGCGAAAATTATAGCATTTGAACCGGGTGCGAAGTACGATATTCTGACAAATGCTCATAATGATGTGATAGCAATCAACGCTGGCGTGTGGAAACAAAATGATACACTTGTTTTCAGTAATGCTGGTGCTTCGACAAAAATAATCGGAGATGAAGATACTACCACAAGCAGCTCTTACGACCCCCCCCCCCCAGTTCAAGCGAGCCGATTCTGCAAAGTTCTGCTTCTGTACCTGTTAGGAGCATTGATACCTGTTCGGAGTGTGAAGGTGTCACCCTGCTTAAAATGGATGTCGAGGGTGCAGAAATGGAAGCACTTCAAGGTGCGGTAAACACTATTGCTAAATACAAGCCCAAGCTTGCAATATGCATATACCACAGTGATGAAGATATGATAAGAATTGCAGAATGGATACATGATAATTTTCCCGAATATAAACTTTTTGTGCGTCAGCATTTTAAATATTCTATAAGCGAAACTGTGCTGTATGGGTTTATGTAATTAAAACTTGCGAAATTGTGAGGTTTTCTCTATGGTTCTTATAACAGGCGGTGCCGGATATGTTGGCAGCCATGTTAACAAACTATTATCCGAACAAGATTTCAAAACATTAGTTATCGATAACCTCATATACGGTCACAAAGAGGCCGTAAAATGGGGGGTGTTTTGGCAGGGCGATTTGAGCGATGCGAAATTGCTTGATAGCATTTTTACAGAGTACAAGATTGATGTTGTGCTGCACTTTGCTGCTTATGCATATGTTGGAGAGTCGGTTATACATCCCGCAAAATACTATCGCAACAATGTATCATGCACAATAAACTTGCTCGACTGCATGGTTAAACATGGAGTAAAAAACATTGTATTTTCCTCTACATGTGCAACATATGGAATTCCTAGAGAGATTCCTATAGAGGAAAGCGCAACGCAAAACCCCATAAACCCATATGGACAAAGTAAATTAATGGTTGAGAGGATTTTGTCTGACTACTCGGCTGCATATGGAATCCGATATGCAGCATTGCGTTATTTTAACGCAGCAGGTGCTGACCCTGATGGAGAAATCGGAGAAAGTCATACGCCTGAAACTCACCTAATTCCGTTGGTTTTATCTGTTGCTGCCGGGGAACGCACTTGCATAGAAATCTATGGGACTGATTATGAAACAGCAGATGGTAGCTGTATAAGGGATTATATTCATGTAACTGATTTGGCACATGCGCATCTTCTGTCTTTGCAGTATCTGAAATCGAAAAATGAGAATTTGCACGTGAATCTTGGAAATGGACAAGGACATTCTGTGCTGGAGGTGATTGAGACCGCAAGAGTAGTCACCAACCGGAATATTAAGGTGAAAGCTAGACCAAGACGCAAGGGGGATCCGGCGGTACTTGTCGGAAGTGCAGAAAAGGCAAAAAAGCTATTAGGCTGGAGTCCTCAGTATAGCAACATTCACGATATTATTGAGCACGCATGGAAATGGCAATGTAACCCAGGCAAATATTGAAAATATGGTGGATTACACTCTTCAGGTTTTGCTCGTGTACAATAGGTAGCAGATATATTTCAAAGGGAGTAGGAACTCAAAATGAAACAAAGCAAAATAGATTTATTCGTACCCGGCAGGCTTTGCCTGTTTGGCGAACACTCAGACTGGGCAGGTCAAATGCGTAAGTTCAACAGCGAGATTATTCCGGGGAGCGCATTGGTGGCTTGCACTGAGGAAGGAATATACGCTACAGCAAGCATCAGCAACAGTCTAAAGCTTCGCACTGTAACGCCCGAGGGTGATGAACTGTTCTTTGAAAATGCTTTTTCTTCTGACGAACTACACCGAATTGCATCAGAAGGCGGATATTTTTCTTATGTTGCCGGGGTAGCTGCCTATATATCTACCTATTATGACATTGGTGGAATTGAAATAGACTGCTACAAAATGACGCTCCCACAAAAAAAAGGTCTTTCATCTTCAGCTGCAATTTGCACGATAGTTGCACGTGCGTTTAACCGTTTATACGGTTTAAACCTTACTGTACGCGGAGAAATGGAAGCTGCTTATCACGGCGAACAACTGACACAATCTCGCTGTGGACGCTTAGACCAAGCCTGTGCATATGGACATGGTGTTGTCAGCATGAAATTTGACGGAGATATATTGGACGTAGCTCCTATAAAAGTCGGTGCAGATTTGCATTTTGTGTTTGCAGACTTAAATGCAGATAAAGATACAATAATCATATTACGCGATTTAAACTCCGCTTACCCCTTTTGCCGTACCGATGAACACAGAGATTTGCATCAGCTTTTGGGAAAGCTTAACACAGATATCGTGAGTCGAGCAGCTACCGCTTTAAATGACGGCAATGGAGCAGGCTTGGGCCGCTTGATGACAGAAGCGCAAGAGCTTTTTGACCGTTATGCTATGCCGCTTTCGCCTATTGAGCTTAAGGCAGAAAAGCTACATGTTGCGCTATCTGACGTAAATATAGAAAAGTGGGTATATGGAGGCAAGGGGGTCGGATCGCAGGGCGATGGTTCTGTACAATTTGTCGCAAAGAGCAGAGATGACCAGCAGCACTTACTTAACTATTTGCGAAATGACCTTAAACTCGATTGTTTCAGTCTCACAATACCAAAAACTAAAACAATACGAAAGGCTGTGATACCTGTTGCCGGTTACGGCACAAGAATGTATCCTGCTACAAAACTCATTAAGAAAGAGTTCTTTCCTGTCGTAGATACTGACGGTCACGCAAAGCCGGTACTGCTCATAATATTAAACGAACTAATTAATGCAGGTATTGATGAAATTTGTCTTATTATTCGCCCCGAAGACGAATCTTTATATATGTCACTATTTGAGAAGCTAAGTTCGGAGCATAAGTTATCCCCCGGACTAAAACGCCACGAACAGGAACTGTCATCCATCAAGGACAAAATAACATTTGCATACCAGGATAAAATGCTAGGTTTTGGTCATGCAGTATTGCAAAGCAATATGTTTGCCTCCGGTGAGCCTGTTTTATTGCTCCTTGGAGACCATATATATCAATCCCGAGATGCAGAAAACTGTGCCTCACAACTAATCAATGCATACGAGAAAACTGATGCACTCACAATAGGTGTTTTTGAAGTTTCGCCGGAAGATGTAACGAATTATGGGGTCGTAAAGGGAGATTTTGTATGCGGTGAAGACCGACTTGTTAAGCTGCAATCTCTCGTTGAAAAGCCTTCCGTTTCGTATGCTTCTGCAAATTTGGGAGTTGATGGAAAACAATATGCTGTGTTTATGTATATCCTTACACCGGAGGTATATACATCACTTGAGCGGCAGTTTGAGAATGGCGATACTGAATTTGGCGAGTTCCAATTAACGCCTGCTCTGAATGCTGTGGCGCAGGGCAGCGGCGCATATGGAGTTTTGATTAACGGAGAGCGTTTCGATATAGGACTGCCAAGTGAGTATAGAGAAACTGTAGCGAGATTTGGGAAGTAAATTATCACTCAAACGGATTCGTAGAGCAACTACTGGGACTGTGAAAAAAAGTCTGTAAATTGTAGGATTGTGAAAAAAGTCTGTAAATAGGTTAGAGAAAAAAGACCTTCTATAGATAAAATAAAAAGTCATAGGAGGTTTTAAATTATGGCACGAAAAAGAAGGTTAACAGTAAGCGGTCAACAAAATGGTGCCTACCCAAAATGAGGAAAAGCTGAGATAATTGAGAAACGTGCTAGAAAACTGCAAGTGGGAGAAAACGAGCACGAATCTAAAGGATATCGGAGAAAAGAGAGAT
>Ga0209755_10003135_pt1 | contig 21174 bp, 24 predicted proteins | sample TergutCo191P1_FD_187301 | JGI IMG/M metagenome (GOLD analysis project Ga0209755, IMG submission 187301) | Cornitermes sp. P1 segment gut microbial communities from Petit-Saut dam, French Guiana - Co191P1 (SPAdes) (version 2) | ecosystem: Host-associated > Arthropoda: Insects > Digestive system...
CAAAAGGGAGCCATGAGCACAGAGAGAGAGGAGGGGGAGGAGGGGAGTGGGTGGGGAGACCTATTTGAAAATGCTGAAAATACATACTGTTACTTAAATGTTTCTCTACATACAGCAGAGAAACATTTAAATAAGAAGACAGTTATTTTGGTCATCTAATTTGCCTGTGCTATTTTGGAAACAATTTGAATCTATGAAGTCAGCAATATGTCATGTTAACTGGACCACAATAGGCTAATACACAATCCTGAAACACTTCACTTTAAGGAACTCGAAATAAATCATGACAAACTCATGCTTAAAATTCAGTCTGCCAACCATAGGGTCCTCCTGGTTATGAAATCATACACAGTGAAGTACTCTATCTTCTGACAGTGCTACCACTTGTAACATATATGTCAGAATGTTGAAAGACAAATTTTAAAGTAAATTTCTATAAGAAATGTCTTTTTGAAATCAATGAAATGACAGAATCCTTTCTTTCATCTGATTTTTACCAACATACTCAGCATTTTGTCAGGTACTAAATGCTTGGATAATCATAGGGTTTATAACAGAATCTGCATGATTCTTACTGAAGTGAAGTATAAGAGTTTCCTCACTGTCAAATTTTCTATTACAAACATTGCATAATGTGCCAGAAGGCTCTGCAAGGTTCATCACACCATTTAGAGATTCAACACTCTTAACATGTAACAGTTCACTCTTGTGGTTCTTTGCACTATGAATTTTGAGACCCTTTTCATTATTAAATACACTGCTGCAGAATGAACATTCAAATGGAGCCTCTTTTGTTGAAGATGCCACATTCACATCTGGGGGGTTGACTATGCTGTTATCACTAGCCACATCAAAATAAGTCAACATTTTTGCACCCTCATGCATCCTTCTACAGTGAAGTCTTCGACCTTGTTTGGATGAAAATAATCTGCTGCAGAAAGAACACCTATATAATTGATCTTTTGCAGCACTTGTAAAATCTACTTCACTATCTTGATGTGTAGGAGTTATTTCATTATTCCCTTTATCTTCTTCAGCCAGCCTTTCTGAATGGGCTACTGTAGGAAAAGTTGGATCCTGTGCACTTAAAAATGCAGTATCACTGCCATCCCTCATACATAAAAGATGGTTCTCTTTGAAAGAGTTCTTAATCAAATGGTAACCCTTGTGATACCTGGCCTGATGAATCTTCAATCCCCTTTCAGAAAGAAAGAGCTTGTTACAGCATTCAAGAGTAAAACCTGAATGAATGTTGTCACTCTGTAGAGTTTCTCCTTTTATTTGATTGGGCACAGTACAAACCTCACTATGGCAGGCAGTATAATGAACTTTCAAGATATCCGGACTATTAAAGCATCTTCCACATGTAGTACATGACCAGCGGTCTTCAGGGCAACTGCCACTTTGACTACGGGAACGTACATCTGCCATGTCTTCAGTTACAGAAGAACGGCCCTTATGTCCCCTTAAACGATGAGAATTATAACTAGCCTCTGAAAAGAACTTTCTGTTACACAGTGGGCATTCATAGATGTCAACATTGTTGTCTTCAGCTTGTTGTACAATATTTTCTGGTACCAGGTGTTGTTGTCTTGTACAATGAACTCTGAAACCCTTCAATTTAGTATACTTCTCATTACAAACCTTACATTCATAACAGCCTGACGCTCCATCTTCTGATAAAATGGCACCGACATCAGTGCTTCCTTTGTGAACCTTCATATTGTGATAATTATAACCATGCTCAGAAAAGAACTTTCTGTTACACAGTGAACATTCACGAACATCAACATTGTTGTCTTCAGCCTGTTGCACAACATTCTCCGGTACCATGTGTTGTTGTCTTGCACAATGAACTCTGAAAGTTTTTAGGTTGCTGTATATCTCATTACAAACCTTACACTTGTAACAGCCTGATGCACTGTCTTCTGATGAAATGGCACTCACATCAGCAATTCTTTTGTGAGACTTCAGACTGTGATGATTATAACTGTGCTCAGAAAAGAACTTCTTATTACATATTGGGCATTCATGAATATCAACTCTGTTGTCTTCAGCCTGTTGTATAACATTCTCCGGTATCATGTGTTGCTGTCTTGTACAGTGAACTCTGAAACTTTTCACTTTCTTGTATTTCTCATTACAGACCTTACATTCATAACAGACTGACACATCGTCTTCTGATGAAATGGCACTCACATCAGCACTTCCTTTGTGAGCCTTCAGACTGTGCAGCTTATAACTGTGCTCAGAAAAGAACTTCTTATTACAAACTGGGCATTCATGAATATCAACTCTGTTGTCTTCAGCCTGTTGTATAACATTCTCTGCTATCATGTGTTGTTGTCTTGTACAGTGAACTCTAAAACTCTTCACTTTCTTGTATTTCTCATTACAGACCTTACATTCGTAACAGCCTTCTGATGAAATGGCACTAACATCAGTGCTTCCTTTGTGAGTCTTAAGCATGTGCAGATTATAACTGTGCTCAGTAAAGAACTTTTTGTCACACAATGGACATTCATGAGCTTCAACATTGTTGTCTTCAGCCTGTTGTACAACATTCTCTGCTACCATGTGTTGTTGTCTTGTACAATGAACTCTGAAACTCTTCACTTTATTGTATTTCTCATTACAGACCTTACATTCATAACAGCCTTCTGATGAAATGGCACTTACATCAGTGCTTCCTTTGTGAGATGTGGACTTGTGATAATTATAACCATGCTCAGAAAAGAACTTCTTGTCACACATCAGACAATCATAAACAGAAGCACTGTTGCCTTCAGTCTGCTGTATATTCTCAGGTACCATGTGCTGCTGTCTTGTACAATGAACTCTGAAGGTTTTTAAGATGTTGAACTTCTCATTACACACTTTACATTCATAACAGCCTGATACATCATCTTGTAATGAAATAACCCTCTTACCACTGCTTCCTCTGTGAGCTTTCAGACTGTGATAATTATAACCATGATCAGAAAAGAACTTTTTGTTACACAAGGGGCATTCACGAACATCAACACTGTTGCCTTCAGCCTGCTGTACAACATTCTCTGGTACCATGTGTTGTTGTCGTGTACAGTGAACTCTGAAACCATTCACATTAGTGTACTTCCCGTTACAGACCTTGCACACATAATGGCCAAATGAACTATCATCATCATCATCATCATCCTGTGATGCAATGGCACACTCAATACTACTCACTCTATGAATTTTTGTACAATGTATTAGCAGTCCTCTGTTATCATGAAAACTTTTATCACAAATATGACAGTGCTTGTCTATGTAAGCACTATCAGCATCAATAACAGCATCTAAGGATGTGTTTGCCATACTGTTTCGAGAACAATTTATTTTGTGTAACTTGATATTATGAATCTGTAAACCCCGTTTACTATGAAAGCTCTTATAGCAGTTTAGACAGGTGTGATACTGTTCTTGAATTTGGATGCCTTCAGCATCATCTTGTACTGTATTTCCTGTCAATTTGTTGACCTGTTCCTGAAGAATGTCAGGTGGAAACAAATGTGAGTCATGGTCCCTATGTAATCTCCACTGATGTGACCTTAAACTACGTACATTCTTCACTATGCCCTGAGTAACAGTACATACTAGATTATCTTCACTAACTCTGGCAGTATTAAGTGTCTCGGAGTAGTCTGTAACCGCTGTCTGCTCTGTCTCCTCTTTGTGAGTTCTGCTCGTATGTGTTTTTAGACCTTTTGCATTTTTAAAAACTATTTTGCATACAGTACACTGACTTTCTCCTGCATGACTGTTTGCATAAGGTAATGATTCATTTCTAGAATTGCTACCTACAGCAACTTCAGAGAATGACTGAGAATCACTATGAAAAACCTGGTTTCCCGCTGATATACTACCAGTCATACAAGAACGATGACATTTTGCATGGCACTGGAGACCTCTCTTATCTCTGAAAAGTTTCATACAAATCGTACACTTCCAAGAAACTCTGTTATGAATCCGTACATGGCAACTAAGGGATCGCCGATCTGCAAATGTTCTCTTACAAAATGTACATTCATGATCAGTTTGCTTCACTGCAGTTTCAACTTGCAGCTTTTGTCCAGAATCTGTGGACATGCTTGGTACTTCACTAGCTCGCTTACTCTTGCAAAAATGTTGATGTCTCTTAAGCTCCTTCAAGTTAGGGAACCTCTTCTTGCAAAAGTCACATTCACACAGAAATTCTAACACAGTGAGGTTACTGTGATGAGTTAATGTATTACCTTCTGGGCTTGGAGAAGTATCAAACGCAGTATGTGTTCGAGTATGCAGTCGAAGGCCTAAGCCTGTGCTGAATGACTCATTACACAAAAGGCAAATATGATGACGTTCTTTATAGTGGCATCTGCTATGCATTCTCCGACTGTGTTTTGAATCAAATGTTTTTTTACATATGTTACATTCAAAGGGTCTTCTGTTGCTGTGATATCTTGAACAATGTAGCTTCAAACCCCTTTGACTGTTAAACCTCTTATTACAGAGAGGGCAATCTAAACCAAGTCCTTCTGTATGTATGAGTCGGTGAGTCCTATACAGTCGCCAACTACTAAACTTTCTATTGCAAGTAATACATTCATAGCCATGACTTCGAGCATGAATCTTCACACCATGCAATGTGTTGAATTTTTTAGCACATGTGCTACATTCATACAGATGTTGATCTGAAATATGAGACAACACGGACCCTTGCAGTATTGATGGAACTGGTTTGCTGTCAACATTCACGTCTGCCCCTTCAGAAGGGTGTTGGTGGTGGCGGCTGCTGTTGTTGCTGCTATCAGAAAGATATTCAGCAGCCATGTCAACAACCATATCTGTATCATATTCTTGTTTGATAAGTAAAGGCTGCAAATGGAAGAAAGTAATTAAGAATACCTTATATATATATATATATAATTTCTATTTAAATTACGAAGCTGTATGGCTGTACAGAAAATAACTAAATTCACTATAACAGTTCAGAACATTTCAGTGTCTTACAGATAGAGGATAAAAGCCTAATGTCATAATACAGAAGTAAAGTAAAGGGTATATTTAACATTTAATTAAATAAATTATAATTAAATGTCAACAATGATTAGTTTTTTAACAGAGGGTCATTTATTTTATCTGACCAATATCATTTGCAATCTACTGTTAGCATTCTGGTACACAGTGGCTAACTGCTGAGTCTGCAAAATTTGACACTATAAGGGCATCAGCAGAAAGTAACAAATGATATGTCTCCCTAAATAACGTCCCTGTAAACGGAAATGAGTAAAGCATGTTATGTGATACAAGATGCAGAGGTTAGTGTTTAAAATTTATGTTTTAGTACACATGCTGAAAAATGTCAATGTGGGTGAGATATGGGGATTATACACCTTGGACTACAATCAAGTAATCTGTGCACAACAAAAACTGATCTGAGCCAAACAGAGTAACCAGCTCTATAGCATAAAAAACAAACAAACAGGGTGCAGGCAGTCAAAAATGAAAGGCTCACTCATTTAGGATAACAGCACACATCACTCAAGTATTTTATCTGACACTTCTGTAAAAATTACAGTGCGACCTGGGTGCTGCAACAATACTTCTGAGAAGAGTAAGGAAGGTGCCTGAAGATGTAAATGCCTTGCAGCAGACACAGAGGTACCACACCGTACCTCGACTCCATCCAAGGGAAGCATTGTGGCGACTTTAAAATGGATGACAGTAGATGAGGCAATATGAAATGGGTCACTCAATTCCTTGTATATGCTACCTACAGGACGTCTTGCTTTAGGGTTCAGTGAAAACCTTACCTGGAGTGCACAGATTCCCCAGGTTCTGCACATAGCCTCTCCATTCTACTCACTTTAGATAAACTTATACAGAGAACTGCATGCCAGAATTATGAGGTACGACTTTCTTGGGTACAGAAGTATAGAAAGGTTAACAAATGAGGCACCAGTAAAGTCAGAGCATAACAGCTGTCTTAAGCAACTGTTAACACTTTGTCACATGTCAGGTGACTATCTGCTGTCAGCCCTACAGACACTTAACAGGCTCTGTAAATGGCAAAGTATGATGTTTGGTTTTCATCACTGATCTCACAATAATTCATGATAAGTCAGCCTCTTTGACTGCAGTACTGTCACTAAAAAAACTATCTTTCCAGGCAGGTACGAGATACTTTTAGGGCAAATACTTTTACAGTCCCTGTATCATGCCACTAGTCTAGCAGAAGCAAACAAAAGCCCGGAAACATCGCAGTGATTCCCTTATCTTTTGTACCAGGTTTGAAGAGGGAAAAATAGACTGCAGTGAGTTTCAAAGTGTTATCTGCAATGCTGACATAATGTGGACTGAGTGTTTTAGAATGGGGAAGAGGCAGGATATCCAGGTAACTAATGAACAGGAACAACAGGTGTTGAGAATGTATTAAAGGGGTGAAAAACGACAAACACACAGACACAGAGAAAGAAGGAATGTAATACTTTTTGTTATACAGCAACAAGAACCTGTCAGCAAAATGAACTGCATAATGCACCCCCCTACCCCAATCACACCCCATTTAGAATATGTACACAAGTATGTATGGTTAGCTACAGACTTAGAGTGTAGAGAAGTATTTGTAATGATGTGTTAACCATCATACTAATTTTATACCACGAAACAGCTAGTTTATTTAAAGCTTATGGTTTACTTGATGCAATAATGTATTGCGCCAAAAACCACAGAGATTTTTGTTACGGAATGATCTATACAGGCTGCTGTACACACAGTTGTTTACTCAGTTTTAAATGAATGACAAACACTGCTCACAACACATGATTCAGTTAAGACATGTAGCTCAGCTTCTCACTTCTCAGACACTTAACAGGAACAGTGTCCACACTATGTACGATCTCAAGTTTTTCAGGAAGGTGTGTCAACTCTCGGCTAATCAGCAATTCATGGCTCCTCACCACACTGAGCCTCATGATGGGTCCCCATTATGCTGGTTTTCAGCCAATTACTGATGCAGCTGTACTGGGTACTGTGGCTCTTTCCTGGGGGTGCAATGGCTGGCACAAGGGGTTCATCACCCACCCCCACCTAGTGCCAATGTTAAGAATGAGTAGAGCAGTACCTCTACTCTCCCTCTGTGTCTTCATGGCATGTTACACAGAATTTTACCTTAATACTGTGAGACAAGCTATTTTCCTCCTTGCAAAATGAAGGTAAGACTTTTGCCAACAGGCAGAACATATTAGTACCTAAGTTAACAACTGTTCCCACTACAGTCACCAAGTTAAATCATGTCAGAAATGTGTTCAGCAGAGTTACCCTGTGGGTGAGTGGTGATAGTCCTCTAACTACCTCCATCGCACCTTGCTCTAATTACACTAATGTACATCCTGTCCCTCTTACTGCTCCCTAGTTGGGCCTCTTTACCTCCAGTCAGCCAATCACTGACTACACTGACAATACACATTAATGAATTCACCTGTTTGGCATTCTTCTTTGATACTTCAACCCTTGAAACTGGGACCATTACATTCCCTTAAAGCCAATTAACCATCAATACAGTGCCACATTTCAGAAAGAATGGAGGCTTCAAAGGAGTAGCTATTTACACTAACTGAATATTACATAATAAAGACAGTGTTTGGATTTTGGTTGCAACATACTGTATAATCAACAGTGTCAACAATTTAGAATTTGATAATACTGTCAGTTCATTACTGACCTGTAAGGGCAGCATACAATTGTCTCTATGCTTAACTGAGTGCCATGCTACAAAGATGTATGGGAGTGGAGGAAGAAGTCCTAACATTCCCAAACTGGGCATCAGATGGAGGAAGGTGGTCAGCTGAACACCTATGTAATTTTAAGCCTGGAGAAAGAGTATGCAGTAACCATTAGACAGGAGAAAGTGTGGTGTGTAATGTTGTTCTCCAGAAAGAAATCCAATTCCTATAGTGCCTCCATCTGCACTGATGTGCAGCATAATAAAAATGGTGCTGAGGCTTATGGTTCACTAACCAGTTTAAAGAGGCAACCAAACACAAACCCAAATGCTGAAATGATGTTTGTGACACTGTGCTATCTTTGTAAAAGTGGATAAATATCAAACCAAAATGATCTTAAGTAAATAATATTATCATAATGCGTATTATAATATAAAGTTATAGTTCTTTCATGTACTTGTCATAAATAACAGTACACACCTCTTTATCTTGTCTGGTTCCCCTGAATTGCTGGATACTGAATATGCAGCAGCTCTTGATTTGAAATGATGAAGAGGTTTTGAAATACCACAACTGTTCACTCAAACATCATCAGCTGGTTACTCAGATTTCTTGTAAAAACTTTTTATTACCATGTTCAAGACCTGTAGCTTGTTTTAATATATTACTGTGATTTTCACACTTCACCTTCCACAAGCAGTTTGATTTATAGTATAATTCTTAATATTGCTCAAAATCAGCTAATCTGGACTCAAGCACACATAGCTTGGTGAGCAGCTTCAAAGAAGCTGAAAATTCTTCCCATATATGCTCTAACTTCTACTTTCTGGTAAAATTTCAACATGTTTCTGGTATTTATTTAGGCCAAACACACACCAAATTTAGATATATACAGTTTTAAACTTTGATGTCCTGGGCATGTGCAGTTAAAATGTGTAGAAAACTGTGTATGCCTAGCAGCCTTAAGACAGACTTACTCATAGACGTGTCTTTACATTAATCTCTGTAAAGACCACAGCTTGTCTTTGTGCCACAAGCATTAGAAAAGTGAAATACTACATTATGTGCATCTGACTGAGGGAGAAATAGCAGTCCAATTAATCCTGATTTACTAATCCTAACTCTTCAGTATTCCAGAAGTAAAACTTTACTTAGAAGACAAAGTATTCTGAGATTGTGAAAGAATGTGTATGACAGAGTATTATGATAATACAAACATCAATCTTAAACTCACATCTTCCACTTCACTGAAGATATTCTCAGTCTGAATGTCTGTGACAACAGAAGTTGTGTAAGTACCCTCACTGGATATATCTTCTTCCTTGATAAACACAACCTAAAAGGAGTAACAGGAGTAAACATCACAGCACAGATTGTTGAAATTACCAAACCAAAATTTATAATTCAGTCAGTCTTCGCTTTATTACAGTGTTATGATGTTTTTAAAAAAGTGTCATCAATGAAACAGGCAGATCTCAGAGGCATGTTGTATATTACATTACAATCACGAATCACGGCGACTGGTGACAGAATGCATCAAATGGCTCAAACTGAAAAAGTAGCTCACATACAGTGATTAAGTGTTTCTATGGAAGAGTTCTTCAACGAGTGTAAAGAACATAATTTGATGCAAGCAGAAATTGAAAATTTTAAGTGTGATACAGATGACCGTAACTCAATGCTCAAATATGCGACGAGGCAGTCAGTGAAAGAGGTTACACAGGCAAATCTAAATTTACTAACAGTAAAAACTGAAGGTTTAAAAGACATGGCTGTGGAAGAGGTGAGAAATGATCTAGATTGGACTGTGGCTAGCAAAGGCAGGAAGCAAGAAACTCTTCAATGAACTTTGCATGGAGCTCAACCAATCCCATTTATATGTAATCGTTTTGAACCTTGTAACAATTCAACGAATCGTGAATTGGATACTTTTAACTTAACAGTGCCACTGCACAGAAAAAGAACCAATGCAGACAAAAACAGACTTAAGAAGAGGAAAAAATGTAAAATACTATTCACAGGAAACAGCCATACAACAGATATGGCTGCAGAACTACAACATAACCTGGACAAGAACTTTGGGGTACAAGGAGTAGTGAAAACTAGTTCTGATTTATTGTCAATTTTAAATCCAGGAATAGAGGATATAAAGGACCTTACAAAAAATTATGTCATTGTTATATTGAGAGGTACGATGGATGTTAGTAAAAATGAAACTGACAATGACTTGTCACAAATTTGGACTGTCATAAAGATGCATAGTAATACTAATATACTAGTACTGGAACTACCTGACTGATATGATTTAAACACTAACTCTTGTGTAAATAGGGAAGGAAAGGTGTTTAACAGAAAACTGAGTAAATACATGAAGGCTTCTGAGTATGCATCGACAGTGGAAGTGTATTACAGTAGAAACCATCCTACTAGGAATGGGTTTCGTTTAAACAGAGGAATACAAATGGGCTAGGCAACTCCACGCTGCAGTTAACCAAATCTTTACAGTGACTCTATCTACCTCCATACCTACGGATTGGTTAGCAGTACAAAGGAAGCAGAAGTCTAATAATAATAAAAGCAACTATAAAAAATGTAGAGTTAATCATGATTCAAATGCTGCAGTGACATCACCTAAAAGTAAAGATGTTTAAAGGTAAATGATTTGGGTTCAAAATGTCTAAAAGCTGTATATCATAATGTACAAAGTCTCAATAATAAGTTAACTGAATTAACCTTGACATTAAGTTGTTACAAATCTAATAAAGATGTTGTATGCCTTACAGAACACAAGCTGATATCAGACCACATGTATGTATTGGATTTTGATAATTTATGTTAATTAGCAATTTTAGTAGAATAGCATGCAAGGGTGGTGGCACACACACATTTGTAAAGCATCATGTACAAGCTAAAGAGGTAAATTATCTTTTTAATTTGGGTTGTGATAAAGCCTTGGAGTTACCTGATGTTGAGATATTCGATCATAACATAATATTGTGTGTGTATACAGGTCTCCTTGTGGATAATTTTATGATTTCTTATCTAAATTACAAGTGGTTACTAAGAGAATGCAAGTTAAGAACAAATGATTAATACTTTGCAGTGAATGGAACATAAATTTCTTTCCATATAGCAAAAAATTATTACATTTGCAAGACTTACTTTGGAGATATAATGCAATCAATATCATGGAGATTCCTACTAGATGTTTTCATACTTCTACTTTGCTTATTGATGTCATGGTAATAGACAAATTCCATAAAGAGTATTTAATAATATGTGGATCCGGGATATCCTGACAAATTTGCTCAGTTTTTATGTTTAAAACTTCCTAAGGCTATAACTAACTCTACATTTCTATGGAAAAGATTTTGTACAGAAAATAACAATCAGGAATTCATTTATCTATTAAAAGATGAGTCCTGAGAAGAAGTGGTCACATTAGAGGACTTTAATACTTTTTTAATGCATTTTTTGAAAAAAATCTGCTATTATTTTAACATAGCATTCTCTGACAAAACATTATGTATAAAGAACAAGAAACAAAGTAAAAGGATTGCGAAAGGTTTAAATGTCTTCAGAAATAAACTGCGGTTTTTGAATAGGATAAACTATGTTACTCCATTGTCCAAAGGATCTTTGAAATATATTTTAAGAAATATCAATTGAAATTTCAGAAAGTTATTAAAGCAATAAAGAGTGGCAATGATAGGTTTATTATGTCTGGGGATAATACGAATGAACATTATGGCAGCTGATAAATAAAGGAACATGTACTTCTTGGAATAAAAATAACAATATTAAAATTAAAATTGGTTCAAAAATAACTATTAATTCTCAATAAATTGCAGATAAGTTAAATGCATTCTTTACTGATACAATTAGAGACCTTAAGCAGAAAAATAATCCTATAAAAACAAGGGACTGTCTACATGATCATATGACCTATAATCGTAATCAATGTTTGTATCTCCAGTCACAAGGTTAAATGGACTCCAGGGTTTTCTATCAAACGGGTTTGATGATGTTCCCAGAAGTTATAGTAGTGTTGTGTTCAGCTTATTACTAGTCCCCTGGTCCATATATTCAATTTATCTAACTGGATATTTTCCTTATATACCTAAAACAGCTAAAATACAACCTATTTTTAAAAAGGGTGATGAACAAGATATGAAAAACTATAGACCCATATCAATATTAAAAGTTTTTCCAAAGTACTGGAGAAACTTATGTTTAAAAAGCTTAATTCCTTTGTAGAAAAGTGCAATATTATGCTGATGCACAACATGGATTCAGAGGAGGTAGATCAATGGAAACAGCTTGTCAGTCTTTTACAGAAAGTATATTAGAGGCATTGAATAATCACTTGAATGCTGTAGGAATATTTTTGGAACTTTCAAAAGGTTTATGATGTCCTGAACCATCAAATTTTGTTAGATACATTGGAAGTTTATGGAGTAAGGAGAGTGTTGAAATCTTGGTTTAAATCCTACTTATCAAATTGTATTCAATTTGTCAAAAAAGCAAAAATTGGTAACAATAGTACCCTTCATAGGTACTCTTCCTTATATAGGGAAACAACTTACAGAGTTCTACAGGGTTCAATATTAGGACCACTACTATTTCTGTTGTACATAAATGATTTACCAGGATATGCAAAATGCCAAGTTGGTTCTATACGCAGATGACACCAATATACTAGAAGCATGGCTTTTTGGCAATGAACTTGTCTTAAATACAGCTGAAACATGTGCTATGTTATTTCATTCCAGTCAGCAGAAATGTGTTAATAAACCAAATATTATGTACAACAATACAGGCATAGCATATTGCCCAAATATAAATTCTTGGGTATTACTCTCACTGAAAACAGAAAATGGCATGCCCATATTGATATATTATGCAACAGCTTGAATAAGAGATATTTTATGATAAAATACTTAAAGGAGGTAAGAAGTCACCACTCCGAATTATATATCATGCATATTTTCAGTCTTGCATGAAATATGCTATTATATTGTGGTTAACAGATAGGTGTGTAAAAAAGTTCTTTGTCTTTGAAAAAAGGTTATCTGTTTGATTTTCATGATTAAAGGATGCGCATCCTGCAGGAAGAGTTTTAAGGCACATAAGATTTTAACAATGGCTTCAATTTATATTTTAGAGGTATTACATTTTATAAAGAACTACACGAATATTGAACATAATTATCATGTACATAAATATGATACCAGAAGCAGTCAAGACCTCAGTATCTCAGGTTGTACCACATATTTATATCTAAACAATGTTTTAAATGTGGGCATAAAATTATATAATAAGTTGCCAGAAAATATAAAAAGGTTACACGCACTTAATAACTTTAAAAAAGAGCTGAAAGCAATATTTTGCAAAATGTTTTTCATATGGTAGAAGAATATTTTCATGCAACATTGTAGTAGCTGTGTGTATTTTGACCTGGAGTAAATAACTGTAATTACTCATAAGTTCATAGTTTTATATATTGCTTTAGTCATGTGGTGGCCTTTGACTGTGAAATGTTCATGTTAGATCTGTGCATTTTATTTCTTTGCTGGCATGGTACGTACATTGTTGCGACTTGTCCAGTGTTATGTGACTCTATGAAAGCAAATAAATACTGATACTAATACTAACACTAATACTAAAACACATGTCATAAATCACACAAATGTTAGCCCAACAACTCACATATAACAACACAAATACATGAGCCACTTAGCAGATTCTATCTGCTCATAAACACAAACTCAACCTGAAAATTTACCTACTACTGATTTCTGTTAGCTTCCTCATGGTGAGTGTGTGAACATACTTCCAGAATCCTGGTCAGTATCCATGAAGCTTGAAGCCAAATCCATTAATCCAGAGAACAATACTAATAAAAACTGTCATTAATAAAACATGACATCACACTCAAGTGGTCAGTGCTCCTGCTTTGTATTCAATATTATTTATTTATTTAGTAAAACCTATACTTTACTGTCAAATGCAAACAATATTTTCTTCCATGCAGATACCTTCAGTTCCCATGTAGTAAACATGTATGAGAATACTTATGATTGTTACAAACTGTAAAAAAACTCATGTTCATACCTGATCATTTTGTTTCTCCTGCTGCCTCCTAATTAAATCTCGTAAGCTGCAGTCAGCAACTTCAACCATCAATTTGAATTTATAAAATGAATGCACTTTACTGGCACAAACCTCACATATATGGTTGGGCAACCCATCCCCAGCATACATCTGTGAATAAAATTAAAAAAAAAAAAAACCATTTTATAATCAACTGCTGCCTTAAACTACAGAAGGCCTCATCATAAATGTTAATATTATGAAATCTTGCTACATATATTGTAACGTAGCTTAATTGACCAGTCTAGTATAATTCAGTTGCAGAATCTTAGTGCACAATCCTTTATATACTGTCATGTCCTGCTCTCAAGACTTATATTATTTCACCAATGTAAACCATTTTAATATTAATTTCTATATAAGTTTGATCTCATCACAATACTTCTTTTCCACTGAATAGAATTTGTCTGAGATGTGATACCAAATCGTGTTTGAATACTTAAAATCTGTACATACATTTTATAACACTGCAACATGTACAATTTTATAGGCGAAACCTGTCTATAAAGTATGAATATTTTGACACTAACAACCCATTCTCTGAATGTAATCTTTCAAATGGAATATGAGTGGCTGAAATGAGTACAAAAGTTCAAGAGAATTTATGAAAATAACCAAAGATGGTATACTGTTATGTATGATGATTATGACAAAACACTTCAAGGCTTAAAATTAAAAGTAAAATTGGTAAACTAAACTTTAAAAAAAAAAATCACAGTTGTTGATTATCCTTGCTTGTTAACCCTTTATGTCAGAACAGGAAAACACTGTCCCAGTATTTAAACACCCTTAACAGCCAAATGGGAAACAGTTCTACAGGTTTAAAGAAAATCCATGTATTTTTACGAATATTAGTTGAAGGTAATTTTTATGTTGTTTATTTTTCACTCTATGTTTCATTTTCTAGATTTATTCTTCTCAAGTAGCTCCTGTTGTGAAGACTCTGTGCTATAAAATTTGAAGCTGACTGTATATGTTGTCATATTTCTTTGGATGTTGTTTAGGTTTCAATCTCATAACAAAAATGGGCATTTAAAGCAAAAAGTACCCTGGCTGCCAGGGGCTACTTTCAGATTTAAATCTGTCATACTCTTAATTTAGTCAAGAAGCACAGAATCAATAGAGTCAAAATTTAAGGAAACTGTTGTACCTGCAACCAATTTTCAATAACACTGACGTCAAAATTTAGAACTATTACTGTCTAATCCTCACCCTTTGACTGCCATAGCTGCCCTGATAATAAAAGGGTGAGTCAAATGAAAACTGTAAACATTTTAATATAATTTTGTGTTACTTTTTAAGGTTTTCATTTGACTCTCCCTCATACAAGTTCATCACTTAAAATATTTGTTAGGGACTGTGCAACAGCTTCTTCCATCAAGTGTTAAGGGGTTGCTCATGATGATACAACACAAGAAGTTGCATCTGGTAACAAGCTGAATGACATACAATATGTGACATCAATCTGGGGAGATACAAGCAATTTCAATATTTTATTTCCTAGTGAAACTTCTGATATATGAATTTTAGAAAGACATAATTACTTACGTAGTTACTCCATGGAGCAAAGTCCTGCTTGAGAAGCTAACCGGTTCTCAGCTAGTCAAGAAATTCCACACATTTTATGGAACCTGAAGGTTCATTACCGCATTCACAAGTGCCCACTACCTGTCCCTATCCCGAGCCAGCTTGATCCAGTCCATGCCCCCACATCCCATTTCCTGAAGATCAATCTTAATATTATTCTCCCATCTATGTCTGGGCCTTCCAAGTGGTCTCTTTCTTTCTGCTTTCCCCAAAAGAAACCTGTATATGCCCATCCTCTCCCCGAAACACACTACATGCCCTGCTCATCTCATTCTTCTTGATTTAATCACCCAAACAATACTGGGTGAGAGATACAAATCATTAAGTTCCTCATTATGTGGTTTTCTCCATTCCCATGTTACCTCCTCCCTCTTAGGCCCAAATATTCTCCTCAACACCCTCAGTCTACATTCCTCCCTCAATGTTAGCAACAAAGTTTCACACTCATACAAAACAAATGGCAAAATTATAGTTCTGTATATCTTAATCTTTAAATTTTTGGATAGCAAACTGGAAGACAAATGATTCTGCAATGAATGATAGCAAGCATTCCCTGACTTCAGTCTGTTCTTAATTTATTCCTGAATAGACGTTTGATCTGTTAAGGTTGTCCCCAAACATTTTAACTCTTCCACCCTTTCAAAGGAACTATTATCACTCTTCATACTGTGACTTCATCCGATATCCTGATCTCAAGACAAGACCATGTACTTAGTCTTACCAGCATTTACTTCTAGATCAGTCACCTTACTAGCAACTACTAAAGCTTCTGCGTATTTCTTTAAAGTATGTACATTTCCACCAATATGTTAACACCATCAGCATAAACAAGAAGCTGATGTGTACTATTTAATTTCAAACAACCCTGGTTTAACTCCTAATGGCATATTCTAAAGCAAAGTTGAAAAGCAATTGCGATAAAGTGTATACTTGTTTCACACCATTCATAATTGGCAACATGTCAGACAAATGCTTGCCTACCCAGAATCTGGTATGGGTTTCATTCAGACACATTTTTATTAGCCTTGCCAGTTTCATAGAGACACCAAACTCAATGAGAATAGTATACACAACCTCCCTCATAAATGAACCATAAGCTCTCTTGAAGTCTATAAAGAGCTGATGCACTGCTTCACTGTATTCTCATTTCCTCTCAAGAACTGGATGGATGCAGAATATATGATCAGTCATTGATGTACTGCATGGAAATCCACACTGATGATCCCCCATAATTTCCTCTGCATATGAAGTTAGCCTGGACAGCAGAATGCTGGATAAAATTTTGTACTCCTCAGGCAATTCCACCTTTTTCCAAATAGAAGCAATAAGTTTATGGATTTCAGAGTGAATTTTTATACCCCCTGCCTTAATGAATTCTGCTGGAATTTGATCAATACCTGGTGATTTGTGTCCTTTTAGCTTTTCAATGGCCATATCAACCTCAAAGGCACTCAGCTCAGGCACTAGTGCTTTTGCTGTATGTATTTCTGTCTGCCTACCATTACTAACCACATGTACATTGAGCAGCTAGGAGATGTGGTTCCTCCACAAAGCCAAAATACTGTGGCAGTATGTAACCAAATCACCCTTCTCATACTTCACTCTATTAGTTCTAAGCTGGTAACCCTTCATAAAATCAATGATGCCCCTATACAAGTCTCTGATATTTTTAATCTTACTGTAAGTTTCCGGTTCATCAATTTTAGCTTTCAGATTTTCCTTCTTTTTGTTCCTGAAATGTCTGTTAGCTTCATGTCTTACATTGTTCAGATTATTCACATTGCTTTGGTTTGAATCCTGTAACCACTGCATTTTAGCCTGCTTCCTTTGATCTAAAAAACCTAAACATTCTTCATCAAACCATGGTTTATGCTGCTTCAATTCATACAGACCTAGACTCTATTTAGTTGAGGTTTTGATATTCTCTATGTTCTGGCAAGTCCTATTTATGTCCTTGTTATCACTAGTTCTCTGAAGCTGCAAACCTGTTTGAGAGCTCAATCTGACAGTTTCCTAAACTCCAGCCCATGTAGCTTCCTGAGATTAAATCTATCCACATCAAACTTCTGTGCTGCTTGTTTAATTACACACACTCTTCCCCTAACTTTTGCAAACACCAGACAGTGATCAGTAACAAAGTCAGCTCCCTTGAAGATCATACATCAAGCATACTCAAATGCCACCTCCAATCTATCAATATGTGATCAATCTGGTTGTAAGTCTTCCCATCAGGTGAGGTCCAGGTGTACTTTTGAATGTTTCGGTGTGGGAACACTGCGCTCTTAACTAGATTTTTTGATGTGACAACATTTACTATTCTAACACCATTATCATTACTATCCTGATGTAGACTCTCATTCCCAATTGTCAGTTTGAAAGTATTCTCTCGCCACACTTTTGCATTAAAAATCTCCTAATAGAATTTTCTTACTGTACATAGGAAATGATCAAAAACCTGCTCTAATTCCTCATAAGAACTGTCACTTTTCTCTCCACTTGGTGTACGCACATGCAGAACAATTGTATTACACCAGCAACCTCTCAGAACTATATACGCATCCTATCACTAACAAACTCTCCCCTCTTAACTGCTGATACTATTCTGTGGTGTACAAATATCCTGTTCCCAATTGATAATTTTCGTTTCTTTTTCCATAGAAAAAATTGTAATCCCCTGCTCTTACTGTGCCCCCTTTGTCCCACCTAACCTCCTGTACACCCACTAAATCTAATTTATATCTTGCTAATTCCATGGCTACTGCTGTAAGGAAACCTGACCTATACAGGCTCCTAACATTCAAAGTACCAAATCTCATGTCCCTTCTCCAATGTTTAAGTCATACCAAAGTGTCATTCCAGGTATGAGGCTTTCTTTGTGTATGATTCATAACATAAATTTTTATGGTGAGGAGTTGTTAGCACCTCACCCAACCCCCAACCTGGAGGACTACCCCTTTTTGGCTGTCCACGACTGCTTATTCAATATAAAAAAGGTCACAAAGGCCCAAATGTATCCCTCTGCAAACTTGCAATGCTTACCTTGATTATTTGCTGATTGCCATATCCACCTATGTAATGTGATGAAATATGGCAGAGACTGCAGAGATGTGATTTACATATCTGTCAATAAAGTGAAAGCTAAAAGCCTAAACCTGGCTTGAATACGAAAGGCCAACCATGCTATAATATAGTATGTGTATAAAATGTACAGGGGATAGACAAAATAATGGAAACACTAAACAACATAGGAATAAAACTCTTTGCACTGGCTGCATTGGAAGAACATTAGTTGTATCTTTCATTATTCTTTTGTTTGTTTACACTGTGTAGTGCCAGTGTCAATGCATTACAGATTATTTTTAGTAACAGTTCATATGAAAGTATTGCAAAATGGAAGACTTGTCAGATTTTCAAAGAGGCCAGATTTTTGTGCGCATTTAGTTAAAGCATTTGCAATAAAAACAGCCACTTTAGTATGTATATTCAGAGCAGCTGTTTCCAAGATTATGATGGCATACACAAATCATGGAGAGACACCGTCAGCTAAGAGGTATAGTGGCCAAAAACCAAAACTAAGTGAAAGGGACTGCCATACATTGAAAAGGACTGTCTAAAAATCACTGAACTACTGCAGCAAAGGTGAAACGAGAACTCCATATTCATTTCAAAGAATGCTTCCACAAAAGCAGTCTGACAAGATTTTCACAAACCTAACATCCATTGTAGAGATGCAATTGCTAAGCCTCCGATTACTTGCAATGCTAAAAGGCAAAGATGGTATGATGATCATAAAAAATGTAAGTCTAATGATTGGATATATGTAATATGGTCAGATGAGTTGTCCTTCACGTTGTTCCCAACATCAGGCCGAGTTTATATTTGGAAAACGTCCAAGGAAGCCAACAAACCTGAATGCCTGGTTCCAACTGTTAAACAGGGAAGTGGATCTGTGATGGTTTGGGCAGCAACATCTTGGTATGCTGCTGGTCCTATAATTAATCTGAATGGCTAATTACTGCTAGTAACTACATGGACACTTTAGGTAACCAGGTGCATCCTGTGGTCCAGATGATGTTTCCTAAAAATGATACAATTTTTCAAAATGGCAATTCACCAATACACACAGCTAGAAGAGTTCAGTCTTGGTTTGAGGAGCATGAAGTGCACTTCAACATCTTCCCTGGCCAGCACAATTGCTAGGCTTAAATATCAGTGAACCCTGCTCTTGAAAACTGACCATATGGTCAGTTTTCAAGAGTAGGAGTAGGGTGTGAAGCAGATTCCCCCTCCATCATTTCTCAAGCAGCTACAAGATATTCTTCATGAAGAGTAGTACAATAGTGCACCAGAGACTATTCAGAATTTTATGAGTCTATTCCAAGAAGCAAACATGCTGTACTACAGGCAAATGGTGGACCAACTCCATATTCATAAAGAAAAATTACATCTCTTACAACTGTTTCCATTATTTTGTCCATCTTCTGTGTGTTGGCTGACGTAAGATGAGCCTGCCACTGAAATGAAGCCCCAAACCTAAATTGAGCAGATTTCTTTTTGTATCTTGGGTACCTGTCAATAAAATAAAACCTGGAAGCCTAACCTTGTTGGCAATCTGCAAGATCAACCTTGTTGGAATAGTTTGTTTTAAATGTATGCTTATACCAACAATGTTAGGATTTCAAGTATCCTTTAACTGACACAATCCCAGTAACTCATACTTCCGCACACTATAACAAAACATATTTATGACACTGGGGTTTGGGTTTGCTGTATCCTTCACATCACTCAGGGGGCGGCGGGGGGAGGGGGGTTAAAGGGTGCAAACGAGTGCGCCCGTATCTAATGACTTCCCGCGTATAACATTGCACAAGTACAGGAACTAACATTCTAACTCACTAGCCTAAGCTTACGCAGAACCTCGCTCACATTCTCAACCCGGGCGGGTCCTATTTGAAGTGTAACTTTCTCGCCATAAAACACAGAGAGAACTTTAACGGTCGGGTGTTTGTAGGAGTTCATGCAATACAAATTTGCAAATGTAAAAAATAGGCGCCGCTATTTTGGGGTAGTTCCTGCAAGCCACAGTTACAATAACCAATACGTACATGTTATTCCAAACTAACCTGCGTGCAAGGTGACAGAATCTTGATTTTGGCAGGCAAGTCCTCACTTCCACCAAACAGTGGAAGCAGAGAGTTCTGTGCTCTAGTACACAATCGGCACATATTATTGACGTTAAAATCCATTTCAGTAGTATTCACTACGCATAACAGTTAACAAATTTCAACTGAATCTCCAATACCGAAATGTATTAATTTCTGTTTCAACGCTTCCTTCTGTACAGTTCTTCATTCATCGGTATTTCATGCGGGCCTGCTTTCCACTCTGGGACAACATGCACATGTAATCTCATTGCGCCCTTTCTTGTGCGTGGCTTTCTCACGGATTCATACGCTTCTGTCGTCTGCGAAACAGGACTCCAGCCCACTCTGTGCTCCAGCCAATGTCCACTAACACGGATCGTCTATTATGTAAGCGAACATGGGAAACTCGGCTCAACGTTATTGGCTGGACAATGGAGACCTGTCGTGACGTCATTTTACAGCGACTAACCCGTTCTTCAGTCTCTATTCTGTGTGTGAATTCAGGCTTTCGCGCGGTGTATAAATAAGGCCTTAGCTCTCGTGGGATGTGACACAGCGTTGAT
>Ga0209755_10003136_pt1 | contig 21173 bp, 18 predicted proteins | sample TergutCo191P1_FD_187301 | JGI IMG/M metagenome (GOLD analysis project Ga0209755, IMG submission 187301) | Cornitermes sp. P1 segment gut microbial communities from Petit-Saut dam, French Guiana - Co191P1 (SPAdes) (version 2) | ecosystem: Host-associated > Arthropoda: Insects > Digestive system...
GGTTTTTTACGGAAAGTCCTGCAAACTCCTCTCCGGGGATATTCAGGACAGTTTTCAGGAAAGCCCTTGTGTTGTCGATGTTCCTGCGTTCGCCGAAAACCTGTTTAAAGGCAAAGTCTTCGAGCGGGGAAACAAAAGTGTCATTTTTCATAGATGTATCCTTAGTTCATGATTTTCCCGGGGCGTCAAAAGATGCCCGGCAGAGAACCTTCAAAACCATGAAAATTCTCCACCCTTATATGGCATGAGAGTGGCGTTTTGCTTTAGCGAAAATGAAAGAATTTTGAAAAAAATGATAAATTTATTTAATTGTCCACGGATTTCCACAGATTTTCACGAAGAGGGAAGAAGACTTCTACCACGAACCACACTAACAGCCTGAACCACTCAGGAGTGGTCAGGCTTTCACGAACTTTATATCTGATATTTTCTCTCTTTTCCCTAGAATTTATTGTTTAGAATCAGGGCTTTGTAAGGTTCTAGGAAAAGAATGCGGACAGCAGGTTCGGTCTTGTTCGTGATGAAATTCTTCTCTCTTCTTCCGTGCCAATCCGTGGACCTTCTTAAATCTCTTGTTTTTCACGAAAAGAGAAGGATGAGTCAAAATCATTCATTTGAAAGAACCATTCTTGTAAAAGGTATTCTTTCTTTGTAACCTTGCCTTACATTAAAATGATTAAGAACGAGTCTTTCTCCGTTCCAGATATGATAAAGCCTTTCAACATGAGGAAAATAAATGGCAATATCGTTTTGAATTCTCTGGTTAGCTTCACTTGCAGTTATATTGTTGTATCTTGCATATTCCTGCCTCGAAAGTCTTGTATAAGTATTATTAAAATCATTATAGGGCATCAAGGCATTTTGGAAACGAATACTGGATATTCTGTGCCTTTCAAAGATAAAATTAACGCATTCGCCGTTAATAAAACGGGTATTGAGAACGATGCGGTTTCCGTCTATGGAATAAGTGCCTCTTTTATAAAGCATGTTATTGTAAAAAAGCTCGAAACTGTTATTATCGCCAAAAACATAATCAACATTATGCCAGCCGTCATTGAATCTCCAAGTACCTGTAAACCTGTTTTCCTGAGCTGGCAAAAAGGAGGAAAAAACAAAAAACAGAAAGGCAAAAAAGGTCAATTTATATAAATATTTCATAGAACAAAACTCCTTTACCAAATTGTCATAGTTAATTTTGAACTTGTGTTGTTCAAATTTTCAATGTTTACAGAGGAAGCACTTCGGCTGCGTCTAAATGAATAAGTTGGATTTTCACGAGCAACTAATGAAAGATCTACTTGGAAGAACTCAACAAAAACAGCTAAAATTTGAGTATGCAAGGCATTAACTTCGGCTCTTGTTCCTGTAAAAGTAAAAATGGAAGAAAGAGCATAAGTAGATTCATAGCGAAAAACCTCAAAAGTATAAGTTTTGCCGTTTTCAAAAGTAATTTCCCGGACAGGAACAGCACCTGATCCGCTTGGAGTAAGGTTTCCATCTTTACCTAGAATCATCATGTCGATAAGGTCGATTAATTCCTGCTCGGTTTGTGCAAAAACAGGCATAAGACAGAGAAAAAGCAATAAAACAATGATTAATTTTTTCATTAACATTTCCTTAATATTTAATGGAATAATTGTACCATGATAATGTCAAGAAAAACAAGAAAAACAGGACATTATAACAAGCTTTTTCCTCCTTATTGTGACTTATCGTCTTATAATAATACTTGTTATACTTACCAGATTACTAATTCCGTTTGATAAAACAGTCCTTCTTCAGTTAATCCAATATACTGCTCATATTAAAAAAACATTCCCCGTATGCACATTCGCAAGTTTTCCCTGCGCTTCCTTAGCCGCGTTTTTTAAGAACGCAGGATCGGTTGCAGGCGCATTCCAGCGGTAATCGGGATGATATGCCGTCAGGTGCCATGGGATTTCCCTGTCCACAGAAGCGATAAAATCCGCCGCGGCGCTAAGCTCTTCTTTGGAGTCGTTTAGGTCGGGCACCACAAGGGTTGTAATCTCAATGTGGACATTTGCTTTATGGCAAAGTTTTATAAAGTTTTTGACAGTTTCCAAATCGCCGCCAAGACAGCTTTTATATGACGCAGAATCGTAACATTTTAAATCGACATTTGCGGCATCTGTTAATTTTAAAATTGCAGATGCGGCAGATTCGTTTATGCAGCCGTTTGTCACAAGCACATTTGCAATGCCGTGTTTTTTGGCAAGCGCCATGCAGTCAAGAACATATTCTATGTGAACGAGAGGCTCGGAATATGTGTATGCAATCGAGGGAGTGTCATTTTTTAAAGCGGCGGAAATAATTTCTCCCGGCTGCATCCACTTTCCGGGGATTTCAGTATTTTGGGAAATGTGCCAGTTCTGGCAAAAAGGGCAGTGCAGGTTGCAGCCCGCAAAACCGAGCGAAAGAATATTTGTGCCGGGCATAAAATGGTAAAGCGGCTTTTTTTCGATCGGGTCAATTGCAAGCGCGGAAATGAATCCGTAAAAGGGAATTATTCCCTTTGCGCCCTTGTTGCCGCGAACGCCGCATATGCCAAAACTTCCGCTTTTTATTTCGCATTTGTTGGGACAAAGATCGCAGCGCACATTTTCGCCTTCCGGGGTCATGAACAAAGGTTTGCGTATAATCTGCGAAAAGGCGGAGGCTTCTGTCATTTTATTTTACTTCGAACGGCTCAAGTTTAACGCCAAAAGCGCCGCGTTTTATCCATAGTTTTACAAACGGAACGCCTTCGCCCGATTCCGTAACTGCGGAAGGTTCTTCTTCGACATAAATAACATCTTCAAGTTTGAACTCCAGGATCACAGGCTCATCGCCCAAAGGATCGCTTACAAGCAGAAGCTTGCCGTTTTCAGACGGATGAACTCTCGAATAGCCCGAGTACGGTACGCCGTCATTTGGATGTCCATTTGCATATTTGGCAATACTGCTTAGCGGCAGCATCTCAAGGTATTTAATATCGTTCACATTTCCCTCCAGTTATTAATATAAAGCATAAATAATTGAATAACAATAAAAATCTTAGTAAAATTAAATATGGAGAAATGCGCGTTTTATTTTCAAGGTGATAATGTACTTGCCCCTTATGAATGGAATGAAACGGAGGCGGAATTATTTGAATTTCCTCTTGAGTTGTCAAAATTGTTTAATTCTCCGGACATTTTTAAATTATTTGCTTTAAATGGAAAAACGGACATGACTTGCGTATCCGTTTCTCCAAAAGACGCATTGCCCAATGGTTGGAAAAGCATCACGGTACGCCGGATTCTTTCCGTGTATGCAGGAAGCGATAATAATAACCTTTCAAATATAATTCGCTCGTGTCATATTGCGCAATGGAAAAGGGAATCGCGTTTCTGCGGAACATGCGGCACAGAAAATGATTTTTTGCCGGAGCATGCCCAGCGTCTTTGTCCAAATTGCGGAAGAGCCGAGTTTCCAAGGATATGCCCTGCCATTATTGTGCTTATAACCGATTCAGAAAACAGAATACTTCTTGCGCACAATAAAAGATTCCGCGCAGGGGTTTATAGTCATATATCGGGTTTTAATGAAGCAGGCGAATCGCTGGAAGAAACCGTAGTGCGGGAGATACGCGAAGAAATAAATATCGAGGTTAACAATATAGAATATATAAAATCTCAGCCGTGGCCGTTTCCGAACTCTTTAATGCTTGGCTTTAAGGCACGGTACTTATCAGGAACAATTAAGCCGGACGGCGAAGAAATCGAAGACGCAAAGTTTTTTTCAAAGGATAGTCTGCCGGAACTTCCAGGCGAAGGTTCTCTTTCCCGCATGATAATTAACAACTGGCTTGCCGAAAAATATTGATATCCGTTCGTGTTAATCCGTGAAAATTCGTGGACTAATCTTTTCGTGTAAACCCTATCTCTCTGTTCGTATTATTTCGATGATACGCCAGTTGCCGTGCCTGTCCGGTCTTAATGAAAGTATGTCGGTTCTGTTCCTTGGAAACCTTTCAACTGGCGACCATAACATGTATTGGGCGCGGTAGATTATCAACCTGTTTTCCCTGCTGCCGCTGATATGCTGAATATCAAGGTCTGTTACGCCGAATGCGTTTTCGGAAGGAAGCTCCCCTCCGTTTTCTCTCCATGTCTCTGCAGGAACAATGGAAGGTGTCTGCGTTATTTCGTAGGATTGCCTTGTTTTTACTATGGCATACAAACTTGTGGCGGCGTTAACGTCAACTTTGGTCGCTCCCTGTATGCACGCCTGCATGAATTGATGATCCAAATTGCTGAATGCCTCGTAATATTTTACGACAACTTTTTCCGCCGATAAACCCCCGGTCGTTGGACGGCGCGCTATTCCCTGCGCTGTCGTAATTGTGACAAACAGCGCAAAAAAAATGCCCACTGCAATACCCATTAACAAATATTTGTTGTTAAGGACAAATCTTCTTGTTTTTATGAATGTATTCTGCTTAAAAAGGTAAAGTTTTTTTTCTTTTTCGACCTGCTCGCTTTTTTCCCGAGATACCTCAATAACGGCATTCTCTTTGTTCATTAAAATTTCCAAAAGCTCGGTAACGATTTCTATGCCGCTTTTTCCCTGCGGCTTTTTTTCGACAGGCAGCATAAGCGCCGATTGAATCAGTCCTGCAAGTTTGCTGTCAATTTCGGGCGCAGCCAAACGAACGGGAAGAAAAATCCCCTCCCTCATGTCCTGAAAAATTTCTCTGGACGGGTAGGGATGGGAGCCTGTAAAAATTTGATACAGCATAATGCCTGCGCAAAAAGCGGTGATGCTCATGCCGATAAGATCGGGGCAGTTGTAGCGATCTAGCTCCATTCCTTCAAGGTAAAGGCAGCGGTTGGATAAGTGTTCGGGAGCAAAAAAGACGCTCCCGTTCGGATTGACAAAAGCCGCGCTCGGATTAAGTGCAGATCGCGTATCGCCCAAAAACATTTTTGCCCTCATCCAAAAGACCAATGCTTTTAACGCGGCGTTCGAATCGTTGTTGTTTAAAATCAAATCGAGCCTTTGTCCCTGAAACGCAGGCCCCCAGACGCGCATCAAATTGTTTGTCTCGTTAACGCCCGAAGGCCTCCATTTTTCGTGAGTGCCGTCGGCGTTTACAACATAACCAACCTCAGTCAGGCTTTGAGACATTTTGGTTCTTGCGAACGCTCTTGGATCCAGCCCGGTTTCGAAACAAATTGCCGGGCTGTCATTGATATTGGAAATATGGATGCTTCGTTCCATTTCGATTCCTAATTTTTATCTTGGCGAATAAAGATAGCGGAAGTACTCCATGTCGGTTGTAAGCGTCTTGTCAAACTTTGGCATGGTTTGACGATACGATTCAATCGCTCTCCAGAAACTGTAAAAATTCGCCCTGTCTCCTCCCGAGTATGCCAATGAATAAATGCGCGCGGCTTCGGCATCGGCTCTACCCATAATTGTCTGAGACTGTTCATAAGCTCCGGATAAAACAGTTTCTTTTTCCCTGTTCATTTTACCCATCCATTCCGCCTTGCGTCCTTCGCCGTCAGAACGATAAGCCATTGCAAGCTGATTACGCTCTCTGATCATACGCGCATAAACGCTTTGGGTAAGCTGCGCCGAATAGCTGATTTGACGCGTTACGATATCGATAAGCTCAATGCCGAATTCCTTCTCAAGGTCCTGAGACGAACGGGCAAGTATCAATTGAGCAAGCTGTCTTCTGCCTTTGGTAATCGGTCTGTGGTTCGATTCGTTTTGCGCGGGAGAACCGATTTCTTCCACATTGATGTCAACGGTAATATCGATATCATCGCCGCCAAGAACTTGGGTACCTGCGCGTTCCGTAATAATGTTTGAATTGCGAACCGATTCGATCAGCGGGTTTTCGGCAACTACCGTTCTAACCGACGATTCAATGATTCGTCCAAGTCTGTCAATTGCGGTAGCTTCAGTTTTTAGCGACTTGTAGAATGTGCTTGGATCCGAGATGCGCCAACGCGCCACAACATCGACAAAAATGTACTGTCCTTCCGCTGTGGGAATCAGTTCCGGAGTTCCGCTCCATGCCATAATCTTTTTGGGGTAACGGACAACTTCGTCGATAAAGGGAATCTTCAATTTGAGACCTGCGTCCGTAATAACCCTTTTAAGAGTTCCCAACTGAATGATAACCGCCTGTTCGCCTTCGTTGATTACAAAAAACGGACCGGCAAGAAAAAGACCGATAATAATTGCGGCAATAACAATTAAGGTTGTATATATTTTTTTCATTATCTTGCTCCTCTTTGCATATTCAACAAGGGCAGGAAGTTGTCAAGATTGCGGTCGATGATTGTCATGCCCTGTTCGTTTTTGAACACTTCCTCGATCATTTCATAATACAAACGCTGTCTTGTAATTTCTGGCGCTCTGCTGAACTCGGCATACACCGAATTGAAACGCGCCACATCGCCGTTTGCCCTGTTCACGCGCTGCATTGCATATCCTTCCGCTACCTGAATTATCTGCTGGGCTTCGCCCCTTGCTTTCGGGATTTCCGCGTTGTATGCCTGCTGACCTTCGTTGATTAGCCGTTCCCTGTCCTGTATCGCTTTGTTTACGTCTTCGAACGCTTCCTGTACGCTTCCCTCGGGAGGGGTAACGCCCTGCAGTCTTACGCCGATTACATTGATGCCAAGGTTGTAAGTGCGGAACGTATCGTTCATAAAAATTCGTCCCGCTTCCTGAATCGCGGTTCGCTCAACGCCGATGATGTCCATGATTGCGCGATCGCCTATGAGCATATTGATAGCCGAGCGCGACACATCGCGGATCGTCCTTATAGGATCGTTTACGTTAAAAATCCATGCTCTGGGATCATCGATGCGGTATTGGATTACCCATTTGACATCTACGATGTTAAGGTCGCCCGTCAGCATGACAGCTTCGTTTTCCCTGCTTTCGCCCCTGCTGCCGTAAGATCCCCTTTGCGACGTAATGCCGAAACTTTGCTCCTGAACACCTTCTACGTTGACCGTATAATTTCGGTCAATCCCGAACGGCAGTTTAAAATGGAGACCGGAATCTTTTGTGTCAACATACTTGCCAAAACGGGTAATAACCGCCTTTTCTTCCGGAGCTACAATATAAACACTGGTAGCCAATACAATCAGCGCCAATATTCCCGCGACTATCGAAATAAGTTTTTTCGGGCTCAAATTGCCCATGGTTTGTGGATTAAACTTCATAAGAAAGCATTATAATATGGATAAAAATAAAACTCAAGCCGACAGCGTATTAATACTGCATATAGGTTAGTTGAAAGCCTTTATAAACAATAGTATAATTGTAGCATTAAAGGGGGATCCCATGGATAAAGAAATGGATTTTACGATAGAAGAGCTGGGCAATGCGACAGTTCCTTCTCCGATTGAAATGTCAAAAACGCAAGGAGACAAGGCCGCCAACTATGTTACCGACGACAGGTTTGTACGGTTAAGTTCATTTATTGTACCGGGCGAACAATCGTCTGTTACAAGATCCCAGGTACTGGAACGCGCAGGCCCCAGGGAAAATATTTTCTTTACGCCAGCTCACGTTCATGCAGGCATTGTAAGCTGCGGCGGTCTTTGTCCCGGAATCAACGATGTAATCAGGTCGATAGTCCGCTGTTTGTGGACGCGCTACGGCGTTCATAGAATCACGGGTATCCGTTACGGTTATCTCGGCTTTCTGCCCGAATACCAATACGGAGTAAGGCAGTTGGATCCGGATGTTGTCGACGACATACATAAAATCGGCGGCACATTTTTGGGCAGCGCGCGCGGCGGCGGCCGTGAGGTTGAAAAAATTGTCGATACAATGGAAAAACTTAATTTTAATATGCTCTTTGTAATCGGCGGCGACGGCACCCAGCGCGGTACCCTCGATATAGCCGAAGAAGTTGATAAAAGAAAACTGAAAATATCGCTGATTGGAATTCCCAAAACAGTTGACAACGATTTTGCGCTGATAGACCGCTCGTTTGGTTTCAGCACCGCCGTTGCCAAAGCGGTCGAGGTTGTTACGGCAGCTCATGTCGAAGCGGTCTCGGCGATTAACGGCATCGGACTTGTAAAAGTAATGGGAAGGGATTCAGGCTTCATCGCGGCGCATACCGCGCTTGCAAGCCACGAAGTAAACTTTGTATTGATCCCGGAAGTGCCGTTCAACCTTGAAGGCTATAACGGCTTTTTAACCCACCTTGAAGAACGCATCAGAAAGAGGAACCATGCCGTTATCGTTGTCGCCGAGGGCGCAATGCAAGATCAGCTTTTAACCGATAAAAAATTCGATGCAGGCGGAAACCTCAAAATGGCGGACGTGGGAATTTATCTTCGTTCAAGGATTCTCAAACACTTTGAAGAAAAAAAGATGGAGATCAATTTAAAGTACATCGATCCAAGTTATGCGCTCAGATCCGCTCCTGCAAACCCCGACGATTCGGTTTACTGCGAACGTTTGGGAAATGCGGCGGTTCATGCCGCGATGGCAGGAAAAACCAAAACAATTATCGGTCTTGTAAACAACAGGTTTGTTCACCTTCCGATAAAATCTGTCATCACTCACCGCAACAAGGTTAACCCCGAAAGCAGCTTATGGCGTGATACCATCGACGCAACGCATCAGCCTCAGCTTATGGTGAACAGATTTGGCGCCCATTAATGCACGCGTATGCACAAGTGCATTGCGTGTGGATGGAGGCTCCAGCAAGGCGTGGCGCACGATTAAAGTCAATGAGATGAAAAATGCGCGAGGGGTTTATCCCGAGCGGCGCGCCCGGAGCCCATTAGCACGCGTATGCACAAGTGCATTGCGTGTGGATGGAGGCTCCAGCAAGGATTTAGGTAGTGTTTAATAAATTGAGAGATGAGCTTGCCGTCTGCGGATTGAACGCAGTGATTGCAGTCGGCGAGCATCATCCCCAGACGATTAACCGGCTCTTTCTTCGCGAAGATCGATTCAAGTCATTTACTCATGTTTGCAAACAGCTTGCCGAGCGCAAGCGTCCGTACAAAATCTGCGAAGACGAAGAACTGGAACGTATCTGCAAAAGCGTTCACCATCAGGGCGTTGTGGCAATGATCGAAGAGCCGGTGATCGAACCGCTCAGCCTTGAAGATCTTGACGCATGGGCAAGCGAAGGAAAGACGGGCGTTCTTCTTCACTCGGTCGGCAATGATCATAACCTTGGCGCAATCGCAAGAGCCGCGGCTTTCTTTGATGTAAGTTACATTGTCTTAAACGAAAATGATTCTGCATTTGAGAATGAAGACGAGGGCGATAAGGATATGCGTCTTACAACAAGCGCGTACCGAGTCGCAGAAGGCGGGTTTGAACATTTAACGGTGCGCAGAATTGCAAACAGCGCGGCTTTTTTAAAGGACGCGTCAAAACGTCTTATCACTGTCGGCACGGATATAAGGGCAAGACAGCGCATAACAGATTTGGGCGGCGTTATAAAAGATCAAAAACCAAGACCGGGAATTGCGCTTGTTCTTGGCAACGAAGAAACAGGTTTGCCGAAAAACGTAAAAGATCATTGCCGGCATTTGCTGCGCATTCCCGGAACCGGAAACATTGACAGTCTTAACGTATCGCAGGCAGCCGCACTTTTCCTGCATGCCATTTATGAGGTATAATTAAATTGTGGCAAAACGAAAACCTGCAAAACAATCTAAAAAGAATTCCCAGTTAGCGGTCATCTTTTGGCTTGTTTTTGCAATTGTCATTATCAGCATCTTTATGCTGAATATCGAAACAATTCAAAAAAATTTTAATCTTTTCTGGTCGCGAATGACAGGCGTACCCGGCGCGGAAGAAGAACATTTGGAAATGGAAGAAGAACCGCCGCCTGCGTCTACGGTCGTGATAGAGCCGCCACCCGTTCCGCCGACTCCGCCGCCTGCAGAACCGCAAAGAACTGAACCGGAAAGACCGCCGACACAGCCGTCAACACAGCCTGTAACTCCGGCAAGGCCTTTGCAGCCTGTTACACCGCCTGAAAGACCGTCCGCGCCGCCGCCCGCTCCCGTTCAAACAAGGGAAAGGTCGATTTATTTTACTCATGTTGGAAGCGACGGTCAGATACTTCATTCAAGAGTTACGCGAAGAATTCCCGTTTCTTCGTCGCCCATGCAGGATGCGCTTAATGTACTGCTTTCGGGTCCGACTTCGGATGAGGTTGGCAGAGGCATTTTAAATTTAATTCCGCAGAATACGCGCATACTTTCCGCAGCAGTACGGGGCAGCACCGCCTATCTTAATTTCAGCGAAGACTTTTTATACAATACATTCGGCGTAGAAGGTTATGTCGCGCAGCTTCGTCAGATTGTCTGGACAGTCACAGAGTTTCAAAATGTGAGAGACGTTCAGTTTTTGATTGAAGGGCGAAGACTCGACTATCTTGGCGAAGGCATTTGGATTGGAAGCCCGATTGGCAGACAATCGTTCTAAAGCGCATCGGTAATAATCCCCATTTTTTCTGAAACTCACAGCGACATTTATTTCGCTGTGAGTTATTTGCCTAATATCCGCAAATAAATGAGAATATACTACATGGCGAAAAATACCAAATTTGATGAAAATTATATTCATCAGCTAATCAGTAATAATTTAAAACGCTTTAGAAATCTGCAAAATGTATCCCAATTGAGCCTTGCAGACATGACGGGACTTACCCATAATTTTATTCATGACATAGAAAATTGCAAAAAAGGGGTTTCGACCAAAACTCTGGCAAGACTTTCAAATGCCTTGAATGTAGAACCTTATCAATTTTTTCTGCCGGATGAAATTCCTGGCAGCGAGGCTTTGGTTTATGTAAAAGATTTTAACAATTCATTGCAAAACTTTGTGAATGATTTAACGCAGCAATACATTACGGGACAAAGAAAAGACCATTAATCTTGCCGTTCGCCAATATTCTCCTGAATAATCGCTTCAATTTTGCCTTTCCAAAAATCCGGATTTTCCAAACGTATAAGACCGCAAACAAGCGAAAATATTACAATCTCGATTCGGCTTTTTAATTTGATTTTTTTTCTTACGCTGGTCAAACAATTCTTGACAGTTCCGGGACTAAGATGCAGACTGTCGGAAATATCGTCATCCGAGTATCCGCTTGCCATCGCTGTTACAACGCATCGTTCCGCCGGCGTATAAAGCTCATGTTTAATCTCTGTAAGCTGCACAGGAAATTGATTTATAAGCAGAACCCGATTTATCAGTTTCATATTGATCGACTCGCTTATATAACAACCGCTCATTGAAACAAGATTTACAATCAATACAAGCTTGTCAAAATCGTTTTCCTTCAATAGAAAGGCGGAAACTCCGGCTTTAAACGAAAAACCCACAAGTTCAACCTCGCAAAAACTGCTTAAAAAAATTATTTTTGTGGAAGGCGATCGTCCGCGGATCATTCGCGCCAAATTCGGCGCTTCCGCCATTGTAAATTGAATGTCTATTATGAGTACGTCGGGTTTTAACAATTCGGACCTTAATATGGTTCCAAAATCGTCTTTTTCCATGCCCAAAATGTCAAAATTGTCCTGTTTGGACAGAGTTGACTGGATTTTATCCCTATCTGTCTTTTGTTTCGCAAAAATAAGTATGCGGATTTTTTCATACATTTGTTTTTTCTTTAAACTTGACAACAGACGGATATCCTTCTATTATAGTGTACAATAAATGAAGACAATTTTTATAGTGGATGACAGTGATACAAACTTGGCAAAAGCCGAAGAGGCTTTGGAAGACCATTTTCGCGTAATGACGGTTCCTTCTGCCGTAAAAATGTTCTCATTATTGGAAAAAATAACGCCGGATTTGATTCTTTTGGACATCGAGATGCCCGAAATGAACGGTTTTGAGGCGTTAGAAAGGTTAAAAGCCAATAATTCGTGGAAAGATTTCCCGGTTATTTTCCTTACCGGGACAACGGACGCCTCTATCGAAGAAAAAAGCTCAAAATTGGGGGCTGTTGGCGTAGTAACAAAGCCATTTTCTGCTTCTTCGCTTCTCGATAAGATAAATTCACACATTTAGTACCATTTTCTCCAATTATGGCTTATAATTATAGTACTTACTTTCAAATAGGCGAGTATATGGAGGAATGTTTTGCGATCTAAGTCGGAAAAAGGCCGCATTTCAAATACGATTTATATACAAATGTTCATCATTGTTATCGCATTTGTAATAATGGGCGTATCCAGCTTCATTTTCGCCGGCCGCAATGAGCAGAAACATTTGGTAAAAGACGCAAAGAACTCGCTCTCCTTTACAGAAACGGAGATTATCGGCAATCTTATGGAACTGGAATCTTTCCTGATTGGATTGTCCGAAACTGTGCGCAGAATGCTTCTGATAGGCGAAAGTGAAGATGCAATAGCAAGTTATATGATAGACATAACCAAATTGACTGTTGGCGACGTCGAACGCATGTACGGCGTAAACACCGCTCACGGCTATTTTTTTAATTTTTACGGAAGATACATATCGGGAAGAAGCTGGGAACAGCCTGCAAATTTCAATCCCCGGGAACAACCGTGGTTTCAGTCTGCACTTGACGCGGAAGGCAGCATTGCCGTTTCCGTCCCTCACGTTGATCCTGTATCCGGCAATATCATTCTGACATTTGCGCGTTTGATTTATGACAACGAAAAAAATCCGCTTGCAATAATTTGCCTTAATATCGATCTAAACAGAATTTACAAACATGCAATTTCCCTAAATCTTACAGAAGGCAGTTACGGAATATTGCTTGATAAAAATTTGGAAATTCTTGCGCATCCCGAACGGTATTTAATCGGCAAAAAATTGAATACAATCGACAGCGGTCTTGCGGAACTTTCCTACGAATTGCTGTTTGAAGGAACTATTAACCAACGCAGGGTAAAAAATTACATGTACGAAAATTCAATCGTATATTTTAATAGAATAAAATATGACTGGTTTTTGGGAATTGTAATCCCCGTAAACGAATACTACAGAAGCGTAAACAACATGGCGATTTTCCTTATTGTTATCGGTTCGCTGCTTGCATGGGCATTATGCACCATGTTGTACTATGTCACTCAGGCGAAAATGAAGTCCGACGTGAAAACGCAGCAAAAAAGCAACTTCCTTGCGACCATGAGCCACGAAATACGCACGCCGTTAAATGCAATTTTGGGCATGACGGACATTCAGATTCAAAATTCTTCGCACCCTCCGTCTACAAGCGAAGCGTTTATAAAAATCAACAATTCCGGCAATCTGCTTTTGAATATTATCAACGACATACTCGACTTGTCAAAAATCGAAGCGGGCAAACTTGAGCTTGTGCCGGTTAAATACGAAGTTTCCAGTTTGATAAACGACATTATTCAATTGAACTACATCCGTTACGAAAGCAAGCCGATAGATTTTAAAATAAATATTGACGAAAACATTCCGTCGGAACTTGTCGGCGACGAGTTGAGAATCAAGCAAATATTAAACAATCTGCTTTCCAATGCCTTTAAATACACCGATTCGGGCGAAGTTACATTGACAGCCAACGCGGAATGCGTGGGACGCGGCGGCGGCGCAGTTATTGTCACGCTCGTTTTCCAGGTGCGCGATACCGGGCAGGGAATGTCGCCCGAACAGGTAAACAAGCTTTTTGACGAATATACTCGCTTCAATATGGAAGCAAACCGCACGACAGAAGGCGCAGGTCTTGGCATGACCATTACGCGAAATCTTGTTTATTTGATGTACGGAAAAATAAACGTTAAAAGCGCGGTTGGCGAAGGCACAACGGTTACTGTGCGCATTCCGCAAAAAACGGACGGAGTCGGCATCAGGGGATTTATCGGGAAGGTTGTTGCGGAAAATCTGCGTCAGTTTAAACTTGGCAACGCCGTTCAGCTGAAAAAATCCCAGGTAACGCATGAATACATGCCGTATGGCAGCGTTCTTATCGTTGACGATGTGGAAACCAACCTTTATGTCGCAAAGGGTTTAATGGCTCCATACGGCTTAAAAATCGATCTTGCGGAAAGCGGATTTGAGGCAATCGACAAAATCAAAGCCGGCAATTTCTATGATGTTGTATTCATGGATCACATGATGCCGAAAATGGACGGCATAGAAGCGACAAAACAACTTCGCAAACTTGGATACACAAACCCCATTGTTGCATTGACAGCTAACGCTATCGCAGGACAGGCGGAAATGTTCCTTAAAAACGGTTTTGACGATTTTATTTCCAAACCCATCGATATCCGCCAGCTGAATGTTTCCCTTAACAGGCTGATTCGCGACAAACAGCCGATTGAAGTGCTGGAAGCCGCGCAAAAAGCAAAAACGGAAACCGAAAGCAGGGGAAATGGGCAGCAGGGGCATCAATTGGTCAATTCCGAGCTTGCAAAAATATTTGCGCGGGATGCCGAAAAGGCAATGGTAACGATAAAAACATGCATAAAGAAAAACCTTGACAATCAGGACGATCTTCAAATGTACATTATTAACGTTCACGCAATGAAGAGCGCGCTTGCAAATATCGGCGAAAAGGAACTTTCCACAACGGCATTCAGAATGGAACAGGCGGGAAGAGAAAAAGACATTAATGTAATATTAACGGAAACCAACGATTTCCTGGAAAAATTAAGCGTGGTTATAAACGAAATAAAATCTAAAAACAATAAAAGCGACATTCAGGAAGATTCGGAAGATTCGCTGAAACTTTTAAACGAAAAAATGATAATTATCAAAGATGCCTGCGCGGCTTATGACAAAAAGGAAGCAAAAAAAGCCATTAATTCGCTAAGGGAAAAACAATGGTCAAGTGAAACAAATACGCTGATAAATACAATTTCCGAACATTTACTGCACAGCGAATTTGACGAAGCCTCTGCGCTTGCCGGCAAACAAAGGGATTAGAGTTAAAATGATAACTTTTACAACCTTGTTATTAAGCGCTGTTATTTTAATACTCGTTTTTTTATTATTCAAAACCATTGTGGAAAAACGCATTGCAAATGAACACGCAAAAATTATGTTGGATAATCTGCAGGAAGAAAGAAAAAATTTCGAGGCTACCGCCCACTGGTATAAATCGATTTTGGACGCTGTTCCGTTACCGATAACCGTTACTGACGCAAATGCATGCTGGACATTTGTAAACACGCGCGTAGAGGAATTTTTGGGCAAAAACTCTAAAAGTTTGATCGGAAAGCCATGCAGCAATTGGGGAGCAAGCATTTGCAATACGCCAAATTGCGGAATTGAGTGCGCAAAGGCGGGAATAAAGCACACATTTTTCACATATAACGGAGCTTCATACAAGGTGGATGTCGAAATATTAAAAGACATTTCCGGAGAAACAGCCGGTTACATCGAAGTGGTGCAGGATGTTACCCAGCTGGAAGAAATATCAAAACGGCAGATGGATACGGAATTGATAAGCAAGGCAAAATCTTCTTTTATTGCGACAGTTAGCCATGAAATACGCACGCCGTTAAACGCCATCATGGGCGTTACGGACATTCAAATACAGGACCAGGGCATTTCGCAAAGAACAAAAGAAGCCCTTATTCAAATACACAATTCAAGCGATTTGCTACTTCAGATTATAAACGACATTTTGGATTACTCCAAAATCGAAGCCGGGCAATTGCAGCTTGTGCCTTATGATTACGATGTTCCAAGTCTTATAAACGATGCCGTTCATCTTAATATTGTGCGCATAAACAACAAACCGATTGAATTTGAACTCCATGCAGACGAAAATATTCCGTCTCTTTTGTTTGGCGATGAACTTCGCATTAAGCAAATACTTAACAACATTCTTTCCAACGCGTTTAAATATACAAAAAAAGGAAAAGTGACGCTTACAATCAACGCGGAATACAAAAATCTGTACGAAGACGACAATATAACAATAGTATTCGTCATAAGCGATACCGGGCAGGGAATGACGCACGACGAAATAGCCAATATTTTTAATGAATACACGCGCTTTCAGCCGGAAACCAACCGAACGACAGAAGGCACGGGTCTTGGAATGAGCATTACCAAACATCTGATACGCCTGATGAACGGAGAAATTTATGTTGACAGCGTGCTTGGCAAAGGCACAACGTTTACAATTCGCCTGCCGCAAAAAAACGCAAAGGGCGAAAAAATCGGAAAAGAAGTCGCGGACAGGTTACAGCGTTTTCACTACGACAATTCGCCGCTTCTTAAAAATTTGCAGATTGTCCGCGAACCGATGCCATACGGAAATGTCTTGATTGTTGACGATGTCGAAACAAACTTGTATGTTGCAAGGGGACTTATGGCTCCGTATGACCTGAAAATCGATCTTGCATCCAGCGGATATGAAACGATAGAAAAAATCAATAAAGGCAATATGTACGATTTAATCTTCATGGATCACATGATGCCGAAAATGGACGGCATGGAAACTGTAAAAATAATCCGCGAATCGGGGTATCCTCATCCGATTGTCGCATTGACAGCTAACGCTGTGGTCGGGCAGGCGGAAATATTCTTAAAAAACGGTTTTAATGATTTTATCCCAAAACCGATAGATCTGCGCCAATTAAACTCCATTTTGATTAAATATATACGCGACAAGCAACCCGCAGAAGTTATCGAAAAGGCGCAGCGTGAAAAAGCGGAAAAGAAAAAACAAGAGGCGGTATTAAAACCGACAGACAACGAATTGGCGGAAATCTTTACAAGAGACGCAAAAAAAATAATAACCACGCTGAATGCGCTTATGTCAAATCATTTCCATGACAAAGACGACATTCATAATTACATTGTAAACGTGCATTCAATAAAGAGCGCTCTTGCAAATGTCGGCGAGGCGGAGCTTTCCTATCTGGCGGCAAAATTGGAAAAATACGGCAGGGATAACAACATAGAGGATATTAATGAAGAAACGCCCGATTTTTTGGCTTCTTTGCAAAAAGTCATTAATAAGTTTAGGCCTGCAGATGAAGAAGCCATAACCGAAGACTCGGAAGAATCGCTGGCTTATTTGCAAAAAAAATTGGCTGTTGTTAAGGCCGCTTGCCGCGAATACAATAAGAGCGCAGTAAAAACCGCGATTCACGAACTGCGCGAAAAGTCGTGGTCAAACAAGACAAAAGAAACATTAAGCAGAATTTCGGAACATTTATTGCACAGCGAGTTTGACGAAATCTATGCGTTTATAGAAGAATTTGAATCAGGTCAATATTTAATGTCCGCCTCGTTATAACCTATTCGCCAATTCTTCTTTTATTTCCATGGCGATATTTGCAGGCGTTTTCCCCTCGGCTTTTATTAATATATCCGCAAACCGGGAATACTCCGCCGCACGGCGTTCATGCAAAACGCGATGGGTCTCCATTGGGTTTTCAGTCTGTAAAAATGGCGGAAGCCCGGACGGCGAACCTGCAATTCTGCTCCATGCGCATTCTGCAGAGACATCAAGGTACACGACAATTGCATCAATGTTTTTTAATGCGGCGATTGCATCGCTATTATCGATTATTCCGCCGCCTGCTGCGGCCACATATTTTTGGTTGTCGGCGGCAAGCGATTTTACCGCCTCGGCTTCGGCTTTTTGGAAAATTTCCGCCGATTCCAAAAAAAGCTCGCGCGGACTTTTTCCCGTTCTTTGAAAAATCAATTTATCAATATCGATGAATTTACAGGCGCAATTTAACGAGCTGCGAACAAGACCGGCAAGAATTTTTCCGGTTGTAGTTTTTCCCGAATGTTTGGGTCCTGTTAAAAAAATATTACTCATGGGTTATAACTTATAAAAAATTATGATAAAATGCTACCATGTCCGGGACATGGGTTCTGATTATATTGATTTTGGTATCCTCTCTTCCTGTAATCGCGGTTTATATTTGGTTTCGTTCCGCAAAATATCAGCTTTCGCTTGTTCAATTTTTACTCGCGCTTCTGGCAGGCGCTGCGGCGATATTCCCCGCTCTCGTTTTGCAAGACCTTCTTAATTTCCCGCCCACCGGCACAGTAAGGGTACGCCTGTTTTATCAATTTTTTGTTCGTGGCGCATTAGTCGAAGAATTAAGCCGCCTTTTAATGATGTTCATTTTCCTGTGGATAAGCGCATTATTCTTTAAGGCTACCCATATAAAACCCTACGAAGACCCAAATCACAATCACACGATTTGCGCCGTAAAAAAAGGAACCGCAATCGGTTTAATCGGCGGCCTTGGCTTCTCGATTTTGGAAAGCGCAAGACACATGGCATCTCACATGGACATAGGTCTTTTATTGCTGCGCTTTTTCACAGCCGCGCTTCACGGCGCATGCGGTTCCCGTATTGGCGCCGCCGCGGTATTATTCCGCACAAACCCGATTCAATCAATCCTTAGAATTTTTACAGCCACGGCGATACACGGCATCTACAATTTCATGATAACGATACCGGGCATTCCTGTAATCGCCGGGTTCCTAATCGCTGTTTCCGCCCTGGTATCCGCTCTTTTAATCCTCCGCGGCGGCTGGACACTTGACAAAACCCACGAAAACCTGTAATTTTCTAGGATACGACGCAAGGTAGAGCAGTTGGCAGCTCGTCGGGCTCATAACCCGGAGGTCGCAGGTTCGAGTCCTGTCCTTGCTAAAGTGCTAATCCCCTCTTATTCTTACCAACTCCGCCAAGGCTTTATGGAACTCGTATTCTTCCATTAACTCGATAAGTTTTTCGCTTTCAGGAATAGATGTTAATTCGTCTCTCAATTTCAGACTTTCTGCGTTGCCGCTTCTAAGGAGAGGTTCAAGTTTATCCAGAAGTTCGCGTGATTTTTGAGGATCTGCGTAAGTTGCCGGTTTTGGCGCAGACGCTTTTTCCGCCTCATGCTCTTCGAGTAACGGTTGAAGCTCAATTAAAACAGCGTTTAATTCCGCATTAAGAATATCCAATTGGTCGTCGGTAACATTGTTAACTCCGTCTTTCAATTTGCTTTCGATGGCAGAAGCGGCTTGCTGAAGAATTGTTTTTCCTATTTGCCCTGCGTTGCTTTTTAAGGAATGCGCAAGCCTGTGCGCCTCTTTGATGTTTCCCAAATCAAGCATTTTGCATATTTCTTCGTATTTGTTCTTATTGTCCTTTAAAAATATCAATTGAATGTTTTTAAGAAAATCTTTGTCCGCTTCTATTTTGGCGCTGTCATGCGCGTTTCCTTCGTCAAGCGGAGAAAAATATTTTAACAATAAATGCCACAGTTCTTGCGAAGTAAACGGTTTTCCGATACAATCCTTCATGCCGCTTTTCAGGTAAACTTCCATGTCTGTCGACATAACGTTAGCTGTCATTGCAATTATTGGAACGCCTGCATTTAATTCAATAATTTTTGCAGAGGCTTCAAGCCCGTCCATAACAGGCATGTGCACGTCCATAAAAATCAAATTGAATTGTTTCGCGCCGCTGTTCATGCGTTCCTGCACCATCTCTACGCCGATTTTCCCGTTTTCGGCAATAATCGTCTTAATGCCGACTCTTGCAAGATGTTCGCTTATCACTTCCTGATTCATCGTATTGTCTTCGCATAACAGAATTTCGCCTTCAAACATCGGCTTTTCAAGATCGATATGATCCGATTTTTTGGTTTGAACGTTTGCTTCCGCTTCGTCAATAGTGTCAAATGTCAAATAAAAACTGAATATTGTGCCGACTTTCGGCATGCTTTCGATATGGATTTCGCCGCCCATCAGTTCTACAATGTTTTTTGTTATCGAAAGACCAAGACCCGTGCCGCCGAACATTCGCGTTGTGCCTGAATCCGCCTGCACGAACGGATCAAATATTTTGTCAATCTGTTCGGGTGTCATGCCGATTCCGGAATCTTTAATTTCAAAATACATCGTTAGATTGCGTTCTGTTACATTCGTAATTTTGGAAAACAGTTTAACAATACCCGTGTTTGTAAATTTTATGGCGTTGGATAAAAAGTTAACAAATACCTGACGCAGACGCGTTGGGTCTCCAAGCGGCACCTTGCCAAGGCTTGGCTCGGCATAAAAATGCAGGGTTAAGCCTTTTTCGACCGCTTTTGGAAGAACCAGCGTCCTGCAGCTTGAAAAAAGATCGTGCATGTCAAACGGAATTTTTTCAAGCTCCATTTTGCCCGATTCTATTTTTGAAATGTCAAGAATATTGTTGATTATCTGCAAAAGCCATTCGGAATTTTGCCTTATTTTTCCCAGATAATCTTTTATTTTCGGGTTATCTGTCATGTCAATTGCCAATTCGGAAAAACCCATTATGCTGTTCATAGGCGTTCTTATTTCGTGGCTCATATTTGCAAGAAAAGCGGATTTGGTTTGGGAGGCTGCAAGAGCCGTTTCTTCCATCTCTTTTCGTTTTGTAATGTCCCGCGCAATTCCCAAAAGACCCACTTTATTGTTACCCAGCATAATCGGCGATTTAATCGTTTCAAAAAAAGGGCTTGTCCCGTCTGCGCCCGGCACCTGTTCTTCAAAAACAAATGTAAGGCGTTCGTTTAAAACTCTGCGATTCCACATAATATGATCATTTTCCAATTTTGCCGGAAACTTTATACATTCTTCTCCCTTGCCGATTACATCCGACTTTGTCAATCCAAAATGATCAAGGAACTTTCTGTTGCATTTTGTAAAATTCAAATCGGTATCCATTGTAAAAACAAGATCGGGCATTGAATCGATCAGCGCATTAAGAGTGTTTGTCTGCATTTGAAGATCGTGCGTTCTGTTTTCTACAAGTTGTTCAAGTTTCCTGCCCTCAAGACGGCTTCTTACAAAAAGAGCCACAACAAGCACAAGAACGGCAAAAAGCAAAATGGAAGAGCCGATATAAAGAGGGCGCTGCGCTTCTGAAAGTTTTAAACGGTAATCATAAGTTTGACGCATCCATTTGTCGGAAATAGCCGTTATGTCGATTGAACCAAGCGCCTTGTCAACTATGGAACAGAGAATTGCCTTTTCTTTATTAAAACCAAATTTGGAATTTACAACATAATTAAACACTACGTTTGTTTTGTAATTGGGCAGTTCAAGGTAGTGGGTTAAATATAAAAGTCTTTTTTGGGTCGCCATAACCATATCAATCTCTCCGCGCAGAAGCGCGTCAAAAGCTTCGTTCATGCCGTCATATTCGATTGTATTCATGTGAT
>Ga0209755_10003137_pt1 | contig 21171 bp, 21 predicted proteins | sample TergutCo191P1_FD_187301 | JGI IMG/M metagenome (GOLD analysis project Ga0209755, IMG submission 187301) | Cornitermes sp. P1 segment gut microbial communities from Petit-Saut dam, French Guiana - Co191P1 (SPAdes) (version 2) | ecosystem: Host-associated > Arthropoda: Insects > Digestive system...
TCGACCCTCTTTAATAGCTCGGGCGCGGCAAAGGGGCCTTTCTTTACACTTCTACTCATTTATGGGGGCCCTCCTTATTTCTTACCGCGACGTTTTACGATGTACTTGTCATTCGGGTTTTTCGCCTTGCGAGTCTTATAACCGAGAGTCGGTTTACCCCATGGGGTAACTGGACCAGGACGTCCGATTGGGCTCTTGCCCTCACCACCACCGTGGGGGTGATCTACCGGGTTCATAACTGAGCCGCGAACGGTCGGTCGAATACCCATATGGCGTTTACGGCCTGCTTTGCCGATGTGGATGTTCGAATGGTCGGTATTTCCGACTTGTCCAATTGTTGCCAGACAGTTTGAGCGAACAAGTCTATATTCGCCGGAAGGCATTCTGATCTGAGCCATTGCGCCTTCTCTTGCCATAAGCTGAGCTTGTGTGCCGGCGCTACGTACAAGTTGTGCGCCCTTACCTGGGTGAAGTTCAATATTATGGATAACTGTACCGACAGGAATTGATGTTATTGGTAATGTATTACCCGGCTTAATATCTGCATCTTTTGATGAGATGACTGTGTCGCCGGCTTTGAGTCCCACAGGAGCGAGAATATATCTGCGCTCTTTGTCCGGATACTCGATGAGTGCGATGTTTGCAGAGCGGTTAGGATCATATTCAAGACGCAGTACTGTGCCCGGCACATCGAACTTGTTGCGCTTGAAGTCGATAATTCTATACTTTCTGCGGTTACCGCCGCCCCTATGGCGAACGGTGATGCGGCCATAACTGTTGCGGCCTGAATGCTTCTTGAGCACTTCTGTAAGGCTGCGCTCCGGCCTTGCTCTCTTATCTATCCCGTCGAATCCGGAAACGGTCATATGCCTTCTCGACGGAGTATATGGTTTGTATGATTTTACAGACACTTTATATCCTCCCTACACTAAACCTTCAAAGAATTCGATGGTCTTCGAGCCGTCTGATAGCTTAACAACAGCTTTCTTCCAGTCTTTCCTGCTGCCCTCGGGGTGACGACCCATACGCTTTTTCTTACCCTTCATATTCAGCGTAGTAACTTTGATTACCTCTACATCGAATATTTCTTCAATCGCTTTTTTAATTTCGATTTTGTTGGCATCGGGTGTTACCTCAAAGACATATTTCTTTAGGTCAACATGCTCTGTTGATTGCTCCGAGATGATTGGACGCAGGACTATATCATATGCGGTTTTCATTAAGCATATACCTCCTCAATCAGCGGAAGTGCTGCTTTGTCAACTACGAATGTGCGAGCATCCATAATGTCATAAACATTAAGCAGCGTTGCAAATGTCGTTTTTACGCCCGGCAGATTGTTTGCACTGCGTACAACATTTTCACTTTTTTCTGGTGTTACTACAAGCGCCTTGCCTGTTACGCCGCAGGCTTCAAGAAATGCTCTGAACTCTTTGGTCTTTATTGTGTCCATTTTTATTTCATCGACAACAATAATCTTATCTTCTCCGGCTTTTAGTGAAAGAGCTGATTTAAGGGCAACTCTTTTGAGCTTCTTGTTTAGTGAATAGCGATAGTCGCGTGGCTTTGGAGCAAATGCGACACCACCATGTGTGTAGTGCGGAACTTTTTTCGAGCCCTGACGTGCACGGCCTGTTCCTTTTTGACGATAGGGCTTTGCAGTTGTACCAGCTACTTCTGCGCGTGTAAGTGCAGACTGTGTGCCCTGTCTTCTGTTTGCAAGATGATTTTTAACTACAGCGTGAATCGCTGTTATGTTCGGCTTGATTCCGAAAATTTCATCGGAGAGCGTCACTTCGCCGACTACGCTGCCTTGCATATTGTATAGCTTACTCATTGGCATTTAACTCTCTCCTTCCCCTAGTTATTTTTCACTGTGTTTTTGAGGTATACGATTCCGCCTCTTGGTCCCGGAACTGCACCTCTGACGGCTATCATATTCAGGCTTGGGTCAACCTTTACAACATCGAGGTTTTGGACAGTAACTTGTTCGTTACCCATTTGACCAGCACCAATCTTGCCTTTAAAGATTTTTGACGGGTCTGTACCTGCGCCCATTGAACCTGCATGTCTGTGAGTCGGACCGCCACCATGCGACATACGTCCGCGGCTGGCATTGTGGCGCTTAACTACGCCTTGGAAGCCCTTACCTCTTGAAATGCCTGTGACATCAACTTTGTCACCTTCGGCAAAAACGTCTGCTTTTACTTCGTCACCTACGTTTAGCTCACTGTCTTCCAAACGGAATTCTTTAAGGTACTTCATCGGAGCTACACCTGCTTTTTTTATGTGTCCTAGCTCCGGCTTTGTGAGCTTGCGCTCCTTTACCTCGGTGAATCCCATTTGTACGGAATCATATCCGTCTGTTTCGTCAGTTTTCTTTTGAATCACGGTACAAGGTCCGGCTTCTATTACTGTTACCGGGATAACCTTGCCGTTTTCATCGAAAATCTGCGTCATGCCGACTTTCTTTCCGATGATGGCTTTAACCATTGTGGTTTCCTCCTAGTAGTTATTTCGTCGTCACGGACTTCGCTTTGCTGCGTCAGGCGCTTTACGCCTGACATTCGCTACGCTACGTCGCTCCTCCTCTCCGAACCAAACCCATTTCGTTGGGCTTCGCTTCGGGTATAGACGATGGTAATTTTTACCCGTGACCGCAAATAGTGCAGACTATAGCTTGATTTCTATTTCTACGCCTGCGGGTAGTTCTAATGACATTAGAGCTTCGACTGTTTTTTGTGTTGGGCTGAGAATGTCGATTAGCCTCTTATGTGTCAGACGTTCAAACTGCTCACGGCTGTCTTTGTATTTGTGCACCGCGCGCAGGATTGTCACGATTTCCTTCCTCGTTGGAAGAGGTATTGGACCTGAGACTCTTGCTTCTGTACGTTTCGCTGTTTCGACGATTGTAGATGCCGCTTGGTCGATTAGCTGATGGTCATACGCCTTTAGTCTGATCCGAATCATTTTCTTGCTGACTGCCATTTTTTCCTCCTTAAAAATATGTCGTTAGGATTTTCCGAGAATTTCTGCACACACTCCCGTGCGTATCATTTCTTTTCATAAAGGAAACCGGAAATCATTTTTCCGGCTGACTTCGATGCACAATCACTTGCGCTACAGAGCTTCTCAGCCGTCCGATTACACGCTTCTATCAAGCGCCGGACTTGCTCCCCGAAAGTTACCAGGCAGGTCAGTCTCGCACTTTGCAAAATCCCTTGCGGTGCTATGCCTGCAATCTCCCGGTTCATCGCACTTAGCAACTAAATATAAATAAAGTCGCTCAGATAGAATACTACACACCTGAGCGCTTGTCAACTAGTAATTTTGGTTTTTTCGTGAAAAATTTTTGTATAAGTTTGACAAAGTTCCCATAAAGCCCAATATGAATCGAGAATATCACTACAGATACATTTTCTTTTCAATAGACAACCACCCCCAGCTTAAAGCCAAGGGTGGTTGGTTAGTCTATATTTTAGACATTACATACTCTTTGTAGCCTATCTAACACCGTGTACAAATATCGCACTCGCAAGATTTGCATTTCTCGCATCGTAAACTACACTGATTTCAACTAACAAGTTGTTTGCACTTGCCCAGACAATGAAATCTCTGAGTGCGCCGCGATCTTCAACTGAACCAGCTGGTCTTTGAGCTGCTACTGTGCCTACATCACGGATGAATGTTTGTGCACCCATTGTGATTGAGCCAAGTGTTACGCCTGTGCCATCATCACCAGCAGCAAGGAATGGAACAAGAGATGCTGTCAGACCGTTAGTTGTCGCTACTATTCTCGTAAACACGCCAAGATTCTCATACTCATCATTATCAACTTGTGTCAATTCGAATCTGTTGTTGCTATCGATTGTGAATGTGTACCAACCTGTAGCTGTGTTGCCAGCTGCATCATCTCTGATTGCAACCCATTCGGCATTCGGCCAATTTTCAGGAGCATTCCATACGATTGGACGTCCATCAACACCAAATCCGCGCAGAGTTCTGTAGGAGTCTCCATCTATGATAACAGTATGTTGTGAACCGCCACCTTGGATGAATATTAGGTTCTGAGCTTGGATTGTTGGTGCGGCCTCTATGCCGATCCATAGTGCAGAAATGACAGGAGCTTGACCGATTACTCTGTACTCAACAACTGCTGCTACTACACGGTTGCCTCTGTTTGCAGCAACTACGATAGGATCAGTTGTGCTACCAACACGATCACCTCTATCTCTGATTGAGAAGCGATTATTGTCTGCATCCCAGTGGAAGTATCTCGCATCGTCAGCGAAGCGTAGGTTGCGACCACCAACATTAAGTGTTGATTGGTTTGGAGCAATTGTTTGGGTATTAGCATGCAATGATGCGACTGTTGCGTGAAGGGAGCTCATTGTCGCAGGAATCGTCGCTACTGCGGTTCCAACAGTACCCTGAACAGCAGGATTCGTTGTAAATGCAGGCGCCCAGTTTACATTGTTGCCACTGCCTGTGATAGCAACGATGTCACCGATTTGCGGCATAATTGTTGGGTTAGATGTCAAAAGAACATCAGCTTCTGTTCCGTCAGGATATGTTACACGGAGTAGAGGCCTGAGCAGTACGCCTGATAGACCGTTGCCTGTTGCTCTGACGAATGCGAGTTGACGTGTTGATACACCAGCTGTTGTTGTATCAACTATAAAGCCATACTCATCAAGAAGTAGAGTTACTTCCATGTTAGCTTGTGCCATTGTTGCTGCACCAGCGCTAGCTGTAAGAATGCGAGCTCTGCGATGAACAACGCCTTCAACGGTCAACGAACCTGTGTTTCCACCAAGGTTTACAAAACCAGATGAACTTTGGAGTCTGCCAGAAACAACTTCAGGAGTTGTAACCGCACCAGCAATCCATACTTCGTTGTGGAAAGCAGGTGACACAAGAACTGCATCGCCCAGATTTAGTTCACTAACATCACCAAATACTGCACTAAGATTATCAATGGTCAGTACTTCTGCAGCGCCGAAAGCCGCTGTACGAACTGCAGCGCCATCGTTTGCAGCAAAGGATGAGTCAGAAGAAATCACAGAAATTTGGAACTCAGTTCTTCCTGCATTGATTCTTGTAACTTCTGCAATGTCAGTTCTAATAGCGGTAACTGTGTGAAGCTCGTTTGTGTTTGAGTTAACAAACAGTTCAACAAGTATACCATTACCTGTCATGCCTGAAATTCTTGAACCAACATCAGCGCGTGATATTGGACCTGCGCCTGGTAGAGTTTCTGAGCCGTTAACAATACCGTTAACAGTTGCAGGAATCACGAACTGGTCTATAGCGTCGCGAACGCTACCTGTTGATGTGTGAGCTGTGAAGGTTACATCAGCTGCATCAGGATACATGCCGATTTCGATACCTCTGAGTGTGAATCTTGTGCCTGGACGGCCAAAGATGTCATCTGCGCCCAGTCTGCGAAGGTTGATGGGAGCTGGCTCAAAGATTCTGCTGTGGATTGTTTGTAGGTTTTGAGCATCACCAGCATCTATACCTTGAAGTAGAATCGGTACATAAGCTTGTCTGTCAGCACTCCAGTTAACGAAGCGAAGACCAACGATGCTTCTGTTTGTGTTCATAGCATTAAACGCATAACGGAACACTTGCTCACGAGTTGCAGGAGCTGTGAAGTCAGCGTCGCCGCTGAGGATACGCCATTGCATACCATCAACAACTGCATTTGTTTGCCATCTTGGGCCTGTGTATTCGCCATTAACGCCGAAACCTACCGCGCGAAGGAACATTGTAGCTAGTTCTGCACCAGTTACAGGTGATTGCGGATCAAATAGGTCGTCGCCGACACCGATAACGATGCCACGCTCATGCAGATAAGCAATCGCGCCAGATGCAAAAGCAAGACCAGATACATTGTCAACATCACGGAAGCCAGTTCTTCCCGGAGGAAGTGTGTCTGCTGATGCTGGGCCTAGCAGTGTGCGAGCAACGATTGTTGCTGCTTCTGCGCGTGTGATTGTGCGTTGTGGGTAGATGTTGCCATCTTCACCGCGAAGTACGCCGACTGCTGCAAGCACGTCAAGCGCCATCAGGTTTGCAGGTGATACATCGTCTGCGTCAGCAAAGCTTGCTACAGTAGTGATGCCGTTAGCGCCCGCTGCAAGCGGAACCATAACTGTCAGCATCATGACGAGAGCGAGTAACACTGCAAAGGATTTTCTGAGTTTTCTCATGGAACTCTCCTTTCAAATTTGCCCAAAAATGGGACTTTTAATTGGAAAACACAATGCTTCCCTACAAGCGCAATGATAGCATAGCACTAAAACAACGTCAATAATCTTTGCCGCACTGTAATATTACTGAAACATAAAGCAATCGTAATAATCAGTGACTGCACAAACCATATTCGCTCTTTTAAAACCTGCACTAATGCGCCGCCCATGAATATACCATCTTCCAAGTATAAAAAGCAAGTAAAAATTTATTTTTTCAAATTTTGTTTTTTATTTTGGAAAAATCACCCCACAACTGCTTGCAATTATGCTTAACATGACTTAATGTATATGTGGCATCTCTAAAAGCTCACTACCTACCAATCTGGCAGATACCGAGTTTTTAGAGATACCCATATATTAAAATTTTAAGGAAATGGTCGTTGATATGTTTATGATAAAGAAATTAGTGGTTGTTATTTTAATTGTATCGCTCTTGCTGACACTCACGATATCGGCGCTTGGGGCGATGAGTCTTTCAAACTTCGATAGGATTCGTGAGTATCAAGGAAATTTTGCTGATGTTCCGCCTAGCGCTTGGTTTTACCCGGGAGTGCGTAATGTATATGAGCGAGGGATTATGGATGGGCGTAATGATGGGAGCTTTGACCCTCAAGGCGCAATTACAATTGCCGAAACGGTTAAAATCGCTTCAACCCTCCACAGAATTTTTCATACAGGTTTCGGCGATTTCACAAGCGGCTCACCCTGGTATATGCCCTACTTAGAATATGCACACAGGAATGGTCTTCGTGTAGGCGCTTTCAGAAATTTCAACATGCCCATCACAAGAGCTGATTTTGCTGTAATCATGGAAAGTTCTCTACCCAATGAGGTTCTTACACCAATTAGCCGCATACCCGATGGAGCGATTCCAGATGTATATGAACACTTTAGTTATGGACGGGCAGTCTATACCCTATATAGGGCAGGTGTTTTAACCGGCTTTGATGCCGCCGGAACTTTTTTTCCCGGAAGGACACTAACTCGCGCGGAGGCGGCAACTATTGTATCTAGAATGATTGATGCTGATTCTCGCGTTTTAATGACTCGCGATATTCCACTGACTGCGGAACAGGTCTATGAGTTGGCTTCACCAGCAGTATTTACAATACATGTGTTTAATTCCGAAGATGAGTCTTTTAAATACGGCAGCGGCTTTTTCATAAGTGAATCCGGGTTAGCCTTAACCAATTATCATGTTATAGTTGGAGCCCATTCCGCCAGTATCACCACTTTTGACGGCGAAGTTTTTTGGATTTCTGGTATGTATGATTTTGATAGAGCAGCAGATATCGCTCTTATTCAGGTTTATGGTGACGGATTTTCCTATTTGGAGGTATCCGATGCAACCGTCCGCACCGGCGCAACCGTCTACGCACTTGGAAGTCCGCTTGGACTACAATCATCGTTTTCCAGAGGCATTGTTTCTCAAGCCGCACGTGAGATTGATGGCTTTCCCTTTATTCAGCTTGATGCCGCAATTGCAGCCGGAAGCAGCGGCGGGGCATTGCTTGATACATATGGACGAGTTATCGGTGTCACCACTGCCGCTTTGACAGATGCTCAAAATATCAATCTCGCATTGCCTATCGCCTTGTTCATGGAGCTTGACACTTATAGTTACGCTCCATTAAATGAGTTTTTGATATCTACCGTCAGTTTCCCCGGTTTTGCCCCGGCACCTGATTTTGGTGCACATTTTGGAGTGCGATCTTGGTATACGAGACCCGGCCTTGGCGGAACTTCATTTTCATATCGCATTATCGACTTGCCTGGTCATGTCGAGCTTTTGCTAGACGAATATATGCACCTTCTAGCACAAAATGCCTTTGAGCATATGGGGTATATTACAGTTTCCGACACTACTTTCCGCAGGTATTATAATGCACAGGAAGATATAATCATATCTATAGCATTTGAAACAATCAGGACGGTGGATGTGATTACGGTGAACGTAGCGTGATGAGTGTATTGGTTAACGCTGCTGCCATTTTGGTCGGTGGTTTGGTTGGGCTTCTTATAAAAAAGGGTATTCCCGAACGGTTTTCCAAGGCTATAATGACTGGAATCGCTCTGGTTGTAATATTTATCGGTATAGAAGGTGCGCTCAAAGGTGGAAATCCTATAATTTTGGTCATTTCTATTGTCCTTGGCGTTGTGACCGGAACGGCACTTAATATCGACAAAAGACTCAACACCCTAGGTAAACTACTAGAAAAAAGAGTTTCCTCTGGTAAAAATGATGATGGAACATCCATTGCACAGGGCTTTGTTACGGCTTCTTTGCTATTTTGCGTTGGGGCTATGGCAATCATCGGCTCAATAAATTCCGGCCTCACCGGTGATCATTCAATTATTTTCACAAAGTCAGTTATTGACCTTGTCGCCGCTGCTGTTTTAACTGTCAGCTTGGGTGTAGGCGTTTTATTTTCCGCAGGGACTGTTTTAATTTATCAGGGCGCAATTGTTTTGCTCGCACAGCTTCTCAGACCGCTTCTATACAGTCCGACACTTATTGCGGAGATAAATTGTGCAGGTTCTATTATTATAGTGGCACTAGGTCTAAACATGCTTGGCATAACAAAAATCAAGGTTGCAGATTTCCTGCCGGCAGTTGTTTTCGCACCTCTTGTATATATGGTTGTTAATTTGTTTTAAAAGCAAAGAAAACCGTCCGCTCAGCGTATTGCCTAATGGACGGTTTTCTGTATATTGTAGTCATCTGTGTTTTAGTTTGTTTATGAGGTAGATTCCTAGGACAATTATTATAATTATTCCGAGTATGCTCAGCACCAGGCGAAATATCGCGCCGACTATAGCTCCAGCGACATTCACTATGATAACCGCAATTACTATTACAACTATTATCCCAAGTATCAGCTTTAAAGTGGATGACAATTTATTCATTCCCCCTCCGATTTTGATATATTGTATATACTTCTAATAAATCCCCGGGTTTTTTCGGACATGTGCTTTGAGCTCGTCTCTGAAATCAGGGTGAGCTATAGCGATGAGCCTCTCCGCCCGCTCTTTTACGCTTCTGCCTCTCAGACTGGCAATACCGAACTCGGTTACTATATAATCCACATCATTGCGGCTAAGCGTAACGATTGAACCTTCTTTGAGCCAAGGCGCGATTTTAGAAACCACCTTTCGCCCCCCATCCTTTGTTTTTACATTGGCGGTTGAATACAGACAAATAAACGACTGTCCGCCCTTGCTTCTTTGCGCACCTATAGCGGTATCAGCTTGACCGCCGCTGCCGGAAAACTGAACTGGACCTATGGCCTCTGATGCACATTGCCCAAACAAGTCTACCTCAAGGGCCGTGTTAATCGATTGCATCTTATAGTTTTGGCCGATGACAGCCGGGTCGTTTACCCATGAACCGTTTTTTAACATAACCGAGGGGTTGTCATTTACGAAATCATAGAGTTTTTTAGAACCCATTGCAAATGTGCCAATCGTCTTGTGCTTGTATAAGCTTTTCATGGAGTTATCTACGGCTCCGCACTGGACAAGATCAACCATATTATCAGTAAGCATTTCGGTGTGTATGCCTAAATGCTTTTTTGTTTTAAGTCCGTTTGCAAGTGCATTTGGAATGCCTCCGATGCCCAACTGCACCGTTGACCCGTTTTCTATACGCTCTGCTACTAAGTCCGCTATTTTGGCATCGTTTTCTGTAAATGGTACAAAGGGTAATTCAGGTATCGGGTAATCAACTTCACACAGCGCATCAATCTCGCTGATATGGATGGTCGTATCCCCAAATGTACGTGGCAACTGTTTATTTATCTCCACGATCACCGTTGCTCCCTTGTCGATTAAAAGCCGCTCATATGTTGCACTCAACGACAGGCTCATATATCCATGCTGATCCATAGGACTGCAACCTGCCATAAGGACTATTCTGCGATCATCTTGCGTATGCGCCCATGCCCTGCGAAGCCCTGCATTGTGCAGACGCTGAGGTACATGTGATATCGCCAAAGAGCCGCTTTTAACTGCGGCACGCTGGAAGCCACTGAAAAACCAAGCGCTGTTTGTAATAATCTCTGGGTTTGGATTTGTCGCAAATTCATAGGAAAAAAGCGGCAAGCAGTCTGTAACATCCAAGCCTTTAATGCCGTTTTCGGCAACCGTGTGCAACTCCCCCAGAAGCTCTTTTGGCGCACAAGCACCCAAAGAACCAATAATTGCATCACCGCTTTTGAGCATTTTTAATGCTTCTGGAATTGATCTTTTCTTCAGATTATATAATGTTTGATAGTCAGGCATGTAACAATCCTCCCACTATGTGCAACTATTCAACATTGGGATCTAAACTTCCCCACTTAACAACACTTGCGGCCCATGTATAGCCAATGCCTGCGGCAAGCAGTACTATGTTGTCCCCATCATTTAGCCTGCCATCTTCCCTTGCAAGGTACATAGACAAAATCTGGTCAATCTGGCCGATATGCCCATAGTCCTCAAGATAAATCCCCTGACTTGGAGTTAGTCCATGTGATGCCAAAAGCGCTTCATGGGCGGATCTCTTAAAGTGTAAAACGGCAAGATAGTCAATCTTTTTAGCAATCCCAGACTTCTCAAAAGCCCTGTCAATGCAAATTGACCAGTTGCTCATAGAAACTGCTTTGAGCCTGTCTTTCATAATATCAGGTTCCATTACTCTAAGCAAGTTATAATCGGAAATATTCGCAACCGAAACCGGAATTTCTGACCCTCCAACCATAACACCTGCACTGCGAGCAAGCACACCATCGGAAATAATGTGGCTGCCCAACACCAAGTTTTTACCAAAATTTTTCTTGAGCAAAATTGCACCACCACCGGCTGCAAGGTCAAACATCATAGACGTTTCTTTATCTGCATAATCAACAAGGTCACAGTTCCTATAGCCTCCTGCAATTAGGAGCGTATTGACGCTATCATCGGAAAGCATTATATCTTTGGCTATTTTAAGCGCGGCGACACATGTGCAGCACCTGTTTTGCACATCTATCCCCCAAGCATTAACCGCACCAATACCCTTTATAATATAATTTGCTGACGTGGTTAGAGGGTATTCCTTCCATTCCTCGGTAATACAAAGCACCAAGTCGATTTCATCCGCTGTGATAGAGGCATCTTCAAGGGCTTTTCGCGCAGCATACACCCCCATTTCCTGAGCACCATCATTTTTACCAGGAATAGTCTTTCGAATAATACCAAGCTTATCAATAACAGCCTGCTCAGACCAGACACCATTTGTTCTTTCAGAAATCTCCTTTGCAGTTATAAAACTCTCAGGCAAATAAAGCCCGAGCCCAGCAATACCAACATGGTTAACCATATGCACACTCCAAATAATTATTTATGTTATTAAACAACCACATTTTCGTGGCTAACAAATCCGGTTAGCAGCGAAATAAAACAATCAGGCTTTTCATAAGGCGTAACATGACCACAATCTTCGATTATCACAAGACTTGCGTTGGGAATGCTATCGCTTATAAGCCGTTGTTCCGGCAGCGGCGTAAGATAGTCATCACGACAGCCGACAACGAGAGTTTTTGATTCAATGCCACAAAGTCTATCCCTAACATCATGTGCATACATGCTATCGGTCAGCCTTTCCATAGCATCAAGAAAATCCTTGTTGTTAAATACATTTTCAATCAAAAATTTCTTTCTTGCCGCTAACCATTCTGTACGCTTATTGTAAAAACCCATTGAGTAAATCACGGGAATTGTCATCTGGTAATAAACTTCCGGCGACACCCTTGCAACTTTCCACCCCTCACCGATATCAGCAAGCCAAGGCGATGTGTAAGGTATACAATTAAATAGTACCAGACGATCTACATATTCAGGATACATTACGGCAAAATTCATTGCCACCGCCGCACCATAAGAAATACCTGAAATATGTGCTTTTCTAATTCTGAGCTCGTCAAGAACACATTTAACAACGTCTGCCTGCAAAGTTACAGGATAGTCCTCTGACATCTTGTGTGACTGTCCCTGATCCAGAAGATCAAGTAAAATCAGCTTGTTATTTTTAGATAAAGCCGATATAAATTGTGACCAGCTTAGGGTAGACATCATGATACCGTTAAGCAGTACGAGAGGTTCACCCTCACCATGTACCTCCACATAAATGGCCTTACCATTAAAGTCAATAAGCATAGAGCAACTCCTTTAGCTGGTGTTAAATTACAAAAATCGCTTTGGTTAGATTGTGGCAGATTTTTGCAATTTGACATTAGGCACTCCCATGCCGGAAGCATGGGAGCACCGTGCTTGTTAATTTATGGTCTGTTCATTATCGGCGGCATGAGTTCTTCGGCAGGAATTGTGCGCACCCATCTTGGAATCATATGTCCTACACCTTCCTCGGCAGTAAACTCAACCTCAAACAAAGATTGCATTGCTTGGTGATCCTCGTAACGGAACCAACGCGTACCTGTCGGCGAGGGGAATTCCATCCCTCTCATCGTCGGAATCAAAACTGCAGGATCTGTAACGCCGCCTGTCAGCTCTAAGGCTGTGACGATTGCTGATGCTGCAGCCATCCCTCCTGATGTGAATATATCTGAAGGTATTCCATGCACCTGCATATGGCGCTCAACCAGCCAGTCATTCATAGGCTCGTTTTGTGGTAGTGTCGGGTAGTAAACACAGAATCCAAAGCCTCCGATTTCACCGAGAGGGCGCATCGGGTACAGAGCTGCTAGCTCAGGCGCTCCTGTGATGATTGTTATTCCCGCACCTTCTAAATCAAGTTCCATCATTTGCATCCAAGGGTTATTAGCTCCTGCCCAAATTACATATAGATAGTCAGGTGCCATATCTCTTATACTAAGCAAAAATGGGCTAAAGTCTGTAGCATCAGGCGGTGCAAATGTTCCTCCCAGCCAGTTAAAACCAAGGGCTTCAACAGCGGGTCCGAACGGATCTACCATTGCATAGCCGAAGGTTGTGTCCGGAGCCAAAGCAGCAACGGTCGAACCCGGGGCTGCATTTCTCTGTAGTGCAGAGCTAAGAGCAAGTGCGTCTTGCCCTGATGTTCTGCCTGTACGGAAGATAAATTCATTCCAGTTTGGATAAGAAATAATACCGTCAGCCGCAGCAGGTTCTATAACCGCTACTGTTTCAAACTCTTCAAACAGAGCAAGGCTTGCAATGGCATCGCCGGAAGCTGCAAAGCCTGTTGCGATATCCACACCTCTTTCAAGCATCGCAAGTGTTCTTTCGCGTGCTACATCAGGTACATTTGTCGTATCTTCCCATGTCACAACAAGTGGACGACCGGCAACTGTCATTGTGCCTTCGGTCATGTATTCAAGACCCAAATAAAATCCGCGTTGGAATTGCTCACCATAATCTTGCAACGCACCGCTAAGAGATGTAATCGCACCAATTATAATCGGCTCACCCGTTACTTCTTCCGCTCCACCGCCTTGCTGACCGCCAGCTTGCTGACCGCCGTTTGCGGGCACTTGTGTCGGTGTGGTCGTTGGTTGATCAGCGCATGCGACAAATACAAAGACCATCGCTAAGGCAATAATGCAAACTAAAACTTTTTTCATTCTATTAGACTCCTTAATTAATGATTATTTTTATTAATCTGTGCAAGAACTATATGGAAATCAGGTCACCACCTCCCTATCCTTTTCATTTTTCAGTTCTCCCCATCTAATAATCGTACAAGCAAAAGCATATCCGGTGCCTGCGCCTACCCAGGCCACAAGGTCTCCATTTTTCACTTTGCCCTCTCGAATGCCGTAGTCAGTGGCGAGCAGTGGGTCTACTTGACCACAATGACCGTCATCCCAAAGAAAAACAGTCTTTTCTCTATCTATACCCAGTTCATCCATTAGTCCATAATGCGCCCTATTACCTATGTGAACAACTCCGATAAAATCTATATCAGATGCATTTATCCCACTGCGCTCACACGCCATCCGCACTGCAGCTGAAAAGTTTTTGAGTGAGCGCTCTCCCAGCCTTTTCTTCATGCCCTCTGGGTCAGGCAATGTGAGCAGGCTGAATTTACGAGTCTTTTCAGAGTCTTCTGCCATCTCCATAACCATTTCCTGTGTCAGCGGATTTAGACTCCCACCTGTCTCCACTTTTACATCGCTGTGAAACAAGGCGTCTGTGATAATACCTGTTTCCAAAATCTCATTTTCACTATGCCCCCGCCTAAGTAGCATGGCAAAGGCACCTGGCCCCATGTTAAACATAAAGCTTTGATGTCGATCCTTGTAGTCTACAAGCTGTGCGTTATTATTGCCGCAGCAAACGATTACGTTGTTAAGATTTGCATCAGAAAGCATCATATCTTTTGCGACTTTGAGAGCCAGAGGCAATCCCGCACATCGAAACGAAAGATCCCACGCATACGCATTTTCTGCGCCAAGCTCGTGCTGAATCATAGTTCCAACAGTCCAGCAGATATGCTCTGCATAAGTTTCTCCTGCGTAGAGAATCATATCAATATCAAGCGGATTAAACTTGGTTTTGGCAAGCAGCCCTTTGCAAGATTTGACAGCCATAATACCCGGCTGATCTGCCTTCCCTCCAACACGCTTTTTATTTATGCCCATCTTTTCCCTGAGCACATCGACAGGTACACTGACAAGCGTCGAAAGTTCTTCCGCAGTAATAGTTTCATCAGGCAAATATATTGCATAATCCACAATCCCTATTTTCACGACTACGCCCACCCTTTCCGGCAATTAGTTATTCTCACTTTGATTTGTCGATTCGGAAACAATACGTTTTTTATGTCTGCGATTTTCTTTCCATGTCAGATAAAAGCCCATGATACCCTGTGGCATAAACAAGACGACAACAATGTAAAGTGCACCGAAAAATAGGAGCCAGCGATCAAATATGGCATGGACATTTCGTAAGTCAAGGAGCAGATTTTGGAACAAAATAACAATTGCACTGCCGGCTATAGCCCCAAATAGTGTACCTGCCCCACCGAGAAGTGAATAGAGCATTGCGTTATATGTCATCTGCATAGCAAGCAAGTCGGTGTTTACAAATCTATTAAGCAGTGCAAACATTACACCTGACCATCCACCAACTACACCTGCAACTATAAGGGCTATCGTACGTGCTCGATTAGTGTCATAGCCGAGGAATATTGCTCTGTTTTCATTTTCACGAACGGCCTGCCACACACGTCCTGTGGGGGAAGTCGTGAATTTGTAAAGAATAAATGCCACCACAACCATAAACACAAATGCAGTATAAAACATAAATACACGGTCATTAAATGGTGCTGGAACACGCAGGGCCATGCCGTCCGTACCTCCGGTCACTGTGCGCCACCGCTCCATCATGGTACGTACAATTTCAGCAAAGGCCATCGTAATCATGGCAGTTGCCAGAAGTCCGCTTTTTCCTGTAATCTTACCCACCAAGATAGCCCATATTGTCGAGTAAATACTTACACCCACAAAAGCAAGCAAAATCATGGGTATGCCTGAACCAAATTGTGAAAACAAAATACCGACAAAGTATGCGCCGCCGCCTATAAAAAGGGCAAACCCGAGGTGTATTACCCCTATGTACCCGCGCAATATATCATAGGCCATAGCATACACAGCAAATATCATGATACGTGAAATCATGGTGACATTCGCTGTTCCCATATGATGCGGAACGAACATCAAGGCAACGCCGCCAATAAGTAAAATGATGCGTGGGATTGTAAATATCTTCTGAACAAGAGTTTTGTTTTCAATCATTTTTTCTTCACCGCCAATCCCAATCTGAACAGTCCTTCCGGTTTGACTATTAAAACTATCGCCATAAGTGCAACAGGAGCAGCCGTAGCAATATCAGGTATCGTAAATCCGATCAGTGCCATAAGCACCCCTAAAAATACGCTTCCCAATGCCGACCCCATAAAACTGCCCATGCCTCCCACTATAACGACTATAAACGCCAATAGTTGCTGGCCATTGCCCATTTCTGCAATGAGGTTACCTCCAAGCGGGGCAAATAGTGCACCGCCCAAACCAGCAAGCGCTCCGCCAACGGCAAAAACCAATGTAAAGTATCGCTCGATGTTTATACCCAGCGCACCTACCATCTCACTGTTTTGTACTCCAGCGCGAATTGTCATTCCGGCACGCGATCTTGTTAGCAGTAAGTGTCCAAGTATGGCAACGATCACGCCAACGATAATAAGGAATAATCTGTAGTGCACTATGATAACATCGCTTATAATTGTTGAGCCCTGCAAAAACTCCGGCCTATGTATCATAAGAGCAGTAGGACCCCAAATTACACGGATAAGTTCAGTAAATACAACTTGCAATCCCAGTGTAATCATTATTTGCGCCCCAACATTTCCATAAACTCTGGAAATAAAGGCTTTTTCAAAAATTATCCCCAAAACAAATCCCGCCGCAGCCGCAGCCGCAATACCCAAAAACCAGTTGCCCGTTGCAAGAAAAACCGTGCGGAATATATAAGCGCCCCAAACAAAGAGTGCGCCGTGAGCAAAGTTTACTACCCGTAATAGCCCGAGTATAACTGACAAACTCGCAGCCATCAGAAAGATGTGTGCTCCTTCTGAAATTCCATTAAAAATGAGTGTTGCAATATTAGACAAGCTACATCCCCCCTATCTCACAGACCAAGATGGCGCTGTTTAAGCTCTTCGTCTTTTTTTAAATCCTCCATAAGTCCGCTGTGTACGGTTCGCCCTTCATCCACTATATAGTAACGATCTGTGACGATTTCCGCCATGTGAAAGTTTTGTTCTACCAGGAGTATTGTTGAGCGCTTTGATATTTCTTTTAATGCAAGCGCCATTTTCTCAATGATGACAGGAGCAAGACCTTTGCTTGGTTCGTCTATAAGTATGAGCTTTGTCTCATTTACAAGGGTTCGCCCAACACTAAGCATCTGCCTTTGACCGCCTGATAGCGTACGTGCATGACGTTTAAAAGCCAACTTCAAATCAGGAAACAAATCAAGCACATATTCTATCCGCTCGTCTGTCGCAGAATCGTTTTTATGCTTTGCGAGGAGAAGATTTTCCTCAATTGTCAACTCGTCAAAAACACCATAATCTTCAGGGCATAGTGCTATTCCCATTTGCGATATTCTATGCGGTGTCTTGCCAACGAGTGATTTGCCATCAAGCTCAATAATTCCGCTACGGGTTTTTACCATACCCATCACCGTACGCAAAAATGTTGTTTTGCCTGCACCATTTCGCCCGAGTATCGCCACCGCTTCTCCCTTTTGGATGTCCATATCCACGCCTTGCAGTATTGTAAACAGAACTATGTATGATACCAGATCTTTAACTTTAAGTAGCGACATTGATTACTCCACCTCCCAAATATGCTGCCAAAACAGCAGGGTTTTTCGACACTTCGTCTGGCTCACCTACGCACAAGAGTTCACCGTTTACCAACACCGCAACCGTATCACTTAATGCTTTGACCATACCCATTTTGTGTTCTATGAGCACAATCGTAGTGTCTCCCGTGTCCTTGATACGCTGCAAGAGATCAATCATTACCGGAACCTCCTCAACGCTCATCCCGGCGGTAGGCTCATCAAGTAGCATAACTTCCGGCTTTTGCGCCAAAACCATGCCAATCTCAAGTTTTCTCTGCTCTCCATGAGTCAAGTCTCCGGCATTATAATCCGCCTTGTCTGTAAGTAGAATTTTGTCAAGTATCCTGTCAGTTTCCTCATTTACTTCCGTATACTTCGTATAGCTGCGAAACATCTTAAAGCCTATATTAGCCGCACTCTGCACCGATAGGCGGATGTTTTCTCTGGCTTTTAGCGCTGGGAAAACATTTGTCAGTTGAAATCCTCTGCCCATTCCGGCACGGATACGCTGCTGTGGTGTAAATCCGGTGATATCCTTTTCTTTGAGGTACACCTTCCCCTCCGTTGCCTTAAAAAAGCCGCTAATTAGATTGAAAAATGTCGTCTTTCCCGCACCATTTGGTCCGAGTATGGTTGTGAACTTATGCTCCTCAATAGACAAACTGACTTTGTTTACTGCTTTCAAAGCACCAAAGTCTATGGACAGGTTTTCTGTACGTAAGATGGCATTTTCCAAAGTACCACAGCCTTTCAAAAACAATTACTGAAACATGAATCATCATTCATGTTGCGTATTAATAAAATAATACCATATAACGTTGTTTGGAGCAACAAATAATAATAGCCAAAATATCAAGTTCCATTTTGGCTATTTTGCTCAACAGATCCTTATCCCCTATCGAGGCTTCAATGCAAAGGTCTTATCAAAACGCTTGCCCGATTGTGCCAAGTCATGTATAATTACGAAGGATTATTATAAAAAATGCGGGGAAAGCAAATGGATTATGTTAAGTTGCCCAAGACAAAGCGCGGGGAAAAAACCTTGAATAAAATATGTGATGCCGCTGAAAAACTGTTTTCAGAAAATAGTTTCTACTCGACAGAAGTACATGACATCGCTGCCAAGGCAGGTGTCGCTACCGGCACTTTCTATGTCTATTTTAAGGATAAAGCAAGTGTGTTTTTACATCTTTTAGACGAGCTTGGCCGCAAATTGCGACGCAATATAAAAATGGCAAAACTTGAAGCTCCTGATGCGTCGTTTATTGAACAAGAACGCATTACTTTCAGAGTTTGGTTTTCTTTTGTGCGTGAACACTTTAGTTTGTTTCACATTGTCTGGCAGTCAATGTTTATTGATCCCGTAAGCTTTCAACGCTACTACGATCGCTTCTCACAAGGCTATATCAGCGAATTGGAGAAATCGCAAGAATCAGGCGAAATCAGAGAAATTGACAGCAAGATAATATCCTATGCTCTGATGGGTATCTATACCTTCGCAGCCCTCAGAGATGCAATGGACGGCACCCCCGAATCCGATGAACATACAATTGACGAACTGGTAAAATTTATGGCACATGGGTTGTTGAAATAAGACCTATTTAGTACAGCTTTGCTTAAATAGTCGCGTTCTTGTGTACATTTTGATAACTATGATTTTTCACTATTGACCGGACTTGCAAATCATGTTACCTTAGCCCTATAATACTTTACTAGGAGGATTCTCATGAGGCTGGAAAATAAAGTTGCAATCGTGACAGGTGCAGCAGGTGGCATCGGCAGAGTCACAACAGAACTATTTGTAAAAGAAGGTGCTAAGGTCGTCGCCTGCGATATGGCAAAGCTCCCATACACTCTGGACGGCATTGAGAGCTATACGCTAAATGTCTCCGACCCATCAGCTTGCGAAGCTTGTTTTAAACATGTTGTAGAAAAGTATGGTCGTGTCGATATCCTTGTAAGCAATGCAGGCATTACCAGAGATGCTATGACAGCAAAAATGACCGACGAACAGTGGAATTTGGTTATTGATGTAAATCTCAAGGGATTATTCAATCTAACCCGCTATGTAGGCCCTGCCATGGAAAAGCAGGAAGGCGGCGGTTCAATAATCAGTGTTTCCTCTGTGGTTGGTGAATTCGGTAATATCGGACAGGCCAATTATGCAGCAACTAAGTCTGCTATTTTCGGTCTCACAAAAACTTGGGCAAAAGAGTTTGCCAGAAAGGGTGCACCTGTCAGAGTAAATTCTGTTTCTCCGGGTTATACATTGACCGATATTTTAAAAACCGTTCCTCAGGATCTGCTTGATAAGTTTGCAGCACAAACCATGCTTGGCAGACTCGGACAGCCGGAAGAGATCGCCAAGGCCATTTTGTTCCTTGCTAGTGATGACGCTTCTTATATCACCGGACACAATCTAAGCGTCAACGGAGGTATGAGATTATAGTAAATGTACAGTAGTTGCACCGCAACTATGATACTATACAATTTTAAACTTCGTACAAGGGAACAACAAAGGGTGTTGGTAAAATGAGTAATTACATAACAAATATTACAGAAGCGATTGGAAATACCCCGCTCATGCGCTTAGACCGAATTACAAAGCATTTGGGACTTGATGGGGTAGTATTTGCAAAGCTAGAGCATTTAAACCCCAGCTTTTCCAAAAAAGATCGCATCGCCTTAGGCATGATTGAATTTGCCGAACAACGCGGGCTATTAAAGCCCGGACAGCCTGTGCTGGAGATGACAAGCGGAAACACGGGAACAGGTGTTGCCTTGGTTTGCGCCGCAAAGGGCTATAAATTTATTTGCGTACTATCTCGTGGAAATTCGGTTGAGCGAACCAAAATGATTACAGCCCTGGGCGGAGAGGTGATACTTGTTGATCAGGCACCAAACTCTGTAAAGGGCAAGGTTTCGGGAGAAGACTTGGAACTAGTAGAACGTGAGACAATGCGCATACTTGAAGAAACCGGAGCTTTTTACCTAGACCAATTTCACAATCTTGATAATGGCCGTGCCCAAGAGTGTGCAGGGCAAGAACTGTGGGATCAGTCAGGCGGTATAATCGAGGTTTTTGCCGACTACATCGGCACCGGCGGCACATTCGGCGGGTATTCAACTGTTTTAAAACGCAATAATCCCGCGATACGCTGCTATGCTGTTGAGCCATATGGCAACGCATTTTACGGAGACGAGATTGTTGAAGGCCAAAAACACGGGATTCAGGGTGGCGGCTACGCTAAAGAAATGCCAAATGCCTCACCTGCTCTTGTGGACGGTTCCATCGTAGTAACTGATGCCGAGGCTATAGAGATGACACATCTTCTTGCGAAGAAAGAGGGTATTTTCGCAGGTTTCTCATCTGGAGCAAACTTCATGGCAGCCACAAAGCTATTGCAGGGTGCGGAAAAGGGCAAAAATATAGGAATTGTCATAAACGACTGTGGACTAAAATACATGAGCACAAGCCTGTGGGCATAGCTTTTGTGTGGGTTGGATTTTGAATTTACACCTACATATGGAAAAGGATTCTTCGCTTACA
>Ga0209755_10003138_pt1 | contig 21169 bp, 19 predicted proteins | sample TergutCo191P1_FD_187301 | JGI IMG/M metagenome (GOLD analysis project Ga0209755, IMG submission 187301) | Cornitermes sp. P1 segment gut microbial communities from Petit-Saut dam, French Guiana - Co191P1 (SPAdes) (version 2) | ecosystem: Host-associated > Arthropoda: Insects > Digestive system...
AAGTAACATCACGGCAGATATTATTTTCATTGTTGGTACAAAGAATAAATTTACGTTTCCCATTATCTTCACTATTTATTTTCATAACAGCATGAGCTGTCGTTCCGCTGCCTGCGAAGAAGTCAAGAATAATAGCAGATGGATTATTTAATGCAACCCTAAGACAATCTTCTACAGCATATAATGATTTAGGATAATCAAATATTTTTTCACCCATTATAGACATTAATAAATTATTACCATGAGACGTAGCTGAATATTCGGTTTTATCCCACCATGTTAGAGGCAACATACCTTCATCTTTCATTCTTGATTTTATATATACAGCAGGGTTTTTATTTCTATCCAAACCCACCTTCATATCTGAGATGCTTGTTTTCGCCCTTTCAATACCCCATTTCCAACGCCTTTCTCTTCCTTCATCATCTATTGGAAAAACTGTAACTTCATTTTTTATTTTTTTATCAATGATAATCCATTCATTCTTTATATCATTCCATTCAACATTTGGGATTCTCATTGTATTATTATTTATATTGATATATATTGGGTAATACATTTTCGGAGATTCTTGTTTATAACCGCCATGTTTCCTAAAATTAACCCATTCGTAATTACTAATATCATCTTTTTCGCCATATCTTGATATTTGTTTCTCCGTTCTTTTTAATCTTCCAATTTTTACTTCATGGGATTTACAATAAAATAAAGCATATTCATGAGCTACAGCAAAACCTTTTATTGTAGAACGACCTGACGGATTATTTTTTATGACAATCGTTCCCAAATGATATTCTTCGCTATATAATTCATTTATTAAAATTTTCAATGAGGCGATTTCATAATCATCTATAGTAACAATTATTATTCCATCATTCTTTAATAAATTTCTTGCTAATTTTAAACGTTTTTCCATCATACTTAACCATTTGCTGTGTCGAAAAGAATCATTACTGTCAACATAATCATTATCATATTTCCAATTTTTCGCGCCGGTATTATACGGCGGGTCAATATAAATCACGTCTACTTTTCCCTTATGAGTTTTTAACAGCAGTTTTAATGCGGCTAAATTATCGCCTTCTATAAGGAAATTTATTTGTCCGCCGTTATCAATGAATAATTTTTTATTTTCGGTCAATACAGGTATGTGGGTTTCAAGATCTTCGTCTATTGCTTCACGATGTTCTTCAAAAACTAAACCGAATTTCTTTGCGTTTATTTCTTTTTCAATTTCGGAAAGCCATGCAAGCAGATTACAGGTGTTTTCGTCCTGCGGCAATTTTGCGATATATTTGTAGATTTTTTTGATTTTTTCGGCGAGGTCTTTTCGCTTTTGTTTTGATACATTGGTTGACACTAAAAAACCTCAATACATGCCTTTTAAAACCAGTATATCAAAATATATAACTATATGTCAAATATTAACGGATATAACCTTATTTCTACACTTATTGTCAATGACCACATAACTATAACGTAGGTAAACTGTATAAAACATAACTATTAGGGTAGAAAATGACTGATTTAAAGAAAGTACTGGCTCAAAATATGAAACAGCACAGAAAAAGACTTGGCTTCTCACAGGCAAAATTGGCAGAACTGGTGAGCGCATCCGATAATCACATTGCCCTGATAGAAACCGGTAAACGTTTTCCATCATTAAGCATGTTAATTTTATTAGCACAGGCTCTGGAAATCGATGTTTTGGAGCTTTTTTCCGTAGAAACAATCAAACAAACTGAAAAAAAGATTATGAAAGAAGCAATTTTAGAAGATATCGACCGTATTTTGTCTAGCAGATTGCTTGAAGAGAAATAACTTAATATTTAATAAGTGACGCAAGAAGATTTTCTATCAATATTTTCAGTTGTCATCATAATGACCTTTACATTGTAAATACAAAAATGGCATTCGCTACCCCTTAACCGCTCCTGCCATCATGCCTCTAACCAGTTTTTCCTGGCTGAAAATATAGAGAAGGATTATTGGCAGAGAAGACAGGAAGAGCAGTGTCATGATCATGGGGATGTTTATCGAATATTGCCCTTGATATTGCCAGATTGCGAGAGGCAGGGTGTGAGATGTTTTTGACTGCGTAAGAGTCATCGCGAAAACAAATTCGTTCCAAATTACTACGCCGTTGTAGATTGCAAGCGTTGCGAGTCCCGGTTTGGATAAGGGAAGCATTATGCGGAAAAAAGCGGAGAACTTTCCGCAGCCGTCAATTTCGGCGGCTTCTTCTAGTTCTTTGGGAATTGATTGCATAAAACCTGTAAGAATAAAAATTGAGATAGGTAAGTTAAACGCAACATTAGGACCGATAAGAGCCAATATGTTATCGTAGAGTCCGATTCGTACATTCATAATAAATATCGGAATCAAAGTTATATGTATCGGAATGGACATCGCGGCAACAATGACGCTGTAAATCGGACGGTTCAGTTTGAATCGCATTCTGGAAAGCGGATATGCCGCAAAGGCGCTTAGGAAAAGTAAAATAAATAACGAAATGCCAAGAACAAAAACGCTGTTAAAAAAATATTTGTGAAATCCGTCTTTTAAAACGGATATGTAATTATTAAATTGAAGTTTTTCGGGCAGATTAAAAAGACTGCCTGTATGAAATTCTCCCGATGATTTAAAAGTTGTAAAAATTTGAAAGAAGAAAGGACCTGCGGCGATAACAAGCCAAAAAATCGCAAAGAGCCACGCAAACGCCTGCGTTGGAGAAATTGTTCTATATTTTTTTCGATAAACATCGTTAATATTTTTCATAATTATACCGTTGTTTTTTTATTTAACGCGGTAACGGTTATTAGCGCGATTAAAGTTATCAATATAAACATACCGGCTGCTACAGTAGAACCGTAACCCATATTTAATCGTATAAAAGAATTTCTGTACATATATGTCGCCATGAGTTCCGTCGCGACTCCTGGACCGCCGCCTGTCATTACGTAAATAAGATCAAAATACTTCAAGGAGCCGATGATCGAAAGAATCATTCCTGAAATAATGGTAGGTCTAAGCAGAGGCAATGAAACCCGCCAAAAATATTGATTGCGGGAAGCGCCGTCTATGCAGGCGGCTTCATACAATTCAACAGGAATTGTTCCGTATGCCGCGAGATACAAAACCATATAGAACGGAATAAACTGCCAGCAGACAACGCCTATTACCGCGTAAAGAGCAAGGCTTGGATTCCCCAGAAGATCAACAGCGCCTTTGCCAAATAGAGCTGAAATCGATCCGAAGATTCCGTAGTTTGCGTCTAACGCAAATTTAAAAAGTACGCCGACAGCAACGGATGACAGAAGATAAGGAAGAAACCACACAACTTTAAAAATATACGCTTTCCTTCCGTTAAAATCCAAAAACGTAGCGAGAGCCATTGCGAAAGGAACCTGAAAAAGAAGAGAGAGAAACATGATTTTTATATTATTCGTAAAAGCCTGCCAGAAGTGGAGATCCTTCATTAAGCTGAACCAGTTGGCAAGTCCCGAAAAAGTACGTCTGCGTCCCATACCTCTCCAATCCATTGCGCTGTTAATAAAAGTATCAATTATTGGATAGAGTATGTAAATTACTATAAATAATAACGCAGGCAGTAAAAAAATCGCAGCCGCAATTCTAACCGATCTTTGCCGAACATTGCGGAGAGTAGATTTTTTACCGCCTATCATTATATCTCTCAGCGTTTCAGGAATGTTTCCTGTGCACTCTGGAGCCGCTGTGCAGCTTCTTCAGAACTTAATGTTAAGCCGAAAATTTCCTGGCTTGTAATTTTGTGAACATCAGCTACTTCCGGAGAGAGAGATTGATCGTACCAGAGCTGCATATCGGGAGCTTTCTGCACCATGGAAAAAAGTTCGGCAAGAAGAGGATCTTCCAGTGTCACATTTTTGACAGGAGGAATGCGTCCGTCATTAAGTATATCTTCTATACCTTCTTCATCAAGAAAATATGTGAGAAGTTCAAAAGCTTTCGCTTTGTTTTTTGATGTTGAACTTACATGGTAGAAGTTGTCACCTACAGTTCCGATTACCGAATTAGCGTCACCTACGCCTTCTTCATCACGCGGGAAATTAAAGATACCCATCTTTGAAAAGAATTCAGGGCTTTCGGATTTTGCCTGATGAACAAACCAGCTTCCCATTATGAGCATTGCTGTTTCACCGCGATAGAGAGGAGTGCGCGCCTGTCCTGCGTCCCAATCAAGTCCGTTGAATCCCGGCAGGAAGTAATTGCCTTTTACCCACTGTTGAATTTTATTTCCGGCATGAATAAATGCAGGATCGAGGAATGTTCCTGATCCGTCAACCGCATTGATGAAAGGCTGAACGCCGCCGCGGCGGGTTGCAAGGAACATAAAGTACATGGAACCTGTCCATTGAGTTTTGTTTGCAAGAGAGAAGGGTGTTATCCGGTTGGAGATAAGAGTACTGCATACAGTTTCAAGCTCTTTGATTGTTGCCGGAACTTGAAGTCTTAATCTTTCAAAAATTTCTTTGTTGTAAAAAACCGCGCAAACGCCGACATTTGTCATTGGAAAGCCCCAGATTTTTCCCTGATAAGAACCTTGCGCAATCGCGGCATCCAGGAATTTATCCTTGTAATTATTTGCGTTCATGTAAGAGGTCAGATCGGCAATTTGACCATTGTTAACATATTCATACATTGGTCCGCCTGTCCATGAAAAGAACAGATCCGGCGTTTTATCCGCAGCCATCGCAACAGCCAAAGTCTGCTTGTAAACGTCGTTTGCCATAAAATTGATATTTACCTTCATGTTGGGGTTAGCGGTGATAAAACGATCAACAGCGCGCTGCACTACCGCAGGGGCATCACCGTCAACCTGGATAGACCAGAATTCCAGTGTGTTCGCGCTTCCGCCCTGTTTGCAGCCGATAAAGCTGAAAGCCAAGCTCAGCAAAAGGCATGCAACCAAAAAAGTTTTCATTTGTTTCATTTGATTCTCCTTAAGTTTTTGACAGTATACCATATTTATTGGTGACTGTCACCTTACTTTTTCTCACAAAATCATGTAATATGGTTTTACATTATATTGAAATATACTTAACCCAGGATGTACAAAATCGGATGACCAACATCAAAAACGCAGATACTAAAAAGATATTCACGATCGCCCTGCCGCTTATATGCCAGCAGATATTTTTACAGTTAAAAATCTATATCGACAGAGCGATGCTTGGGCACGTTAATTCGGATTTTTTTTCCGCTATCGGAAATGTTTTAGTTCCTTATAACGCGGTGCTTTCCGTGATTACGTCGATTTGCACTGGAACAACGATATTGATTGCGCATAACATCGGGGCGAAAAACGAAGATATGTATAAAAAATACGCGGAATGTTCGTATTTGGGAAACACTTTAATTTCCGTTATCGCTTTTTTCTTTTTCTTTTTTTGTTCGGGATTTTTATTTAAAATAATGGGAGTTAAATCTCCCATACTGGAACTGAGCGCTTCATATTTAAAAATCATGTCTTTTTCTTTTTTGATATTCGGTATTTATTCCACTTCCATTTCTATTATTCAGGGGATCGGATTAACAAAAATAATTATGATCACAGGCATTATCAGCAATGTAATAAATATCTCGCTTGATTATGCGCTGATTTTCGGCAAATTCGGTTTTCCAAGAATGGAAATCAGAGGAGCGGCTTTAGCGTCATTCATATCGACTTTGACCGCCGCTCTGATAATATCGTTCTATGTGTTTAAAAGCAAAAGAATGCCGTTTAGATTTAATATTAAGGATGTGATTTACTCAAAAATTAATTTATATAAAGATGTTTTAAAAAAAGGATTGCCTACGGGATTTGAAATGGGGCTTTTCAGCGTTGGAAATATTTTTATTATTTCATTCTTAAACAGAATAGAAGCGTCTTCTGTCGGCGTGTATACATTAATTTACTCGATACAATTAATTCCGCTTTTATTTTACATGGGTTTAGCGCAGGCAACATTAACATTGACAGGTCATAAAACAGGAGAGGGCGATCCTGTTCAGGCTATAATTACAGGTTTTAAAGCGTTAAAATTTTCATTGATTGTGTGCGCTATCTTCGCGTTTCTTTTTATTCTTTTCCCAAAAAGTATTGTGAGAATATTTACAAATGATATTTCATTTATAGAAGACGCCTCTAAATATTTTATTTTAATCGCGTTTACAATGTTTCCAAAAGCGGCAAATATTGTAATAGGTCACGGTATCCGCGGAACGGGAGACACAAAATGGATGCTGTATACCCAAATATTCGGAACTGTTTTTGTTTTAATTTTGTCATACATATTTATATTTATCACGGATATCGGGCTTACGGGAATCTTTATCACATATTTGTCCGATGAAACCATCAGATCGATAATCAACACGCTAAGATTTTGGAAAGGCAGAGATTTCTTAAAAAGAAAAACTTAAGAGATGTGAGGCTTTTCCAAAACTTCAGTTTTTGGAAAAAGCTCATGTTACAGATTCAAATCCGACATCGCTTTTTTCAAAACAGCTTCACTCGCGGGCGACAATTTTCCAAGAGGAAGACGCGCGGGACCTGCGGGAAGTTTTGCCCAATTAAGAGCCTGCTTAATCGGCGCGGGGTTTGTCTCGATGAAAGCCGCTTTTGTGAACGGAACAAGTTCGTAGTGGAGAGCGCGGGCTTTTTCGAAATTGCCTTCGAGAGCCGCCTTGACAAGCGCTTTTACCTTCGCGGGAATCAGATTTGAGATAACGCTGATTACGCCGTCGCCGCCTAAACTTATCAGGGGCAGAGTAAAAGCGTCGTCGCCTGAGAGCACCCAAAACTTATTATTCGCGTTACGCGACATGGCGATTTCCCTGATTACGTCTCCCATTTGATTTAAGTCGCCGGATGATTCCTTTACGCCCGCGATGTTGTCAAACTTCGCGATTTCTTTCATTAAAGGAGTTGGAATATTTCTTCCTGTTCGTGACGCGATATTATAAACGATGATCGGTATACCGACTTTTGCCGCGGCTTCAAAGTGGCTGAGAAGTCCTGAGTCATTTGGTTTGTTGTAGTAAGGAGTTACGACAAGCGCCGCGTCCGCGCCCATTTTTTTCGCGCGTTCAACATACTTGACCATGTGTCTTGTGTCGTTTGATCCCGCGCCTACGATAACGGGAATTTTCCCGCTAGACCGCGAAGCCGCCGCTTCCTCCACCGCGATCTCAATGAGTTTGTCTTCTTCTTTTTCATCAAGCGTGGGATTTTCTCCCGTTGTTCCGAGCGGAACGATACCGTCGATTCCTTCCGTTATCTGAAATTGTATAAGTTTTCGGAAACCATCATAATCAATTTCACCCGATTGCGTCATCGGCGTAATAAGCGCCGTAAACGCGCCGCGAAATTCTGTCATATTCACACTCCTAATTTCTATCGCTTTTTAAATAAGTCGCCAAGCATATCATCAATTGTAAAAATACCTTGACGCTTCTGCGCTGTCAGCCATTTTGCGGCTTGTACCGCGCCGGACGCAAAACCTTCGCGGCTGCGGGCGGTATGCGTAATTTCAATTGTATCGGCTTGAGAATCAAAAAACAAGCTGTGTGTGCCCGGAACATTTCCCATTCGCAGACTCGGAAAATGAAATTCATCCGCTTCGGGTTTGCGGTTCATTGTTTCCCAGACAATTTTCTTTTTCCGATCGATTCTGGAAAGCGCTCCTTCGGCTAAAACTTTCGCTGTTCCGGAAGGGCTGTCCATTTTTTTATTATGATGAGACTCAAAGCCGCCGACATCGTACTCGGAAAAATTATTTGCGAGCTCCGCCGCGTACCACGCGATACGGTAAAACATATTTACACCGATTGAAAAATTAGATGCCCACAAAAGAGAACTTCCCGCTTTTTCAACCGCTTTTTTAATTTCGTCCATGCGATCGTGCCAGTTTGTAGTTCCGACAACAACGGGAATTTTTCTTTCAACTAACGCGAGAATATTAGCGGCAGCGGTATCAGGCTGTGTAAATTCGATTGCAGCGTCAACAGAATCGAAATTCGCTTCCGCAATTGTTTTAAACAATTTAATTCCCGAAGACGCGTTAGGCGTATATGGGTCGACAGCGATAGTAACAGAATGTCCCTGTGCGGCGGCAATCTGCTCGATCATCTTTCCCATTTTTCCGTAACCAATTAAAGCAATATTCATAAAAATCCTCTTTAATAACCGTTCTAATCCGCAGCAGATGTCTTATTCTTTCGGTTTTTCCAGCGCGTCAAAGAAATCCAAATGAAGCGACTTAACGACTTCTTCCGATTCATTGTCGTTTACGATGAAGCTGATATTCACTTTGCTCGCGCCCTGAGAGATCATTTGCACCGTAACGCCGATAAGCTGGCAAATTCTGAAAGCGCGCGCGAGAATTTCGGAAGAACGTTTAACGTTCCCGATGATCGAGATAATCGCTTTTTCCGCTTTTATATCGATGCTTGCGATCTTGCTCAATTCTTTTTTTACTTCGGAGAGATCGTAAGAAGTATCAAGCGTGAGTGAGACAGAAACTTCGCTTGTCGCGACCATATCGATCGAAATGTTGTGTTTCGCGAAAACCGCGAAAACTTCCGATAAAAATCCGTATTGTCCTAACATTCTTGTTGAAACAATGTCAACTAACGTTACCTTATGTTTTGAAGTAATCGCCCGCACAGGGGGGCTTTTCTTTGATGTCAGTGTTTGCTCGATTTTTGTTCCCGGCGCGTCAATGTTATAAGAATTTTTTACAAGCACGGGAGTTCCTGTTTTCATGCACGGCTGCATCGCTCTCGGATGCAAAACCTGCGCGCCGAAGTAGGCAAGTTCCGCGGCTTCATCGTATGTGACATTTTGAACAGGGCGCGCGGTTTTTACAATACGCGGATCGGCGGTTAAAATTCCGTCAACGTCTTTCCAAACCTGCGCTTCTTCTGCTTTGCACGCCGCGGCGATCATCGTTGCTGAAAGATCGGAGCCTCCGCGTCCGAGAGTTGTGATGCTCCCTTTCTCATCCTTCGCTAAAAATCCCGTAACAACAGGAAGAACATTTCCTTTTATCAGCGGTAAAACTTTCGCGGGGATCAAATCCCAGCTTTCTTTTAAAAGTTCCGCCGATGTGTAATTTGAATTGGAAATAAAACCGAGATCCCACGCGTCAAACGCGCGCGCGTTCATTCCGATCGATTTTAGAAAAGCCGCGGCAATTCTTACGGAAAGTCTTTCTCCGAAAGAGACAAGATAATCTTTTGTTCTTGGCGACAGCTCGCGGATAAGAGCGATTCCCGATAACAAACGCGACAGCTCCTCCAATAGATCGCCGACCTCTTTTTGATTTGTGAGTTTCAAATTTTTTATTGTTGCAAGGTGAAGTTTTTCTACCTGCGCGATTTCTACTTTTCCGTTTTTAAGCGCGGTATTTCCGGCTTCAAGAAGATGATCCGTTGTATCTCCCATTGCAGATAACACAAGAACGGGTTTTTTATCCAATTGTGTTTTTACGATTTCAGCGACATGGCGCAGCCGTGATGCGTCGGCTACAGAACTTCCGCCAAACTTCATTACGATCATGATTTTCCTCCAAACTATGATTGATTACAGTCTATCATTTTTTCTTATTATCTGTCATGTAGAGCAAAAAGTTTTTATTGCCGATTTTCAGGTTATGGAATAGAATCAATTAGATACCTAAAACCTGATACGGTTTGGGGAAAAAGGGGGTTGATATGGCTATAAACGCATTGAACATTTTATCGGGGATCGGAGCGGCTGCCGCAGGATTGGCAGGAGATAAAGTAGCGAAAGACGGAGTAATTCCTGGTTTTGATATCGGAACAATAGTTACGTCGCTCCTTGGAAAATCGGGAGGCGGTCTTTTAGGGACTATCGCGTCTGTCGCGACAAAATCCGGAGTTTTAAATAGCTCTAACCTTGGAAAAGTAGCGGAACTTGCGGGCTCTTTATTTTCGGTCGGAAAAACTAAAGAAGTTGAAACTAAAGAAAAAGGCGGCATCGCGGGATTAGCGGCTGCAATCATGGGCGGATCAGGCGACGGCGCGGGTCTTGCTTCAATCGCTTCAATGGCTTTGAAACTCGGAAAAACAGCAAAAGATGAGCCGTCGCTTTTAAGCATGGCGGCGGATTTAGGATCGACATTGAGCGGAAAATTCGGACTTTCATTCGGAGGATCGGAAAAAACGGTAAACGCGCTTGATAAGGTTATGGAAGGCGATACAAAAACCGCTATTTTCAAATCGATCTTAACGGGAATAATAAAATAAACGGGAAATCAATAGACTGTCATATTCTTATTTGCTACTATAAATTATGATTGGTTTCCTTATCAGAAAAACTTTTTACGATCTCTGGGATAATATGTTCAAGATTGTCGCGCTCAATGTGGGTTTTCTTGCCTGCGTGTTGCTGCCGATATTTCTTCCCATGCTTGCCGCTAAATTTTTCGATTCTCTTACGCTTGATTTAGCTCTGCTTGCTTTTGGGATTATGGTTTGTTCTGTTTATTTGTCAGCAGTCTCTTACTCTGTCAGATCGATTTCCGATTATAGTAATTTTACTTTTAAAGAATTTTTTATGAATTTTAAGCACTCATGGCCTGCGGGGCTTGTCATGGGAGGTTTTGTTTTTCTTGTTTTTTTAATAGTGACAGTTGTTATTCCATTTTATTTTGCTATGGAGCCGCCTGCCGTTGGTTTGGTATTATTGGTAATTATTTTATGGACAACATTTTTTGCTTTGCTTTCATTTCAATATTATTTTTCAGTTTATGTTCGTCTCGGAAAAAGCATTAAAAAATCAATTAAAAAATGCATATTGATCTCTCTTGATAACACCGGGCTTTCGATATTTGTTTTTATTCACAATATTATCGGGCTTGTTATTTCCGCGATACTTGCTTTTATGTTTCCCGGTCCAGTGGGTATGCTTTTATATATTGATGAAGCTCTGCGCCTTCGCCTTTTAAAATACGATTGGCTTGAGGCGAATCCCAACGAAAACCGCAAAAAAATTCCATGGGACGTATTGCTGATAGAAGAACGCGAAAAAACCGGCACACGATCGTTTAGAAATCTTATTTTTCCGTGGAAAGATTAACCCCCAAGCATCCCGCAACCGCCCGTTCCAAATTCGGTATTCCTCCGTGAATCGGCGTGTTCACCGCTCTTACGCGTCCGTTGGGATGACGAAGAGCAAGCGCGCTCGATCCGCCGCCGTCAAGATTGATCGCGTCACGGCAGCCTAGCGCGCGCGTTAAAAAAGCTGTTTCCGGCTCTGTCGCTCCGATGCTGAGCGCGCGTCTTCCGTCAATTACAAGAAGGTACAAATACTGTCCGTTAGGTGATATTCCTGCCGCGCTCCTTGGGTGGCGCGCGGTATTAGCGGAATGCGCCGTGTCATTTTGCGATCTGAATATTACGTCTATTCTCTTTGTTACCGCTCCGTCCGCAAGTATCTGATAAAATCCTCCGACAGCGTTTTGAATATTTTCAGTTGATCGAATCGATGATTGATTGACAATCGCCGCTCTTGTTGAGTTTGAATTCTCGCTTTTATAAAAGACAATAGCGTCATAACGAGGATTCGCGGGAGAGATAAGCGCGCCTTCCGAAATTACAATTCCAACATTTTTTACCGGCTGTTTTTCTTTCGCCGAGACAATATCAAAGGGAAGCGCGTTAATTCCCGCAAGAAGATTATTGTCGCGCACAAAGCTCGTAACCCTTGTGCTTAACGTACCGCGGGAAACTTCGCTGGAGGTTCCGCCGTTATCTGACACCGCGCCGCCTCTCACGACAACGCGGACATCGGGAGACGCAAGATCGATTTTCAGCGCGTAAAATTCAATTTTCGGAGACGAAACCTTCCCGTGAAAATATCCGATACCTTCTGCAAAGGTCAGCCAAACCGGCTCAACATTTTCGATTGACGAAAAAACTTCAGGCTGCCCGCCACCCGTCGAAACAGGAGAGAACGTATTGCAGGAGGTAAATAATAATTGGATTAATAATATGTATGGAAGTAAGGTGAATACATTCGGAAGAGTATGCTGATTAAAAAATTTGTACAGGCAGTGCAGACTGCGGGACGGGGAAACATTTCCGGGACTCCCCGCCGGAGAGACTGCGCAGCAGGCTCGTAGGCGGATTCCCCCGGAGTTTTTCCGGGTCGCAGTCTGCACTGCCTGTATTGATTGGTAATTAGACATACATTTTGACTAGTATTCGCCTTTACCCTTACGGTTTCTCTTTAACAACTTTCTCGCGTTTGCTTTTTTCTTCCTGTTAAGGATTGTGGAGGGCTTTTCAAAGTACTCGCGCTTTTTGAATTCGCGGATGATGCCTTCTTTTTCCACCATGCGTTTAAAACGTTTGATGGCTTTTTCAAGCAGCTCGTTGTCGTCGACTGTAATGTGCGCCAAAATTAATCACCTCCTTTCCCTATGGTTAATGTTTTCATTTTCTACTATTAAATAATCCACGATTTACAAGGTTCTTGTCAAGGATGGGACGGTCGACAAATACGTCGGGGTCGGTGTTTTCCGTGTTGACCCTCAATTCCCAGTGAAGGTGGGGTCCTGTCGAAAATCCGGTCGAACCGACTGTGCCGATTAGTTCTCCCGCCGTCACTATTTCGCCTTCCTGCGCAACAAAAGTGTCTAAATGGTAGTAAATTGAATACATGCCGGGGGCATGCTCGATAATTATCGAATTGCCAGTAATGACCCTTTCGCTGGCGAGAATCACTTTTCCGTTTCCGCATGCGAAAATGCTTGTGCCTGTCGGCGCGCCGAAATCGACGCCCGCGTGAATTGATGTGGTTCTCCTTCCGTCCGAATACGCGTTGATGCGTCGCGTGCCGAAACTGCTCGTTCTTCTTGTTGTTTCGATAGGCAGAACAAACTTTCCTGTATGGTAGATTTCCGTTCCTGTCGTGGTCAAAATTTGCCAGAGCCGCGCCGATTCCGCTCTTGTTCGTTCGTTCGATGTCGTCACAAGATTTGTCAGCGACGGAGTAAGATTGAGCGTCTCGGAGCGGAATTCTCTCGGCGTTAATGTAAACGGAATTTCAAATAACGTTCCTTCGTCATTATTTACTTTGATGAGCGCGGTTTCAGAATTAACGGTTGAGGGAATCGCTATGATCGCGGCGAAGTAACACGGTATCCGCGGTTCGTCGGGCACGAAAAAAAACGCGGCTTTTGCGACTTGTTTGTCGTTTACAAAAAGAAGCGCTTCTTTTACGGAAGTGTTTACCGCAATTGTAATCGGATCTCCCGCGCGCGGCGCTTCAGGAATCATTATGTGCCTGACTTCGGCTGAAATGACAGGCTGACTTACGCACGCCGAAAAAGTTAAAACGACCATTAATAAAATAAATACTCTTTTCATGTTACTCGCTCTTTTTCAAATCTAAAATCATTATTTGCGGCGTTTCATTGCCTTTAAAATAATCTCTTGTGACGTTATACGCAACATCTACTTTGTCATTGATGCCGAATTCTTTGTTTGTAACACGATCCGCGCTTGACCAATACAGCGCAGGCCATTTGTATTTGCCTGTATCAAGCGTTAATTTAATATGTTTTGATTCAGGCTTACCGATAAAGTTTATATCTTTTACGACGAGTTTTTTTGACATGAATACAAGCTGATCGTTTTCATTTCCGTATGGTTCAAATAAATCGATTAATTTTAAAATATCAGGCGATAAAAAATCATGAGGAAGTTCCGCGTCTATTTGAATTGCTTCTTCGCCCTCTTCTTCTTCGAACTCAATGTTTAACGCGATGTTTTTTAAACGATCTAAAAACGTATCCCAGTTTCGCATAACCATGCTGAAACCGCCTGCCGCTTTGTGTCCGCCTGAATCTATAAAAAGGTCCTGACACAGATCAAAAAGAGAATGAATGTTGTATCCTCTTGCCGCCCGAATCGATCCTGTGCAAACTTCATCGCTTACGGAAATTGCCATTGACGGAACGTTAAACTGACGCACTGCGCGCTGAGCCATGAGCCCTGTGATTCCTTTGTTGATTTTTTCGCCGTAAACAAGAACGAAATTTTCTTCGTACTCTTTAAAACTGTTATACGCCATTTGTTCGATGACCGCCCACGTTTCTTCTTCAAGTTCTTTTCGATCTTCATTCATGGATGCTAATTCGCCGGCGAGTTTTTCTCTTTTTGAAGGATCATCTTCAAAAAATAAATCCGCCGCTTTTTGCGCGCATCCCATACGCCGCGCCGCGTTAATTGTCGGACACAATTTCCATGAGATATCTTTTGTTTCAAAAGGACGTCCCGCAAGTTCGAGTTTTTGAAGAAGCTGCAAAAGCCCCTGGCGCGGTTTTTTTTCTAACGCTTCGATTCCTCTGCGCACGATTATTCTGTTTTCGTCTAACAGCGGCATAATGTCGGCGATAGTGCCGAGAGCGGCAAGCTGAATATCGTAGTTTTCCATTTCTGCATCGGCGGAATTTTTCGCGCGTAATCTTGCGTAAGTCGAAAAAAGATTTACAAAAACATCAAGCTCGTTTAATTCTTTGTCGGAATATTTAGCGATTTTTGAAAGCTCTTTGATGCGCAGTAAACTCTGCCCCGCGGTTTGCGGAATCATTTTTCCGATTTGCGGCGCGATATCCATCATCCCGATTTCTATGCTGTTGCCGAATAATTTAGCGAATGTTTGCTTATGAAGAGCGCCGTCCCAGCATAAAATTTGCTGACCTTCGAGAAACGCGGGAAGGCGCGTCTCGCTGATCGAAATTTTTCCGGGAACAATAACTTCAGTAAGAGTTTTTGTAACGATAAGATTTCTCATTCTCGCGACTTCGATGATCCACGCTTCGTTCACCGGTCTTGTGTTTAACAGGCAAATCTGCTGACCGTAGAGTTCGCTTTTTTGCGCGAAGCGGAGAGCGCAGACTAATTTGAAAGCAACGCCGCAGCCCGCGAGATTGCGAAAAGGATAGGATGAATCTTTTAATTTTGGATTAACGATGACAAGCGCTTCCGGCAATTCTTCCTGCGGCTCATGATGATCCGTTACGATAACATCGATTGATAATTCGTTCGCTTTTTTGATTTCCGCGAACCGCGAGATACCGCAGTCAACGGTGATGATCAAAGTTCCGTCTTTAGCCGCGAAATATTCGACCGCTTCCATGCTCAGACCGTAAGCGTCGTCGCCCGTCGGAATACGCCATGAGACATCAATACCGATATTTTCAAGGTAACCGGCGAGCAGGGCAGTGCCGGTAATGCCGTCAACATCGCTGTCGCCGAAAATTAAAACTTTTTCGCCCTCTTCTTTCGCGGCAAGAATCCGCTCAACAGCGTCTTCCATACCGTCCATCGCAAATGGGTTACGCAGCGAGAGTATATCGTCATCAAGAAAATAACGAATTGAATCGCCCTGACTATGCCCCCTGCGCGCAAGAATCGACGCAGTCAAAAGATCACAGCCGTATTTCGCGGAAATTTCCTTAACCTGCTCAGGTGAAATCTCCTTTTTATCCCATTTCATTAGGTTAAAAATACCAGAAAGTTGAAGTTATTTCTACCTGTCTGTACATCAGCAGACAGGCAGGCGCTTTCTGAAAAACTCCAACTAAGAGTTATAAACATAATGATAAATATCAACAAAAGGCAAAAACGCAAAACCCCCTGCAGGCTACAGGTGGCTGGTACTTTACCGCAATAAAATGGGATCAGTCGCAGCCAATGTCGCCTTTGGGTGTTTTGCGCTCCCGCTTAATGTGGTTTATATTTAAATATTTTTGTGCTATCAACATGAAAGCATATTATTTGCGGACACAAGCGTATGTCTGCTCTGTTGATGTACAGAGATAAAGATATTTAAGTAAGGGTTTGTGGTGGCTTGCCTGACCACTCACGAGTGGTCAGGTGAATGTGGTTTGTGGTTAAAATTATCTATGCAGCGGTTTTTGTCATTGATCTTTATCCTTTTTTCTTTTTATTGTATGTTTTATATTCATTACGGCTAGATTTATCTCAAATGTAGTTTCCGTTTCGGAAATATTTAAAGAATCGCCTAAAATATCAGATATGATTTCTCCGCTTTTTTGCATTAGCGGTTTCTTTTCTTCTGTCGTTGTCTTTACCGCCAGTTCTTTGACAGTTCTGGTCAATTCACGTATTTTTGCGAATGTTTCGATTATTACAAGAGTTGTCTGCGTTGCTTTTAGGCTTTTTAGTATTGTAGCAAGCATATACAGACCCTTTTCGGTAAAAGCCTTTAATGGGGCTGATGAGTGTTTTAGTGGTTTGAACTGGTCAAAATTTTTGACCAGTTCATCTTTTTCGTTTTTATTAATTGTTATAATATACCCTTCAGAGAACTTTTCGGGATTGTTTTTTACCGCTTGATTTACCTCTTTAGTTTCTACCCCATACAAGTAGGCAACATCACAATCCAGTAAAACCTTTGTTTTACGGATTTCTACGATTTTTGCGTCAACATCATCAATACTTAAATTCATGGCTTTTTCTCCTTTCATATCGCCATTTCCAAATTATTCTACAGGCTCTTAACCAACGGTTGTTGAGTACCTTAATTTGAACATCCGGCGCACATTAATTGAGCGAATAGCTCACCCCCTGCTTTTGAAAAATTTAATTTTCAAAAGCAATACAGCTATATGGCGCGCAGATGCGGCGAACCGAAGGTTCGAGCGCTTAAGACCGAAAAACGAGAAATTTGAAAAAATGTTATGTGGTGACTGTCACCAATTACGAATGAAAGTTAGTTGCTTGCGAATGGAAAAGGTGAATGTGGTTCAATTCTTTCTCTTCTTTCTCCGCGTTCTCTGCGAGAGTTCTTCTCTCTTCCTTTCGCGGTTAAATTCCCTTACTCGCGCTTATAATATCGTGCACTGCTTTAGCTGTGAAACTGCGGCGCTCGCAAGAACGGCGAGATCCTCAGCCTGAAACCAGCCCTTGGCTGATTTATCGAATAAAATATTTCCGTCGGGAGGAAACTCTTCGTCTCCTTTCCAGATGATAAACGTCAGCGGCACATACGGAAGGACATTTATCGTGACGGACGCGTCGCCGAGTTCTGCGATTTTCCCTCCAAGTGCGATGCCTGTTTTTATCAATCCATCGGCACTCCCACCGAAACATTTCACAAACGGATGTACAGCTCTTTTGTAAAAATTTGGCTCGTAAAAAAGAGCGGGCGCGGCTTCCCTGTACGCGATCAATTGACCGCTCATTTCTTTTGATCCGTTTGCCGTCAGATAATGCAGCCACAAAATTTTATGGGTCACCTGCGCTGAGGATAACGAGCTGTCGATATTGAACCACGGCAGATAAAACTCGCCGTTTTCATACCGCGCACCGCATGCTTCGCAGACCTCCTGTGGCTGCATTTGCGCAAGTTTTTCCGAAGCGAGGTTTATAGCGTCATCGTATCCCATAGGGCAATTATAGTAGAAAGTCGAAAAAGGTGACAGTCACCAAAAAAGGCAGTCGCCGCCTTTTTCAGCGTTCTATTGACAATTACAAATTACTCATTATAATTAGTAAATAGAGATAGTTAAAGTTACAAAATACTCAATATAGTGAGTATCTTGTAAAATATATTAAGTAAAATGGAGTGGTTATGTTTAAGCGGATGTTGGTAGATCAGATTAAAAGCAGGATGGACGAAAAACGGATGTTTATGCAGATCGTGATCGGTCCAAGGCAAACCGGCAAAACTACGGCGGTGATACAAGCGCTCGAATCTTCGAAAAAACAGTATCATTTTATCAGCGCCGATGATCCTGTTGTTGTTTCTCTTGAGTGGCTTCGCAATGAATGGGATAAGGCGCGGGCTATGGAAAAGCAGTCAGAAAAAGAAGTTATCTTTGCAGTGGATGAGGTACAAATAATTCCGCAGTGGTCGTCTATGGTAAAGGCTCTTTGGGACGAAGACACAAGAAAAAAAAATAATGTAAAAGTGATTTTGTTAGGCTCGTCTTCATTGTTAATTCAAAAAGGATTAAGCGAATCGCTTGCCGGTCGTTTTGAAGTATTGTTCTGTCCTCACTGGAGTTACGATGAATGTAAGAAAGCGTTTAAATACACGCTGAATGATTTTCTTCTTTACGGAGGATATCCGGGAGCCGCCGGTTTAAAAGATGATATTGATCGATGGGCAAGATACATTGGCTCATCAATTGTGGAACCGTTTTTATCAAAAGATATTATGCAGATGGAAGAAATTCGTAAGCCCGCGTTGCTTCGTTCTTTGTTTACTTTAGGCGCGCAATTTTCCGCGCAGGAACTTTCATATACAAAAATGTTAGGTCAATTAACAGACGCAGGAAACACGGTAACAATCGCTCATTATCTTGATTTATTGGATAAGGCAAATGTTTTGTGCGGTCTTCAAAAATATGCACCTAACAAACTGAAATCGAAACAAAGTTCTCCGCGCCTTATGGTTTATGACACGTCTCTGCTCACATGGGCTGCCGGAGTTTCCCGAAAACGTTTTATTGAGGAACCGGACGCGCGGGGACATTTGGTAGAAAGCGCGGTTGGCGCAAGTCTTTTGGCGCGGGGCAGGGAAGAGGGCTTTTCTGTTTATTGGTGGAGAGATCGCGAAATGGAAGTTGATTTTGTAATTGAAAAAGGATCGAAATCTCTAACCGCCATAGAAGTTAAAAGCGGACGAATTAAAAACACAAAAGGCAGCATGGAATTTTTAAAGCGTTATCCAAAAGCATTTTGTATAACCGTCGGAAGCGACGAATGTCCTCTCGAAAAATTTCTTGAGAAAAAGATCGAGTTGTTTAAATAAGGCGTCTCCTAAATTCGTGCTAATCAGTGTTTCTTGTCATGTTTTATTATCTTTTATTTGCCGTTGCCCAAGATTTTTCGCGTTTAGTTTACTGACAGCCGATTTGCCTGTGCTTTTTTCAATTTGCTTGCGCGCGACTTTTGCGGCTTTCGCGCCTTCCTGTGCGACGGCGGCGCTTTCGTTAAAACCGTTTGGCTGACGTTCAATCGATATATCTGTTGTGGCAACTTCGGCAAGCATATTAAGAACCAATTCGGTATTAGTCATATTATCGCGCAGATTTTCTTTTTTTAAGTCTTTGTGTTTTCTATATTCTTTTGTCGTCATGCCGCTCCATGTTTTGCTCATTAAATCGGTAAGAGCCGCGTATTCGTCATGTCTGCTAACGCCGCTTTTATCCCATTCATCTGTCAGAGCTTTTCGAACTTCAATTGATTTAATCCGCTGATTAATCCAATTTTCGCTGTAACCCAATCGGCGGTAATTTTGGATTGCGCGGTCTATTGATTGTTCCGGGTCTACAGTTTCATCAATTCGTTCGTTCCCCACTTTTGCAAGCCACAATTTAAAAGGCTCAGCTTTTTTACTCGGTATGGACTGAATAAGCCGCAGGATTTGTTCAGTGTCTGCGACATCGGTGAGACGCATTTTACCGTCCTGTGCTGGTAATTTCAACTGGTTAGTATTACTAACCAGTTGGCTGCCTTCATCTTTTAGTTTATTCTTTAGCCATTTCCAATAATTTCTTACTTTTTCATAATCCGGTTGATCTGTCAGAATCCCGATAATATCCAGAATTGACCACCACCATTTTTCGGCTTTTTCATCCCATATATGACGAACTTGCACTCCGTTAAAGAGCTCCATTTTGCTTATTGATTTGTCCATGTTATCTCCTTTAGCTTGTAAACATATGTTAAGTATATGGGGTTTGGTTGGTTTTGTAAAGGAGAGAAAAATCGAATAATACTACGAACTAACACGAATTTGATTTTTTTTCGTCATGCTAATCTCTTTACAACAACAGTATCGGCGGCTGCCTTATGATTGATTTTCCACTCAAAATCGATCTATAATGTCTCCACTAAGGAGAAAACGATGGCAAGACAAAAAATAACGGAAGCGTTAAAAAACGGAAAAATATTGATTTCCGACGGCGCATGGGGGACTTTTTTGCATAAAAAAGGCATGAAACCCGGCGAATGTCCCGAATTATGGTGCATCGATCGTCCGGCTGATGTTCTCGATGTCGCGAAAAATTACATCGACGCGGGTGCGGATATGGTCGAGACTGACAGTTTCGGCGGAAGCAGTTTTAAACTGGCGCATTTTGGGCTTGCCGAAAGGGCTGCTGAAATTAATGAAGCGGCTGCGAAGATTTCCCGTCAAGCGGCTGGCGACAGCAAATGGGTTATCGCGTCTATCGGTCCGACCGGCAAAATGCTCGTCACCGAAGAAGTGACCGAAGATGAATTGTACGAAGCGTTTAAAACTCAGGCTGTCGCTTTTGAAAAAGGCGGAGCGGACGCGGCTTGCATCGAAACAATGAGCGATATCGGCGAAGCGGTTGAAGCCGTCAAAGCCGTCAAAAAAAATACTAAACTCGAAGTTATCTGCACATTCACTTTTGAAAAAACGATTCAAGGCGAATACAGAACGATGATGGGAGTCGATCCTGTCGCCGCGATGAACGCAGTGATCGAAGCGGGCGCGGATATTGTCGGCGCTAATTGTGGCAACGGCATCGAAAGAATGATCGAGATCGTCAGTCAGATGAGAGCGGCAAATAAAAATATTCCGATTCTTGTTCACGCTAACGCCGGTCTTCCTAAAAATGTTGACGGTAAAGACGTCTTCCCCGAATCACCTGAAGACATGGCGGCTCTCGCGCCGAAACTTGCCAAGGCAGGAGCGAACATAATCGGTGGATGCTGCGGAACAACTCCCGCGCATATCAAAGCGATGAAAGACGCGGTTAAGTAGGGACTAGGTAATTGGGACTAGGGACTAGGGATTGTTCATTGATAAATATACATGATATCAAGAAACAATTTCGAATAAAAATCCTTTATTTTAAAGAGAAAAATTATTTACAAGGAGAAATAAAATGAAAACTAAATTTTTATCTACTGCAATCGGATCGATGCCTTTTGACAAAGCGGATTACGCGGTCGGTGTTTCGTTAAAATCGATGGATGCGCCCATCTGGCCGCAATTGCCGAAACTCGGACTGCTCGAACAAATGGAAGTGCAGTACTCGGAAAATATTCCGTGCGCTGTTGTCGATACCGAAAAAAACAGATTGTTTTTTCAGACTGATGGTGACTA
>Ga0209755_10003139_pt1 | contig 21155 bp, 12 predicted proteins | sample TergutCo191P1_FD_187301 | JGI IMG/M metagenome (GOLD analysis project Ga0209755, IMG submission 187301) | Cornitermes sp. P1 segment gut microbial communities from Petit-Saut dam, French Guiana - Co191P1 (SPAdes) (version 2) | ecosystem: Host-associated > Arthropoda: Insects > Digestive system...
ATTTGTGTGCCGAGCATGGCATAAATCTAACCGGTGAAAGTCCGGAGCGGAGGTACTCATAGCCAACCGCATAGTGAAGCCCAAGGTGCGTACGGCGACGTGTGAGCTGAAGGAAGGGCGTAGCAAACTCTTGACCCGAGGGACACGAATTCGATAATAAGGCTGTATAAGCGGGTGAGGCTACAAAGCAAGTCAAAGCCCAAAATATGAGCGTAAGCTTATGCAGTAAATCGGGCGGGTAAAAGAGGAAAGATTTATGTCTTACCTCGGGAGGTCTTGCGGATATGCAGAGGGGAAAAAAATCCTGCATAGTCGAAAACGGTTAACCGCAAGAAGTCAGCAGAAGTCATAGTAGCATAGTTGTAATCTCAGAGACTATGTGAAGGACTGAACAATTCGCAGTTGTTGAGTACAACTATGTAACAGGTTGGAATTAGCCAGAATGTGTTAATGAGGAGAGTACCGACGTAATCGGGAGGGTAACTCAAAATCGGTGATGTTTCGACCACGGACAAAGGAGGAAAGGCAAAATGGAACTACTGGAGGAGATTTTATCACGGAAAAATCTAAACGAAGCGTACAAGCGAGTGTATGCAAACAAGGGTTCGAGCGGAGTGGATAGCGTGTCCGTAGAGGAGTTACACGAGCATCTGAGAGTCCACAGCGCGGAAATACTGGAAAGCATACGCAGCCGCAAGTACAAACCGCAACCTGTTCTTAGGGTAGAAATACCGAAGGACAATGGGAAGACCCGACAACTAGGAATACCGACTGTGGTGGATAGGGTAATACAGCAGGCGATAGCGCAGGTTTTGAGCCCGATATATGAGAAACAGTTCAGCAATTCGAGTTATGGGTTTCGCCCGAACAGAAGCTGTGAGATGGCGGTAATCAGGAGTCTGGAGCTATTGAACAGCGGATATGACTGGATAGTAGACATAGACCTAGAGCGATTCTTCGACACAGTACATCACGACAGACTGATGAATATCCTGCACAGGACAATCAAAGACGGAGATGTATTATCGCTGATACGGAAGATTCTCGTAAGCGGAGTAATGGTAGGGAACACCTACGAAGAAACGACAATTGGCACCCCACAGGGAGGCAACCTGAGTCCATTGTTGTCAAATATCATGCTAAACGAACTTGATAAAGAGTTAGAGGCAAGAGAGTTGCACTTTGTGAGGTATGCCGACGACTGTAATATCTTTGTAGGAAGCCGAAAGGCGGCAGAGCGTGTAATGAAGTCCATAACAGATTATATCGAAAGAAAGTTAGGGCTGAAAGTAAATGCGACTAAAAGTCAAATAGGCAAACCGAACAAAATCAAATTTCTTGGTTTTGGTTACTTTGTAGACAAGGACAGCAAGTATCAGGCAAAGCCACACAAAACATCGATTGAAAAGCTGAAAAGGAAGCTCAAGACATTAACCAGCCGCAAGTGGAGCATTTCACTGGACTACAGGTTGAAGAAACTGAAACAGCAGATAGTGGGGTGGATATATTATTTCCGCATAGCCAAGATGAAAACCATCTTGGCTGAAATCGACTCCAAACTACGCAAGCGGATTCGGGTGATAATCTGGAAACAATGGAAACTTTTCCGTAAGCGATACGAGTCACTGCGGAAGTTGGGTGCTACGAGCAGAAATGCACGAAGAACCGCAGGTTGCCGCAAAGGCTACCAGTATGTCTGCTCTACAGCAACTATCCATGCAACTATTACAAGCAAGCGGTTAGAAGAAAGAGGTCTAACATCTCTGTCAAACCTCTACTCCAAAGTCCATTTATCCACTGTGGGTTGAACCGCCGTATACGGAAAACCGTATGTACGGTGGTGTGAGAGGGGCGAAGCCCTTTTGCGGTTAGCCCCTACTCGATTGGATTAGCAACAATCCCGGCAATCATCCTTATAAGAGATGATGAAAACAGGCAAAACAGCAAAGTCTATTGAACATCACCCCTTTTCTTGAGTTAATAAAAAATACATAAAAATTTAACAAAAAATTAACCATGAGGGGGGGTGCGCTGATAATATAGAACGGAGTAAAGAGTGATATAAAGACATTTTGAAGTGCGCTAAATTAGCTCTTTTGCGTATATAATTGCAACCAACGGTGATTAAGGCAGAAAGGAGGACAATATCTAAATGACAGTTTCTTTTCCTGTCGGCTCTTTTGGATGGTGGAGCAGAGTTATCACAAGAACTATATTTTGGTGGGCAAATTAGTGCCCACTCAGCATTTTTGCGTATAATTGCAACTTAGGCAACAAAATGGCGAGGGCGCGGCTTGGTTGCTGTGTTCTTGTCATAAATTTATTATGGAAAGGAGGTTGGGTAATATGCCAACTAGCCCACCAACAATTTGGGGTTCGCATTTACTATTTGTTCTGGTCAACAATACGGTATTTATTGCTCAAGCCATATTCGGCTGGTTAAGGGGTTAGTGCCTCAATAGTGATTAAGGAAGAAAGAAGGATGAATTAATGCAACATGAATATAGGGCTTGGCAAAGGGTGATAATATTCATAGGAAGTGCTTTTGCGATACTCGGCAACCTATTTGGTAGGGGATAGCATCTCAGCGGAAATGGGGACAACTCAATAATAGCGATGAAAATAAACAAAAAGTGCTGAAAACACATAGGAATTCAGCACTTTTTCACGTTTCACTGCCTACGCTGGCTCGGTCAAATTCAAGTTTTACATTGAGTATTTCAAATGTCTCCATGCTCTCCTTAAAGTTTCTAAATGTAGAAGCATAACCCTTTTGGGAAAAATGAGGCCGAAGCGCATCCGCCAGCAATGGGCAAGCCACAGGGCTACGCTCCGGCGGGATGCGTCATGGCCTTCGTCAGTCACGTCTTTTCTGGCGGAAACTTTATAGCTATCCAAAACCTGTGTTCCAGACTACGGCCACGCCACATCCCGCCGAAGCGCAGCCCTGTGCCTCGCCCATTGCTGGCGGATGATAGCAGACGTAAGGCGAGTAATTATCTCAAAGCGAGGACTGCTGCGAGTGACTAAGAATCACCTGCAACAGCCCTCTTACTTTTCTGCTACAATGAAGCACCAAGCAAAAACTTCATTCTATGTTAGCGTTTCACCGCTCCTAGAGGCATTTTACCGCATCAACCATGTATAGACCCAATGCGGAGTTATTGAAATATCTTCATCAGGCATCACAGTATCTATTGTCACAGGCTCGCCAGGGAACACATGGTCTATTATCCAGATTTCTTCACTGGGGTCTGATATGTACCAGCCTGCAAACGCATATTCATCCGAGTGAGGATTACTGATGAACCACCAATCCGGATGGTATTGTGCTAAGTGCTCGAATATTCGTGTGCCTACAGGGATATTTATAGGTTCAAGAGGCACTGGGAAAGGCACAAATATCGGCGGAAATGCCGGTGTTATAAGGAAGGGCATCATAAAGGAATTTGATCCAGCGAGATAAAAGCTGAGTTGTCTACTAGCCTGCTCAGTCCCCCAGCGGGCATGCAGCGTCAGCGGAGCTTCTGTAACAGTAGTTTCACTTGTCACAGGGACAGTAAACGCACTATCCAAATACCAGCCCCTAAACACATACCCCGCCCTTACCGGGCCATTAGCGAGTGCTCCACCAGAGAACCAAGTTAAAAATTCTACAATATTATCACCTACAGCTAGTGATACAGGTTCGATAATTGCCGGACTCGCAGGGTGACTTGGTGTTCCGCCAGTGTTAAATCCGGCTGTGCTGAACATGTTGAGTCCTTGCCCACCGCCGCTTGGAACTTCATTTTGGTTAAATATAAATGTCCCACGCAAGAAAATCCGCCTAAATCTACAAAACATCGCTGCGCCTTCTGCGCGTGTTATATACCCTCTTGCCGCTAAACTCGTTACACCTCCGATGGCTCTTCCCTCTAATAGCCCTGCGCCTACGGCCCAAGCTACATAGTCCACTGCCCAATCAGGGAGATGTTCCGCAGAGGTGTCAGGAAAACCTCTTGAAATCAAAAATTCCCGACCTCCGCCAGCTGCTGCAATATTTGAAGCTATCTCGTTATTAAGCCTTCCGGCGGTTGAGCAAGCGGCCGGGGGAGTTGCTAGATATGTTGCATAACGCTGTAGCATAGCCGCCGCTTCCAGCCTCAGGATATAGCCCCCGGGATTAAAAGTGTCGGCTGTAACTCCCCTAACGATGTTCCTGCTATAATGAGAGGTCCATGCTACATGTCTGCTATAGTTAAATGGGAATCGGGAACTATGGTCTACGTCGCTAAATTCGGCTCTCACCCACGGAATGTTACCAGTGTTTAACTCGTGCAGACGAGCCAAAGCCATTGGGAATTCAAGCCTCCACATGTTTGCACCCGGAGAAAAAGCTCCCTGTGAATTCAGGCCACGATTCGGCACTGCATAATTACGTACTCCTCTGCCGTGCATTATTCCATACCTGGCAACTTCCTCTATATATACTTGTGCCCAGGGGTGATGCGCACCAAAGTCAAAGAAGTCTACACCCCTAAGATTATACAAGAAGAAACCTGCATCAATCGTTCCGTACCCAAAATGATTATCGCGAAGTACCCCGCGTGGAGTAACGCGAGTTCCCAGCAGTTGATCGGTTGCCGTAATACTGTGGCCATGGGCATTGCTAAGTGACCCCGGAGTCCCTCGGCGAAGTGTGCTTCTGCGAAGTAGATTTTCAAATTGCGCTTGTGTAATACTAGGGTTATACCATTTGGCTATTGCCGCAAGTGCCGTTATGTGTGGGGCGGCATACGAGGTTCCGGAACGATATGGATAGCTATTATGATTAAGGCTTAACACAGGGATCATAGCACCCGGAGCCGTTATAAAGACACTAGTGTTATAGTTTGAGCCGTCATTATTTGGACCCTCATCCCATCTCTCACCACTGCTGTCAACTGCACCCACGCCAATTACGTTGCCCAAGCCTGCCGGATACCGTATCACAGAACGATTGTTGTTTCCGACCGCTGCAATCATCAAAATACCGCGGCCGGCAGCCTGATTAACCGCAGTTACTAATGTTTGGCTGGAGCTAGTATAATACAGGCTAAGATTTATTATGTCTGCCCTTCTTCTGCCCCTGTCTACACAATGAGCTGAGGCATGAAGTATAGCATTGGCAACAGCACTAGCGCGTCCAGTGCCAGGGTCTCCATAGAAAACCCTCAATGGCAAAATAGCTGCTCCACGGCACATTGAGGCAATCCCGACAGCGTTCCCTCTTCTTGCCGCAATTACCCCGGTAACAGCAGTTCCGTGCCCACAGTCATCATCCGTATTATAAGTGCCACGCCCATAATAATAGTTAACAACAAAGTTTCGGCCGGGCAAAATATTGACTCCGACGAGGTCTGGGTGGCTGCGGTCTATACCGCTGTCAACTACAGCGATTACAACTCCTGATGTATCAATATCACGGTGCTGTTGCCGTGCTCTCCAGCTCCATACTGCCGCCCCTCGGATAAAGTCCAAATTCCATTGCCGGTGATATTCAGGGTCGCTTACCGGCATAAATGCGTGAGGAGCAAATGATGGAGCCTGAATTAATGCAGGTGGTGTGGGATCTAGCTGGATAATGTAATCAGGCTCAACATATAAGATCATTCCGCTGTCTACAAAACCGGCTATATCTTCAAGAGTTTTTGCCCAAAATAGATTTTTCGGCAGATAGAGTACCTGTATATTACTATTTTCTTCAGGCGTGATATTTGCACCGTCAACAAGGCGGAACATATATCCATAATATGCCGCGCCTGAAGTATAATAAACACTGAAAATATCTACTAAATCAATTCCGTTTGCACTTTGGCTTGCTGAAATAAATTGCGAATATTCCGGCTCATAATAGTTTCGGGCATATTCATAATCACTATATCCGGTTTCACAGTGCATTCCGGCCTTAGCAGTTGCAGATTCAAGGTAGCCTGTGGGACTATCTTCATTATACGCATAAGCAACAACCCAGATAGACAACAGAACTGAGGCAATTAGCATTGCTGACACAAGTTTACAAAACATTTTTCTCATCATAATTCTCCTTAATTCTTATTCCGCCGATTTATCGGCAATAGTTTCAAACTGTATGTGGTAATCATTTAGTCTTATACACCGAGCCTTTGAGCTAGTACCACGAGATGGACTATACCCTCAGCGCGTGTAGCATAATCATGTGGTCTAAAATACCACCCGGAAAAACCAGGAGGAGTGCGTAACAAGCCGTTCCTACGGAAGACAGACATGCTTCTGAATGCCCAAGAAGACACTTCTCGGTTATCTATGTTAGCCGCTGTTATAAACGGAGCATCAGACTGAGCGGAATCCCACAAATCAAACTCCAATAGGTATCTGTGCATGATTACCACCATTTGTTCACGGTTAAGGCGCTCGTTTGGCATAAGGTTTCCATGTTCATCGCCGTGTATTATATTGCTTTCCACAGCCCAGTTGATATAGCGTTCGTAAAACCGTCCTTCACTTGCTGCTCCGATAGTTTCGCCACTATATTCATGCAATCGGCCAAGCATGGTTATGAACTCCGCTCTCGTTAAAGCGCGGTCAGGTTCAAAGCGAAATCCGTCCTCATTTGTGCCCTGTATAATTCCAAAGCGGATGCCCGCCAGCACATACCTGTAAAACCAGTCGTCAGGCGAAACATCTTCCATATTCGGAATGGGCACCTGAACAGCATCACCTGTTTCCGGCGGCTCATTATCAGGCTCACCATCTACTTCTACGGGTGCGCTGACACCAGGCTCAAGATAAAGCGGGTCATATACTTCATCATCATTGGCGGCACACGCTCCGATTGGCAATAAAAACGAGAAAATTAACACCAGTGGAACAACCCTGCGTAACTTTTTTTTCATCCATATCCTCCCTTCAAATGTTATCTTTTCAAGTATTTGACAAGTAGTGTGTTCAGTTTAGAAATGTCCCCACCTTCTTTTGCCACCTTGTCATCCTACAATAGCGAATCCTTGCGGTCAAAAGTGTGTAGTTATACATTTTTCTATTAATAAGTGGGCAATTTTAGCAGCACGCACAAAATGTTTACAAAAAATACACAGTTGAGCGTCGAATACTCTAGGTTCTATTTTGTATTTCAAGGCACAGAATGTACATCCCTAGTACATCCCTAATATTTTCATTGAGAGAACCAGTAGCTGCGTACACTCCTACCCGCCAGCCACCCGGAAGTAGCAAGGCAGGGCCCTACGCTCCGGCGGAATGTGGCGTGGCCGTAGTCTGGAACACAGGTTTAGGCCACGCCATCAAGTTTCTACCAGAAAAGACGTGACTGACGAAGGCCATGACGCATTTTGCCGGAGCGTAGGGCCCTGCCTTGCTACTTCCGGGTGGCGAATGGTTTACCACACCCCCCAAAAAGGACAGTAAATAAATGGCTGCGAATCCCCCGTGCAGGCTTACGAATAAGCAAAAAGTGATTAAACACCGTAACAAGTTGCGGGATTTAATCACTTTTTATCTGCATTGTTCTTGAGCGCCACCGAGAGAGTGCCCGGTGCACCAAGTTATTTATTTCGCGGGGTAATATTTGCCCTCGTACGTGGGCCTGTCCATGTCAGCCTCGAAGAACAGGGCTATGCAGCCGGGACCTACGTGAGTGCCGACGACAGGGCCCATCATGACTATGTTAAACTCAGCCACATCAAACGCACTCTTTATGAGATTTGCCACAATCTTGGCATCTGCCTCACAATTTGAATGGCTTATTATGACAGTGTCAAGAGCCGTGCCCCTGTTAATGCTGCGCTTCATCTGGCTTACGAGAGTCTCCAGAGCCACCTTGCGGCCGCGCGCCTTGTCCTTGAGCTTGAGCGTACCATCGGGAGCGACATTGAGCAGAGGCTTAATGCCGATTATGGAACCCGCAACAGCCTGGAGCTTGCTCAAACGCCCGCCACGGTGCAGGTAGTGAAGATCGTCCACGGTGAAAAGTGACAAGCAGCTATGCCTCTTCTCTTCCAGCCATTTTGCAGTCTCTTCAAGGGAGAGCCCCTCAGCTCTTTTCTTAACAGCCAAAGTGACAAGAAGACCTACGCCACCTGCGGCATTGAGGCTGTCCACACAGTAAATCTGAGCGTTAGGATAGGCTTCCTTCACTTCCGCAAGAGCTATTGTGGAGTTATTGTATGAAGGGGAAAGCCCGCTGCTTAGGAACAGAGCCAAAACAGGCTCGCCTTTCTGAGCATATTCGGTGAACTTCTCGACATATGTTTCAGGGTTAATCTGTGCGGTTCCTGCCTTGCCGCCGTCGCGGAGCTTGTTGTAAAAGTCCACATCGGAAATGTCCTGCCAGCGCCCTTCGGGATGAGGAGCGCCATCAAGGTGGAAGGGGATCGGGATAACGCTTATTTGGTTATCATCAAGGAACTCCTGCGGCAGATCGTAGCTGGTGTCAGTAAGTATTGTGAATGAACTCATGTTTGATCTTCCTTTCTGAAACAAAGATTTGTGTTGTGAATTAACTAAATATATCACACTTTCAAGTGTTAACAAAATGAAAACAAAAAAGTTCATAATTTGTTCACAAATAACGGGCGCAGAACCAGCCGAAATCTAAAAGCTATCTCTGAAAACCCCGCAAAACCGGGAATCCGTTATTGAGATATGAAACAATCTCCCAAACATTTACAAAGTCCCACAGCCCTGTGAATGGCTGGTTTTGGAGATTGCGGAGAGTGGTGTCGCTGACTAAGGTTTCGCCCAAGTTGGGTCGGGCAAAACTGAGGCTGCTCTCATGTGTGTGCGTTGCCGTTCTGGCTCCCCATGAACGGTGGGCAGCGTATGCCCGCACAAGCTGTGAGTTGGGGTGCACGGTTTGTGTAAAGGTTATGCCATCAGGGGTTCTTGTCGCCACCAGGGCATCTGCATACCTGCCTGTGTTATTCCAGCGCGATATGTTTGATGATGCCAGTGAATCACAAAATGACTCGGCGCGTACTTCATTTAGGGCGTAGCTGGTGCTGATGCTTAGCTGTGAGTTGCCGTAAAACCAACCGACTAATCCCCCGGCTCCGGCCACTCTGAGCCTTGAGAGGTCTCCGCCGCCGCGCCGGGCCACCGCACCTGCTTCGCCGCTTGCAAATGAATTTTCGATTATAACAGGGATGGCGTTTTCTGCGATGAACCCAATTAAACCTCCGGCGTGAGCCCTAGCCGGGCCGCCGCTATTTCTTGTTATATAGGCGGCGATATTTCCGTTAACGAAAACATTGCTGAGCGTAACGCTGCCGGTGCCGCTGCCTATACGGGCAATGAGGCCACCTGCATAGGCAGACTCCTGTCCGCTTGCCCCAGCCGTGTTAGCAGCTAGGCCGATTAAGCGGATGCCGCTTCCCAGCGTAAGCGTGTCCCTGGGTTCACTTATGTTGACGCCCAAATTCTTAATTGTTAAAGTCTGTGTAACATCTCCAAACAGGCCGGCATGTGCTACATATGCGTAATGTGGAATGTGAAGGTTGTGGATGGTAAATCCGTTTCCGTCGAGGGTGCCGGTAAAGCCTGTAACCGGTGTCCAAGCCCCATACAGGTAGATGTCGTTTTCTAAAACGAAGTACCCGTTTTGATTGCGTATGGCGGAAAGCTGAGCCTGATTTGTTATGGAGATTCCCGCCAGAACGCTCATGTTGCTGACCACGGGGGCACCTGCTAAATGGTTGTTATACTGCGCCGAGCGGGCAAATATGAAATATGCTGAGCCTGGTGTAAGGCCGCTGAAAACAGTGCCCTCCTGCCATTGCAGGCTGTCCGCCGGGGCATTGCGGTTCTCGCTCAGAGCATATTCAACCGGCTGGTTTGTGGACGATGTTAGTGCCCTGACTTCAATGGTGGTATCCGATGCCCCAGGCAGCCTTGCGGGATGTCCGATTACATCTGCGCCTACGGCTCTGTTTATTGTAAAAGTGGTGACGGCCACCCCTGAGAAGTTCACGCTATCCGCCCTCGCGGCCACGGTGAGAGTTGCTGTACCCGCATCTATATTGTTGCTCCAGTATACATAATAGTCGTCGGAGGGGACTTCTCCGCCACGCCAGCGCACAGTAGGCAGCGGCTCCTGTGGGCTTCCCGTGAATGTTACATATGCCGGCAGGCCGCTGAGTTCGGCACTGCTTAAATCAAACCTGTCTATTATAAGAGGAATTGTTTCTGTGCTCAAATCACCCATTGAGATGGTGACTGGCTGCCAGTTGTGAATCTCGCGCAGTAGCGGTGAGTTAACTGCGGGACTGGTGGTTATAAGGCCGCCGAAGCTCTCTAGGGAACCCTCTCTGACTTCTCCGTTATCAAACGCGACCATAACTATGAGGCCATCTAAATTTAAGAGATCCCCATGGGTGAAGCTAATCTGTGCGGGTTGGGCTATGACATCTATTTCCACCGGGTGTGCTGCTGAGATTACACCGAAATGGTGCTGCAAAACGAGTTCTACGCCATTATTTGACAAAATTTCCGCTCTTTGCCCATTTATCGAAACGGCTTCCGGCGGGACTGCGTCAAATGTGTGGTTGGCAACTGCTGTGAGCGTGACCACTGCTGTATATGCTGACCCGGCGGTGAACTCGCTGCCTGTAAATGCTATGCCGTCCTCAAGCCAAAATGCCGGGCTTGCGCTAAAGAGCGGGCTGTTTGTCAGGGTGTTAGATGTCGCGCTGGGAGCCCTTCCGGCTACAGGGGCATCAATTGTGACACCGGCGAATGTGATTGCCCTAGGGCTTACGGTAATGGTGACAGGTTCGGAGCTTATTGAATTATGGGTGTTGCCACCGTCGTTTGTAGCCACTACCACTGCTGTTCCGGCACTGTGAATCGTTACAATATTTCCGTCGATGCTGATAACGCCGCTGCCGCTTACTATGCTGTAAGTCACTGTGCCCTCAGCGGTGCCGCCCTCTACTGATAATGCAAACGGCGCATCACCATATGTTTTGGCATCTATGGCGCGGATTTCCAGAAAATCTTGGTTGGGCAATGCGAAAACATCAATTGTTTGCGCTTGGTCGGTAACTATGAAGGGCATGTCGGTAAAGCGGTGATTATGGTCAGAAACCCGTATGAGGAATTCTCCGGGGAACAGCCAGAAGAAGGCTTGCCCAATGCCTGTGCGGACATATTCACCGGTGTGCCTGTAAATCTCTGGTAAGGCGGAAGTTACGATGTTGCCGTGTATATCCCGGGGGATGACCGTTGTCCTAAGTGAGAAGTTGGGGCACTGGCCTAATCCGATGGCTGGAAATCCTCCGTGTACGCTATTTGAGCGGTTTAGTATTGAAGCAAATGTGGTAAACAATAGCCCTGGGGTGTTCCTGTCGCCCAGCCTTACTAATGCAAACTCCCCGCTTGAGAAGAATATGTTATATCTGCCACCTACGAAAACTTCATGGATGCCATAGATTTCTATTCTCAGGCACAAATAGCATTCATGCCTTGTAAGCCTTGACATATCAAAAGGAATCCTATGGGATGCGTAGGCTCTAAACTGCATTCCGACATATACTTCCAGTCCGGCAAACAAAGTAGAGCTCATTCTTATAGGCAAAACCCCCATGATTAACTCTACTGCGACAGAAAGTGCGGCACCTGCCTCAACACCCACTGTGCAGTTTCTTACAGGGTGAACTATGTTGATTTTTTGGAAATCAACTCTGGGGAGAAGTATGTTTCTGTGGTATGTGAATATACATCCCACGACTCCAGCCCGCTCAAAGCTGACATATCCGGTTACCGGTGTTTCCGCATGAACATGCAGGTATAGCCCTATTGGAGTGATGTAGTGCAGGGCCCGTACAAATTGTGACAGGCCTGCCGTTGCAACTGTCGAGGTATCGGCGACTAGATTTATTAAAACTGTATGAACGTTAACTTGCAGATGAAGAGGGATGGCGATATTGAAATAGCCTTCAAAATCTATGCAATATTCCACTCTTATGTCAAAATGTGCATGGCTGCCAAATAGCGCAGGGGCGTAGTGGGCAACTACCGACACGCCCAGCCCGAGCCCAAGAATTGCCTCAAAGTCATAATTGAGGCCTGCTCCGATTCCAATGCCATATATACCAAGTATGATCGGCAGAATCTGACCGCCCTCGCTCCTTATTTCCAAATAGACCCTATCGGAGAAGTTAAAGTCCACCGCCGGGGCGAATGGGGTTAGGGCATAGCTTTCATGTGCGTCTGCTGCCATAAATGAGGCCGGGCTGTGCGGTGCATACCCGCCAATGCTTATCTGAAGGTCAATTTTAATAAAGTCTAAAAAGTTTGTCATCTCAAGGTCAGCATTTGACACAATAGTCACTGCGCCTTGGCTGTCTGCTCCGATGGCGGTTATCTCAACTAAGTAGAATGTGCTGCTTGCGTAGCTGTCGATTATAATTCTTTGCCCAACTTCCAGTGACAGGACAGTGTCGTCTGCATCTGTAAATGTGAAAACTGTTTCGTCTGAGCTGACGGTGAGGCTGTTCATGTCACCGGTGTCAGCGCGGATGAGCAGCACTCCGTCCGATGCCACTATGAAGTTGTTGGTGGGGTCGTCATCGAAGTTTATTACCCTTTCCAGGTCAAAATCATATATGGTTGTAGCCAGAAACTCTTCAAAGGCCTGGGTGTACCCGATGTAGGTGAATGGGTCGCTGAGGCTGTTGCCGCTGCCGTCAACAATCTGTGCAACGACTACGAAATGAGTGGGCAAGGCCCTATCTAGCCCGACTTCAAAGGCCGCGCTTCCTTCGGTCTTGAATATTTCCGCCTCTCCGCCCGCCAGCTTATTTGTGTTTTCGCTGCCGCTTCCTACATTATCTTCATAAATACTTACAACCACGTAAGCCTCTGCTCCTGCGATGAGCTCGACAAAGACCGTGTGCTCTGTGCTGTCAACGGAAATACCTATAATGGAAAATTCATTTGCTGTGCCGGGAGTGCTGTCTTGACCGCCATTTTGGTTGCCGCCGCCCTGATTTCCGCCCTGGCCGCCTCCTGAGCCACCGCCTGGCCCGCCATTTTGATTGCCTGCCTGCCAGCCGGCACTTGCGTCATCCCTCTGCTCGGGGCTGCCCTCTACAGCTCCGTCCTGGCTGCTCTCGCCGTTTAAGAAAGCTGAGAATCCAGCATTTGTGACAAAACGGGTCAGCATTGCAGCAAACTCAGCCCTTAGCGCATTTGCCAGCGGAGCAAAGCGGTTGTCAGGATGCCCGTTAATTACGCCTGCCTCAAATAAGGCCTGCACTGCTGTGTAGGCGTGAACTGCGATGTCACCGCTGTCGGCAAAGCCTGTGTAGGTACGCTGCGCAGATAGCTCAAACCCCTCAAAAGCGGCGTAACGGGCCATCATGGCTGCCAAATCTTGCCGGGTGATGTCCAGGTGGGGGGCGAACCTGCCACTGCCTACACCGTTTACAATGCCGTTGTCCGCTGCCCAAATGACAGCGTCTGTGTACCATGTGCCCAAGGCCACATCGTCAAAAGGATTTGTTATACCCTCTGTGCCGGGGCTCCCAGCCATGCGGTACAGCACTGTGGCAACCATTGCGCGGGAAGTTGCCAAATGCGGGCTAAATGTGGTTGCACCTGTGCCGTTTTTGAGGTTTGCATTGCTGACAAACAGCACATAGCCGTGGTACCACGCACCTTCGCGCACATCTGTGAAAGGATGTGAGTCAGAGGCTATTTCAACTGCAACTGTAGGAATTATGACAGAAAATGCCATTACAATTGCCAGGATTAATGCACCGATTCTCTTTCTAGTATTTGCCATATTTTACCGTCCTCCAAAAATTTTTAAAAATTCCACCGCCGTTATTGGTGGCCTATTTTGATCAACATTCTGCATTATATAAGCTGCTATGGCCTCTGTCAATAATTTGATGCCGAAATCTATAAGAAAATTTACGCATGAATATGTGAAAAATTTCAATGTACGGAATTGGTGGTTGAGATTTGAGTGTTTTTTGAGCGTTAAGTGAGAAAACGGCTTTAAATCCGAGTTACAACTATAGATTATGGCGGGCTGGCAGGTGCATTCAAAATGTCACAGCCCGGGACAGCTACTTTTAGGCTGCATTTTAGCGCAGTGCAGCTTATCGCCACACTGCGCCAATTTCGCAGAAACGTATATGTGTAATAATTACTTAGCGGGTACTGATGGTGTGCGCTCAGGTGCAATCATTGTGCTAAATTCATCCAAGGTCATAGCGCCTATATCACCCTCGGCTCTTTTTCTTACAGTGACCTGCCCGTTTTCGGCCTCCTTGTCGCCCAGCACCAGCATGTATGGGATTTTCTGCATTTGTGCCTCGCGGATTTTGAAGCCGATTTTCTCACTGCGGAAGTCGGTGTCTACGCGGTAGCCAGCCGCAGTAAGCTGGTCAGCAACCTCTTGAGCATACTCCTTCGTGCGGTCGGTTATGGGCATTACTATGACCTGCACGGGTGCAAGCCACAGGGGGAAAGCCCCGGCATAGTGCTCAGTTATGATAGCTATGAAGCGCTCCAGGGAGCCTAGCACCGTTCTGTGAATCATCACAGGCCTGTGCTTCTCGCCGTCTGCTCCCACATATTCAAGCTCAAAGCGTTCGGGCATTTGGAAGTCCAGTTGCAGTGTCGCACATTGCCATGAACGCCCCAGGCAGTCCACGAGATGGAAGTCTATTTTCGGCCCGTAAAATGCGCCGTCGCCGGGGTTTAGGCGGTAGTTTATGTTCTTTTCGATAAGTGCCTCTTCCAGCAGTTTTTCCGCGGCATCCCATCTCTCAATCTCGCCCATGAACTTACTAGGACGGGTGGAGAGCTCAACCCTGTAGTCAAAGCCGAATACCCTGTAAATCCTGTCCACAAGCTCAATTGTGGCGACAATCTCCTGGGGGATATGTTCGGGAGTCATGTAAAGATGGGCATCATCCTGGGTGAAGTTGCGCACGCGCATGAGTCCATGCAGGGCACCAGAGAGCTCGTGGCGGTGGACTACTCCGAGCTCTGCCATGCGGACGGGCAGTTCCCTGTAGCTCCACAGCTTGCGCTTGTAGGCGAGCATTCCGCCGGGGCAGTTCATGGGCTTAATGGCGAAGCCAGCCTCGTCAATCTCGGTGAAATACATATTGTCCTTATATAAATCCCAGTGGCCTGAGCGGCGCCAGAGTTCCTCGCTCAAAATCATGGGGGTGCTTATCTCAACATAGCCGGCCCTGCGGTGCTCTTCACGCCAGAACTGCACCAGTTCATTGCGGATTATCATGCCCTTTGGGAAGAAGAATGGGAAGCCCGGCCCCTCGTCGTAAAGAGCAAATAAATCAAGCTCACGCCCCAGCTTCCTGTGGTCGCGCAGCTTCGCTTCCTCTATTCTATGCAAATGCTCATCAAGTTCGGCTTTGCTCATAAAACATGTGCCGTAAATGCGCTGGAGCATCTTGTTGTTTGAGTCCCCGCGCCAGTAAGCGCCTGTGCAGCTCGTCAGCTTTAAGGCATTGCCCTTAATCCTTCCGGTGCTGTCCACATGGGGGCCTGCGCACAGGTCGGTGAAATCGCCTTCGGTATAGAAACTGATTACGGCATCCTCGGGCAAATCATTTATAAGCTCGACCTTGTAAGGCTCGTTTTGCTCGGTGGCCCATTTGAGAGCGTCCGCGCGTGAGAGCTCATGGCGCTCAAGAGGCAGCTTCTCCTTGCAGATTTTGCGCATCTCAGCCTCAATTTTTTCAAGAATCTCGGGAGTTATGGTTTCAGCCACGTCAATATCGTAATAAAAGCCCTCGGCAATAGCCGGCCCGATTGCAAACTGTGCATCGGGAAACAGCCTTTTCACGGCATGGGCAAGTATATGAGAAGTGGTGTGGCGGTACGCATGCTTATACTCTTCATTTTCAAATGTGTATAAATTTTCTGACATAAAAATGATTATTCCTCTCGATAATTTTTGGGCATAAGGCTACCTTGAAAAAGTAATGGCCATAATATTAATAAACTCCCAACAAGTTAGGAGTCTACTACGAAAAAGTTAAAATGTCAAGAAAACACAAGGGAAAACCGGTGAAGGCATCCCTTGTGCATCTAGGAGAGGGCTCTAAAATAACCACTCATATTGCCGCCTTGCGTAGAGAATTCTACGTATATCCACCACATTGCCGTTTATGACGTAGAAAACTATATAGTTCTCTATGGGCAGAAACCTGTACCCGCGCAGGCGTAGTTGAGTATCGCGGGCAAGGGGGTTGCTTTCGGGAGAAGATGAAAGCACTGCGGTTTTGTCAATGAACAGTTCAAGATACTGCGCCGCGGCATCGCCCGGCAAAACCTCAAGGTGTTCCATGACATCATGGAGGTCATTTTGTGCTGCGGGAGAAATAATTACATTATACTCGTCCATGCACACCGTTCCTCAACCTCTTAGCAAACTCTACAAAGCCTACTCCTTCAGAACCTGTGGCAAGTTCAGCCTCAGATTCAGCTAGTTTGGAGTAAAGATCGAGCTGCGCCTGTTGACGTTCGTACATCTCAATACTTAGTACCACCATGTCTCCGACACCGTTTTTGGTAATAAATACAGGCTCGCGTGATGTGCGGCAAAACTCACTTATTTCGTTCGAATTGTTCCTTAAGTCAGAGATGGGCCTAATATTGGGCATAATTCACACAACCTTTTTTAGTTATTTATGATATAATTATATCACCATGCTGAGAATGTGGTCAAGGGAGCTAAACAAAGCCGTAATATTGCATTTATTTGAGTACAAACCGAAGGCCACTAGTTCATATATAAACTATTGTGCAGCCCACGAGTCAATAGTGAAATCAAGTAAAAAACCCAAAATAATTAAAAATCGTCCGTAAAAATAATTAAAAATTATCCATATGGACCCTTGTCCAACCCAAATGTTTGTGTTACCATTTATACATAACTCTTAGGGAGGCTAAAACCATGCTGGACAACGGGCTATTTTCAATAAGCGAATTTGCAAAATATTCGCGGACAACAAGAGACACATTACTGCACTATGACAGAATCGGATTGCTTTCGCCTGAGGAGCGGGGAGAGAATAATTACCGTTATTATTCTGAAGCTCAGCTCGCCATCGTGAATGTAATTAGAACCTGTCGGAAACTTGGGATGACGCTAGAGGAAATCAAGGAGCTCAAGGACAGCCGGACACCGGAACTGCTAGATGAAGTTTTTTTGCACCAGATTGAAAAGATTGACAGGAAAATTGAAGACTGGATTTGCGCTAAAAAATTGCTGCTAACTTTGCAAAAATCTATGCGTTCAGTTTCCAATGTGGATGAAGACCGTATAACTATTCAGTATATGCAGGCGGAGCCTATTATTTTGGGTGATTTTAACGATTACAGCGGAGGCAGGACGTTTTTTGACACCTTGCTGAGCTTCTATGAGGCGATTAGCAAGAAACATCCCGGGCTTGACTTAGATTACTTGGTTTGGGGGACTTTTTCCGCAGAGAGGATAAAGCGCGGGGACTGGACAGGGGCTGACAGGTTCTACTTTTATAACCCCGAAGGCCACGACAAAAGACCCGCTGCGCTATATGCCATAGGCTATATGCGCGGGAGTTATGCTGATGGGGATGCCCTTTACAGGCGGATTATCCAGTACATTGACGAGAATAATTTTGAAATAAGCGGCCCTGCATTTGAAGAGTACCCGCTCAACGAAGTTTTTGTTTCAGAATCAACTAACTATCTGTTGCGCGTGCTCATAACCGTGCGGGAAAAACAAGGGTAAGGCGATAGGCTTATAATTTGCCGAAAGGCTGGAAGTAACTTGACGTAAATAACAGACTGCGGACGCGCATTGCGCGTCCGCATATTTTGGTTTTATGGCTTTACTCTTCTTCTTGTTCCTTGAACTTCGATGCCGGGGCTTTGCAGATTGGGCATTTTTCAGGAGGCGCGTCTCCCTCGTGGACATAACCGCAGACGATACATACAAACTTCTTCATCTCTTTCTCCTTTACTACTAATTTATTTATAATAGTTCCCTAACTATTGTAGCATAATCCTTGGGCGAAAGATAGGCTAGAGGGATGTCAAATACAGTTTTGGCACCGTACTGGCCATTTTGATAAAATCTTATGCAGGCTCTCGCGCAGGCCACCATGACGCTGGCTGTAAATTCGGGGTTTGATTCGAGCTTTAGCGAAAATTCCACAACATGCTTGTTTTCGCCTGTTGTGCCGCTGTGTATTACCATGCCGCCGTGAGGCATTGCGGAGTGGCTGGCTTTTAGTTCATCTTCGCTTATGAAGTGAACCACGGTGTTGTAATCCGCAAAATAATTCGGCATGGTCTTGATGCTCTGCTCTACTTTAGCCTTGTCTGCTCCGTCCTCGGCGACGACAAAGCACTCCCTCAGGTGCTTATCCCTTGTTTCAAATTTAGGGAGGGCTCCCGAGCGCACAGCTTCAAGGGCCTTGTCAATGGGGATGGTGTACTGGACGCCGTTTTTAACGCCAGGGATGCGCCTTATGGCGTCCGAGTGGCCTTGGGAAACGCCCCTGCCCCAGAATGTGTAGGTTTCACCTGCGGGAAGGATGGACTCGGAAATCAGGCGCATCATGGAAAATAGCCCGGGATCCCAGCCGGAAGAAATTACAGCAGTGTGGTTTTTAGAAGCGGCGTTAATAGACTCCATGTACTCAGGGATTTTGGCATGCGTGTCATAACTGCACACTATGTTAAACATGGAGGCAAACTCAGGGCCCTGCACAGCCAAATCAGTGGCAGAGCCGCCGCAGAGCAGCATGACGTCAATTTCATCTTTTAATTTTGCGGCCTCGTCAATTGTGTACACGGGCACGCTTTTGTCTGTAAGGCTGATGGCTTTAGGGTCGCGGCGGGTGAATACCCCGCGCAGCTCCATGTCTGGCATAGAAAGCACAACTTTCTCAGCCCCTCTGCCGACGTTTCCGTAGCCGACGATACCAACACGAATTTTTTGCATAAAAGTGAACGTTCCTTTCGATAATCTCATTCGCAGCTTGCCGTAGGTGGCGCAAACCGCTACATTTCGTTTTCCAGTATTTGCTCAAGGGTTTGCTTCTTGCGGATGAGCTTTAGCCCCCCGCCTATAGTATGCAGTACCTCGGGTGCTTGTGTGTGTGAATTGTAGTTGTAGGGCGACATTGAGGAGCAGTACGCCCCTGTGCCGCCTATTATCAAGATGTCGCCGATTTCGGGTTCGGCCATTTGGCGGGCTGTGGCGTGTCCTTTTATATCTAGGGTCTGGCAGTCGCCGCTCTCGCAGCACTTGCCTACGACGGCTGCGCTGTAATCACCTGGGGGCTCAGAAAACTCTGACGATTTTATCTGCGTACCGTCGCCTGATAGAACATAGAACGGGTGCCGTGAGCCGTACATAAGCGGGCGGGAGTTGAGCTCCATGCCGCCATCCGTCAGGACAAACTCGGCCTGAGGGGTGGATTTCTTGTCTATAACTTTTGTAACGATAAATCCGGCATTGGCCATAATATAAGTGCCCGGCTCTATCTCCATTTTAAGTTTGCGTTTATATTTTTTGTTAAACTTAGTAATCTGCTCCTTGGCGTACTTGCCCATTTCGGCGATATCGGCAGAGCTCTCGCCGGGCATGCGGGCCACCTTGAAGCCGCCGCCGAAGCCCACGGACTCGGTTTCGGTCAAACGCTTAGCCACGGCTTCGAGAAGTATGTCAACACTTCTTTGCCACACCTCAGGGTCAGAGCCTGAGCCTATGTGGATATGTACATGCTTGAACTTAATCCATTTGCCCCAGGCGTATTTAAGCGCCTCATCGAGGTCATCGGGGTGGATGCCGAAGCTGGAATATCCGTCGCCCACTGTCCGGGTGATAGATTCGCCTGAGCCGATGCCTGGCTGAAGCCTAAGGCCCGGCTGGATGTAGTTTTCGCAAGAAAAATCTCCAATATCGTAAAGCTGGCGCAGCGAGCAAACATTGTAGTGCAGGCCGTCAAGCAGCATGGTTTTGAGTGTGTCCATCTCCTGGCCTTCGTAGGCTTCTTGAGTGGTGAGCATGATTTTATTGTACGGTATGCCTGTCTTATGAGCCCTTATGACCTCATTTAGCGAGCTGGCGTCAATATGCAGGCCTGCCTGAGTTATAATTTCCAGCAGAGCTTTGTTGGGGTTAGCTTTCATCGCATAACGCACAGTCAGGCCGTAAGCGTGGGGCATGGCCAGGCATTCTTTTGAGCGCTTTAGTATAGAATCCTCGTCATAGACGTAAACGGGGGAGCCGAACTCTTCAATTGCCTTCGCCGCTGCTCTTGAGGTAAAGCTGGTAAATTCGTTAAGTCTCGTTTCTCCTGTTTTCAAAGTTTCAATGTTCTCCTAACTAACACAGGGGGCGATTTTGTTAAATCGCCCCCGTCATATGACTTCTGCGGGCTATTCGCTCGCGTAATTTTTGAAATAGTTCTGAACCAGTACGATGGGGGTTCCGCGGTCGCCGCTGCCGGAAACCAGGTCGCAAAGGCTGCCGACAAGGTCGTGAATCTTGCGCGGCGTGGTGCCGCCTGAGTCCACATTGCCCACCAAGTCGGCTTCTTTGTTTTTTATGCGCTGGCGTATGCTCTCGGTGAGAGCTTCGCCGGACAAGTCTGCGTAGTCATTGTCGGCCACGTACTTGATTTTCAGTTCATTGGGTGTGCCGCCGAGGCCTGAGGTGAAGGCGGGGGATACGACGGGGTCAGCAAGTTCCCAGATGCCGCCTGAGGGGTCCTTAAAGCAGCCGTCGCCATATACCATAACTTCGAGTGTCGCGCCTGTGAGCCTGTGTAGCTCGGCTTGGAGTGTTTCTACAAACTCCTGGGTGTCCCTTGGGAAGAGTTTTACAGAAGTTTCTGTTGCTTTGTTTGAGCCCAGCAGCCCATATTCGCTAAAGCCGCTGCTGTCTACGGGTTCGCAGAGTATGTCGTCAAGGCATAGGCAGGTTTCAGCGCCGCCTTCAAGCAGGAGCGCCTGAGTCCTAAGGCGTGAGTGGATGTCGCAGCAGAGGACGTTCTTGGTGTATTTTAGAATATGTTTAGGGTCATTTGAGAAAATAATTTCGCAATTGCCGCCTATTTCTTTGTAGTGTTCAATGTAGTCAACGCCTGTGTAGCTGT
>Ga0209755_10003140_pt1 | contig 21152 bp, 16 predicted proteins | sample TergutCo191P1_FD_187301 | JGI IMG/M metagenome (GOLD analysis project Ga0209755, IMG submission 187301) | Cornitermes sp. P1 segment gut microbial communities from Petit-Saut dam, French Guiana - Co191P1 (SPAdes) (version 2) | ecosystem: Host-associated > Arthropoda: Insects > Digestive system...
AACGTTTCCGGCATAGTCGAAGATATCGGCGGCTTCGGCGGATTATTCGCGCTGCCAAAAACAGGTTTTTCTGAGCCTGTTTTAGTATCGGGAACTGACGGAGTCGGCACTAAATTAAAAATAGCGATGCTTATGGACAAGCACAACACAGTAGGAATTGACTGCGTCGCGATGTGCGTTAACGATATTATCTGCGCGGCGGCTAAACCTCTTTTTTTCCTTGATTATCTTGCAGTCGGTAAAAATATTCCGCAAAAAATTGAAAAAATTGTCGCAGGTGTCGCTGAAGGCTGCGTTCAGACAGGATGCGCGTTAGTCGGAGGAGAGACAGCAGAGCACCCGGGAATGATGCATGAAGACGAATATGATATTGCGGGTTTTTCTGTCGGAATAGTGGAAAAATCAAAAATCCCCGATAAAAATAATGTTAAAAAAGGCGATGTAATTATCGCGTTAGCGTCATCAGGCGTTCATTCAAACGGTTTTTCTCTTACACGAAAAATATTTAATATTGAAAAAGACAGACACATTCTAGATAAATATTTTCCTGAGCTGGGAAAAACCTTGGGTGAAGAATTATTAATCCCTACAAAGATTTATGTTAAACCTATTTTAAAATTGATGGAAAAATTTACGATCCGCTCTTTATGTCACATAACAGGCGGCGGCTTTTATGAAAATATTCCGCGCGCCTTCGGCAGCAACACAGGCGCTGTTATTCGTAAAAATAAAATCCAAACGCCCGCGATATTCAGTATAATTGCAGATAACGGAAAAATTGAAGAGCGTGATATGTTCAACACTTATAACATGGGTGTCGGTATGTGCGTTATAACTCCTGCGGAAAACGCCGATGAAGCGGTGCGTCTTTTAAACTCATTAGGAGAAAACGCTTACATCATCGGCGAAATCTGCGAAGACTTTAGCGGCATTAAAATCGAATAACAGTTTGTGGTTTGTGTGGACTGCGTTCGTGTAGTTCGTGGTTCGTGTTAAAAAAACGGAGAAGCAGTTTGATAAAAATAGCAGTCCTTGTAAGCGGCGGCGGCACTAATCTTCAAGCGCTGATTGACGCGCAGGAAAAAAGCTGCCTTGAAGGTGCAGAGATTTCACTTGTAATTTCATCAGTAAAAAACGCTTATGCCCTTGAACGCGCGAAAAAAGCGGGAATAAAAGCTGTAACAATCGAAAGAAAAATGTATAAAGACCATAATGATTTTGACAGCGTGATAGCTCAAACGTTATGTGAAAATAAAATCGATCTTGTGGTTTTAGCTGGTTTTTTATCGATTCTTGGACAAAAAACAATAGAATTATTCCCGGATAAAATAATCAATGTTCATCCTGCGTTAATTCCGTCTTTCTGCGGGAAAGGCTTTTACGGCCTTCATGTTCACAAAGCAGTTCTTGAAAAAGGCGTTAAAGTAACAGGAGCGACAGTTCACTTTGTAAACAATATAGTTGACGGCGGAAAAATCCTCCTTCAAAAAGCGATTGACGTTCTTCCCGGCGATACCCCGGAAAGTTTAAAAGAGCGAGTAATGCGCGAGTGTGAATGGGTCTTGCTTCCAAAAGCTGTCGCGATGATTTGCCGCGAATTAAACATGGAAAAGACCACAGATTAACCCGGATTTTACGGATTTACACGGATATGATAAGAGTAATAAAAAAATCCGCGTTAATTCGCGTACTCAGCGTTAATTCGCGGTTGTTGTTTTATATTTTTTAGGAGTGTTAAATGAAAATATTGGTTATTGGTTCAGGAGGAAGAGAGCACGCGATCATTAAGACGCTGAAAAAAAATCCGCGTGTTACGCAGTTGTTCGCGGCGCCCGGAAACGGCGGTATCGCAAAAGAGGCGCAGTGTGTTCCTGTAAAAGCAGTTGATATTCAAGGGATAACAGATTTTGTTTTAAAAAATTCGATAGATTATGCTGTAGTAACGCCTGAAGATCCGCTAGCAGCCGGAATGGTAGACGCGCTTGAGGAAAAAGGCGTTCGATGTTTTGGACCTAATAAAGCAGCCGCAAAGCTTGAAAGCAGCAAGGTTTTTTCCAAGAACCTGATGAAAAAATATAACATCCCGACCGCGTCTTATGAAGTTTTTTCCTCTTCTGATGACGCTGTAAATTATTTAAAATCTGACAGTGTTAATTTTCCCATCGTTATAAAAGCGGACGGCCTTGCTCTTGGAAAAGGCGTGATAATCGCGCAGAACCTGATGGACGCGCTAAAAGCGGTAGAAGAAATAATGCTGGAAAAAAAATTCGGCGCAAGCGGTTTAAAAATTGTAATAGAAGAATTTCTTGAGGGGCCGGAAGTCACTGTTCTTTCATTTACAGACGGAAACACATTAATACCCATGATTTCATCAATGGATCACAAGCGCGTTTTTGACGGTAACAAAGGAAAGAACACAGGTGGAATGGGAGTAATCGCGCCTAACCCGCATTACACAGATGAAATAAAAGCGTTATGTGAAAAAACAGTTTTCATGCCGACTATCGGCGCGATGCGCGAAGAAGGATGCCCGTTTAAAGGCTGCCTTTACTTTGGCCTTATACTGACAAAAGACGGACCAAAGGTAATTGAATATAACGCCCGTTTCGGCGACCCTGAAACACAGGCGATACTTCCGCTATTAGAGACCGATCTTTTGCAAATAATGGAAGCTGTAACTGACAGCAACCTTGATAAAATTAATGTTCACTGGTCCAATGAATACAGCGCCTGTATTATGCTTTCAAGCGGCGGCTATCCTGATTCGTACAAAACCGGTTTTGAAATTCATGGATTAAATAAAAACGGCGGTGTTAACACGGATAAAACAATAGTTTACCATTCGGCAACGATGGAAAAGGACGGCGCTTTCTATACCTCAGGCGGAAGGGTGCTTGGGATAACTGCATCAGGCGCTTCGCTTGATACCGCTTTATCTAAAGCTTATGAGTCAATAAAAGCAATTAATTTTGAAGGTATACACTACCGCCGCGATATCGGCAAGTATTGAAATAAATAAAAAATTATGTTATAGTATCAATATTCATGAAAAAAATGTCGTTTTATTCCGGTGGCCTTAGATTTTCATGTGTGCGCTGTTCTTCCTGCTGCAGATATGACTCAGGATTCGTGTACTTAAGCGAAAATGACATACAAAAACTTACTTCTATGTTAAATACAGATAAAAACACTTTCATAAACAAATACTGCCGCTGGGTTTCCGATATAAACGGAAATGAAGTGCTCTCTTTAAAAGAAAAATCAAATTATGACTGCATTTTATGGGAAGAAAAGGGATGTTCAGTTTATGGAGAGCGTCCTTTACAATGCGTTACCTTTCCTTTTTGGGAAAATATCATGAATTCCAAAGAAAGCTGGAAAATGGCGGCATCGGGCTGTCCCGGAATTAATTCCGGCGCAGTACATACAGAAGACGCGATAAATGAAATAATAAAATCACGCGCGGCAGAGCCTGTAATCAGCAGAGCGGTGTAATCAGGGAGATAAAAATGAATGTTAAATTTTGGGGAGTAAGAGGATCGATACCGACGCCTGTTTCCCCTCAAAAAATTAAGAGTAAAATTTCAGCGATTATTGAGCAGATAACTCCCGATGATTTACAGAACGCCGAAGCAAGAGAGCGTTTCCTCGCGGAACTTCCGCCGTGGCTTTTTGGCACTGTAGGAGGAAACAGCCCATGTGTCAGCGTTTCATTTGATAATGATGAAAAAGCTCAGGAAAATCATTCAAATGAATGTATTATTTTTGACTGCGGATCAGGTCTGCGTGAATTCGGGATTGCACAGGCAAATGATAAAAGAAAAGCGAATAATTTTCATATTTTTTTATCTCACTTTCACTGGGATCATATACAGGGACTTCCTTTTTTCGGACCTGCCTATAATCCGGCTGTATGCATGAATTTTTATTCGCCTGTAAAGGATATTGAAAAAATCCTCAACGGACAGATGGTAAGTCCGTATTTTCCTGTTAACATGAATTCAATGGGTTCAAGGAAAATTTTTAATGTGATGGACAAAGAGATAAATATCTGCGGCTGTAAAATTACATCAAAAAAAATGAATCATCCTGGCGGCTCTTACGCGTATTGCGTTAATGAAAACGGAAAACGGTTTATCTACGCGACAGATACAGAATTAACATCCGGTGATTTTTTAAAGAACGAAGAAAACTCAGCGTTTTTTATGGATACCGACTTGATCGTAATTGACTGCCAGTACACGCTCGGCGAGGCGATCGATAAATACAACTGGGGACACAGCGCGTTTTCGCTTGCTGTTGACTTTGCGGCTAACTGGAAAATTAAACACATGGTTATGTTCCATCACGATCCCACTTATGATGATCAAAAACTTTACGGGATTCTGCAGTCCGCAAAGTGGTATTTAGAAAGAATGAATATAAAAGGAATTGAGTTAACCCTGGCTTACGAAGGCCTTGAAATATCAATTTAACCGGTAAGGAATTGAGTAAAGAAAAAATAAAGAAAAAAATAAATATTCCCTCTTTAGTATTAAATTTTTTTCAATTTTTACTGATAGTGATTATCATAATAATTCCGCTTTCGTTAGGTGCATTGGTTTATTTTAACATGCCTGTAAATGTAAGTGACCTTCCTCTGCTTTCAGAGACAGATACGATAAGGCTTGAGTCGGAAGGCACTTTTTTATTTGACGTACGCAGGGGAGAATCAGCTCAGTCTGTCGGTCTTCGCCTTGAAAGAGCGGGTCTTATTAAAAGCAGGTATTTCTGGGATTTTATCTGCCGTATTTCTGGTGATCAGGTAAAAACGGGAACATACAGGCTGACGCTTCCTGCAAGCCCTCTTTCCATTTTTAGAATTTTAGTGTCAGGCGTAGAAGTTCAGCTCCGGGTTACAATCCCCGAAGGCGTTACCCTAAACAGAATGGCGCGCATTTTTGAAGAAGCCGGCATCTGTTCATCAGGTGAATTTCTTGCGGCTTCTCATGATCAATGGATACTAAACCAATATGACATTCCTAATGATTCAATGGAAGGCTATCTGTTTCCTGATACTTATTTCTTTCCTGCGTCATTTCCCGCAGATAAAATTGTAATGAAAATGGCGGATAACTTCTTTGAGCAGCTTGAAAGAATCAGCGCAAAAGCAAGTTCAATGACAATGAAAGAAATTAATGATATTGTCATTCTTGCTTCTATAGTCGAGCGCGAGTATAGGGTTTCAGACGAAGCGCCGGTAATGGCGGGAGTTTTTTTAAACCGCCTGCGGATAAATATGGCGCTTCAATCATGCGCGACAGTTGTTTATGTAATAACAGAAATTCAGGGAAAACCCCATCCAAGCAGACTTTTTTATATTGACCTTGAAATCCGTAATCCTTATAACACGTATTTATACCCCGGATTTCCTCCCGGGCCTATTTCGGCGCCCGGGCTGATTGCCTTAAACGCGGCTGTTAACCCCGCGATCACTGATTACTTATATTTCAGGCTAACAGACGCGTCTGCAGGAAGGCATTATTTTTCCCGTTCATTCGACGATCACATCAGAGCAGGCGAGCTGTTAATAAAACCATAACTGCCATGACAAAATATAATTATAATGAGGTTACATGGCTTTAATTTCTAAAATTACTATTGCGGAAGTTAATTCAAGGCTTGACGCAGTCGGTGTAATCGGAGACTATGTCCGTCTGGAAAAAAAAAGCGGCAGATGGTGGGGCAGGTGTCCGTTTCACGGAGCAGGACAGGAGAGAACACCGTCTTTTAAGGTAGATCCGGATTTAAAAATGTATCACTGTTTTGGATGCAATAAAGGCGGAAGCGTAATCAGCTTTGTAATGGAAATGGAAAAAATTTCCTATCCGGAAGCTATTAAAAACCTTGCCGGTAAAATGAACATAGAAATTATTTATGAAGAAGGCGCGGCCAATGATACAGAGCAGGATAATTCAAGGAAACAAGAACTCTACGAGTTATATAAAAGAACCACAGTAACATTCCGGCATTTTTTAACAGAACGCTCTGACGGCAAAGAGGCTTTGCAATATTTGGAAGAACGCGGAATTTCCAAAGAAATGATCGAAGAATTTCAGTTGGGGTATTCGCCGTCTGATCGTAATTTTTTATTTAATTTTTTAAAGCAAAAAGGATACTCAGACGATTTTCTTGCGTCCTCTGGTTTGTTCAGTTCAAAGAACGTAAAAAGCCCAATGTTCTCCGGCAGGCTGATGTTCCCTATAACCGACAAGCAGGGGCGTATTGTCGCATTCGGCGGAAGGGCGCTGCCAAAAGCGGAAAATCAAGACAGCGGTCAAATTGACGGAAACGAGCCTCCCAAGTATATCAATTCACCGGAAACAGAAATCTACAAAAAAAGCCAAACCCTCTTTGCGATTGAAATGGCAAAACCATTGATGAGACAGACAAAAACTGTATACATTGCCGAAGGCTATATGGACGTAATCGCCCTTCATCAGACCGGAATCACAAATTCTGTCGCTCCTTTAGGAACTGCGTTTACAGACGATCAGGCAAAATGGCTGAGCCGGTGGGTAGAAAACGTAGTATTGATCTTTGATAATGACGAAGCAGGCCATAAGGCGGCTTATAAAGCGATTATTACATGCAGAAAAAACGGCCTTTCCTGCTGTCTTACAGGGAGCATTGCCGCTCACGAAGGCATAAATTTCGGCATTGACAACGAAGGAATAGAGATTTTTAAAGATCCTGCTGAAATTTTGCAAAAAAAAGGCAGTCAGATATTGAAAAAAGTTTTGAAATTTACTATAAATGACTTTGAATACCTAATTTCCCGCAGTAAGCTTTTATTTATCGCGGCGGAAGGAGATATTAATAAAGCCGCGGAATTTATGTTTCCGTATTTAAACGCGCTTGATTCAGAAATTGATCTCTCTGACAGTATTACAAGGATAGCCGATAATTTCAAGATTGAAAGAAGTTCGGTAAATAAGGAATATTTAATCTGGAAGGGAAACATAAGGGAAACCGATGTAAAGCAGGCAGATTCCAGGCCTGCGCAGCAGATCAGCAGAAATGAAGAGCTTAGTCTGCTTGCGAATGTAGCGCTTAACATGGAACTGTACAGCGAATTTCGCGCAGGCGTTGAGATCAGAGAGGTAGATGACAGATCTGCGAAGGAACTCTTCGTCGCATTGGAGGAATGCTACAAGCGGGGAGAAAGCGGCACTGATTCTCTTTTAGAAAAAATAAAAGATGAAGAGCTTAAAATTTTTATTTCTAATATTGGAACCACCGGCGAATTTAAAGGCGATCCGCGTAAATTTATGGAGGATGGAATAAACAGGATAAAAAAGAAAAAGCTTGAAAAAAGACTTGTGGAAATTAACGCTCAAATGCGCGAAAGCGAACGTGAACCAAGGGGCAGATCGCAGTTTATAGACGAAGCGGAAATTGACCTTGATGAATTACTTGCGGAAAAAAAAATAATTGATTCGCAAATCAGAAAACTTGAGGGAAGATAATAAATGCAGAATGTAATGTTAAAAGTAAAGAAATCTCAGCCGCTTATCAAATTTTTTAACAGTAAAAAAAATAAGAAGGCATCTTATTTAAAACCAGAACCTGAAATAATTAAAAGCCCGCCTGCGGTAACAGAAGCAGCGCTGCCTGATGAACAGACAATTGCAGACCCTGCGATTATAAAACTTCTTGAATACGCAAAGGTAAAGAAAACACTGTCATATGAAGAGCTGTCCGATTTTCTGCCTGAATATATAACAAACTCTGACAAAATTGAACAAGTCTTGGTTCTTCTTGAAGCAAATAATGTTCAGCTGGTTGAAGAAGACAGCTCTTCTGATGAAGATGAAAGCGAGCAACAGAAGAATCAGGAGACTTCAAAAAAAAGAACAACCGGCGGCAGCGAAAAAGATTCCTCTCTTGTAGACGATCCTATAAGGCTTTACCTTCGCGAAATCGGAAGGGAGCATCTTTTAACCGCAGAACAGGAAATTGAACTTTCCAAGCAGATGGAAGAAGGCGAAAATATCGTAAAAAATGTTATCAGAAGATCGGGAATGATAATCCCGGAATTTAATAATATTGTTCAGAAAGCCTTTTCCAAAAAGGACATGAAGGAATTAAATCTTTCAAAAAAAGAAATAACAGAGCACATGACAGAGTACAGAAGGTTAACCCAGTTTTACAAGGATACATTACGCATAATTCAGGTAGACCTTCGCAATTATATCGATTTAAAAAAGCAGCTTATCGCCAAGGATGAAGACTACAAGGAAGACAAGGATTGTTCTGTTATACGCAAAAGAATAATGAAGACAGTAAAAAACACTCAGATACACCCCGATGAAATACAGGCGTTCTCTGATAAATTTATAATTGCTTCCAAAAAAATCAAGCGTTATATAAAAGAACAGGAGCGTCTTGAAAAACATTTAAAAGTCGGCTCTTTAAAAGAGCTTCGCACGCTGGGACGATTTTTAACAATTAAAGATGAACGCGAAAAATTAGAGAAAGATTTGGCGCTTTCTTCTGACGAAATTAAAGAGAAGATCAGGCTGGTGCAGGTAACAGAAAGAAAATTAAAAGACCTTGAAACAGAGTTTGAAGAGCCGATTGACAATATTATACAAATGGCTAATGAGATTTTCCGCGGCAGAGTAATGATGAAAAACGCGAAAGACAGGCTTATAAGAGCAAACTTAAGGCTTGTTGTATCTATCGCCAAAAAGTATACAAACAGGGGACTTCATTTCTTTGATCTTGTTCAGGAAGGAAATATCGGACTTATTAAAGCTGTAGAAAAATTTGAGTATCAGAAAGGTTTTAAATTTTCTACTTATGCGACATGGTGGATACGTCAGGCGATAACAAGATCAATCTCCGATCAGGCGCGCACAATCCGCGTTCCTGTTCACATGATCGAACAAATAAATAAAGTAGTGCGCGAATCAAGGCAGCTTTTGCAATCCCTTGGCCGCGAGCCTACAGACGAAGAAATCGCAGAGAAGCTGGGATGGACTGCGATGAGGGTAAAATCCGTTAAAAATGTCGCACGTGAGCCTATCAGTCTTGAAACGCCCATCGGAGAAGAAGAGGATTCGCTGTTAGGTGATTTTATTGAGGATAAAGACGTTGAAAACCCGGCGAATCAAACCGCGTTTAAAGTTCTTCAGGAACAGCTTGGAGGAGTTCTTTCCACTCTTCCTGTAAGGGAACAGGAAGTTTTAAAAATGCGTTTCGGACTTGATGACGGATATTCGCTGACACTGGAAGAAGTCGGGTTATATTTTAATGTAACGCGCGAACGAATAAGGCAGATAGAAGCAAAAGCGCTGCGCCGCCTTAGGCATCCAAAAAGAAGCAGAAGATTAAAAGACTACTTAGACCATTAAGTCTTAGAGACCATTAGGAGGATATTATGGTAACAGAAAACGAACTTGACAAGCTAAGAACACTGCAGGAAATCATTTATGAAAAAATCGGGCTTGAAAAAAACATTCAGGAAATACCAAAGCTTCTTGGAACGCAGGAAGAGCTTCTAAACAGGTTAAAGAAAACATTTATCGAGAAAAATTCCGATTATGAAAAAGTAAAATCGGAAGAAATAGAATTAAAAAACAGGCTTGCCGAAGCGGAATCCGCAAGAGAAAAGTCCGAAAAAAACATGGATGTTGTAAATACCCAGCGCGAATATGAAGCGCTTGATAAGGAAATAAAGGACGCTTCGGAAAGAGAACAGCAGTACAGAAAAGATTTGCAGCAAAGAGAAAGAATTCTTGCCGAGCTTGATACGCAAATAAAGCAGCAGGCTTCATTGATTGAACAGCAGGAAAAAGAGCTGGAAGAACGCAGAAAAAAAATTCAAGCCGAAATAAGCGAAAAGCAGAAACAAATTGATACTCTTCGTAAAAAAGAAAGCGAGCTTACCAAAAATCTTGATAACGAAGTGGTCTTTAAATTTGAAAGAATTATCAAAAACAAGATGGGAATAGGCATAGTCGCTATTAAAGGCAATGTATGTATGGGCTGCCACATGATTCTTCCGGTTCAATTCGCAAATGAAGTCAGAACAGGCGATGAGTTTGTCTTTTGTCCGTATTGTTCGCGGATTCTATACTTTGAGGAATCCGCCGAAGGCGAAGAGGATTACTTTAATTCAGAGGATACAGGCGCTCTTTCTGACTTAGACGAAATGGAAGAAGACGAGGAAGAGGAAGAAGACGAAGAAGAAGAAATCATCAATATAGATTCTGAAGAATAGAAGAGCGTTAAAAAAAGCGATGAACCATAAGCCGGGTTCTGTTTCAAAACGCAAGTTGTAAAAACTTCTTGCACCCTGATGCTGCCATCTGTCTGAAGCAGCCGTTTCCGGCTGTTTTATAGCAGTCTACCTGCGCTTTACCTGCGGGAAACAGTTATAAAAAGCTATGCTTTTTATATGCGCTTTTTGACTTTGCTCCTGATGAGGTTTGCCAATTTCCAACTTTGTTGGAAATTGGCTTTGAGTTTTACCTGCGGTAAAACTCATACCGACTTCCGTTAAAGTTGTATCTTTCCGGAGGCGTTACCGCTTCCGAGGTGGGCTTTTACCCCGCCTTTTCACCTTTTCCTATTATAAAAATAGGTAGTTTATTTTCTGTGGCACTGTCTGTCCTAATCTGACCACTAAAATGTTCATAATTGATTAAAATATTAAAATCATTTTTTACAGATTTGCAATGTAAAAACATTTTAGCGGTCAGATAAGTCCCGGGTGTTACCCGGCATCATACCCTGCGGAGCCCGGACTTTCCTCTCTTACCTTTTTATTTAAGGCAAGAGCGGCAGCCTTGGTTCATCACGTTAGTGATTTTAGCAGGGATTATGTCTATTTTCAAGCATTTTTTGATAATTTTTCCATATTTCATTGACACAATTTTGAAAATTCTATAGTATTCACATCAGAAAAGATGCTTAATAATAATTCACTGACCAGTTACGGCAGACATATATACTTGCTCAAAAGAGTTCGCGCAATAGGGATTGTATTTGTGTCACTTTTAATAATTTTTGCGACGATCTTAATAATAACACGTTTCAGAAATAACACAAAAAATGAAAGACAGGAACTTTTGCTGGTCTGGGAAGCAGGTGATTATGAAAGCGCGTATGAAATCAGCAAAAAAAGTCTTTTAGAGACTCCTGTGGACTATTTTCTGCTTACTATCTACGGATTTTCTTCTTATCAGCTTGGCATTTCGCAGATAAATAACCAAAATATGCTCAACTACATCAATGAATGTATATATTCTTTAAGAAAAGCCCTTCTTCAGAAGGAATCGTCAAAGGACGGACGCGTTTATTATGTACTTGGCAAAGCTTACGGATATAAAGGCGCAGAATACGCGGATTTAGCAGTAAAATATTTAAATACGGCAAGCAATCTTTCCTATGACGCCTCCGATATTCCCGAATACTTAGGTCTTGCGTACGCGGCATTCGGCGATTACAGAAACAGCGTAAACGCTTTCTTTCAGGCGTTTAGTCCCGACAAACCGCCTTCGGATAATCTTCTTCTTTCGATAGCGCGTTCTTATATGGCAATGGAAGAATATAACACAGCGTTCGGCTATCTTCAAAGGTGCGTGGATATTTCCCCTGATTCAAAATCAATAGTTGTATCCCGGATGCTGTTAGCTGAAATATATAATATCAACGGCGATTACGAAAGCGCCGAAACTCAATATATGAATATATTAAATGAATCTGGTGAAAACGCGGAAGTCCGTTTTCAGTTAGGCGAAATTTATAATATAAAGGGCGATACAACAAGGGCAAGAGCTGAATGGAGAACAGCGTACAGGCTGGATCCGTCACACGCAAAAGCAAGAGCCAGGCTCAATATATAAAAGGAGATAAAAATGTTCGGGGGAATGTCGTCAGATTTTGGCATTGATTTAGGAACTTGTAATACCCTTATTTACATTAAAGGAAAAGGCATTGTTTTAAACGAGCCTTCGGTTGTAGCTGTTGAACGCGGCACAAAACGGATAGTTGCTGTCGGCGCCGACGCGAAACGGATGCTTTGGAAAACGCCGGAAAATATTATCGCGATAAGGCCGATGCGTGACGGCGTAATTGCCGACATCGAATCAACAGAAAAAATGATTCGCTGTTTTATTGACCGCGTTTTCCCGCGTTACCGCTTTGTAAAACCAAGAATGGTAATCGGCGTTCCCTCCTGTATCACAGAGGTAGAAAGGCGCGCGGTAGAAGAGAGCGCTTATAAATCAGGAGCAAGGGAAGTCCGAGTAATCGAAGAAAGTTTAGCCGCCGCTATCGGCGCTGACATTCCGATAAGAGAGCCGGCCGGACACATGATTCTTGATATCGGCGGAGGTACAACTGAAATTTCTGTTATTTCACTCGGCGGCATGGTTGTAACAAGTGCGATTCGCATAGGCGGCGATGAATTTGACGATTCAATTATTAAGCATATAAGAAGCGTACATAACCTCATTATCGGCGAGTATATGGCGGAGCGCTTAAAAATAGAGATAGGAAACGCGACTCCGGATAAAACTATCGACAAGATGGAAGTAAAAGGAAATGACGCGATAACAGGGCTTCCAAGGCGGTTAGAGGTAGATTCTGTGGAAGTACGTGAAGCGCTAAAAGATCCGATTAATCAGATTATTGATGAAATTAAAATTGTTCTTGGAAAGACTCCGCCTGAGCTTGCCGCGGATATCGTGGACAGGGGAATTGTAATGACAGGAGGCGGCTCGCTTTTAAAAGGGCTTGATAAACTTATTGTCAAGGAAACAGGTGTCCCGGCGATAATCGCCGAGCAGCCTGAGATTTGCGTCGCCCTTGGAGCCGGCAAATATTATGATTATATTAAAGGCGCTGACCTTACCAGAAATATCTATGACAGATTGAACGGATAAAACATGCAGCGCCGGTTCTTTGGGCAGTCACAGAAAAGCAGCGGCAGAAAATCCAACGCTCAGATTAATTCCTCTGTTCTTGTTTTTGTTATCCTGATCATTACATCTTCTGTTTTACTTTTACTCTCGACAATGGATTTTATTTTCGGTGTAAAGAATATTGGGCTCTCTATTTTTTCCGGCATAAGAGGAGGGATTTATGAAGTCAATTCTTTCGTCTCACGTACCATTCTGTCAATCAGCGAGCTTGCGACATTAAGAACTGAACACGCCAACCTTTTAACGCAGCTTGATCGTTATGAAGAGCTTGAACGCAGCAACGCAGAAATTTTTCAGGAAAACATCCGCTTAAAAGAGCAGCTTGATTTCGCTCAGACGCTTCGCTACAGAAACATTCCCGCGCAGATTTCCGGAAGAGACCCCGATAATCTTTTTTCTGCGATTGTGATTAATAAGGGAAGCTATTCGGGAGTTTCGAATAACATGGCGGTTGTCGCATGGCAGAACGGAACTCAGGCGCTTGTCGGGAAAGTTATACAAACAGGTGTTTTTGAAAGCCTTGTAATGCCTGTATTTGATATTAATTCGCAGGTAGCTTCCCGTTTTTCTGTTTCGCGTTTTGAAGGTATTCTGGAAGGGCAGGGCAGTTCAGAGTCGCCGCTTTTAATGCGTTTTGTTCCAAGAAGGGCAAGGGATGAAATTAATATCGGCGATATAATAATTACAAGCGGCATGGGGGGAATATTTCCGCCGGGTATTAATATAGGGCGTGTCAGCGGAATTAATACCCCAGAATATGAAACAACACTTGAAGTTGTAATAGTTCCGATGATTGACTTTTCAAGGCTTGAATATGTTTTTGTTATGGAAGCGGAGATTCAGGAATAAAATATGATAAGAAGCATTATCTGGACAGTAATTTTTTGCATAATCGCCGCTATTCTGCAATCGGCTGTCCTTTACAGAATAGCGTTTATGGAAATAACGCCCGACCTTGCGCTGTGTATTTTAATTTTTTCATCCTATGTAAACGGAACAATGGCCGGACAGGTTAGCGGTTTCTTCTCCGGGCTTTTTTATGATTTTCTTTCCGCCGCCCCCCTTGGCATGAACTGCCTTATCAGAACAATCGCAGGAGCTTTAACAGGTATTTTTAAAGGTCAGTTTTTTCTTGATATCATTTTTATGCCGGTGATTCTATGCGTTCTTGCAACTCTATTAAAAGCGGCGGTAACTATGGTTCTTCATTTTATTATGGGATCTGCAGTACCTGCCGTTTCATTTACAACCCTTCCTTTCTGGATCGAACTTGGGCTTAACGCGGTCAGCGCGCCATTATTATTCTTTCTGTTAAAAAAATTTAAACCGATTATTGCGGTACAGAGGAGCTAGGCATGACGGATAAGCAAGGGTACAGAATTATCATTTTCAGAGTGATTTTGTTTTTAATATTTTTTATATATTCTGCAAGGCTGTTCAGTATGCAGATTTTATCAGGTGAAATATACCTTATGCGCGCTCAGGATATTTCGCGGAGAACATATTCAATACAGACTCAAAGGGGCGAAATTTATGACAGAACATTTACAAATCCGCTTGTAATAAACAGGGACACATTCGCCGTCACTATAACTCCCGCTGACGTACCGCGCGGCAGCATAGACAGTGTAATCGCATCGGTATCCGAGATTTTAAAAATATCGGTAAATGATATTACAGCGCGCCTTCCAAGCCAGTACCTGCAGCTTTATCAGCCTGTTGAAATTGCATCTAACGTACCTTTTACCTCTATCGCCGTTCTTGCGGAAAGAAAAAATGAACTGCCGGGTATTTCATGGTATATAAAATCAATCCGTAATTATGTGGATGTCGGAAGCATATCGCATATTTTAGGCTATGTCGGTGATATCACCCGCGATGAACTTACAACCCTTTATAATCAAGGTTACCAGATGGGCGATATGATAGGAAAAACGGGAATAGAGAAGCAATACGACGAATTATTAAGGGGGAAAATCGGCTGGGAAACAAGAACTGTAGATTCAAGGGGAAGGCGGATTACAGGAAGCGAAAGTGTAATACGCGAACTTCCTGTAATGGGAAGAAACCTTGTACTGACAATTGATGCGAATTTACAGTCCATAGTTGAAAAAGCAATCGGTCCTCAAAATGGAGCCGCCGTTGTAATAAAACCGGCAACCGGTGAAATTCTTGCGATGGTTTCTTATCCCTGGTACGATCCCAATGTTTTCACAGACGGGCTTTCCTCTGACATCCGCATTTTAATGGACAACTCTTCAAGACCTTTACTAAACCGCGCTATTCAATCAAGTTATCCTCCCGCTTCCACTTTTAAAATAATCATGTCTACCGCTATTATTGCAGACAGCGTTTTCCCTTTAGATCAAACAATATTATGCACAGGCGTTATGAATTACGGCGGCAGAAACTGGCAGTGTCACCTTCACTCAGGTCATGGAAGGCTGAATCTTACAAGAGCGCTTGGCTATTCATGTAATATTTATTATATGACAGTAGGGCGCGATTATGTTACTGCAGAAAGAATTGTAAGATTTGCAAACGGTTATGGATACGGGCATCTGACAGGAATTGATCTTCCGGGAGAAGACGCAGGTCTAGTTCCAACGCCTCAATGGAAAGAGAGGCGCTATCACGAAGCGTGGATGTTAGGCGACACCATGAATATGTCTATCGGGCAGAGCTATACTCTTGTAACTCCGCTTCAGATGAGTTGTATGCTCAGCATGGTGGTAAACGGCGGGAAAATGTATAAGCCGTTTGTTTTAAAGGAAGTGCGCGATCCTGTTACAAACGCGGTCGAGATTATAACGCAGCCGCAAGTAATAAGGGAAGGTGAGCTGCCGGCTTCTGTTTACGAAGCAGTTCGCCAGGATTTAAGAAGCGTTGTCACCGCGGGAAACGCCCAGTATCCTTTGAATATCAGAACAGTGCAGATAGCCGGAAAATCAGGCACTGCAGAAATCGGCGCCAATGACCGCTGGCATTCATGGTTTACCGCATACGCGCCATTTAACAGCACAAACGGCGATGATCAGATTGTAGTTACGGTAATTATTGAAGCGTCCACTACCCAGACATGGAGGGCATCCGCCGCCTGCGCGATTATTTTTCAGGCGTACTTTGGAAATCAAACCTATGATGAAGCAATCAGATTTTTAGGCTATCAGTATATGTTATAACGGTATAAAATGAAAATAAAAGATATTCTTGGAATTGATTATTTACTTTTGTTCCCCGCTTTGCTTCTTCTTGCTTTAGGAATCTTATTTATCTATTCATCAGGAATGACACCTAACGGAGTTGTTATTTCAAATGAGTATTCAAGGCAGATTGTCTGGGCGGTAGCAGGGCTTCTTACCGCTATTGTTATTTCATATATAAACTACCGCAGATTTTATAATTTTTCCATTTATATTTATATTTTATCCTTAATACCGCTTTTATACACATCAGTGTTCGGCTATGTTATATCCAGCGCGTCAAGATGGCTTCGAATCGGCTCTGTCGGCATTCAAATGTCAGAGTTTGTAAAAATCTCCGTTATTATTCTGCTTGCGCGCTTTCTTGCCGATACAGACCGCAAAAGAGAGTCTTTTTCAAGATTTTTTATAAGCTGTGTAATCGCGTTAGTTCCAATGGCAATTGTCATACTTCAGCCTGATCTTGGCACTGCTTTGGTTTATATCGCTATACTTTTAATAATGATATATATTGCGGGAGTAAAAATGCGTTATGTGGCATTCATGATTTCCTGCATCGCTCTTGCCGGCGTTTTTCTGGTTCTTCCTTTATGGCAGACATACATATTGGGAAGAACACTTCCTTTTTTAACAATTCTTACAAATGCAAGAATCATAATAATCGCGATTCTTTTCTTTCTGCTCATTGCCGCAATTGCCGCGTTCGGTTTTTTACGATTTAAGAAAAATTATTTTTTCTGGGTTTGTTATGTGTCAGCGATTATAATTTTTTCACTTGGAATCTCATTTGCCGCGCGCAGGATTTTAAAGCCTTATCAGATAATGCGCCTTATAGTCTTTCTTGATCCTTACGTTGATCCTCAGGGAGCAGGTTGGAATATTATCCAGTCCATTACAGCTATCGGCGCAGGAGGGTTTACAGGAAGAGGATACCTTCAGGGCACTCAGAGCCATTATCAGTTTCTCCCCGAACAAAGCACCGATTTTATTTTTTCTATATTTTCCGAAGAGGCGGGATTTATAGGAGGGCTTGTAGTATTCGCTTTATTCCTTCTTATATGCCTTCGTCTTCTTTATACAATGAAAAATGTTACAGATCCGTTCGCTAAATATATCTGCGCAGGCCTTGCAGGAATGTACGGTTTTCATTTTCTTGTAAATGTCGGAATGACAATGGGTATAATGCCGATTACAGGGCTTCCTTTAATGTTTATGTCATACGGAGGCTCTGCTGTTCTTACGTCAATGATTGGAATCGGCCTTGCCTTAAGCATTTATGTAAGGAGATTTAACCGCTGATCCTATGGAGAATCATTTAACTGATATAAAAAAAGATGATTATATTGATCCTGTAAAAACGTTAGGTGAATATTTATTAACAGTTGATAAGCCTTCCCGTTATTCAGGAGGAGAGGCCGGCCGTTTTTCAAGGAAAGACGCTGATTTAAAAACAATAATAGCGTTTCCAGACCTTTATGAAATTGGAATGGGAAACCAGGCTCTTCGCATAATTTATAACCGCTTAAATAATTTAAAAGGGATTTCCTGCGATCGCGCGTTTGCGCCGGCTCCTGATTTTGAAAAACTTCTTAAAGATAAAAATGTTTCTTTATACGGACTTGATACCGGTATTCCGCTTGGCCGCTGTGATCTTCTTATGTTCACGCTGGGATACGAACTCGGCTTAAACGGAATACTTACCATGCTTGATGTCTCGGGGATTCCTCTTCACGCCGAAGACCGGCTATCAGGGGATTATCCTGTTATTATGGCCGGAGGACCGGCGGTTTCTAATCCGCTTCCTTACTCGCCTTTTATCGACGCTTTTTGGATAGGAGAAGCTGAAGACGGTTTCTTTGAACTTGCCTCTGATCTTGCGAATTTAAAAAGACAGGGGCAGGGCAGGGTACAGCTATTTGAAAAAATTGCGGCTCATCCCAATATATGGGTAAAAGGAAAAAACAAAGCGTTACGCGCCATAATGAAGGATTTTTCAGGAAGCCAGTCCGATGTGTATCCTGTTCCCAGCATGAAAACCATTCATCACCACGGATCTGTAGAAATAATGAGAGGCTGCCCGAACGGATGCAGGTTTTGCCACGCCGGTTTCTGGTACAGGCCTTACAGGCAAAAAGATCAGCAGACAGTTATAAACCATTGTGAAGATATGGTGATTAAAGGCGGCTGGCAGGAGGTAAGCCTTTCTTCGCTTTCATCTGGAGACTATTATAACTTAGGAGATTTAATAGAATCCTTGAACCGGAAATTTAAAGACAGCTATGTTTCGTTCCAGCTTCCGTCATTGAAAGTCTCCGGTTTTTCATTAACGCTTCTTGAAAAAATATCTGTTACAAGAAAAAGCGGTCTTACCTTCGCAGTTGAAACACCAGTTGATACGTGGCAGGCTTCCATTAATAAAAAAGCGGCGAAGGATAATATTTGCTTTATTATTGAAGAAGCAAAAAAAAGCGGCTGGAAAGGCATTAAGTTTTATTTTATGATTGGGCTACCCGTCCATGATATTTATCCTGCGCTTTGCGAAGAAGAAGAGATTGTCTCTTTTATCATGGATGTCGGGCGAAGAACGCGGATGCATTTTAATATAAATGTAGGCGTTTTTGTGCCTAAGCCGCATACGCCGTACCAATGTTCGGCTCAGCTTGACAGCGGGACAGCGGAAAAAAAACTTTCTTTTATTCGATCAAAATTAAAGCCATTGGGACATAAAGTAAGTTTTTCTGATTTGCTTGTAAGTCAGATTGAAGGTTTACTAAGCAGGGGTGATGAAAGAGCAGGTCTTTTATGCGAGCAGGTGTGGAAGAGCGGAAGCAGGCTTGATCCATGGAACGAATTTATAAACAGGGAAAAATGGCAGGAAGTTATTAGTGAAAATCAGGATTATGCTGATCAAATTTATTCCGGTAAATATTTGACGATTCCATGGGCTTGTATAGATTCACAAATTAGTGATGATTTTTTAACCACGGAACTGGAAAATACAGAAAAGTCTAAGCGCACATTATCATGCAATGAGAAATGCGGAAACTGCGGCGTTTGTAATAATGAAATAAAACCTGTTAATGCCAAGCAGTTTGATATATGCAATTATGTTAACCTTAATAATCATTCGGTTAACATAATTGGTAAAGACACCGCGCAGATTAAAAAGAGAGATCCGCCTGTTTATAGAATCTTATTCAGCTTTAAAAAAGAAAAAAGCGCTGTTTATCACGGTCATTTAAGTTTAATTGAAATTTTTTCAATGTCGTTCAGAAGAGCCGGAATACCGGTTTTATACACAAAAGGGTTTAACCCGCATGCAAAAATTGAGTTTGCATCGCCGTTATCAACAGGTATCAGTTCTGCAGGTGAAATCGCAGCAGCTGATTTTGACATTGCCTTTTCAGCGGAAGATTTTACAAAGAATCTTAACAGCAGTTTCCCGAAAGGGATAATTGTTAACAAAGCTGAGATTCACTTGATAGAAAGCGGAATGAAAAAATACTCATTGTCATCGCTTATATGGGGTTTTTCCTATAACAGGGATTCTGAAATTGATTTTGTTAATTTTAAAGACGATAAAGTTTACAGAAAAAACCGGCTTGAAAATGATTTAAAATCAATTTTTTACTTAAATAGAAATGAAATCCTTGCAAGGAATATCATTAATAATAAAGGCGAATGGGCTTCTTTTTATGATGTGTACAGATTTTTATATCCAATTTCATATTAGCTTTTTCCCTAAGTTAACAAGATATATTGGTAGACAGAATAAACATTATGATTAGTAATAAATACATGGATAAAGGCTGTTATAAAGGTTAACCAAAATTGACAATATCCTATTTTTATTGTTCAGGCAGCTTAAAAAGATTAATAAAAGTTGGTTTACTGTAAACTTCTGTAAATGATACTGTGTCAAATCCTACTGCTACAATGTACATAGATACATATGCATGTGAACCATCTCCTGCGGCGACATCAGAATCTATTGGATATTCACTTAATTCAAAAGAATTAACAAAGTGTAAATTTGACGATGGATTACTTATAGAACGTTGCAAAAGAATATCTTGTAAGCCAGAATATACAGAAGCTACAGGAAACCCTGATCCTGTTGGGAACATAATCGTTAATGTACTATTTGGCGGCATCATTGTTTGGTTGCTTTGATTTTCAAACTTTAATTCATGATAATGTAAATCAATAAAAAACTGGTTTATTGAAGAATTGGTATACATATTTGAAGGATTGGTGTAAAGAGCTATTAAGTTATAATCATATGAGTAAGAAGCAGGAAATAATCCTAAAGAATCATTATGCAAAAGATTTTGATTATCACTAAGGTAAATTCTATAATAAATTTTATAGTAGTAATAACCAAGAGAACTATATCCGGGTTTATCAGGAAGGTATACTGTTGCTCCTGTGTTAAAAGTCCGCTCAGGTACAGGAACCTGCGGAAGATAAAAGTACTCTTCTATACCGCAGGAAAAATAAAAAAAAGGTAAAATACTTATTGCAAGATACCAAAAGTATCGCCGCATTATATTAACCAATAATCACATCTCTAGCACTATAATCCGGTCTCTTGCAAGATTGTGCCAAATAAAATTAATTTGATTAAATGTGTCGTATTCCCACTGGTAATTAAGCAATAAAGTACGGTACGCGTCGATAGCAAGCGTTTTATTGCCAAGCTGTTCATATAGGCGGCCGATATTAAACTGCGCGCGCGGCGCGTCAATAAATTCAAAACTGTGGGAAGTGCACTTTTTAAAATACTCAATTGCCTGTTCAATTTTGTTCTGCTGCTCTGCGGCTATTGCTGCCTGAAAATAAGCTATAGGCCCAAGGTAGGTCTTATCCCCTGCAACGGCGGCTTTTGACCACGCTTCTTCGGATTTAATCCAGTCTTCTCTTGCTGTATATATATTTGCGGCAAGCGACCATGCCCTGCTTGCGGCGTAGCCTT
>Ga0209755_10003141_pt1 | contig 21151 bp, 16 predicted proteins | sample TergutCo191P1_FD_187301 | JGI IMG/M metagenome (GOLD analysis project Ga0209755, IMG submission 187301) | Cornitermes sp. P1 segment gut microbial communities from Petit-Saut dam, French Guiana - Co191P1 (SPAdes) (version 2) | ecosystem: Host-associated > Arthropoda: Insects > Digestive system...
CATCGTCACTACAACTACTCTGATCAGAAGCTGTAAGTTCCTCTAGCAAACTTTGTTCAATCTCATCCTCCAACAAACACTTCCTACTGGACGCCATCATTGCAACAGACTGCAGCTTGACACGAAATGCAGACCGGAAAACAGCAGTCAAGAAACAAACAGTCCTTTGATATATGAGGGTGATGTCATACACCATTTCAAAGCTACATACCTAAGGTACGTGATGATAGCGATAACATTCGCTTTCCGTTTCATTTCACTGTTAGAGACGAACAAAACTGTCTGTGAAATTAGAGACTGCAAAAAGAAAGCCCAAAATTCGAAAGCAGAGAAAAAAATGAAGAAATAATTTCTAGGAACTCTCTCCTACACTATAAGAGAGCCAGCTCCTTCATGAACAAGCGCGAAGCAGCCTGATTACATTTGCTCCCTAACTTGTCAAGATATAGACAAATGAGAGAGAGCGTGCAGCATGCGGGCAGTGCCCGTCACTCCACGACAGGTGATGTTTACTGTATGCGGGCAGTGCCCGTCACTCCACGCTGAAGGGTTAATGGACTTCTCCCACTCAGCTCTGCTTTTTGACCTCTCTTTCCAATTTGTAATTTTGCATTAATTAATATCTGCTTGTACACAGTTCCACCATCAGTTTTTGGTTGTCCTGTTAGTTGACTCCCCTGAGGATTATCATTATATACTTAATAATAATATATTTATTTACTGCAATTGGGTTGTTACCCGGTGGCATACTTTTCTTTTACTATCCATTCTGTTACCATAACCAATTCAATTTAACCAACTTATTCTGACAAATGAAAGTATATTTAAATCTACAGACAGCTGCATTAATTCTTAATTATATGACTTTCTCAAATTTTCATTTACTTTAATTACCCCAGACATTCTTCTTAAAACTTTCCTTTCAAAAGTAGCCAGCCATTTAGCAATCTTTATTCAATGTCCAAGAAGATTCTGCTCCATATGTTGCCATTAATCCTATTAGTGTCTCACAGATTTATTTTTTTTCTTTGAGTCATGATCGGCTCTTTAGAGGGGAAAAAGTGCATAATAAGCTCCATTTGCATTCCTAATTCCTTTTTTTCAGTCTCTGGTCTTAATCTATTTTTATTCATTTGAACTGTACCAATATATGTACAGTCTTTACTATTTCAAAATTACATATTCCCAGTTTTACACATTCCTTTTCATTGTAAGGTTTTCATGGTACTATCATAAGATGTCTTTTTTCCATTTATTTCTAATCACATCTTATATGTTTGTTTGACCAGTCACGTAAATACTTCTTCCACATCTTGCAATATTCTTCCCATAATAACCACATCATCAGCCTATGCCATCATTTGAATACATTTGTCAAATATATTTCCCTGTGTTTTTACTTTAGATCTTACTATTGCAATTTCCAACACTACATTCAACAGCAAGGGAGAAAGGGCATCTCCTTGTCTCAAACCTCTGTTAACTTTAAATTCAGAGGATAAATGTTTACCAATTTTAACCTTACCATACATTTCATTATTTAAAGTTCTGCACAATTTAACTAAATTTTTACGGAAACATAGTTTATGCCTTTCACTCTATATTTCCTTTCTCCATTCTGTATCATATGCTGCCTGAAAATCAATAAACAGAATATGTATATACACATTTTGTTCCCATAATTTTTCCAATATTGTCTCATAGTAACAATGTGATCAGCAGTTGATCTTCCCCTTCATAAGCCTCTTTGGTAAAAGGTAAAGGTCAAGTGATCCCATTACAGGCCCGGTGTGGCCCAGAGGGTGGGTAGAGGTATAGCTCTACTCTTCCATGACCGCGGCACTAGAAGGGGGTGAGTGGTCAGCAGCACACTCTGGCTGCACTTTAACTCCAGGAAAGAACTGGTACCCATTTTACAGGAGACTGGGAGGGCCCCAGGGCTGGTCTGGACTGGCAGAAAATCTCATCCCCACTGGGATTTGATCCCTGACCATCCAGCCAGTAGTCAGTCACTATACCGACTGAGCTATCCTGCCCACAAGCCTCCTTGGTATTCTCCTATTATTTCCTCCCACAAGGTACAAATTTTATATATAAAATATTGCCACAATTTTATATGTTGTACATAGCTATGTGACTGCTCTATAATTATCACACAACACCACATCCCCTTTCTCATGTATTGAACATATGCCTTATTTACACTCATGTGGCATGCTCTGTTCCTGCCATATTTTTAAAATGAGTTCATAAATAACCTTCTTGAACTCTTTTCCTCCCACTTTAATCAATTCGACCAGGGTTTGATCATCTCCAGTTGCTTTCCCATTTTTTAGTTTACTTATTGCCACCTTTAAGTCTACACCATTGCATGGTACACTGGTTCTGCAGTTTGTACACACAATGTCCACTCTTCTCCAGTGTCACTCTCTGTTCCATCTTGCAATTTGTAGTGCTTCTGATAATATTCAGAGCACCCTGCAGGACTTTCTCTTTGTTGCTTAATATGTTGCCTCCCTTATCTATGAGTGATATTTCTGGTTTGAAACCCTTTCTTAACTATTCTCTTGATAAATTTCTTTTTTGCGTTGTTATTATAAGCAATTTCCATTTGCTCAAGCTTTGATTTAAACTTCTTTTTGTCAAAATATTTTATGTGTTTTTTTTTATCTGCATATTGTTCATTTTGTCTCGTATTTCTGTTTATCACTTTGCTGTAAGCTCTCTTTTTATCTTCTAATATTATTCGACATTCTTCATCAAACAAACTATTTCTTTGTCTTTCTTCTTTTCCTACTATTTTTCCATCTGCTTCATTTATTCCTTTATGGATTATGTACCATATTTCAGTTATATCATCTATTTCTTCTGACTATTTTGTACACGTACTGTTACCTCCTTGATGAATTTGTCTTTACTTCTTTCTTATTCAGTTTACCAATTTATTAGTCTTTTCACTTCTCAATCTCAATTTTCAATCTAATTTTGGCCCTTACTACAATGGTCTGTTTCTATTTCAGCGCCTCTCATACTTCTTACAACAAAAACACTCATACAGTGTCTTCTGTCAACAAATATGTGATCTAAATGGTTGCATATTTTCTTGTCAGGTGATCTCTAGGTGACCTTGTTAATGTCCTTATGTTGATACCACGTTCCTGTCACAGCTAAATCTCTTCCCAGTGCAAAATTTACCATTTGTTTTCCATTTTCATTTGTTTGGTTGTGAAGGCTGTGTCCTCCACACGTTGCATATAAATAGGACTCCTCTTCAACTTTAGTGTTGAAGTCCCTCAGTACTGTTTTCATGTCATAATTGGGAACTACATCACACACCTACTCCAAAGAACTATTAAATTCTTCTTTGGTTAATTCATCTCTTTCTTCAGTTGGGGCCTGTGTTGTTGAAATCAATGTCAAATTGTAGTATTCAAGTTGAACCTTAATTTACAAAGTCTTTCAATTATGGGTTCAAACTGTAATAAATTATCCATAACATATCTCATAATATAAAATCCTGATCCAAATTCAAGTTAGTCACTTTTATGTCTACTATATAAAATCATACATTTCTTTTCATCACAGCTCCCTTCCTTGGTCATCTAATTTCTTGCAGAACACATATATGCAGTTTATACTTATCCATTTCCTTCACCAATTCACTCACTTCTCCTTCTCTGTACAACAAGCATACAGTAGCTATCCTCATCTCATTATGCCTTTTCCACTGCCTAGGTCAGTTCCACTCAGTCAGACTGTTCAGAGGCTACAATTTAAGTTTCATAACAGTTAGCTGTTTTACAATGATGGGTTGTTGGCCTGTTGCCCAGCCCCCACCCTGGAAGGCCAGTCCACTGTATTTCTAACCAACAGGGCAGACTTGCCCAGCTATAACCCCAGCCACTGGGCACCCATTTTGGTTGCTGTTTACAACCAGCATGGGCTGCAGTGGGACTACCCTTTTCCCCAGTCATCACATGGGGAATTACTGAAATGTATGACACTACAAAAACCTTCAAAGGCGAGCTCCAACAGTGGGAAAACCAAAACTGCACACCATTGTCCACTTTTCACACCTGACATCTCTTGGCACTATTTATCATAAGCAAAATCAGGAATGTTGCTTTGAGAAGAGTACAACAAACCATTCCAGGAGTTCAGAATTATGAATGCAGAATTTTTGTTGTTTCCTTTAGCTATAAAGGCAGGCACTGAGAAGCTCAAGAAAATCTGAAAATGGGATTCATTAATTAATTTGCAGTGCAACGCCAGTCTTAGCCAAAATTGTTCTGAAATAACACTGCAAGGCTTTTATTACTGCTTGCCAAAGGAAAGTTGCCTATGCTGAAATTTTTTGGGTCAAGATTGGCAGCACTTATGCACGCGCGCACACACACACACACACACACACAGTGTGTGTGTATGTGTGTGTGTGAACAATTATTTGCCTTACAATCATAACATGAAAAGCCAATCTTATTTGACAGATGGACACTTGACATCTGTCATGACAGTGGTTTCAATTGATGTGTCAGTAGAAACAGAATTCACTTTGAGAGCCACACTGAACTATGAAGGCAAGGCCAGAACAATATCCCCACATTAATATTTCCATTCAAGCAATCCCCTTGTTTCAACATCACCCTCATCCCTTAGGGACACAGACTTGGATTTCATTCACTGAACTATTTATCCTGACAAAATGCCAATTGATGATAATGACGACAACAATGATGATGGTTATGAAGATGATAAAAATTATGATTAAGATCTAAAGTTCTCATGACTTTGTGTATTACAAATACAGTTTCCTGAGTTATGACACTGCAGAATGACAGACAGGTCCTGGACTTGCATAACAATTTAATTACCTACTACACTACTGCAACATGTCCCTGAAGACTGTACCTTATGGTGACGATTACTTACTAATACATACACACAGAAATTCAAGTCCTCTGAATGAGACGCTGCATCATTGATGAAGGGTTCTCAATGTTTTGAAGGATCACAGTGCTTTCAGCTTAAGGGTAAGGCAGTCCAAGCAGAATGAATATGCTTGTAACATACTTGAGTGTGCTCACAGATCACCACCATCAGGAACTGTGTATATGCCACTGCCAACTTGTTACACTCTTATGGCTGTTGGTCTTTCCACCCTTTGCTTGTTTGTCCTATGTTTCTTTTAGCAGTAAGAGCACATTCATACAGTAACTTCGAAATGCATATATTGTTCATTCATAATAAATATGTCTCCATTTGCTATCCTATATTAAATTCAATACTGACGTAGCATGTTAATAAACAATTATGTAGTAAACAATCAAAGGACAAAATTAATTCACTCTTCTTGGCTGTTAGACCTTGAAGATGAATGCATATGATACTTCATAATGTCAGAACTACCAACCCCAATAACACACTGTCACATTCCACAAGAACTGAATCTTTAGCAATACTGCAATAAGAACATCAAATCTCACAGTCCTTTGTAAAATAGTGTAGGAATACAGTAACAAAGCAAATTTGTAACAAACAATTAACATTATAAAACTGAGGAAAATGTACTTACCCTGCCATTCACTGGACTCAGGGTTGGGAACACAGCGTGCAAGCGCTGCTCAGTGTATGTGTGGTAATCTGACAGTGCTGCTGTGAGGTCACACAAATGAAGCCCCGCTTGTGAAATCACATGCTGGGCGTATATTTGCTGCTTGCGGTCGTGACGCGGAATGTTCAGCTCATTTAGATCCCCACATCCTGTAAACCAATACCACTCTCAAACACAGCACAATTACACCGCATTTAAAGGATGATTCTGAAAAACAAATTATGCCTCAACTGCCTATATTACAAAATGTGCAGAGTAAAATGTGTCAAAGATGAGTATTAAGATAACATAATTTCCATTTGTACAGGCTCTTACCACCCCCAAATTCACACCTTCAATAACTCTAGTATACCACGAATAAAACCGAAGTATATGTGGGAAAGAGAGTGTGAGACCCTGGCGAGAAGAACGACTTCTCAAAATGTGGCACAATTACTGCTGACTGTGATGAATCACACAGGACTCAAATGGCTTCCAAAAAGTGGCACAATTTCTGCTGACTGTGAAAAATTACACAGGACTCAAATTGCTTCCAGCACAAGCTTTCAGCATAATTACTGTTGACTGTGACAAATTACACAGGACTCACTGCTGTGATAAATTACACAGGAATCAAACTGCTTCCAGCACTATTACTGCTGACTGTGATAAATTAAACAGGACTCAAATGGCTTCATAAAATATGGCACGATTACTGCTGACTGATAAATTACACAGGACTCAAACAATTTTTCAGAATGTGGCATAAATACTGCTGACTGTTATGAATCACACAGGACTGAAATGGCTTCTCAAAATGTGGCACCATTACTGCTGCAAATGGAGAATTACACAGGACTCAAATGGCTTCTCTGAACATAGCACAATTACTGCTGACTGTTATGAATCACACAGGACTGAAATGGCTTCTCAAAATATGGCACAATTACTGCTGACAGTGGAGAATTACACAGGACTGAAATGGCTTCTCAAAATGTGGCATAATTATGACTGAAAGCTGTGAATTCTACAGAAGTGAAATGGCGTCTAAAAATGTGACACAGTTACTGCTGACAGTGTTGAACTGCACAAAACTGCAGTGGTGTCTCAGTATGTGGCAAAATTACTGCTGACAGTGGTGAATTACACACCATACAAATGAAGCAGTGAACATCTGAATAGATTAATCATGCATGAAGGAATATGTGTGACAACACCCACATAACATATGTAGACTCATTTGTGGTTTATCTGCAACAGCCATCTAATAGTCTACCACCTATAATTACATACCTGCCATCACAACCTGAAAAATGTACATGACTTCAGTTAGTTTAAACACGGAATTTTCTTAATTCCACTTGTGTGGATTCAAGTCTTCTGTGATGTGACACTGTGTCACTGGCATTGGCTACAGATGGATCCACGGGCAGGTTTTCAGCAACAAAAAGCCACAACTCATCATCCTCAATGGATGATGATCTGCACCCTACTGGGACCAGAGAGTGTTGTTTCATGGAAGGTCCTGATTGTGGACCAAATTCAGCCAGTCAGTCCACAAGGGTACCGCACACCTCCTGACATTAAACATCAGACTTCTACCTGCACAGCCATAGCGTGTCCTCATCTGGGGACAGTTTCTTGGATGCAGTCCAAGCCCTAGCCTTCCACAGTATGACTGCTCCTGTGGCAGCCACCTTTGCTGAGTCCTTACTAATCAGCAACTGTTGATTAGTGTCAAGCTTGTCAGTGAAGATGAAAACAACACAACCCTTCAAAATGTCAGGAACTACAGCCCAATGACACAGCATCACATACCAGACAAAGACCCCAATCTTCAGTAAACACTTCGATGCACTCACTGGAATCTATAAAGGGAAGATGACTTGCAATGGTTGCCCTTGCCAACTGCAACTGCGCCCCCAGATCCATTTGTAGATGCGATTTTTGTTCTGCCAACAAATTCAGCTGTATGCCACACTTCTCCAAGGTTTGTTCCTTCACTTCTACTGTTCGAATGAGCATGCCCTTCTCTTCCTCCAGTCGTTCAATCACAGCCTACAACGAAAAGTTATTGCATGAAACTGTACTCTTTTTAAGGTTTCTGACACACCTCATGACGACAAGGTGTCACATCTTTAAAACCCACTGGTAACTACAATACCCACCTGCAGAAGCGTTACAAAATTTATTTTCATAATAATACCACTTATTTCCCCAACTTCTTTCTTTGGAACTGAGACTGTGTTCTAAGTGAGTTGCCAACTAAGTTTTTATCTGTAATTTACAGATGTTCAGTCTTCATAATGTTCATCCCACATTATTCACTAAAACTGCACCATACACGATATTAATGTTTCTGTTCTGGTGATATACAGCAACAATACACAATAAAAATGCCTTTAAGTTCTTCGGTTCTCAAGGCAGTTGTTGTTAAAGTGGTGGTCTTATTTGGAGTTTTGTTTTATAGCATGCAGTGTTTCACTTTGTTTATTACAATGCTTCTGAGGAATATATGGCCTCCATCTTCAAGTTGGACCACTGACAGCCATACCATGTCCCTCACACACCATCCACAGACCATCAACAGATGGTTATATTTCATATCTCACATACAGGATTGAACTGCGAACGTATTGTGCTGTGGTCTTCAGAAATCACTTTCTAAGTGGTCTGTGGCAACACAGTCTGGGTACAGTTGTGGTCCTGTTTGAGCAACCTTAGTAAGACTTTTCTGTAAACTATCAGTCAGTCTAGGTAATAATGCCTGAAAGTTGGCATATTTGACAAAGTGACCATGGTCATTATCCACAGCTGAGAAAATTATGCACAGAAATAAAACAGCACATTGCATAATTACAAATTTATGTTTCGTAATAGCCTCTGCATCATATACTGCTTTTTTTAAGGAAAGTGGCGTGGTTAAGTTCTCCCCAGAACATCTGACAGATTTTAAAATAAATATTTTCAATGCAATTACAAACAGGGTTGCCAAAAGCAAGTTCACAGCCTGGTAACAAAATTTTTCAGGCCCCCACAGCAAGGGTAGACTGGGTAAAAATCTTTACACTAAATCAGAAACACTGACCCTCAGTTGCAAAGTGACTCTGGCTTGGACTAGAAGGGTTCATTTGTATGATGGGCCAATAATGGTACTAGTGAGAAAGACAAAAAGGTATACAACATGGCTGGGCCCTGGGCACTCTTCTGGTCCACCAGACACTGGTAATTTGTACCAACTTCCCCACCCTCTCATCAGTACCATTTACAATACATCACACATACAGTATTTGTGAAACAACATTCAACTTGGAAACAAAAGCTCCCAAAACTAGTGGACTGTATCTTATGGCTTTTAATACAAGTATTACATACAAATATACTTTTATACCCATAAAGTTATTAATAAAATGTTGATCAACTGACTTTATACTTCAGTTCTGCATCAGTGTTGACCTCACGGTATTGTTGTAGTTCACGTTCAAGCTTCCCAATGCGTTGAGTCAGTAATAATATCTCTTCCTCATGAGCAGAATCTTTATCTTGCATCTGTAACAAGTCAAACACTGCTCAGAAAAAACATATAACCACAATTATAATCATCATCAGTCATCACTTAACATACAACATTATACAAAAATAGTTAACAGTAGAATATAGTACAAAGAGTCCAATTTCAGGCATAGCAGTGAACTAAAACAGACGCCTCTACACAGAATCAATATTCTTGTCTTGCTCTGTCACTAAGCATAAATCAGTAGACACATTTCAGTTACTGAATACATACTGAGAACAGTGCCTTATGCACAAGTATTATGTTGCAGGCATAGCCAACTTTGGATACTGCAATACCAACACCCACCGCTGATAACAAACGTGCATTTTCAGCAATCTTCTTCTGCAATTCTTCATCCAACACATGGTTTGTTAATTCTGCATTTGGTGATAATCCAGGACCTTTCATTTTCCCCTTCTTGGGTCGTGCCTGAAATAAGAATTATTAGGTTTGTGGGTATAGCGAGTAGACATAACACTGTATCACCCGTTACATGGGTTCCCTTTATCAAATCAGGAACAAGATCACATAAAAGTGTCAAAAGCAACTTATCCCTTTCATTGCTAAAAGGGGGGCATGCTCATCTTCTTTCTGTACATTATTTGACAGTGTTGTTTCAATGTAACATAAGCCAATATCTTTGGAAATTATAAACTAATTAATCATGTGTTATTAATAATGCACAGTAAGTTAAAACAAAAAATTTGAATAAACAAGATAACATCCTCTTGAAAAACCAGTATGCAATATTTTAATGTTAGGTAATTGTCCCAATGACAATGAGTGCCTCATTATTAGTTCAAACGATCGAATGTAGCAGCCTCACACACACACAAAACGCAGGCCAAACGGAAATTCTGAAATTTGTCAGCACCACATTGTTCTGAGGAATAAAATGGGCAACTACTTTTTGCAACATCTGGGGTTCTCACAGCTTTGCTGCTCAAAATTAAAGTCTTCTAGGATGTGATACTGTGCCATTGGGTATTGCCTCATCTCTCAAAGGTTCAAAATGTCTTCATCCTTCATGGCTAGGGTCAAAAAAGAGCAGGCATGCAAGTTGACAGTGTGAGTCATACTCATCCAATGACACACTATCATATCTCAGAAGATACATATCTCCACCAAGTATTTTAATCAGAATTAAATACACTATTAATAACATTTCATACTTCTAATAACAAAATAAAAAATATTATAATTATTGTATTTAAAACTAAAACGCCTTATCTCTTTCCTGACATGCTGTATGTCACATCCTGTGACAGCACACACTTTTGAGCCTTAAGGTAAGTGATAAAAAACACTGTAAATTTAAAAAAAAGTCTTTAACATTGAGCCAAGTGATGTCATATAATTGGGAAAAAGATAAGTGACAGGACCACACAAAACAAGCTGGTGGGCTGCATGTGACCCACAGCACAGGTGCTGGAGACTCCTTAACCAAGCAGCTGTGTTTGTTTCGATTCTATGTTGGTCAAATTACAATCTTAGAAGTTTCAGTTTAATGACCACCAAAGTCTTAAGGGAAAACAGATGTAAAAATGATAAAAGGTAAAGTTGTCCCTATACATGTCATGAATGCATACAGGGGCAGTTGAGATATTGCTCCAATCAATCACAACTGTGGCGCTAAATGGAGGTGAGCAATCTTCACTTCCAAAGAAGAGCCCCCACTAAAGGGTGGGCCCCACAGCTGGCCTGAGCATAATACAGAAGAGATAAATCTCTTGCCGCTGCCAGGAATCAAACCACAAATCATCCAACATGTAGCCTAGTCACTATACTCACTGAGCTATCCTGGCATAAAAAAATGTAACACCTGAAATACTGATGGAATTAAATATAATTAATAACATTAACATACAAATATATTAAAGCAAGAAAAGACTTTGTGAATCTAAGTTTATGATTATCCCATACATTAAAATACAGACTGAAACTAAACAACCAACAGCTGAACAAGCTTTCTAAAACAGCCCTCAAACCTGCATGAGATCAAGTTCATCCTGAAGTACAGTCACTCTCTTTGTGAGTTGTTGATTGCGAAATGTTAAACTGTCCATTTCTTGTTCAGCTTTGCGCAGAATCTGTTCCTTTTCCTTCAGAACATCTCGTAGCTCAGCATTTCGAGTCTGCTCTTCAAGCACAGCCTTCTTCAGCACACCGGCTTGTGCCCTGATCTGAGAGACACAAAAACAACATTATGAACAATAACCTGTAATACAGAGCTTCCCTTCATGCTGCATATTATATTACACACACACCAACATACCTTTGCATATTCTGCAGCAATTTTCTGATATTTTCCTTGCAAATCCCCTGGCACCCCATCCATTACAGTAAATGCCGATTTTGACCTAAAAGGAATAAAATTTTAAATATCTTAAACTACACTTGTTGCACACAAACTTTAAATAAATTTCAGCCATTAAAAAAATGTAGTATCTATAAACTGAGCTTTGACATGATTTAAACCAGATTTTGGATATAAATATCATACATTTGGTGAAGAGTGGCAGTTAAGATATGGAGAAAAATGGAAAGACAGAAAGAAGGGGCCACAGACATCAAGGTGCCTAATCTCTAGGTAAAGATGGAAACAATTAAAGAAGAACAAGACTGCAAATGGTATACCCTGTGACTTACTGCACAAATGTCACAAACACTTACTCTTTTTTTAAAAAATGTCACACAGTTACACACATAAATACAATTTTGTGTACACCCACAAGAAAAAATATCACCAATTTTAACAAACTTGTAAGCACTCAACATCACTATATGCAGATTTCTTATAACAAATTTAACCAAAATAAGACAATAAATGTCAAGAATTCAAAAAGAAATTCAGTCACCACTGCACAGATTTTTACAAAACTCACAACTGGTCAATGACAGTGGGTGCAGATCTGTACAAACTCTCACCCAAATCAGGCAATAATATGGGTAGAAATTCATTTAGATAATTATCCACGTATGACTGTCGCTGACCAAATTTTCATGAAACTCATACCTGCTTGTCAATCCTTTCTAAAGAAATGCATATCCAATTACATGAAGTTCTGAAAAATGGCTTAGTCATTGACACCAAGTCACAAATATATGGAAGGGCAAGGTCACAAGTGAGAGTGTTCCTGCAGTAAACAATGCCCTAATACGAAAGGATTAGATGATGACAACAAAGGCTCTTACACAAGAGATACAGGAAATTTAAACAGTTAATTGCCTTGCAAACAACTTAATATTCATGGATAGTTACAATATATAAAGTCATGTGTTTTTCAAGGTGTGTCTGCTGTTACCAAGGACACTCACAGAAAGATATGTGCAACACTAAAAAATGCGAGGGGTGCTGATAACTCCTTAGCCCGACCTACTTTCCAATGTCATAGGATGAAATTGGTAGTGTCGTTGGAAAGAGGGGACTGTTCATGTACCAAATTGCAAGTCTTTTCTTCCTATAGAGGCTGAATGGAAGCATTTCAAGTGATTTCAACAACACGGACACGCGAGCTGTCATCAAGTTTTATTTTTTCCTGCAAGGTAAGGCGCCAAAGGAAATTCACATCATTCTGACAGAAACATTATGGGAATATGCACCATCAAAAACTGAGTGGCCCAGATAAATGTGGTGATTTTTCCACCTGTGATGCGCCTTGTCTTGGACGACCCAAAACAGTGACCATCCCAGACATTATTGATGAAATTCACGAGCTACACTTGGAAAACTACCGGATTTTGGCTAACTCAATTGCTGAACGACCGGGCATCTCATGTGAGCAGGTTGGGTCCATCATTCACGAAGATTTGGACATGCGGAAGCTCTCCGCAAAGTGGGTACCAAAATGCCTAAATGCAGATCAAAAATGTCAAGTGCCAGTAATGTGAGAGCAAATTTTGGAATTTTTTCAGCGTGATCCAAATGATTTTCTGTCACGATTGGTCACAAAGCAACAATCAATGGCAGCATAGCGGCTCACCCCACCCCAAAAAATTTCGAGTGCAAACATCCACTGGAAAATTTCTCATCTTGATTTTTGGGATCAAGACGGCATCCTCTTCATTCATTAACTTCCAAAGGGCCAAACTATCAATGCAGAGTATTACTCATATCTGTTGGTGCAACTGAAGGACATTTTGAAGGAAAAACTCCACGGGAAGGTCACCAAGGGGGTCTTGTTCTTGCATGACAATGCCCCAGCTCACCAGGCACTTGCAACCCAGAAGAAACTGCCCTATCTGGGCTTCCAATGTCTTGATCACCCACCCTATTCTCCGGATCTAGCCCCTTCGGACTACCACCTGTTCCCTGGACTGAAAAAACAATTGAAGGGTCACCATTTTTCTTCCAAGGCAGAGGTCATTGCTGCCACGGAGACCTGGTTGGATGGACAACCTTCTGAATTTTTTTTGAGTGGCTTGCAAAAGTTAGATCAATGGGCTAATAGGTGTATTGAGCTTCGTGGGGAGTATGTTGCATAAATCCTGAGTTTGGTCACTGTAGCTTGTTTCCTTCCTGGTCGGGCTAAGGACTTATCAGCACCCCCTCATAAGAGAGACACTAAGTATCACACTGTATGATAGACCACTCACACCATTATTTTTTTGGTGTGTGCTATGTTCAGAGTACAAATAAAACTTCATTTTTCACCTATCTGTCATACTGGTGGCATAAATCAAAACCCACCAGGGTTTAACTCATGTTATGCTCCTTTCTAACGTCTACATGCAAAACATATCCTAACATGTAAACTATTACAAATGAAATGAAAAACATACAACATTAGAGTCAGAAAACCATAAAGAATTTTAGTCACAGTAAGAGATGACCTGCAATACAGGATCATTTTTTTATCTTGCAACTACAGTTCATTGCATCCTGCCTTGTGCATACATATGATAAATGTGAAAACAGAATGTCACAACTGATAGCTGTCAAATAAAATGATGACACTATACCTTGGCACAGCTGAGGGTAATATTAAAATGGATCTCACAGAAACAAGTGTGGATAGCATTCATCTAGCTCAGGCCAGGAGCCAAGTGCAGTTTGTGACACACTAAAGACCCACATTAAAAAAAAATGCACCAGTACCAACTCCCTGAAGACATGTAAAAATACCTCTTGTCTTTGTATTAGAATATAAACAAAAACAATTTGTTTATATTGTTGTTTCATATTGTCATAATACTCTTGCAATAAACACTAGTAGGATGTATTTTTCCAACATTTTGCCTCTGTAATATTTAATTCATGAGTCATCTTCAATAATGGTGCTGGCATGCTGTACCATCTTGTACTGTAGAAAAGAAACAGTGGTAATGACCAGCATGGTCCCACAAAAAGAAAGGCACTTCCTGACTGGCTGAGTAACTACAAGCTTCTCAAGAAAGGACCTGTTACACGAAGTCATATACAAAAGAGGCAGCTCCTGAAACTTCACATAAGTGCAGTAGCTCCATTTCTGTAGGGAACAATGTCAGCAATATTACAAGATCGTGAATATGCTGGACATATAGAATGGAAATAAAATGTGTTGTATGCTATTCCATTCCACACATAGGAAATATATGGACACACATAACCATATGCATGACTTGGCTAATAACACCTGGTGGGAGGCAAAATCAATTATGGGTATTAGAAAACTTCATCTCAGCAGCAAAGAGAAGAAACTAATCTTAGGTACAGCAAATACTGGAGGGGCATTAACCCCCCCCCAGTGTTATGCCTATGCACATAACCTAAGCAATTTGCTAAACCAAACACTGACATGGGCTCCAATGCAGATACCACATTTCAAGCTATACAGCCTTAGAAAATATTTCTTTGACTCTGTATCTCACTTAACACTACACAGCCTAAGAGGGTTATGCAATTCTCTTCAGTGTTAAAGAAGTGGAGATTACCATGTGGGGTCCCCAGCATACCACATTCCTGGGCAGATTTTACCTAACATCAGTCATTTTTTCCAGTTAGGTTTGGTTTGTACAAGTCTGCTTAACTTTCTGTAAACCCTCTACTCTAGATTTTCAGTGTCTTGAGTTACAAGAATATTTTTGTAACAAATATGGTAACACACTAAAAATTATACCATTATTATTATTATTATTATTATTATTATTATTATTATTTTAAATGACATTCACTAAAATAAAAGTCACAAAACTTATTTATTCTAACACTACTACAATCACTCACTCATCATTCAAACTATAATTATTTCTTTACCCCCTGAAAAGTGAACATGCAAAATGCAATCATAGTAGGTGCCACTATTTCTGTCACCTCTCAACCTGCATCTGACAGAATTTTTGCCTGTTATATAACGGTTACAAAACCTCAAGTCACGGTTTCCAACATACACTAACAAAAAAAAAGATGTGTACTCTAAGGTTAGGCTGTCAGGATTTGGGTTTGATTTGATAAAACAAGGCCAGTCACTTCCTACCTGTTTAAAGCCCCAGTTTATGATTTGAGTTACAGTATGTACACATCATTCACAGTTACCTAAATGCTTCTACAGCTGAAAATCCACATTTAATATGGTTTCCATTTTGTGTGTCAGAAATTAGAGTGACCATAATTATACCAGCATGATAAGTCATAACTATTGCTTCTAATACACATACACCAATCTTTGAAGCTGTTACTGAATTAAAAGTTATGAACATATTTGTAACAAAAGGAAATAACATTTGCTACCATTATACATAAGGAACATCAATAGTGGGAGGAGGAACTAAGAATTCAAATTCTGAATGCATGAAACTGTGAATCTAAAATACACATAACCTTAAAAATACGATGTCATCGTATACCGCCAATTACAACAGGACCTCCTCTTCTACGAAAATTTGCACGTAAAGTGGTGGAGAAATGAGGAGGGCTACACCCTGCTTATGTCACCACTAACAATCACAATTCAAGTATACAGGCACTGCTATTGCCAAAAAAGGTGTACGATAAAAAAAAACCCCACCCTTATTTCCAAACAGACGAAAGTACAAATTCAGTGTTCTTCAGACTGGATGAGATAATGAACGGCTGCTTCGGCCCGTTGCTGTGCCAACCCTTCCTCTAAGCCTTTACAGACCCTTCAATACTCAACAAAATATCAACACTATGGCATGGGTATGACATAAAAATGGCCACGTAAAATGCGATATATATTTAATGGCGAAACAGTCAACTTCGTTATCATAACACATGAATAACGTATAACGCTTACTTATTGAAGATGCTTTGAAGAGATTCAATAATCAAAGTTCTCTCCCATTTTAAACGCATACCCGAATACTAACCCACCCACCTAACGCCATCTTCGCGTTTCTCAGTACTACCAACCCATGTTGAATAAAATATCGTTATTTTCGTTCATCCACAGATGTCTCCGATGTTGGGCAAAAAAAAAAAATGCGTCTTAAGGCACGTGTTTATTAATCTGCTGATTTATATCTTAGGCAGCTCTGCCTCCCCTCGAATGAAGACCCCAGGTATTCACGTAGGTCTGTTGTTAATTTTCACACCTAATACACAATGCATGATATTTCAATCCTTCATTCATTATTCATTTATGCATTCTGTCAAACATACAAGGTCAATCACCTTAGAGGATATAGAGCTTGTCATGATACTAATGTAATATAGACATAAAATAGTTATATCATAAAGTACATCTTGTAATAAATCCTGTAAAATACAAGAAGCAAAAGCACAGTCCCAGTTCCCTCATATGTATGTAGTATATTATGCCATAATTATAATTGAATGTACACAAGAGAAATATAATATCCTTAAATCTTCTCTTGACAATTGAGATGTAACAGTTTTTTTAAGAAAGCATGTCGTTCAGTTTACTTATTATCAGTCAAACTACCACAATTCATTGATCCTTACATGGCCTAGGGGGTCAATGCTGAAAGTATAACTAGTCTACAAACACATACAATGTATATGACAACACATATGTATAATCATAAGTGATTTGAATTAAACAGTAATTAAACAGCAATACAATAGTTTATAGAATTGTTAAAATATAATAATACGAGCCAAGATACTTATTTCCAGCTATAATACTCCTCCTCCAATGTGTTAAAAGGGTTTGTAAAAGAAACCTCTTTAAGGCTGCTTTAAATTTAGAAATATCATATGACAGTTGTTTAAGGGATGGTGGAAGATGGTTATAAATTTTGATACCAGAATACCACACTTTCTGAAATAATGCCACATTTGCTGCAGGATTATGTAACTAATGATGAGATCTTGTATTAAAACTATGAGTTCATTTTGAAAAAGTCTGTATTCTTAACAGCAAACACGAGTAGAAAAAATATGTATTGAGACTGGAGAGGGAATATATAATTTTTTAAATAAAACTTGACAAGAATCTTTGTTACCTGAGTTTGTAATAATCCTTATTATTCTTTTTTGGATTTTAAATATGATTTTACTATGAGTTGATATATCCCAGAATATGATACCATATGATATGATTGAATGGACTGTTGAGAAATAAACCATCTTTAATGACTCAAAAGACAACAACGGTTTCAAAGATCTGATTATGTAAGCTGCTTTGTTTAGTTTAGGTATCATTTGATCAATATGGCAATTCCATGATAAATTATTATCAATCACGAATCCCAAAAATTTTGTGCTATGTATACTGGAGATTTGTCTATTTTCGTATGATATGTGTAAGTCTGTTGCATTAGTCATTTGATTCCAGAAACTACTAGGGACATCCAAATTCTTGGGTGACTCTCCACACTAACTAATTGCATGGAGCAGAGTCATCCTTGAGAAACTAACAGATTCTCAGCTAGTTAAGAACTTCCCCACATTTATGGCACCCGAATGTTTGTACGATATTGTAGGGTTGTAACAGAATAACAACTGCAGTACCAACATATATACAGATATTTATTTAAATTTCGTAAGTCTTATAATGTTGAGTACTGTCGCAGCAATGCCGCATTTAGCGTCTGCTATTGGTCCCATCAGTGACGCATTCGACCCGTATGTTAGCAGACAAGTGTGCAACGGAGTTACATGTGGAGAAAATGGGCTATTCAGCTGGCATCTCAATGCCGACTGACTAGCCACACGGGACAGCGACTGTTCACGGTTGCACATCAAGGTCTCCCCTGACTGGCTGCCCAGTTACATCAAGGCCACGTGACCAGTTCTCGAGATATTCAAAATGGACAGATACTTTTTGGACAGACGTCATACAGGTTATGTCGTTTGAAATATTATTACTAATGTTACTGTTGTTGTATATACCATGCAAATGCATATTTCATGGAGATCCTGGGAGGTAACAAATAGCTTGTTTTGGAAAATAACGAAATGTTTTTTTAGGGAATAATTTCAGCAAGTTCAGGATGGTTTTAAGGTTGCTGATATACAATCAGCACTGGCTGTGTGTCTTGTACCACTCCAGGCACACACACATCTAACAGGGACTGGTCTGACTTTGCACCCGGCCCTCCAGTGATTGGCTGGTAATTAAACACCTCATCCAAGCCATGACCCTAGAGTTCTGTCAACAGTATCAATCATGCAGCTACATTTCTTCATGACCTGCTTTTTAGACTAACACTCACCACAGCAGTGAATGCTGTTCTGCACATTCACTGCACAGTTCTGCCACAATTTGACACAAAATCATCACCAGAAGCTTGAAGCTCAGCTAGACACACAGTTTGCTAAGCAAGTGTTCAACCTTGCACAGTGGTCTGTTTAAATATGTGCTTCCATTTCCAGGTGACGGCACAATATTATGAAGGGATGGTGTGCAACACTGTGAAGAAATTAGCAGTCTCCATATGGTAACAGACTGAGCCATTACAGGGAATGAAGCAGGGAATTCTGTGTTCTCAGTGTTTGATGTATAAATCACTGGGCACACATTTCACGGTTTGTCCAACAGATAAAGGGCTGAAGCCATTTGAAATCTGCAAAAAGCACAAGTTACTCTGAAGTTCTTGTGAAGAGCTATGACCCTTCACAGAACCCTCTCTCTGGCATCTATTAATAAGATGTCAGTACATGGATCAAGGTTCCCACAACAGTAATAAACTGACCTCTTCTATATTACAATACCATGCACACAGGTACCAGCCTCCATCTTAAAGGTGAAGAGTGAAAGATTAACCTTCTACCCTTAAGATGGAGGCAACAGGCTCCTCAGAAAATTTGCTAAGTTTCTACCAGTCGTCGTGCTGTCACACATCCTACGAGACAGTATCTCCAGTCAATGGTACAAGGTCATGCAAATGTCATATTTATGCCAGTACTTCAAACATAGGAACAGGCAGCAGCAGCTTAGTATTTCCCCACATCAGCAGTTGATTTCTTATTTTTAAATTTTTGTTCAAATTAGTAATAGTCAGTTGAAAATACAGAGGATAGGAAAGGATACATGACATTCTGGTCCTTTGTCAGCACAAATCCAGTGACTAAGACTTGGGCACAGTTCATGTTATCAGAAAGAAAAACAAGTCAGATTTCCTTGGAGTTCCAAAAGGACATAGTTTCAGAAATAAAAAACTAAACCAAACTACTGGAACTGTAAAACACAAATTTCCTTTATTAATGATAGAAAATGCAGCTGAATGTACATCAGACTGTATTTTCTTATCCACAGCCTGATGGTAGCTTACTGAAAGCCAAAACATGTACAGTTAGCTGGATGTTACACCACTCGAAGTACAAGCCGCGTTTGATGAATAATGAAGTTGCTTTGTTGTTTTACTGTTTACAACACAATGGTATGAATCACCTTAAGATTATAGCATGAGTAATTGAATACATACGTACATTTTCCTATCAATCCTTCATATAACAAACACCAGCACAGATCGCTTCGCTAGCATTTCCATTTTACAGCACAAGTGACATGAGTGCCAACCAATAGGAGGTAATATCATTGATTCATACAAATTATGAGGTGTTCACTGTGCTGTAACTTGGGATTATAAAATAGTGCATTGCTGGGTAATGGTTCCCAAAATTTCAAACAACATATCGCCTTCATAACCTCTAAGCCCACAATCCTTGATTACTGACTTGCTGGTAAGAAAACATCTGGTAGAGGGTGTGCTGATAAGTCCTTAGCCCGAACAGGAAGGAAACAAACTACAGCGACCAAACTCAGGATTTATTCAACGTACTCCCCACGAAGCTCAGCACACTTCTTAGCCCATTACTCTAACTAATGCAAGCCACTCAAAAAAAAATTCTGAAGGTTGTCTGTCCAACCAGGTCTCTGAGGCAGCAATGACCTCTGCCTCAGACGAAAAATGGCAAACTTTCAATTGTTTTTTTCAGTCCAGGGAATAGGTGGTAGTTCAACGGGGCCAGATCCGGAGAATGGGGTGGGTGATCAAGACATTGGAAGCCCAGGGAGGCCAGTTTCTTCTGGGTTGCAAGTGCCCGGTGAGCCGGGGCAATGTCATGCAAGAACAAGAACCACTTGGTGACCTTCCCGCGGAGTTTTTCCTTCAAAATGTCCTTCAATTGCACCAGCAGAGATGAGTAATACTCTGCGTTGATAGTTTGGCCCTTTGGTAGATAATGAATGAGGAAGATGCCGTCTTGATCCCTAAAAATCGAGGCGAGAACTTTTCCAGCGGATTTTTGGACTCGGAATTTTTTTGGGCGGGGTGAGCCGCTATGCCGCCACACCATTGATTGTTGCTTTGTCTCCGGGTCACAGTGATATAACCAGGTTTCGTCCATGGCCACTAATCGCGACAGGAAATCATTTGGATCGCACCGAAAAAATTCCAAAAGCTGCTCAGACGACTGGCACGGTTGACGTTTTTGATCCGCGTTCAGGCATTTCGGGACCCACTTCGCGGAGAGCTTCCGCATGTCCAAATCTTCATGAATGATGGACCCAACTCGCCCACGTGAGATGCCCAGTTGCTCAGCTACTGATTTAGCCGAAATCCGGCGGTCTTTCAAGATTAGCTCGTGAATTTCATCA
>Ga0209755_10003142_pt1 | contig 21141 bp, 24 predicted proteins | sample TergutCo191P1_FD_187301 | JGI IMG/M metagenome (GOLD analysis project Ga0209755, IMG submission 187301) | Cornitermes sp. P1 segment gut microbial communities from Petit-Saut dam, French Guiana - Co191P1 (SPAdes) (version 2) | ecosystem: Host-associated > Arthropoda: Insects > Digestive system...
CGTTGAATCCCAGGGGAAAGCGCATTTTCGGGCCTGTGGCTCGCGAGTTGCGGGAAAAGGGCGATTACATGAAGATCGTGTCCCTTGCCCCAGAGGTTTTGTAGGAGAGTAATATGGCTGTAACGGTACGCAAGTTCAAACTGAAAAAAGAAGATACCGTTGAGATAATTGCCGGCAAGGACAAAGGCAAGCGTGGCAGGGTTCTTAAGATTCTCCGCGACAAAGAGCGTGTCATTGTTGAAGGGGCAAATATCGTAAAAAAGGCGCAGAAGCGAAGAAGACAGCAGGATCGGGGCGGTATTATCGAGATCGAGGCGGCGCTTCACGTTTCCAATGTGATGGTTGTCTGCAAGAAATGCGGGCCTGTCCGAGTCGGCTACAAGCTGGAAGGCGATGCCAAGAGCAGGATATGCAAGAAATGCGGGGAGGCGCTGTAATGAGTAACACCTATGTGCCCCGGCTTAAAAAGGTATATAATGAGCGGATTGCTCCTGAATTGTTTAAGGAATTCGGGTACAAGACGGTCATGCAGATACCGAAGCTGGATAAAATAGTCGTAAGCATGGGCGTGGGCGAGGCTTTGCAGAACAAGAAACTTCTTGACGAGGCCATTTCGACCCTTTCCCAGATTACGGGGCAGAAGGCGGTGAAAACCAAGGCCCGCAAGAGTATTGCGAATTTTAAGATTAGGGCGGGGCAGGAAATCGGTGCGAAGGTTACCCTTCGCGGGGCGATGATGTACGAGTTTTTTGACCGGCTGGTGAACGTAGCCCTTCCCCGCGTTAAGGACTTTCGGGGAATCAATGGGAACGCCTTTGACGGTCATGGAAATTATTCCCTTGGAATAGAGGAGCAGATCATCTTTCCCGAGATTGATTTTGACAAGATCGAAAAGGTGTCTGGTTTGAATATCTGTATAGTGACGACCGCAAAAACCGATGCGGAAGCGAAGGCTTTCCTCGGCAAATTCGGTATGCCATTCAGGAAGTAGGGGTAGCAAATGGCAAGAAAGGCGATGATTATTAAGGCGTTGCGTACGCCAAAATATAAGACAAGAAGGGTTAACCGATGTCGGATCTGTGGAAGGGCCAGAGGCTATCTGCGGAAATATGAGATGTGCCGTCTTTGCTTTCGCAAGCTTGCGAGCGAGGGGCTTATTCCCGGCGTAACCAAATCAAGCTGGTAGGAGAACAGGATGAGCGTATCTGATCCCGTTGCTGACATGCTGACGAAAATCCGGAATGCCGGAATGGCAAAGCATGAAAAAGTTGATATTCCCACCTCCAGGCTGAAACTTGAGATTGTCAAGATTTTGAAGACCGAAGGGTATATCAAGAACTTCAAGAAATCGACGCAGGAAGGTTCGAACATGATTCGGGTTTTCCTTAAATATGACGACACGACGGCCCCGATCATCCACGGCATAGAAAGAGTGTCGAAGCCGGGTCGCCGCGTGTATATGGGCTATAAGAACATGCCGAGGGTTTTCAACGGCTACGGTACCCTGATCGTTTCCACGTCCCAGGGGGTAACAACCGGAAGAAAGGCCGCCGAGAAAAAGGTCGGCGGTGAGATCATCTGTACCGTTTGGTAAGGGAAAAGGAAGATGTCGCGTATAGGAAAAATACCGGTGAAGGTTCCCGCGGGAGTAAAGGTTAGCTTTGCCGATGAACTGATAACCGTTGAAGGGCCAAAGGGAAAACTGACCCAGAAGTATCACCCCGTTATCGCCTTTGAGGAAAAGGGCGGGGAAATAACGGTGAGTCGGGTAAACGAGGAAAAGCAGACGAAGGCTTTTCACGGTCTTTACCGGAATCTCCTTAATAACATGGTAACGGGGGTTTCGGCTGGTTTCAGCAAGACTCTGGTCATCACTGGTGTCGGCTACCGTGCGGAGGTTCAGGGAAATCTTCTTTTTTTGAGCCTTGGTTATTCGAATGATATTTACTTCGGTATTCCCGAAGGTATTGCGATTACCGCCGAGACCACGAAGGTAACGGTAAGCGGTATCGACAAGCAGAGGGTGGGGGAGATTTCCGCCCAGATACGCAAGCTCAGGCCGCCCGAGCCGTACAAAGGCAAAGGGATTCGTTACGAGGACGAGAAGATACGGCGTAAAGTCGGTAAGTCGGGCGTTAAATAAGGTTCAAGGGTGTAGATATGCTGCGAAAAATGCTGGAAAAAGACCGGAAGCGGTTTAAACGAAAGATTCACATCCGCAAGAGGGTGTCTGGTACGCCTGAACGCCCACGGATGACCGTTACGCGGAGTAACCGCAGACTGTCGATCCAAGTGATCGACGACACCAAAGGCCATACCTTGGCTTCCGTTTCCACCTTGGAAAAGGAGCTTAGGGATATAAAGGCCACTGTTGACGGTGCCGGGAAGCTCGGCGAAATCATGGGCAAGCGGCTGTTGGAGAAAAACATCAAGGCCGTGGTTTTTGACCGTAACGGGTATTTGTATCATGGGATTGTCAAGGCTATGGCTGACGGGGCCAGAAAGGCCGGAGTGAATTTCTAGGGGGCGGAATGGAAAACGAGAATACTACCATAGAGGAAAATGAAGTTGCTGTGGCAAGTGAAAGCACCGAAGGTGCCGTAGTTGAGGCTCAAACGGAGCCTGCGGAACCTGTGGTCGAGGCAGCTTCCCCCCCGCGCCATTTTTCTGGTGATGGAAGGGGTGATGGTCGTAGAGGAGGCCGTGGGGATCGGGGACGCGACAGGGATCTGGCGGACAAGGAGTTCGTCGAAAAGCTGGTGAAGCTTAACCGCACCGCTAAAGTGGTGAAGGGCGGTCGCCGTTTTTCGTTTTCCGCCCTTACGGTCATTGGCGACAGGAAAGGCAACGTGGGTTACGGTTTCGGCAAAGCCAACGATGTTTCAGAGGCGATTCGTAAGAGTATCGACAAAGCCAAGCGCAACATGATAAAATTACCAGTAAAGAACGGCACGATTCCCCATGAGGTAACTGGGTTTTTTAAGGCATCGCAGGTGTTGCTTAAGCCGGCCTGTTCGGGAACTGGCATTATCGCTGGTGGGCCGGTGCGGGCGATAATGGAAGCTGGTGGGGTTACGGATGTGTTGTCCAAGTCAATTGGCGCATCCAGTCAGTTTAACGTGGTTAAGGCGACCTTTGACTGCATCAGCAGGATGATGGATGCGAAGACTATCGCAAAAAACAGGGGCAAATCCCTGAAAGAATTGTGGGGTTGATATGGCGAAAATCAGAATCCGCTTGGTTCGGAGTACCATAAGATGCCTTCCCAAACAGCGCGCCACGGTTCGCTCCCTTGGCCTACGGAAAATTGGTTCCTATAACGATCTTGAGGCAAATCCGTCGGTTCTGGGGATGGTGAAAGTGGTGGCCCACCTTGTCTCCGTGGAGGAACTTGCATAATGCACGACTTTGATTTACATGCCCCCGTAGGCGCAAACAGAAAAAAACGGATTGTGGGCCGCGGCCAGGGGTCTGGTAGGGGAACCACTTCTGGGAAGGGCAACAAGGGTCAGAAGGCTCGTTCTGGCGGCAAGACTTATATAGGCTTCGAGGGTGGACAGATGCCCCTATACAGAAGGCTTGCGCAGCGCGGTTTTTCCAACCATCCCTTTAAAAAGGAATGGCAGGTTGTCAACCTCGGCGAAATCGAGGCGCGCTACGAGGCTTCCGAACTCGTTGACGCCGATTCCCTTTACAAGAGGGGGTTGATCAGGAAAAGTTCTGGGCCGAAGGCCAAACCGGTGAAAATCCTTGCTATGGGTGATTTGACGAAAAAACTTAGCTTTAAGGTGGGTTCCGTTTCCGCATCGGCCAAGGAAAAAATAGAAAAAGCCGGCGGGGATCTGACCATTACTTTGCCAGTGGAAAAGGATCGCGGCAAAAACAGGAAAGGTAAAACAAATGGCTAATCCCATCGTCGGCATGTTCAGGATAAAGGAGCTCCGTGAGCGGATTCTGTTCACCTTCTCGATGTTGGTGGTGTTTAGAATCGGTGCGGTGTTTCCGATTCCGGGGATCAACGTACGGGAGCTTGCTGCCCACTTCGAGGCCCTTGCCGAGGCTGGCGGGGGGAATGTCATTGTTGATTACTTGGACTTCTTTGCCGGCGGTGCATTCTCCAATTTTTCGGTGTTCATGTTGGGGATTATGCCCTACATCTCGATGTCGATTATCATGCAGCTTCTTCTTATAGTGTTTCCCAAGCTCAAGAAGATTTCGCAAGAGGATGGGGGTAAGAAGAGAATACAGAAGTGGCAGCGATACGGAACCGTGGGGATTTGTCTTATCCAGTCCTTCGCTGTTACCCAGTTTGCCCAAAGTATTGTTCGCCAAGGGGTCGATCTTCTTAATATAGGCATTGTTCCGTTTACCTTTATTGCGATGCTCACCGTTACCACTGGTACCATATTCCTGATGTGGATAGGTGAGCAAATAACCAAGAGGGGGATTGGTAACGGTATATCGTTGCTTATCTTTGCCGGTATCGTGGCTCGTCTGCCAGAGGCGATCTGGGAGCTCTTGCGTATGGTACAGCGCGGGCAGCTCAACTTGGTTTTCGTGATTGTGGTCTTTGTGATGTTCATCGTGGTGGTTGCCTTGGTTGTTTTCGAGCAGAGGGGGCAACGGAAGATACCGGTGAATTATGCCAAACGGGTTGTTGGAAGAAAGATGTACGGTGCACAGAACACATACATCCCCTTCAAGATTAATCCGTCGGGCGTTATCCCCGTTATTTTTGCGTCTTCGATTCTCACTTTTCCGTTGCAGATAGCCATGACGATGGGCGGAAATTTTCCTTGGTTGGCGAGAGTGGCCCAATTCTTGGAGCCATATACTGTGGCCTATAACATGGTGTACATGTTGCTGATTATCTTTTTCGCATATTTCTACACGCAAGTTACGCTTAACCCAATAGAGATTGCGAAACAGATACGGGAAAACGGAGGCTCCATTCCAGGCATACGAAGCGAGAACATTGAGGGATACCTGACCAGGATTCTTAACCGCATCGTGCTTCCGGGTGCTATATATCTGGCCATGATTGCGATAATTCCTTCGTTTGTTCGGTGGGCTTTTGACTTCCCGGCTTCGATAGCCTACCTATTAGGTGGTACCAGCCTCCTGATTTTGGTGGGTGTTGACTTGGATACGATGGGGCAGATAGACGGAATGCTGAAAATGCATCATCATGAGGGGCTGACCAAGAAGGGACGGGTACGAGGTAGAAACCTATAGCCGGGTTTTGAATATAGATATGCGAGATGAATTGCGCCAGCGGCTGTGGGCAATTTATTGGTAATGGTGCCCGTGCGCTTTTGCACGGGATGGCTTAAGGGAGTGATTGGGATGAAAGTCAGGACAAGTGTGAAACCGATTTGCGATAAATGCAAAATCATCAAGCGGCATGGGATTATTCGCATTATATGCGAAAACCCAAAGCATAAACAGAAACAAGGTTAGGAGAAACGGCATGGCGCGTCTGGTGGGGATTGACCTCCCGAATAAACACGTTAACATTGCTTTGACCTACATTTATGGTATAGGCAGATCCAGTGCGAATGAGATTTGCCAGAAGGCAAAGATCGAGCCAAGGCGGCTTATCAACGATTTGTCACAGGAAGAGCTTAACGTTCTGCGGCAGATTATCGAGAATGACTACAAGGTGGAAGGCCGTTTGCGCACCGAAGTGGCGCTTAACATAAAACGGCTTATGGATATCGGCTGTTACAGGGGATTGCGGCATCGTAAGGGTCTGCCTCTCCGCGGGCAGCGCACCCGGACCAATGCCCGTACCCGCAAGGGCAAGAAGAAGACGGTTGCCGGGAAGAAGAAATAGGGTGCATGGAGGGTTGAGTGGCTGCAGGTAGTAAAACCGCTAAGAAACGCAAAGAGAAAAAATCGGTATATGAAGGGAACGTCTACATTCAGGCGACCTTCAACAACACGATTGTTACGATTACAGACCTGATGGGGAATACCGTTTCCTGGGCAAGTTCTGGTCAGCTTCAGTTCAAGGGGGCGAGGAAGTCCACTCCCTTTGCGGCGCAGAGTGTTACCGAAACCGCCGCACAGAAGGCGATGCAGGCGGGGCTTAGGGAAGTTCATGTGTACGTCAAGGGTCCCGGCATTGGAAGGGAATCGGCGATCAGGCAACTTGGGGTGATGGGGATCAAGGTAAAGTCTATAAGCGATGTTACCCCAATTCCGCATAACGGTTGCAGACCCAGAAAGACGCGGCGTATATAACGGCGATAGGAGCAGGAGATGGGAAGATATACTGGCCCGGTGTGCAGAATTTGCAGATCCGAGCAGAAAAAACTAATGCTTAAGGGGCCTCGTTGCAGGAGCGACAAGTGTCCTATTGATCGGAAGCGGGCCACCCCTGGCAAGGATCCGAAAGCCAGGCTTGGGAAGCGTTCCGATTACGGAATACAGCTTAGGGAAAAGCAGAAACTCAAAAAGATTTATGGGATGCTGGAGAAACAGTTTCGTCTGTTTTTCGAGCGGGGTGTGCGTATGCCAGGCATCACCGGCGAAAATCTTTTCGTGTTGCTGGAAAGCCGATTGGACAACGTTGTGTATCGTCTGCGGTTTGCGTCATCCAGAAGCCAGGCCAGGCAGCTTGTTTCGCATGGACATGTCTTGGTCAACGGAAGGAAAGTCAATATTCCTTCTTATGTAGTGAAACAGAATGACGAGATCAGCATTGCCGAGAATAGCCGTGGCATGACTTTAGTAAAGGATGCGTTGAAGGAGTTTGGAAAGTCAGGGGTAATGCCGTGGCTTTCCCTTGATCCAGATGCGATGAAAGGTGTGTTCCTAGTTGCGCCGAAACGCGGTGAGATTACCGATCTTGGTGATATCAAGGAACAGATGATCATCGAACACTACTCGAAGTAAGGAGTCCTCATGGCCCGTAAGAACCTTATTCAAGGATTCAAGCGTCCCAAAGGTATTACGTTTGAACCTGGGGAGCTTAGTCTGAATCATGGCAAGTTTACCGCCAGCCCCTTTGAGCCGGGATTTGGAACGACTATCGGCAATACCCTGCGCAGGATACTTCTTTCTTCGATTCAGGGGTATGCGATTACCGCCGTTAAAATCACCTCCTACGATTCCGAAGGCACGGCCCATGGGATTTCCAGCGAGTTCGAGGTAATTCCGAACATCAAGGAAGACACCTTGGAGGTGATTAACAACCTCAAGCAGATGCGGGTAAGGCTTCCTGATGATGTGGAGCAGGAAACGTTGCTTTTTTCGTTTGCCATCAGGGGCGATGTAAAGAGCGATGATTTTAACCGCGTGGGACAACTGGAGGTGCTTAACAAGGGTCAGCACATTATGACTCTTGAGGACAATGCCAAGCTGGACATTGAAGTGCAGGTTGATCTTGGCAGGGGGTATGTGCCTTCCGAGGTAAATGAGCGTTATGTGGAGGTTATCGGAACCATTCCGCTGGATGCCATTTTCTCGCCGGTCAAGAAAGTAAAGTTCGCCGTGGAGCCGACCCGGGTGGGACAGCGTAGCGACTACGACAAGCTGATAATGGAGATTTGGACAGACGGTACCGTCAGGCCAGATGACGCGCTTGCCGAGGCAGCTAAGATTGTCAAGGAATACCTTACGGTGTTCATCAATTTCGATGAGAACTACTTGGGTTTTGACGACGACAACAGCGAAGACAACGAGAGGATTCGGGCGATTCTGGATACCCCGGTCGAGGAACTGGAACTTTCGGTGCGATCCTCGAACTGTCTGAAAAATGCTGACATAAAGACCATTGGGGAACTGACTTGCAAGACCGAGGATGACATTGCCAAGACCAGAAACTTCGGCAAGAAGTCTCTCCAGGAGATCAAGGAAAAGCTGAAGGAGTGGAACCTGAGCCTGGGGATTACCGATCTGAAGATCCTCAAAAACGCTATTCACAAAATGCCCCAGAGGGAAGAGGCAAAGGAAGAGGAAGATGAAACATAGACGAGGTTTTAACCCCCTCCAGCGAATGGCGGCGCATCGCAAGGCTTTGCACCGTAGCATGGTAACGAGTCTTTTTCGCCATGAGCGGATCAAGACTACCAAGGCAAAAGCTCTGGAGATTCGCCGCACTGCGGAGAAACTGATTGCCCGTGCCAAGATCGATTCTGTTCACAATCGGCGCATTGCGTCTGGTCGTCTTTACGATGAGGGCATGGTGGCAAAGCTATTTACCGACATTGCGCCTAGGATGAAGGAGCGCAACGGGGGCTATACCCGAATCCTTAAACTTGGTGAAAGGCTTGGGGATGCAGCGCAAATGGTGATTCTGGAACTGGTTGACTACAAGCTGGATACCGAAGGTACGGAAAAAAAGGCCCAGAAAAAGGAAGCCAGGAAGTCTAAGAGTAAGGCCGAAGAAAATGACAAAGCCGGGAAAGCTGGGTAAGGGGAAGGTCAATGGGAAAATCACATAGGGGCAAAGGAATTCAGGATTTGTTTGCCGGTGGCAGGGGGACTTGTCCTGCCTGTGGAGCTACTGGCATAAAGCTGTTGTACGAGCAGGAAGCTGGGGAGCAGAAAGTAAAGGTCTGCAAACCTTGTAGGGCCGCAATCAAACATGGGAAAAGAACCGTACCGGTAGCTGTCGCCTCTGTGGCGGAATAGACGTGTCGGGGTTGGTTGGTTGCTGAACCTGTGTACAAAGCAATTCGGTAAAAGGGTCCTGGGACGAAAGTCTGCGGGGCCTTTTTCTTTTTTGGGATGGTATTAGTAATGGTGGAAGAGAATCGTCTTGCTTGGAAGGAAGAGGGCAAGAAAAATGTTTTTGACTGCCGGGTATTTTCGGTCTGCGAAAGTTACTGTAGGTCTCCCGAAAATGAGTTGCGGACATACACCGTCATTAATGCCGTGGATTGGGTTATCGTGATACCGGTTTTGGAAACTCCGCAGGGGAAGAATTTTGTCATGGTGCGGCAATGGCGACATGGATCGCGAAGTTTAAGCCTTGAGTTTCCGGGTGGGGTTTCTGAGCCTGGCGAGGATCCCGAAGTTGCTGCGGCAAGGGAAATGCTGGAAGAAACTGGCTACAAACCTGGAACGATGCGAAAAATAGGGGAATTCAATCCCAACCCGGCGATAATGTCAAACAGGACGCACTTTTTTCTTGCCAAGGATCTTATAGACACGGGTAACAAGAAACTGGATGCCGATGAATACGTTGAAACTGAATTGGTAAGTATCGAATCGGTTGCGCAAGGTATGGGGCAACCGCCGTATATCCATGCGCTTATGGGGAGCGCCATGGCCCTGTATCTGCAAGCAACTGCGGGAACCGCCGAATAAATCAGCGGTTCCCGTGGACTTTCAGTCCTAAGTTTCGCAAGAACGCTATTGCTTTCTGTACACTCTGCCGCTTTGCCAGGCACCTTCCCGGATTTCGCCGTCTATGCTGGGAATCTCCAGAACCATGCCGGGTAAAATCAGGTCGGGGTTATTCGGGTTGGGCATTCTGTGTCTGTTCGCATTGAACAGTATCGGCCACCTGTAGGGATCCCCGTAAATCTCGGGGAGGGCGGCAATGTTCCACAGGCAGTCCCTGTAAACGGCCCAAGACCTGACGGTGAAGGTGGCGGGTAGGGGATAGCCTTCTTCCGCAACGGCAACGGCTTCCACTTGTTGGGCGGCGATATACTCGTCGGAAAGCTGGGCGTAGCGGCTTGCTTCCTGTGCATAAACCGTGGCGGCCTCATAGTCTCCCTGTTCGTAAGCTTCCTCGGCAAGCCTGACCAACCGCTGGCTTTCCAGCAAATACCTGTTCTCAAGGACATCCTCGGGTGCTTCCTCGGCAACTGCCACATACTCCGGCTCTGCGACCTCAACCGCCTCTGGGTACTCCGCAACATATTCCAGTTCCGCGGCCTCAACCGCCTCCGGGTACTCCGCGACATACTCCTGCTCCACGGCCTCGACCGCCTCCGGGTATTCCGCGACATACTCCGGTTCCGCGGCCTCAACCGCCTCCGGGTATTCCGCAACATACTCCGGTTCCGCAGCCTCAACCGCCTCCAGGTACTCCGCGACATACTCCGGTTCCGCAGCCTCGACCGCCTCTGGGTACTCCGCGACATACTCCGGCTCCGCGGCCTCAACCGCCTCCGGGTACTCCGCAATGTACTCTGGTTCCGCAGCTTCCTCTGCGGGGAGAGGCTCGTCATAAGCATCGACAATCTCCCAGTCGGTCCTCATGACAAGCTCCAGTTCCGTGGCCGCATCCAATGCTCCGGCCAGTTCCTCATCGGTGGCAATCCCAAGATCCAAAATAATCACGTCTTGGGCGAACACCGGCTGGATAGTAAGCATCATGGCTACGAACAAAGCCATTGACAATCTACCTATCATCCTTTTACTCCTTACGATTAATTTATATTAAGCTCCGCCTCTTGGGCGGCCCTAATTTGTTCCTCGATTAGCCTGTTGGCTTCCCTTATAGCCTCCGCCGCGATGCGCCGTCTTTCCAGCGTGGACTTTCTGGCATGAGTGTACAGAGCCACCGCATCGGCAAACTGCTCCGCGGCCTCCCTGAAATATTCACCCTGCATGGAATCCACCGCCGCATCGTACAGCGAATCGGCCTTTTCGAAAACATCCTTGGCGGCGACGTTGGCTCTGGCTTCCACCGCAGCGATGCGCTCGGTTCTTGCAAGGGAAGAACGGTTTTCCGCAAGCGCGGCCCACCCGGCGGAAAGAACCAGACTGTACCTCGCCTGGGCTTCTATGGCGTTTTCCAGCGCAAGGGGAAAGTCCCCCGCAAGATAGGCATAGATGGCCTCGCCGATTATTTCCTCGGCGCGGTCGAAATTGTCCCGGGCATAGTCGGTGAACCATCTTCGGATAATCTCCCGCCGCGTCTGCCAAGCGCCAAATGCGGTTTCCAGAACCTGGAACATGGCATAGGCCGTGGCCGCGGAATCTCTCGCGGCATGGTACTCCCCGGCCTCGTATTGTTCCAAGGCGACAACGGCCGCCCGATCCGCGGGGCCAAACAGTTCCGGGAAAAAAGCCCTCGCGCCGGCGGCGACCAAACCATCCCTGATCATCATGATTTCGTCTTCCCTGGCCTGCGCATACAGCGGAACGGAAAGCCTGAAAAGGGATGCGAAGGAGTCGGCGGCGGCGTTATAGCCCGCGATGGCCCCGCCTACGTCATCGGTCGCCGTGAACATTGCCGCGGCCCTTTCGTACAGAGCCTTGGCCGCCTCCCATTCGCTGGGGAAATATGCTTCGGCCCCAAAATCGCCCGCCTTGCCGCGGAATTCCCCCGCCCTGGCAATAGCGGCCTGCAATTCTTCCCCCGGCGATCGCTCCTCCGCCAATGCCAGATGGGGCAAGGCAAACATGGCGGCGACGAAAGAGGCGAAAAACAGGGATTTTCTCATTGACCTTTCTCCTTAGGGTTCTTGCGAAACTAATGGAGTTTTGCAAGAGGTCTCTTGTTCGTACCTTGGGAACCGCTGATTAAAGCGGAATTCAGCGGTTCCCGCAGACTTTCAGTCTGGTGCATCTGCATGGCGCAGATCCGGTTAAGTAGCACTGATTTCGGCATCGCAGATGCTGCATCCCCATTGGATTTAACCAGTGCTTCCCTTGGTAAAATAGTACACGGTTTTCTGTTTATTTGCAATGGGTTGGCGCATCGTCAATGCGGAGCGCGTTCCCGCATAAGATGCTTGTGCAAAATCGAAAGTGTGGTATGATTTTACTATGAATAAAAGGCTTTTGGTTCTTTCCGACACCCACGGTTCTATTTCGTCCCTTACGGCGGTTTTTACTTGGGCCAAAGGTTTATCGCCCGACGCCGCCGTTTTTCTTGGCGATGGTTTTTCCGATTTGGAAAGGGCAATGGCAAATGCGGGATTTTCCTGCTTCTGGCAAAAAGTTAAAGGGAACAATGACGTTGGCGCCCCGTGCATGGACACCGCCGTTTTTGATTTTGGCGGGCACCGTTTTTTTCTTTGCCACGGGCATCGGCACGATCTGTACAGAGGGACGGACAGGCTGATTGCCGCCGCCCGCGACGCCGGCGCTGGCGCCGCGCTTTTTGGCCACACCCACATCCCCTTTTTGGAGGATGCGAACGGCATTTTGCTGATGAACCCGGGCAGTGTCGGAAACCCGCGCTGTCATGCCGGTGCGACGTTCGCCAGCATCGAGTGCGCCGCCGGAAAACCGCTGAAGCCGGAGTTTTGGGGAATTGACTTCGGTGGAAATATCTCGCCGGTTTCCGTGGGAAACGCGTATTGGTAGCCTACCGCAAGTATTGCCTGAAAACCCCTTCCAACGCCTGATTGACCTGCTTGATCGCGTCCTCGGAAAGGCGGCTTATTAGCTCCTTGTTGTCGTCGGGCACGATGTCCGCTTTGAAAAGCTCGTAGACGTTTACGCCAAGCCCCTCCGCGATTTGCGACAGGATAGCCGGTTTTGGGAATTTAATCCCCCTTTCAATGTTGCTCAGATACATGGTGGAAATATCCACTTTTTCAGCCAAATCGGCTTGGGAATATTGCCTGCGGAACCTTAAAAACCTGATGTTCTTACCCAATGTTGCCTTTATTTCCTGCCCGCTCATCTTATTGCCCATTTTGACTTACCCTTATCCCAACAATATGCATGACAGATGTGCGAACGATTCCCTCGGGAAAAATTCCTTGCAAAAACAACACCACCAAACATACCAGAAGTTCATGAAAATACCAAAATAATGCGGAAAGCCGCAGCTTTTGCCACTGAAATGCTGTTTTATCAGGCTGTACTTGCCGTTTGTCAGACCTAAAAACGTCAAGAGACCCAATGATACTGTTTATGCGTTTGTCGTGCAACAATACGGCTTACCTGTTGACAAAAATCATTCTGGACTATACCATGTAAACCAGCATGGGCTAGTGGCGATTTTTTAGTTTTCCTTCGGAAGTCAGAAAAATGATCATGTTGTCCAAGTGCGCAAGCTGGGCATATTTTAGCCTAGCAAAATACCAACACGGGCGGAGTTCCGTGAAATTCGCTCAAAGGAGATACGGGAATGAAGAAATTTTTGTTTGTTGCTGGAATGGTGGTATACATGACGGTACTCGGGATGGAAACGGCATATGCCCAGCAAGTCCGGCTCGACGATGCAATCCAGAATGCGGCGGCAGAGCTTTCCGCTGCCATTGTAAGGGGATCCAGAGTTGCGGTGCTGTCTATGGAGGCAGGCTCTGTCAGCATGTCGGATTACCTAATCGATGAAATGATTGTGGCCTTTATACGTGCGGGTGGCTTTACGGTAGTGGATCGGGCCCAGCTTGATCTGGTTGCGCAGGAACTGCATTTCCAGATGTCTGGGGAAGTCGATGATGCGACGGCGCAGTCAATCGGAAGGTTCATGGGTGTCCAGTCCATTGTTACTGGCGCATTTGAGCCGCTTGGGGATTTTTATCGCTTCATAGTGCGGCTAATCGAAGTCGAGACCGCCGCCATTCGGGGGATACATACTGCGAACGTCCAAAACGACACCATCATAGCAGCTTTGCTTGGTTCGGGCGGAAGGGGGCAGGGGTCAGGCCGTGCTCCCCGTGCTCCCCGCGAACCTCGCGCTCCCCGTGTCGCAGGTTATCAATACCGTATAAACTGGATGTCGGGTGAGCTTAGTGGGCTGGGTGTGGGCGTACGCTTCGAGCGGGATATGACCGATGTCTTTTCAGTAGGCGGAGTTGCGTGGATTAACTATAACCCCATGACGGATACCGATTCTTTCGGGGCAGTGGCGGCCGGTCGCTTTTTTCCGGGAGGTTCCCCGTTTTATCTTGAACTTGGCCTAGGGTTCGGTATGGTAGCATACTGGTGGGAGGAGGAACACTTTGATGGCTGGGGTGGTTGGTTCTGGCAGGATGAGTGGCGAGAAGTGTGGGGAATTAAGATTGTCCCAGCTATTGGAGTACGACTTGGCGGGCAGACAAGGGCCTTCTTTGCATCCCCGTTTATAAGTCTCCCCATAGTGATTGGTGACGGTGTAGCTGTCGATTTCAGACTTGGTGTCGGTCTTGGTGGGGCATGGTGAGTTTGTTACCGGCATAAAACACACGGTAAAGCCCCCACCGCCATCACGCGGATCACTGAGGCTCCTGCAAAACCTTGGTTTCGTAAAAGCCTAGGAAAGCACAGATTTAATCCAATGGGGCCTGTCTTGTTTTTGGCCCCAAAGCCACCAAAGCATTCCTTTGCCTCTCTTGGATTTCAGGATTGTGCTAATTCCTTGCAGACAAGGAATTACGGAACCGCAAATTTGGCGGTAAAAAGACGATGGGAAAACCAGAGGGATATTAGGGAACCGCTGAATAAATCAGTGGAATCAGCGGTTCCCCCTACATTTGCTCCCTGCGGTGCGCAAATGCGGTTAAGTAGCACTGATTTAATCCCCATTGGATTAAATCAGTGCATCCTTAGAGTTATTGCGAAATTTCAATCTCGCAAGAGGTCTATTTACACACTTTTTAGGACAGGCTCCTGACAGGTTCTTAACGGGCCCTTTGGGAAAGGCTGGTAATGGTTTCCGTGTCAAGCCCGGTGAGCTCGTGGATAAGCTCAAAGGGGAGGCCCTTTGCCAAGGCGTTTACGGCGACGGTTTCCACGCCTATCCCCACGCCTTTCTCCATGCCCCTTTCCATGCCTATTCCCACGCCCCTCTCCATGCCTATTCCCACGCCCCTCTCAAAGCCCTCTTCCTCGCGGACTTCCAGAGCCGTTTCCATGTCCCATTCATTCACCAGCATATTCAGTTCCTCCTGACTCATGTTTTCCCAAAAATCCCTCAGCAGATCGGCGCTCTTGCAGTCCTGTATCGCAAGCCGTATCGCCGCCTTCATCGTTTCCTCGCCGCCCGGCTTTTCGCCCCGCGCTGCGAGTCCCTTTTCGTGCGCCCTTACCCGGGACACGAAATGCGCATACCCTTTCAGTTCTGCGCACGCTTCTATTATACTACTATTTCGGCCCTCGTTGACGTTGTACACGTCGATTTCCAGTTCCAATGTCACGCCGTCGAAGCCGGCGACCTGCTCGAATGAGTCGGACAGACGCATCTTTTTGTGGTCGGGAAACGCCGCGGTGCTGTTCAGAAGGACGATGAACCGGGGGCGGGCGTGTTTTACCAGCGCCTGCCTGTACACCGCCTTCTTGTTCTCGATGCCCTTCTCGAACAGGCGGCAGACGTACTGAAGCATGCGATAGGGCATGTTGTAGTTGATCGTTGATTGATGCTCCGCGACGATGACCAGACCGCGGTTTATCAGGAAGGAGAGGTCGTTCCTCCGCGGTGTCCACAGGGTTTCGTTCAGGGTGTTCATGACGACCTCGGTGTCCCGGGCGTCGTGGCTTGTGCCGTGCACGGCGTTGTATAAGGCCAGGGCCGATTTCTCGTTGCCAAAAATCGATCTGAAAAGGCTGTCTTTGTAGGCCATAGGCTTGCATGATACAGTTTTCGGCGCGGCGTGAAAAGGGGCGGCTGCGGGGCCGATCCCTGTTTTGCCCTCGCAGGAAAATTTATTTCCGTGCTTGTTGTGGCCGAACGCGCCGAGGCGAAAGGGGTTTGTGTTAGAAGGTGATTCCTCGCGCGTTCCCCCTTACTCGCTTTGAAAAATCTGCGTGAACCTCTGCCGCACTATCGGTGGCAGAAGTCCCTCCGCCTCGAACTCGCTCAACGCCTGGTCGAACTGGGTGATTTGGCTGTTGCGGGCGGCGACATGACCCCTCTCCGTATCGATATTCTGCTGCATCTGCGGAACTACCTGCGTCCTGAAGTTGGTGAGTTCCTGGTTAAGTTGCGTGATCTGCCCTTGGTTGGTATCCACTTGTTGCTGCAGTCTGTCGGCAGTCTGTCTCTGCGCGGTAAGGTTTCCTTCCAAGGTATTTACCTGCGTGTTCAGCCTGGTGTTGTCCGATTGCAGTGTTGTGTTCGTCCTTTGCAGTGTGTCAACGGAATTTTCAAGTTGGCTGATGCGCTGCGCCGTGCCGGTGGCTCCCGCGCCAAGGGCGTTTATCGTGCTATCCCTTGCCTCGATCGTCCTTTCAAGGTGGGCGATTTCCTCCTGGAGTCTCGCCTCGGCGTCCAGATCGGGCGGCAATGCTCCGGCAACCATGGCCGCGTATGTTGCAAGGTATTCTTCCAACAATGTCTCAAGGGTGTTGGCCGCTTGGCTGTAGAGATTCCTTCGCGCCTGTATCGTGCGAATTCCCTGAAAAGAAGGGGCGTTGATAAATTCCCGCAGTTCCCCTATGGTGTGCTCGGCGTCGTCGAAACGGTTCTCGGAAACTTGCGCATGGATGTTTGCGAAGAAACCGGCAACCTGGGCTTCCACCACCGCGCTCTGCGCTTGCTCCCTGGCAAGTCTGGCCAGCTCCTCGCGGGCGGCGTCGAGTTCGGCGGCGTGTCTGTCCGCGATGGCCGTGAACTCGCGGCTGCGGGCGTCAAGCTGGGCCTGAAGCACCGCCTCTCTGGAGCGGGCCTCGTCCAGTATACGGGAACGTTCCTCCCGCGCAACTGCCAGTGCCGCGCGGCGTTCTTCCTGCTGGATCCTGAGCGCCCCTTCCATGGCTTGCTGCTCCAGTGTCAGCACCTCGCTGCCGGCGATAAGCATGTTCAATTGCGTTTCGACGTCGGCAAGCGAGGAAAGAATCGCGGTTATTTCCCTGTCCTTTGCCGCGAGAAGGTAACCGGTTTCCCTGCGGATTTCGTCGATGAGCGTTCGCTCCAGATCGTTGAACAGCCTTGTCCCTTCGCGGGCCTGCACATCGACCCCGCTCTGGAACGAGTAAAGCGCGAAAAAGCCCACGGCAAGTGCCACCAGCGCGAAAATGTTCACAAGAACCGGAAAAAGTTTTCCGCTCTTTTTCGCCTTGAAACGTCTCCCGGAACTTCCCCCTGTTTCGGTGCCGTCTGTCATACCGGCGGAAAGGGACTGGCGGTGTTTTTCGGCGATGCCGTTTATCTGCACTAGAATGTCTCGCTGCTCCTCCTCGGAAATTCCCGAGTTGGCGTCGAGTACTATTTCGTCGAAGTTTGTTTCGCCGTCATGCGCCGATGCCATTTGCGTTGCCATCGTTCTGTCGTCATTGTTTTTCTCTGCCATTTCTTTTTCCTCCTCCGGCCGTTACCGGGTTAAATAGAGTTCTTGCGAAATTTCAATTTTGCAGGAACTTCCACTAATCATGTTGTCCAACCTGTAATCGTTCCCGCACCACCTGCCTGATTTCCGAATCGTCCAGCAGGCTTGTAAGAAACTTCACCCTTTCAAGCAAATCATCGGATGGAACGTATCCCCCCATGCCTAGAACCTCTTGCAAGACGCCCACTTGCTCCTCGATTTCGACCATGCGCTGTCGGGCCGCGCCGCCCCTTCTTTCCTCGCGCACCACCGTTTCCAGCGTATCGGCTACCTGGGCGATGTCCCTTCTAGCCCGTCCGTCGCGGCCCTGAAAAGCGGTGGCGTCTAGGGCGTAGCGCAGCGACTCTATCGCTTCTTCGGCTTCGTCCAAATTTTCGGAGTTGGCAATCCGTCTGCCGGCGCGGGTGGCAAGGCCGGCCAACTGGTCTTCCTCCGCGTCGGCCCGTCTCTGCTCCCTGCGCGCCGCGGCCAATTCGGTGCGGGCGTCGTCGGAATCGCCGGTGACGTCATGCTCCCGGTTGCGGCCGCGCTCCGAACGGCGGTCTTCGCCGGACTCTGCGCGGGCGTTGTCCGCCGCGCGTTCGGCGCGGGCCGCGCGGCGGGCTTTGCGCAGGGCTTGAAGTTCGGCCTCTTCCGCCGCGCGGGCTTCGGCTGCGCGGCGTTCCTCTGCGGCTGTGCGACCGCGGCCTTGGCCCCGGGGCTCGCTCCTTTCTGTGCGTTGCTCGGCTGGTTCGCTGCGTGCGGCGGGGGTATCCGCGCTGGCCCGCCGGTCTTGTGGGGCGGCCCTTCCGGTGCGCGGCTCGGTTGGTTCGCCGCGTGCAGTTGCCGTTTCCGCGTTGGCCCGCCGACCTTGTGGGGTGGCCCTTTCCGAGCGTTGCCCAGCCGATTCGCCGCGGGCAATGGCGGTATCCGCACCGGCGCGGCGGCCGGTTCTTTCCGTATCGGTTTCGGCGGCTTGGGCAGCGCGTTCGCGGCGGCGTTCTTCCCGCCTGGCTTGACGTTCGGCTTCTTCCTCTGCGGATAGGGCGGCGCGTTCTCGCTCACGCATGTCGCGCCGAAGCTGGAGATCCGCCTCGTCCGTGCGGGCGTCGTCCAGTATGCGGGAACGTTCCTCCCGCGCAAGTGCCAACGCCGCGCGGCGTTCCTCGCGCTGGACCCTGAGACGCTCTTGGTCGGCAAGTTGTTCCGGGGTCAGGGCGTCGCCGTTGGAGGAAAGTTCCTGCAGTTGATTTTCGACATCGCTCAACGAGGAAAGAATCGTGTTGATTTCCCTGTCCCTTTCCGCGAGACTGGCGACAGTTTCCCTGCGTATCTCGTCGATGAGCGTGCGCTCCGCGGGATTGAATACCCTTGTCCCTTCGCGGGCCTGCACTTCGATATCGCTTTGGAACGCGTAAAGCGCGAAAAAGCCCCCCGCAAGCATAACCGCGGCAAAGACGTTTACCAGAATCGGGAAAAGCCCCCCGTTTCTTTTCGCCTTAAAGTTTTTCGCCGGATCCGCGGAAAGGGATTGGCGGTTTTTTTCGGCAATGCCGTCTATCTGATCCAGGATTTCCCGCCGCTCTTCCTCGGAAATTTCCGCCCTGGCGACAATGTACGCTCCGGGGTTTTCATCGCCGCTCGTCGTCACGTCTTGGTCTTTTTTCCTGTTCGCCGCCATTCTGTTTTACCTCTTTTTTTCCACATCCACCTTGGACACCTCTTTGTTCGACAGCCGAATGCCGCCGGCTTTCAGCCCGCGCACGCTGTATTTCTGTACCTTGAAGTCTTCCGTAAGTTTCTTGAGCCGCGGTTTGGGGACGTACTTCAGGGTGAACGCGAACCTGGTCCTCGTGTCGATGTGCAGAACCTTGGCTCCCTCGGGCACAAGAAAATAGTCCTTGTTCATAATCCAGCCTTCAATGACGCAACGTTTGATGCAGGCGAAACCCGTCTCAGCTTCTTTGTAGATGATGGTAAAGGTCGTCTTGGAAAGGATATCCTTGTCCGCGACGCTTACCCACCAAGCATCCGCCCCTATAAACAATTTGTCGGGAAGATCGGTTACCGAGTACATCCCGTTGTTGCGGACTGTCAGCACGCGGTCGAAAGGCGACACGTCGGCGACTTTCTCCCCCGCGACGTTCGTCCCAAGGTATCCGGTTTTTTTGTCGTACTTTAACTCGACGTCGCGTTTCACGACTTCCTTGACGTCCACCTTGTCGAACGCGCCGACCTTCGTCTTGCGCGCCCCCCGTCCAATCTCCTCGTTGGCCTCGATTTTCGCGATAATCCCTTTCAGGTAACCCACGGAGTATGCGACGATGTTTTTCAGATGCGCGTTTATTTCCTTGATCCGCGCCCTTATCTGATCCATCTCGTCGCGGGCCTTGTTGATGTCGTAAAGCGATATCCTGCGGATTGGTATTCGCAAGAGGTGCTCCACGTCCTCCGCGCTTACGCCCCTTGCCCCGACTTCCTTTGCGAAAGGTTTGAAGCCGGAAATGACCGCGTCCTGCACTCCCTTGGCGGTCTTCATTTTCTCGATTGCCTTGTAGATGCGCTCTTCTATAAAAATGCGTTCCAAGGTGCGCAGGTGCAGCTTGTTCAGCAACTCCTTTTTTTCAAGTTCGAGCTCCCTGGTAAGGATTTTGACAATCTGCTTCGCGTGATGCTTGATCACCTCGGTGACGGTCATGACCGTCGGCAGGCCGTCCCTTATGACCAGCAGATTCACCGAGATGGACTGCTCGCATTCGGTGAAGGCGAAAAGCGCGTCGATGGTTTCCTCGGCGTACACGCCCCGGGCCAGCTTGATCTCGATTTCCACCTTGTCGGTGGTGAAGTCGCTGATCCCCTGGATTTTAAGCCTGCCCGCCTTGGCCGCGGCCTCGACGCTGTTGATCAGGCTTTCGGTGGTCGCGCCGAAGGGCAGTTCGGTTATCAGGATGCGTTTGGGGTCGGAGGTGTCGAGTTTCGCCCGCACCAGCACTTTGCCGCAGCCGTCGCGGTAGTCGGATACATCGACCAGGCCGCCGGTGGGAAAGTCCGGGAACAGCTCGAACTTCTTGCCCGAAAGACAGGCGATCTCGGCCTGCAGCACCTCGATGGCGTTGTGGGGCAGGATTTTCGTGGACATGCCCACGGCGATTCCCTCCGCGCCCATGACCAGCACCACCGGGATCTTCGCCGGGAACAGCACCGGCTCCCTGTTCCGCCCGTCGTATGAGTCGGCCCAGTCGGTCAGCTTGGGATTGTAGAAAACGTCCTTCGCGAGCGGACTCGCTTTACACTCGATGTAGCGCGGTGCCGAGGCGTTGTCGCCGGTGAAAATGTTGCCGAAGTTCCCCTGCCTGTCTATGAACAGTTCCTTGTTGGCGATGACCACCAACGCCGGGCCTATGGAAGCCTCGCCGTGGGGATGATATTTCATGCATTCGCCCACGACGTTTGCCACTTTGTGGAATTTCCCGTCGTCCTTCTCGAAAAGGGTATGCATAATTCGTCTTTGGACAGGCTTCAGCCCGTCCTCGAGATCCGGGATCGCCCTGTCTTTGATGACATAGGACGCATATTCCAGAAAATTTCGGTCGAATAGGTTTTTTATGTACGCCACAAGTACAGTTTAGCAGTTTTTGCCGAGTTTTGGGAGAGGGGCATCCGGATTTGTGTTCGGACTGAAAAGTGCCGCGCAAGGGGGGCGAGGTATTAATTACTACGAAAAGGGGATTAATTACTGCAATATCCCCCAAAAGGCATTTTCTTTCGTTCGCTTTCCGGTAGAATGTGCCTGTAAGAAAAGGCGGGGCCTTCGGAATTCGATTCCTAGCGAAATCGCTTGACTTTTTTTTGAAATGGTGGCAGAAGTATCCTAATGGGTGATTTATCGTCGAAAATGCGCCTTTCTCGTTTCAGCCGTCGCACTGTGCCAGATCGGCGAGGGATGGAAAGATCGCTTCATGCATTCGATGTCGCTTACAGCGTGATAAATACC
>Ga0209755_10003143_pt1 | contig 21141 bp, 19 predicted proteins | sample TergutCo191P1_FD_187301 | JGI IMG/M metagenome (GOLD analysis project Ga0209755, IMG submission 187301) | Cornitermes sp. P1 segment gut microbial communities from Petit-Saut dam, French Guiana - Co191P1 (SPAdes) (version 2) | ecosystem: Host-associated > Arthropoda: Insects > Digestive system...
TGAATCTTAAGGGTTGTTAGTCGCTTCGCTGTTCCCGTTCGCGCTCAACAAAAGACCTAAATCCTCTGCCTCGCTAAAACACGAAAACTTCACGACCAACGAATCGTTGTTTAATTTTCAAGGTGCAAATTGTGTTGACCGCTTGGCGGGCAACTCGACTATTATATCACGTCGCAAAGCTATTGTCAACACTTTTTTGCAAAATATTTCAGAAACTCGCAAACGCCCCCGGGCGTGCAGTAAATTGGGCTTGACAAACGCTTCAGCTTGTGATATAATAGAATTTAGCGAAAGAAAGCGAAATTTGTCACAAAAAGGAGAATGCTCATGAAACGCATCCTCGCGTTATTACTTACATTGCTGATGATGGCGGGCGTGTTCGCCGTTGGCGCAAGCGCACGCACCCCAAATTTTGTTTGGCCCACGCCGGGTTACTACCACATCTCCTCCCCCTTCGGCTGGCGCGGCAGAGCCATGCACCACGGCATCGACATCACCGGCGTGCCGGGCGTGCAGATCAACGGTGCCACTGTGGTTGCTTCGGCAGCCGGCACAGTTGAGCTCGTTGGCTGGCACCGCAGCTTTGGTCAACAAGTGGTGATCGACCACGGCAACGGTTTCCGCACACGGTATGCTCACCTGCAGTCGAACTCAACGGCCGGCATCACACGCGGGCAGCAAGTGCGCGCAGGTCAGCCGATTGGTCGCGTGGGTCGCACCGGCAACGCCACCGGACCACACCTGCACTTTGAAGTGATTGTCAACGGTGTGCCGCAAAACCCGATGAACTTTGTGCAGCGCTACACCCGCGCCGCAGCCGAACCCGCAAGTTGGACGGAAAACCTGCCCAGCTGGCTGGACTTCATCTTGCGCTACATCTTCTTCGGCTGGATTTGGATGAGCTAGCCGCCTGCGGCGGGGCTTCGTCGCTTCGCTGTTCTCTATCATAGGTTCATAAAGAGGCATCGCGCTGGCGGTGCCTTTGTTTGATTTTATGGGACTGGAACAGAACACGGCGAAGCGCTGAAGCCCTCCACAGTTTTTTTGCCGCTTTAACGCAGGTATAGGATAGTTTTGTCAAAAGCCGCCCAAGGGGTTGACAAGCAGCCCAAACTGTGCTATAATGCCAACTTGCATTGCTGAAAGGAAGGTTTTATGAGCACCAAAACAGTCAAACGCATCAAACGCACCGCCCAAGCAGCCCTCGTTGGCGCAATCGCCGTTGCGCTTGCAGTCAACTCCGTGGCGCTGCCCGCAGGACATTGGGCTTCTCGCATTCCCCTGCTGCGCAACAGCATCGCCGTGGCGCAAGACATCGTTCCGTTCTTCGAGTTTGAGGAAACCGACGCCCCCGGCGGCGGCACCAGACACCGCGTCACCGCACGCGAGCGCGACATGTTGTATCGCATTGTGTGGGCCGAAGCGCGCGGCGAAGACGACCGCGGGCAAATCATGGTGGTGAACGTTATCTTCAACCGCATCGCCGACCACCGCTTCCCCAATTGCGTGGAAAGTGTCATCTTTGCGCGGGGGCAGTTCACGCCCGTGACCAACGGTCAGTTTGCGCGTGCCACGCCAAACGATCGCATCCGCGCGAACGTGCAGCGTGCTCTGGACGGCGCAGACTATGCCCGCGGCGCAACGTTTTTCCGCATGATTCGCGGCTCGGCAGGCAGCTGGCACCAGCGCAGCTTGCTGCACCTGTTTGACCACGGCACGCACCGGTTCTTCCGGCACAGATAACACGCACATAAAAAGGCATCGCATCGGCGGTGTCTTTTTACTTAGTGTGGTGAGGAATTTCCTCCCAGCGCGCGACTAAAGAGCATCACACACGAAGGGGTGTACATATGACGAGAAAAATCTTGGCGATATGCTTGTGCCTGGCCTTGTTGGCGGCGGTGTTTGCGCTGCCTGCGGGGGCGTGGTTTTCAGTGCCGCCCTCACTCGACTCTGAAATGGTAGCCCAGGTTTTTGCCGCCGTGGAAGCGTTCAACCGAAACCACGGTGGGCAGGGACGCTTGACGGTTGCGCTGGAAGAAAGCAATTCTTCTCCTTGTTGCGAAATTCTTCTTATCACCGGCACAGTAACCGGCGCAACGCGCGGGCTAGACCTGCAAGATGGCTACGGCATTCGGTGGCAAGCAACACTTGAGGGCAACCCCACAAACGGCGAACCGCTGCTGCGTGCAGAATCTATCGACCTGTGGGAAGGCGAACTCGTCACCGAAGGTCATGCATTGGAGGTTGCCCGACTTGTCATCGGGGATAGCACGATTTCGGGTGCAATTTCCGTTAGCAACAGCCTAGGGATTTGGGGTGACAACACCCTTAACGATGTCTGTGTGGAAGGCGTGCGCAACGCGATTGTCACGCCTGCTTCTGCCGAGTTTGCACAGCAACTCAATAATGTTATTTTGAGTGCATATGGCTCTCACGGCGGGCGGATGAATAACTATTACACCGTTGTTGGGCATGTTGAGCGTGATTTTCTCACGATTGGACATAATCGTGGTTTCATGGGAAATTCACTTGCTGGGCGGCTTTACATTCCAAGCGGCGCGAGCCTCTCCTTATATAGGCTAAGACTTCAGCATGAAGCGCTTGTGGTGATTGACGGCGAACTGGAGATTCGCGAGGATCGAGATTTTGCGGATTTTTGGTGTTGCAGTGTGGTCACAGGCACAAACGCAGGTGAGTTCATGGGCATCTGGCCGCGCCCGTGGTATTGGCGCTTGATGCCGCGATTTGCGCAACGCGGTGCTACCTCACTGTGCAGAAGGTTTAACATAGCCACCCAAAATAACGCGGGCAACTTGCTCATGCGCATGCGTTATCATTGCTGCCGCCACTGCCCTTGGTAGTCCCATTCATATAACCGCTCCCCCTTCATATACTATAGACTAGTACGAAGGGGGCACTTTCATGCCACATGCACAGCAAGGAGCACAGTGATTATGTTCACCATCCGCAACAACTTGAGTTACATCAACACCATGGCGCAGCAAAACCCCGCCGAACTCGTCGCCGCCGCCGAAACGCGCTACAGCGACATCATCACGGGCATCGCCAACCGCGCGCGCAGCACGCCGGGTCACAAGCTGGTGATGCTCGCCGGACCCAGCGCCAGCGGTAAAACCACCACCGCGCAAAAACTCGCCGAGGCGCTGCAGCACTACGGCGCGATGGCCTATCGTCTTTCGCTGGACGATTTCTATCTGGAACGCGAAAACCTGCCCACCCTGCCCGACGGCTCGCGTGACATCGAAAGCGTGCATGCGCTTGATCTCCCCTTGCTGTGCGACACCCTCGCCGCGCTCATGGAGCAAGGCCGCGCCGCCGTGCCGCACTATAGCTTCACACACGGCAAGCGCACGCGCTGGGATGAGCTTTGCTTGGGCATCGATGACATGCTGGTGGTGGAGGGTCTGCATGCGCTGAACCCGGAAATCACGCAGGTTTGCCCACAGTGCACGAAGATTTACGTCAACGTCTCCACCCGCATTGTGGACGACAGTGGTGTGGTGCTCAACAAGCGTCAGCTGCGCCTTGCCCGACGGATTCTGCGCGACAGCCAGTTCCGCAACTCCACCGCAGCGGAGACCCTCGCCATGTGGCCGTCTGTGCTTGCGGGCGAGCGGCAATATCTCGCGCCCTGCAAGCGTTATGCCGATGTGTTGGTGAACTCCGTGCATGTGTATGAGCCGTGTGTGTTTGCCGCGCGGGTGCTGCCATTGCTCAACGGCGTGCAAGACAAAGAGGGGCATGCACTGGCCGCTGCGCTTGCGCGATTCACCCATCTGCCCGAGATTCAAGTGCCAGCGGATTCGCTGTTGCGCGAATTTTTGGGGGATTAGGCTTGACGGCGCGCACGAATGATGGTATAATATGGACTGTTGTCTATTAAGATTCACGCAACCGCGCGTGTAGGGGCGGCTATTAGCCGCCCGAGAGGTTTTCACGCAGCAAAATGAAGCGGCCCCTACACGAGGGAAAGTGCAACAACACAAGGAGGAACGCCCATTTGAAGCGCAAACTTGGCGCAAACGATCAACAAACTATGCTCGGCGGCGCCGTGGTGCTCACGATTTCCGTGGCACTGGTGAAGCTCATCGGGCTGTTCTATAAAGTCCCCCTCGCCAACATCATCGAAGAAGTTGGCATGGGCTACTTTGCCTCGGCGCATGAGATTTATCTGCCGATTTTCGCCATCGCCATCACCGGGCTGCCCATTGCGGTCAGCCGCATGGTGGCGCAGCGGGTGAGCACAGGGCTCTATCGCGACGTGCGTGCGATCCACCGCGTGGCAAAACGGCTGTTTTTGGCCATGGGCATCACCGGCACGCTGGTGATTGCCGCTCTGGCGTACCCTTACGCCCTCATCACCGCCGGTGGGCTGCTTTCGCTGCCTGCGATTTTCGCCATTGCGCCCACGGTGTTGTTTGTGTGCGCCATGAGCGCCTACCGCGGATACTACGAAGGCTTGCGCAACATGGTGCCCACCGCCACCTCGCAGGTGATTGAAGCGGTGTGCAAACTGGGCGTTGGTCTGCTGCTGGCAATTTTGGTGATGCGCTATGGTCGCCATGAATTTGCGCGCTACGGCACCGCGTTTGGGCAGGCGGTTGGCTCGCTGGACGAAGCCTACAGCCTCATGTATCCCTGGGCAGCGGCGGCGGCGATCATGGGCATCACCATCGGCTCGGTGTTGGGCTTTGTGTATCTTTGGCTGCGCCATCGCATGCGTGGCGACGGCATCACGCAGGAACAACTCACACTCTCTCCTCCCGCACAACCCAAACGCAAGCTTGCACGTGAGATGCTGGTGATGAGCGTGCCGATGGTCATCAGCGCGTCGATTCTCAACCTAACGAACTTCATCGATGCCATCAATGTGCAACGTCTGCTGCACACCGCCCTTGAAGTCCATCCCGAGGTCATCCACGATATCTATGGCGCGGTGTTCGAGATGCGCGGCATTCTGCCAGACAATCAAGTGAGCTACATCTGGGGCGTCTATAGCATTGCCATGACGTTTCGCACGTTGATTCCCACGGTGGTGGCGGCGCTGGGCATTTCGTCGCTGCCGGTGATTGCTGCAGCTTGGGAGCAAAAAGACAGCGCAACCATCCACCGCACCGTCAACACGGTCATTCGCATGGCGATGATTATCGCGCTGCCTGCGGGCTTCGGCATGGCCGTGCTCGCCTACCCCATCCTCACGCTGCTTTACGGCGGCATCCCCGGCATGGCGCAACACGCCGCCCCGCTGCTGATGGTCTTTGGTGCGTTCACCGCGCTCATGGCAGTCAGCACGCCGATTGTGGCAATCCTGCAGGGCATTGGTCGCACGGACGTGCCGGTGAAGTCGCTGATTGTGGGCATGGTGGTGAAAATCGCGATGAACTACGTGCTCGTCAGCCAGCCGCACATCAACATCATGGGCGCTGCGATTGCCACGGTGCTGTTCTTTGCGGTGCTGGTGGCGATTAACCTCACCTACCTCGTGCGCATCACCAAAACTAAGCTGCGCGTGAACCAGTTGCTGGTGAAGCCGTTGTTCTGTGGAGCGCTTTGTGCCGCCGCTGCGTGGCTTGTCAACAGCCTTGCCGCACGCTTTTTGCCGCAGATCGGACCCGACCCGCGCATCAGCTTGCTGCTGCAAGTGGGGCTGGCGACGGGCGCAGGCGCGTTAATTTATGCAATTTCGATGATTTTCACCAAGGCTCTTGCCCGCGAAGACATCGAAATGCTGCCTGGCGGAAAAAAAGTTGCAAAAAGGCTTGCAAAATTCGGTCTGATAGGGTAAAATAGTAGAGGTGACAAAATGAAGCATGCAGACTTGCTGCAACGGGCGGTTTATTCCGCCGACGATTTGCGCCGCATCGTGGCCATCCTGCGCGCGCCTGACGGCTGCCCCTGGGATGCCGCGCAGACGCACGAGAGCATCCGCCACAACTTTGTGGAGGAAACCTACGAAGCCATTGAGGGCATCAACAAACGTGACGACACATTGCTGTGCGAAGAACTGGGCGACGTGCTGCTGCAGGTGGCACTGCATGTGCAAATTGCCGCCGAGCGCGAAGCCTTCAGTTGGGACGACGTGACTGACGGCATCTGCCGCAAGCTCATTGAGCGCCACCCGCATGTGTTCGGCAACGTGAACGCCCAAAGCGCCGACGATGCTCTGGCGAACTGGGACGCGGTTAAGCGCAGCAAAAAAGGACAAGCCAGCACCGCGCAAGCCATGGCGAGCATCCCCCATGAGCTGCCGCCGCAAATGCGCGCAGAGAAAATCCTGCGGCGCGCCGAAAAGGCGGGTGTAGACTCCCCTGCTCTCGCGGCCCAAGCCGCGGACATGCTTGCGCAAGCCGAGCAATTGCACCAAGCCGAGACTGCGCTGCACCAAGCCTGTGATGCGTATATCGCAACCTTTGCGCAAACCGAAAATGAGTTTAGCGGCATCGTCGCTAACTTAACATAAATCGCACCAGACCCTTCAACTTACCAAAATTTTTTTCAACAAAAAGGAGAACTTACACATGAACAAGAACGAATTTATCGCCATGGTGGCCGAGCGCGAAGGCATTGAAAAGAAAGCCGCCGAAAAAGCCGTGGCCGCCGTGGTTGGCGCAATCACCGACGCACTGGTGAAAGGCGAAAAAGTGCAATTTGTGGGCTTTGGCTCGTTTGAAGTGCGCGAACGCGCCGAGAAAAAAGTGCGCAATCCCCAAACCGGCGCCGAGCTCATCTCCCCCGCCACCAAAGTGCCCGTGTTCAAAGCCGGCAAAGCCCTCAAAGACGTAGTTGCTGGTAAGTAGTGTAGGCGCGAAGTGTTCTTTTTTTGCAAAAAAAGAACCAAAAAAACCTAACCGCGCTACGCGCGAAGCAAATTATAGAAATAACCCCACTCACTGGCACGCAGAGGGTGGGGTTTCATCATAGTCTAAAGTTCTTTTTGGTTCTTTTTCTTTCAAGAAAAAGAACGCCCGCGCGGCGAGCGCATCTTACGCGCCCGCAGGTGCTACTTCTTCTTGCTGTATTTTTGGACGTAGATGACGCGCATGAGGGTGCTGTCGAGCCAACCGAGGGGTTTGACGTTGCTGAATTTTTGCGCGGCGATGGCGGTGGCGCAGTTTTTGTCTACGACGGTTTCAACGGCTTGGGCTTCGTCGAGGCTTGAGCCGTAGCACAGCGCGCCTTCGCCGGGGACGAGCACGGCGCTGCGTTTGCCGAGCTTGGTGGTTAGCTTGACGCCTGCGATTTGCGCGAAGTCGTCGAGGTAGGGCAACACCTTGTCGCCGGTTTGCGAGACCTGCAAAATCGCGGGGGTCTTGCTGTGGATGACGACCGTGCCGTCGGCTTGTTCGGTGGCGACGCTGGGCTCGGTTTGCGCGGGCAGGTCTTCCACGCCGTTCGCTAGCAGAAAGGCACGGCACTGCTGGTCGAGCACATCTGCCACCTTGAAGGTGTCTTCTTCGTCGGTGCCCACGCAGATGGTGCCGTGGTGCTTGAGAATCACGGCTTTCGACTGCGGGCTGCCGCTAAGTGCGTCCGTCACGCCGTTGGTGAGCTTGCTGGTGCCGGGCAGACCATAAGCCGCCATGGGAATGCTGTCGCCGAGCACATCGCGCCACTGTGCGTCAACCTGCACGGGTTGACCCATGGCCGACACGATGGAGGCATAATATTGGTGCGTGTGGATGACGAAGCCGACTTCCGGCCGCAGCTGATAGGCTTTGGCGTGCACTGCCTTTTCGCTGGAGGGCTTTACGCTGCCCTCGTAGGTCATGACGTCGATGTTCACCAGCACGATGTCGTCGGGCGTGAGGCTGTCATATGCCTTGCCGGACGGCGTGACGACGAACTGCGTGTCGCTCACGCGAGCGCTCACGTTGCCCCATGTGCGGGCGATGAGGCCGCAGTCCACCAGGCGTTTGCCTGCGGCGATGACGGCCAGTTTGGCTTGTTGAATGTCCATGTGATTCTCCTCATAATAGCACCCCCTGTGCCTAACGGCACTTTCCCCCTCTAAAGAGAGGGACTCGCCAACCGTCTGCTGGGGGTGAGAATGTCCCCCCACTTCAGAGGGGGATGTCGCGTGAGCGACAGGGGGTGATTACACGATGTAAAACTCCGCATAGGCACGCGGCGAAGTAGCTGTTCTAATGCGATGGAGACCGGGGGAAAGCGGCACGCAGCAAGGAATGTATTCACCGCCGATGTAGATTGGATCACAGTCCAACGCTGTCAAGTCAAAGCTGAACGACCGCGCACGCATGGGAGGAAGGAGCAACACAACATCGTCAGTGCCCACAATGCAAGTATTGCCTGCAGATACCCAACGGTCACCGTCCCAAGCTTGAAGGCTGTACATCCCACCCCAATTTCTAAACAACGGCGTGAACCTGCCATTGTGCAGTGTGCCGCCGATGGTTTGCGCGCCGAGTTCAACCTGTTGGGTTTCCAGCACAAGCGTCACGCGCCCCACACGCCCGCCGCGCAGCATGAAGCCCGGCAGAAACACAAAGCTCGACAGGAACATGACGCCTGCCATGATGAACGAAATGAATCTTTGCATGGGTTTCTCCTTTGTTATAATTCCTCGGCACGATAGAACTCACCGCGCAAAAATGCAGCTTCGCTTTCTTCAACCGATACCTTTTCCGCCGCAGTCATCTTGGTGAATTCAGGACCCCATGCCAAATTTGTGTTTGCTTCCATAACGATTATTCCTCGCGTCAACATGTAGGGGCGGATGTGAATCCGCCCGAAATCTCCCGCGTGTCATAAAGCATTATGGGCGGCAGGTTGCCGCCCCTACACGCGGGCTTTGATGAAAACGCCGGAACGCGCAGGGGCGCGTCCCCTACAATGGGTTACAGCTGCACACACTCCTTGAACACGCGCTCAAAGCGGTTCAGTGCATCTTGCACGAGCTCGGGGGTGTAGGCCGCGCTGGTGTACAGTCGGCTGCCGGCGAGAGTCACAATGCCCTCGGCCATGTATGCCGCGCCGATGTGCTCCATCTCTTTTTTGCGGATGCTGGTTTCTTTGAGCACGGTGGGAATCGTCCACGGCTTGCTCCAGTCAATGGCGTAGTGCATCGTGCCCGCGTTGTCCAAGTGGCAGATGCTGCCTTGGTTGAACACCACGAAGGGCAGGTTGTATTTCTTCACCAGGTCTTGCAGACCTTTGGTGAGCAAGTCGCCCATTTGCCCGGACACTTGGCAGGCGTTGGTGCGGTCGATTTCTTCCAGGGTATAGTAGCCCGCCACGCAGCTGATGGGCGTTGCCGCCATCGTGCCGCCCACGAGTGCTTTTTTGATTTTCTTGCCGCTGCCGCTGTCAAGCCCTGCGCCGAAGTGTTGCATCACGCTGTTTTTGCCGCCCACGCCGCCCGCGCCGGGGTAGCCGCCGGTGATGGCTTTGCCGAAGATGGTCAGGTCGGGCTCAACGCCGAAGTAACCTTGCGCGCCAGCCATGCCAATGCGGAAGCCCGTGACCACTTCGTCAAACACGAACATCGCGCCATACTTGCGACACAGGCGCTCCACGTGCTTGTTGAAGTCTTTGTCAAGCGGACGCGTGCCGCTTTCAGGGCCCAGCGGTTCAATGAACACCGCAGCCGTGCCGCCGTGCAGCTTGTTGCGGCGCAGCACACGCTCAAGGGAGTCGAGGTCGTTGGGGAAGAACTCTTGGGTGTACTTCGTCATCTTGTTCGGCACGCCCTCGGCCAAGATGCTCTTGCTGCCGGGCACGCGAATGCCATAGGCGAGGGCATCGCTCCAGCCGTGATACGCACCGCCCATTTTGACGATGTTCTTGTTGCCGGTGGCAAGGCGAGCCGCGCGGCAAGCTGCCATGCAGGCTTCGCTGCCGGAGTTGAGCATGCGGAATTTATCCACCGTGGGCACGCTGTCGGCAATTTTCTTGCCCAGCTTGTATTCATACTCGTGGAACAAGCCCGTGGAAGGCCCACAGGTATTGAGCACGTCAAACACTTGCTCACGCACGGACTCTGGATTCGAGCCCAGCACGGTAGGTCCGCCGGCTTGCAGGAAGTCTAAGTACTCGTTACCGTCGATGTCTGTGAGATGCGCGCCTTGCGCTTTGGTGAACACAAGGGGGAATGGGTAGTTGAACGCCAAGTTATGTTGCACGCCGCCGGGGATGATGTCTCGCGCTTCGTCGATCATCTCTTTGGATTTTTGGCACTTTTGCCCGTAGTATTCTTCTTCGTATTGCTTGAGGCGTTTCGGGCTGATGGAATAAAGGGGCTTCTTAATCAGCTCGTCGAGCTCGCGGGTCACTTGCTGTGCGTCGTGATAATCTGAAATAGCGAAACGGGTGTCCATGGCGTTATTCTCCTTATAAATCATAGTCCTTTTTATTATAGCATGCCGGTGGCGCAAATGCAAGTGCAATTTCAATAAAATTGCTTGCATTTTGCACAAAATCATGATATAATAGAGAACAGTACGATACGCAAAGGAATGTTGAATGGTTTATGTGATCCTCGATTTGGAGTGGAACTCGGTGTATGGACCAAAAATCCGCGGGTTTCTCAACGAAATTATTGAAATCGGCGCGGTGATGCTGGACGAAAACCTTGAGGAAATCGACAGCTTTTCGGTGCTGGTGAAGCCGCAAATCGGCAAACGCCTGCAGCCGCGCACCAAAAAACTCACCCATATCAGCCGCGAAGAACTCGCCACGGGCTCAAGCCTCGACGAAGCAATCGCGGACTTCCGTGCGTGGCTGGGTGAGCGCAAGCATGTGGTGCTGTCGTGGGGCGACGGCGACATCCGCGTGCTGATGTCCAACACGCGCTACCACACCGGCAAGCGGCACCTGCCTTACATCCAGCGTTACGCCGACCTGCAGGAGTATTTTCGCCACCGCATGAACACCTCCAAGGCGCAGCAGATTGGCCTGGCAGCAGCCGGCGAGCTCATCGGCTTGGGCACCGCGGGCTACGACATGCACCGCGCCGCCGACGACAGCCGCTTTGCCGCGGCATGCTTCCGCGCGATCTTCGAGCCCAAAAGCTTTCCGCAGTTTGTGCGCAAATGCGATCGCGATTTCTTCGCCGAGCTCGAGCACAAGCCGCGCATCATCAGCGACATCAACTCGCCGCTCGTTGACCAGCGCCAGCTGTATCACATCTGCCGAGCCTGCGGCAAGCCCGCCGCTCGCCAAACCGATTGGCGCTTCGCCAGCCGCGGCTTTGCAGCAGAGTTCGAGTGCAAACACTGCGGCAACCGCGCCCGCGCCATGGTCACGTTCAAAAAGCTCTACGCCACCGTGGACATCAAACGCTCGGCGCGTGAGATCAAAGACGCGTAGGTGCGAGGGCGATGCGAAGTGTTCTTTTTTTGCAAAAAACCACCTGCGGTGGGGCTTCGTCGCTTCGCTGTGTTCTATTCTAATCCCATCAATATCCCCGCGAAGCGACTTGCGGCTTGAACTTTCGTCCATGGCAACAATTTACGACACACAAAGGACTTATATGAAAATTTCAATGGTTATACCATGTTTGCTGGGGCTGGAGGGTCTCATCGCTGCTGAGCTGCGCGAACTCGGCGCGGACGATGTTGCCGCCGAAAATGGTCGCGTGTTCTTCTCGGGTGACGAAAACATTCTCGCGCGTGCAAACATCTGCAGCCGCTTTGCCGAGCGTGTGCAGGTGGTGGTTGGGCGTTTCAACGCCACGACATTCGACGAGCTCTTCGATGCCACCAAAGCCCTGCCGTGGGAGCAATGGCTCGACGTGCGCGATGCATTCCCCGTGAAGGGCTACAGCATCAACAGCGCGCTGTTCAGCACCAGCGACCTGCAGTCGATCATCAAAAAAGCGGTGGTGATGCGGCTCAAACAGGTGTATGGTCAGGTGCTGCTGGTGGAAACCGGCGCGGTGCATCAAATCCAGTTCGCGCTGCAAAAAGACAATGTGTTACTCACGTTGGATACATCTGGCACTGGCTTACACAAGCGTGGCTATCGCCTGCAAGCCGGTGGCGCACCGCTGAAAGAAACCCTTGCCGCGGCGCTGTGCAGCATCTCGCGCCTGCGACCGTATCACACGTTGTATGACCCCATGTGTGGCAGCGGCACGATCCTCATTGAGGGCGCGCTGATGGCCGCGAACATCGCGCCGGGCGTGAATCGTCCGTTTGCGGCGGAACGTTGGGCGCAACTGCCGCGTGAAATCTGGCAGCAAGAGCGTGACCGTGCGAAGTCGCTGGTGAAACCGGCGGAGCAGTTCGCTGCACACGGCACGGATCTTGATCCGGCGATGCTTGACCTTGCGCGTGAAAACGCCAAGCGCGCAGGTGTTGCGGATTGCATGGACTTTGCGCAGGGCGATGTGACCAAGTTCGCCGCACACACCGAGCGCGGCACGGTCATCACCAACCCGCCGTATGGCGAGCGCTTGGGCGATGTTGCACAGGCGGAGCAGCTCATCACGCAGCTGGGCAGTGTGTTTGCGCAAAAGCGCGGCTTTAGCTACACGATGATTTCGTCCTGCGAGCAATTCGAGCCGCTGTTTGGTCGCCGTGCCGACGCGCGCCGCAAGCTCTACAACGGCATGATGAAATGTAACGCGTTTATGTACTTTAAATAGTGCTTAGTGGATTGAGAGGATGCGTTGCTTTGCTGTGTTCTGTTCAAACGCCATCAAGATCACGGGCGGCAGATTGCCGCCCCTACACACGCAACGCATAAAAATCCCCCGCGAAGCGGCATAGGTTTTTTTGGTTCTTTTTTTGCAAAAAAAGAACAAGAAAGGGAGGACAAACCATGCGCCACTTGTTCGTCATCAACCCATGTTCCGGCAAAAAAACTGACCCCGCACTGGTGATGCAGGGGATTCGCGATGCCTGCGCGCAGGCGGGCATTGAGCCCGAGATTTACGCCGAGTTTAACCGTGACGGCATGGTGCAGTTCATGCGTGATGCTGCCGAAAGCGGCGACCCGGTGCGCATCTACGCCTGCGGTGGTGACGGCACGCTGTATTGCGCGGTCAATGCCACATATGGTCACCGCAACGTGCAGATTGCCTTGGTTCCCTATGGCTCGGGCAACGACTTCGTGCGGCTGTTTGGCGAAAAAGAGCTGCTGCGCGACATTTCGCTGCACATCAACGGCACACCGCACTGGATTGACGCAATTGAAAGCGGCGAAGACGTGAGCGTGAACCTGGTGAGCATGGGCTTTGACGCCGAGGTCAACGACAAACAAACGCAGCTGAAAAAACTGCCGCTGATCACCGGCAAAGCGGCCTATCTGCTGGCGATATTATACTGCCTGCCGGGCAAGCTGTTCAATCGCTTCACCGTGACCGTTGACGACGGCGAGCCGGTAACAGGCGACTTCATGTTTGCCATTGGCGGCAACTGCAGGTTCTATGGCGGCGGATTTCAACCATGTCCCACCGCCATGCCCGACGACGGTTTGATGGATTGCGTGACCGTGGCGCGCGAAAAAAGCCGCCTGTGGATGATCATGAACATCAACGCCTACAAACGCGGCGAACACTTCGGCGACCCCGGCTGGCCCTTTGCCAAGCTCACCCGCGGCAAAGTCATGCGCGTGCAAACCACCCGCCCCGCCGTGGTCAACATCGACGGCGAGGCACGCATGGGCACAGACGTGACCTTCACCCTGCGCGAAAAGGCAGTGTGCTACGTTGTGCCGCAAGGCTGTTCTTTTTTTGAAAAACCACCTGCGGTGGAGCCCCCCGCTTCGCGGTGATACCTAATGACGAGTAAAAAAAGCAAGCCCCAGTCTCCCTTCTCCGGGGTCCCCGCAAATGCTTGCATTTGTGGGGTGGACGTTAGAGGGGGATGTCACCGCAGTGACAGGGGGGGCTTCGGGCTGGAAAATTTATGCGACTGGAATAGGACACAGCGAAGCGACATGCTCGCCGCAGGCGCGCTTCGCGGTGATAATCGAAAAACACATAAAATTCACCCAACTTAGGAGGTCAACCATGAAAACATTCTTCAAACGCATTGCATCGGCATTCCACACGCGCGTGGGTAGCTTTGTGTTCTTCGCGCTGGCTGTGACCGCGTTTTTCCTGCTGCGCAGCGCAAGCTGGGCCTACGGCTGGATAGCCGAGCTGTATTTCGCCGCGTTCATTCCCATGATGTTCGCCATTCTCGGCACTTGTGTGGCGCTGCTGTTTGCGTTCATGCTGCTGCCTGCACGCATCAAAGAAAAAAAGCCCGTGTCCATCATCCACACCGTGGCGTGTGTGCTGGCGGGCGTGTGTTTTGTTTACTGCGTGGTGCTGGCGTTCAGCCTAGACAGCGGGCCTAGCCTAGACGGCTTCCGGTCCGGCTGGTTTCACCTGCAGCCTTACTTCCTGCTGCTGCTGCTTTGCATTGGGCTGCCGTTTGTGTTTATCATCTTCCCCGCGTTCAAAAAGCCCGCACGCATCGTGGTGGCGCTTGTGCTAACGGTAGCCCTTGCGTTGCCCTTTGTGCTGCCGCATTTGCGCGGCGAGTTCGCCTTTAGCACCAACCCCTTGGTCATCGACGGCGGCGAGGGTTACTACCATGTGGTGGTGGCAACAAACCGCCCCAGTGTGGCGTATTTGCACGTCGGCGATGACGTGCAGCCGCACGCCATTGCTGGGCGCATGCAGGTGGGGCGCATCCACAACTTTGTGGTGCCGCACGAGCAATTGCGCGGCAGCAGCTATCACATCGTTGCGCGCGAGGTGCTTTCGCGGGAGGCTGGTTTCGCGGATTTCGGCGCAACCCTCCAAGGCGACTCGTTCACGTTTCGTGATGTCGTGTATGGTGAGCTCAATATTCTCATTGCCAGCGATTGGCACAACCAGCCCGAAGACATGATTGCCGCTGCCGCCAACATGCCCGAGCCGGATGTGTTCGTTATGATCGGTGATTTCGCAAGCGGTTTGCACAGCGTGGAAGACATTGTGCGCCATGTCATTTGGGCAGGCGCGCAGGCCACCGGCAGCGTTGTGCCCGCGATTTTCGCACGAGGCAACCACGAAACCAGCGGTAATTATGCCGACATGCTGGTTTCGGCGCTCAATCTCAATCGCTTGTATACGCAAGTGCGGCGCGGCGATGTGCTATTCACGGTCATTGACTCCGCCGACGATTGGCCCATTCAACGCACCAGCCACGAGCCCTTCACGCGCGGTTCGCTCAACAGCGAAAACCCGGCATATCTGCAACAGCAGCTCAACTGGCTGGCGAGCCTTGAGCCCGGCGACGAACTGCTGCACTTCGCTGTGGTGCACATCCCCACCATTGACCAAGAATGTGATGATACCAAGGCGCAATTCTTCGACGAGTTCACTCGCCTGGGTGTGAACATGCAGCTTAGCGGGCACTGGCACGGCTTGGCGGGCATGTTCTTCGCGGCGAACTACGAACATGTGCGCTTCCAGTTGCCGCACCCCGTGTTCTTCGCCGGCGGACCAACGCAAGGCTACAGCGGCGACATCGTGGTCTCCATGGTGCGCGCGCTTGCCGACGGCAGCGTGCACCTGCTTTCTTACTACAGCACCGACGTGCAACGGCAGGATATGCTGGAGAGTTTAGCGGCGCAAGCCCCTGCGGTCAATGACTACGCAGAAAATGATCTACCTGAATAAGATACGCGAGCATTTGCGGTCCCGCCATGAGCTGCCCGAACCACGGTTCGGTGGTTGATGGCGGGTTTTTGCATGCCTGCAACACCGCCTGCTTGTTCAGCAGGGGGGCGAGCGGCGATGCGCTGTCGTGCACAATTTCGAGCAATTTATCTTGCAGCAGCTTGGTGTAGCCGGGATGGTAGGTCTTGGGGAAGGGGCTTTTCTTGCGCTGCAACAGCTCGGCTGGCAGCAAATCCGCAAATGCATCACGCAGCAGACCCTTCACCACGCCGTTGTGGTTCTTCATCGCCCACGGCACATTCCACAGATACTCCATCACGCGGCGGTCGGCAAAGGGCACGCGCCCGCGCAAGCCCACCGCACCGCCCATGCCTTCCATGCGGCTAAGCAGCGTTTGCATGAACCACCGCTGCGTCAACCAAGTGACCTCGCGGCGGCGCGCGTCATCGGGGGCTTCGCCCGCAAGCCGCGGCACTTGCGCGAGGCTTTCTTCATAGCAGGCTTGCGCATGCGCCTGCAGGTTGAGCGAGTCGGCAACGTCCGGGTCAAGCAATGCCGTGCGCGCCTGCAGGTTGCGCGACCACGGGAAGGTCTCCGCATGCAGCAGCTCATCGCGCACAAACCACGGGTAGCCGCCAAACACTTCGTCCGCGCACTCGCCGGTGAGGGCAACGGCGCTGTGCTTGGCAACTTCGCCAGCGAAATACAGCAGCGATGCATCAATGTCACCCATGCCGGGCAAACCACGCGCGTGCATGGCATCGGGCAGCAGGTTGAACAAATCCGCCTTGTCGCATTGCAGGTAGGTGTGCGTAAGCGGATATAGCGCCAGCATGCGCTCCACGAAGGGGCGGTCGCGCTCCGGCTGGAAGGCGTTGGCGGCGAAGTGCTCGTCGTTGCCCGCAAAGTCAAACGAGAAGGTGCGCAGTCCGCCGAGCTTATTCGCTGCCACCGCCGTGACAATGCTGCTGTCAATCCCGCCGGAAAGCAGGCTGCAGACGTTGCCGTCGAGTTGTTCTTCAATTGCGGCAGTCACCAACTCGCGCACGCGCTTGACGGTTGTGGGATAGTCATCCTCGTGCGGGCGGCTTTCCAGCTTCCACCACGTGTGCTCGCGCAGACCATCGCGTCCAAAGCTGACCATCTGCCCGGGCAGCACCTCGCGCACGCCAGCGAACACGCCGCTGTTGGGCGGCTTGGCGGGACCCAGCCCAAAGATGTTGCGCAGGCTGCTGTTATCAATCTCAAGCTTGGCTGGCAGATCGCGCAGTGCCGAGGCAAACGCCAGTTTGCCGTCCTGCAGGTGATAGAACAGCGACTTTGCACCGGCGTGGTCACGGATGAGGTGCAGCTGCTCGCCGTCCCACCACGCGATGGCGAACGCGCCGCGCAGTTGCTGCACGAAGTCCGCGCCGTGCTGCGCAAAGCCTGCGAGCACCGCGCTTTCGCCCATGTTGTAGATTTCGCCGTCCCACGCAAAGCCAAGGCTGCACGCCTGTTGCAAGCTAAAATCGCAAATGCCCGAAAAACTCATGTGATTCTCCTCATTGTGTTCTTGTGTTAGTATGTGCAGACTCAGCGCTCTTCTTCGGCAGATTTTCCTGCCAGCACAAACATCGCCGCGCCCGCCAGCAACCCCAGCAGGGTCACCGCGATGGGCAAAATAGGCAGTGACATCGCAAACCCTCCCTTCACGCTTCTCCTACACTATATGAAGCACTGCTTGGGCGATGTTCCCCCTGCGGGGGGCCCCCCGCTTCGCGGCAACACCTGCAAATCAAACAAAACCCCAACTTTCTGCGTGGCAGTAAGTCGGGGTTTCATTTTATTATAGTCGTTCACCGCGAAGCGCATCGGTTTTTTTGGTTCTTTTTTTGCAAAAAAAGAACACTTCGCGCTTATAAATGCAACACGCGATCCTTGATCTCGCGGGTTTTGCCGACGTTCCAGAAGTTTTCGCCCAGGTAGCCGCAGGTGCGGCGGGTGACGTTCATCTGTTGGCGATCTTTGTTGCCGCATTGCGGGCATTGCCAGGCGAAGTCGTCGTCCACGGTGATTTCGCCGTCGAAGCCGCACTGGTGGCAGTAGTCGCTTTTGGTGTTGAACTCGGCGTACTGGATGTTGTCGTAGATGAAGCGCACGATGTCCTCAAGCGCCTCAAGGTTGTGGCGCATGTTGGGGATTTCCACATAGCTAATCGCGCCGGAGCTGCTGATGGTTTGGAACTGCGACTCAAAGTTGAACTTGGCGAAGGCGTCAATCGGCTCGCGCACGTCAACGTGGTAGGAGTTGGTGTAGTAGCCTTTGTCGGTGATGTCCGCAACTTGGCCGAAGCGCTCGGCATCAATGCGGGCAAAGCGATAGCACAGGCTTTCGGCGGGTGTGCCATAAAGCCCGAAGCCGATGGAGGTTTGCTGCTTCCACTTGTCGGCGGCGGCGCGCAGGCGGTTCATCACTTGCAGGGCGAAGTCGAGCCCCGCGGGGTCGGTGTGGCTCACGCCGCGCATGAGCTTGGTCACTTCATACAGTCCGATGTAGCCGAGGCTGATGGTGCTATAGCCGCCAACGAGGTAGTCGTCAATCAGTTCGCCTTTTGCCAGCCGCGCAATCGCGCCGTACTGCCAGTGCACCGGCGACACATCGCTCTTGGTGCCCTTGAGCGCCTTGTGGCGTTCCATCAGCGCCTCAAAGCAAAGCTCCAAGCGTTCGTCCAGCAGCTGCCAAAAGGCGTTGTCGTCGCCTTGGCAAAGCAGACCGATTTGCGGCAGGTTCAGGCTCACCACGCCTTGGTTGAAGCGCCCCTCAAATTTGTAGTTGCCGTCCGCGTCTTTCCATGGGTTGAGGAAGCTGCGGCAGCCCATGCAGCTGAACACGTTGCCTTCGTAGTTCTCGCGCATGCGCTTGGCGGATATGTAGTCGGGATACAGGCGCTTGGCGCTACACTGCACCGCGAGTTTTGTCAGGTAGTCAAACTGCCCGCCTTGCAGGCTGTTGTGGTCCTCAAGCACATAAATGAGCTTCGGGAACGCCGGGGTGACATACACGCCCTTCTCGTTTTTGATGCCCTGGATGCGCTGCTTGAGAATTTCTTCGATGATCAGCGCATTTTCTTGCACATACTCATCGTCCTCACGCAAGTGCATGAACAGCGTGACGAACGGCGACTGCCCGTTGGTCGTCATCAGCGTGTTGATTTGATATTGGATGGTTTGCACGCCGCTTTTCAGCTCGTTTTGCAGCAGGGTGTTCACCAGTTTGTCTTTGGCTTGCGGAGAAATGCTCACGCCGCAATCTTCCTCCACCTGTTTGGCGATTTTCGTTCGGCTGCGGCGCAAAAACTTGCCCAGATGGGTCACATCCACGCTTTGGCCGCCGTATTGATTCGACGCGACGCTTGCGATAATCTGCGTCATCACGGTGCAGGCCACTTGGAACGAACGCGGGCTTTCGATGAGCTTGCCGTTCATCACCGTGCCGTTGTCGAGCATGTCGCCGATGTTAATCAGGCAACAGTTGAAGATGGGTTGCAGGAAGTAATCGGTGTCGTGAAAATGAATCGCGCCTTCGTCGTGCGCTTGGGAGATGTGGTCGGGCAGCAGCAGGCGGCGCGTGATGTCACGCGACACCTCGCCCGCGATCAAGTCGCGCTGCGTGGCCGCCGTGGATGCATTTTTGTTGGAGTTCTCGTCCATGATGTCGCGGTTTTGCTGGCGAATCAGCGACAAAATAGACTCGTCCGTCGTGTTCGCTTGCCGAACCAGCGCGCGGGTGTAACGATAAATGATGTAGGCTTTCGCCAGGGCAAACTTGCCCAGTTCCATCAGCGCTTGCTCCACGATGTCCTGGATGTCTTCCACCAGAATACGCTCGCGCGTGCGGCGTTCAATGCCACGCACGATGCCTTCAATTTGCTCATCCGTCGCTTGATGTCCGGGCTCCACTGCCGTGTTGGCTTTTTGCATCGCCAGAATGATTTTGCTGCGGTTAAAGGTCACCGAAGTGCCGTCCCGCTTGATTACTTTCACGCGCCCACTCCTCCAACATTGTACTTTAGCTTTAGTATTATAACACTTTGTGGCAGCCTTTGTCAATAGGCAAAGCGCACAAAATACAGAAAGAAATTTGGCCAAAGTGCCCTCACGCCACTAGATATTGTGCCACCCCTGCGGTGGGGCTCGGTCGCTATCAAACTCCCGGGCGGCAGGTTGTCGCCCCTACACGCGCGTCCTCGCGTCAACCGCAACCCATCAAAATCCCACCGCGAAGCGGGTTAAAGTTTTTTGCGCCACTTTTTTTCAAAAAAGTGGCAAAGCTTCGCGCCTCACCTCACCCATACAGACGTTGCACGCGTGCGCTGACGCGGCAGCAGGCTTCGTAGTTAATCGTGCCGCACCAGTCGGCGAGTTGTTCCATGGTGATGCCTTCGCCCACCAGCACGACTTCGTCCCCTGCCGTCACGCCGGGGATGTCCGTGACGTCCACCATGCATTGATCCATGCACACCCGCCCGAGGATCGGCGCAGGCTGCCCGGCAATCATCACGTGCCCGGTGTTGCTCAGCGCGCGCGGGTAGCCATCGGCGTAGCCCACCGGCAGCGTGGCCACGCGGGTTTCGCGGGTGGTCACGAAGGTGTGACCATAGCTGACGCCGGTGCCTGCGGGCACGGTTTTCACGTGGCTCACGCGCGTTTTCCATGCCATGGCGGGGCGCAGCGGCAGCGCAGATTTATCCACCTCATCGCTGGGATGCAGCCCATGCACCGTGGGATAAAGACCATACAGCGCAATCCCGGCGCGCACCATGTTGTAGTGTTGGTCGAAGTCAATGAGCGCCGCGCTGTTGCAGGCATGCTTGATGGGAATTTGCGCAAGCGTTGCCGCAACTGCGTCGAACCGGCGATATTGCGTGTGCGTGGTTTCGGCTTTGTCCACGTCGTCCGCACAGGCAAAGTGGGTGAACAAGCCCTCCACATGCAGGTTTGGCAGCGTGGTGATCTGCGCGACGTCCTCAAGCGACTGCGCGTTGTCCGCAAAGCCCAAACGGCTCATGCCGGTGTCCACCGCGATGTGCACCGTGGCGGTTTTGCCGAGCGCTTGTGCAGCGCGCGAGAGCTCCTGCGCCTGCTCCAGGGTATAAATCGTCAGCGTGAGGTCATCTGCAATGGCTTCGGCATATTGCGCCGACGCAGTGTAGCCCAGCAACAGCATGGGCGTGGCAATGCCCGCGCGGCGCAGCTCAACGGCTTCGTCCACGCACGCAAGACCGAAATAGTCGCACTTGTCTTGCAAAAAGCGCGCAAGCTCCACCGCGCCGTGACCATAGGCGTTGGCCTTCAGCGACAGCAACAGCTTAGTGTCGCCTTGCATGCGTGCGCGCATCGCCGCAACGTTGTGCGCGATGTGATCGAGATTCACCTCAATCCATGTACGATATTTGTGCATGTTGGTCCTCGTGTAGGGGCGGCAATCTGCCGCCCGTGGATTTTTATGGCAAGTGGACG